>Ga0105044_10004528_pt1 | contig 19091 bp, 21 predicted proteins | sample MAT01_FD_78092 | JGI IMG/M metagenome (GOLD analysis project Ga0105044, IMG submission 78092) | Freshwater microbial communities from Lake Fryxell liftoff mats and glacier meltwater in Antarctica - MAT-01 | ecosystem: Environmental > Aquatic > Freshwater > Ice > Liftoff microbial mat | place...
AGCTATATCACCAATAGGCGTTTTAGCAAAAAAAGCTGTAGTTGAAGGGAAAGCGTATTCGAGTGTATTAGCCAACGTTTTAGGGAAGATTCCCAAAATAGGATTTTTGATAATTTCTCCTAACGTGTTGTTGGCTCTCGTCAGTTCTTGTTTGACTGTGGCATAATATCCTTTTTCTTCAAAATAACTCACATGACAAGATGTAATTTTAAATAGTTCTTTATGAGTACCATTTTGATGGTTATAGTCATAGTTAACCATCAGGTTAGTCAAAAAGTCTCCTTGAATACTTTTGTCCCCAGTTACTCCGATGAACTCGTATTCATCTACAATTCTCTGATGCAAATCTGGGATGGATAATCTTGGCTCAAATCCGGCATAAGTCCAGATACAATCATTGCTAATAATTAGCTCTAATGGTTTAGTACTTGGTTGAGTGTCCTTTTTTTCTCCTTGCTGTAGTCTGCCTTGTCCATCAAATTCTAGTGCATGAAAAGGACAAGTAATAGTATCTCTGTCTTCACAAACCCAGCCATCTGACAAGGGTGCTTGCATATGTGGACAGATGTTATCAAGGGCAAACACTTCACCTTTTTTATTTTGCCAAATGACATGATCCTGTCCATTTAATGTAATTTTATTAGGTTTATTAACTCCTAATACAGATTTATGCGCGATTAACCAAGGCGCACCATGTAAAATTGATTTCATGTTTCCTCCAAAATGTTGAGAAGTTATTTATCTAAAGTTCTGTAAATGCGTTAGTAAAATGGGTAATATCCCAAGTAAAAATGCCGGACGTGCCTCCATTCATATAGCCGCGATTTCTAATCGCTAGGAATATTTAATTATGCTGAGAGCTAACTAACTAAAAAATTAGTTAGGATTAATTTAATAAATTTCATCTTCTATGTCAACTACTAACCGATTTTTTAGTTAATATATTTTCGTTATGATGATGGAGCAATGTGGGTCGTTCAACGCAGTCAAAATTCTCATCTAAAAAGCCGCGTCAGGTCACTCATAGTTACTCTCGGATCACCAATTGGAACTACTAAAAAAGTGGCGAAAATATCATGGTTAAGAAGATTGCGGCTACAGAAGAATTAAAAGAAAAGCTAGCTAATGCCAGAGCAAAATCAGATGCGATCGCCAATACCTCTGAATCTTTCTTACCTTCGAGCAATGCTGTATAGGCTGATTGAAATTCAAGATTTGGTTGTCTAGATAAAAGGTAATAGCACCATAAACCTGCTCCAGCGATAGTAATGGAAAGTTTTGAGTAATGCTTTCAGGAGACTCACCATTCAAAAAAGCATAGACAACTGAATCGAGAGAGATCCGAATCCCTTCGATCCAATATCCTCCATCTCGTTGTTCAATATATGGCTTTGCTCTCTTCAGTGCTGATGTCATAAAACTGTTTGCTACTCTTTACTTCGATATTAAGCGATCGCATCTAAAAACAGGCGTGTGGAGTCAGCCAGGATTAAAGAAGCCTTGTTGTGATAATATTGCGTGGGCGTAGGCGTAGCCAGTCGTAGACATCGCTAAGTCTATCCAGATATACTCGAATAGCCATTTTATCCTCACGATGTAGGAGAAAATATTGCCTCAATTCCTGATCAGACGCTTATTGAGACTTATGCCTTTGGCTTGAACAAGTTCTTTTAATCTGTTATGTTTTTCGTCTGGTAAACGAAATTGTTAACGCGATCGAATAACGCGAGGAGCTGCGTAAACTGAAAGCGGAGCTACTTCACATCCCTCCTCTATTAACTCCCTTGGATTTAGGGCAAGATTGTAAACTCCTGACCATACTGCCACAAACGCATCGGTCAATTTTAACATTTGGGAAAAGCTAGTTAGTCCCCATACAGGAGAACTTCTCTGTAAGAGCAAAACTCGCCAATTTACGGGAATTCCGCTTGTACTATTATATGCTCCTGATAAAGCACCAGTAATTGCACCTGTAGCCTGTGAGCTTATAAATGTAGCATTTTGCACTTTAAAATTGCCATTGTAAGTAGCCCGCAAAACTGCAAGGCGAAAGTCTTCCAAGGTACTCAAAAAGCAGTAAAATGCCATAGGAATAATGTTACTGAGTTTTTCTTCCCTACCAAACTCAGCTTGCGCCTTTTCTAATCCAGCCCCTTGCTCTAATAAATTTTGGACTTTTAATAGTTTTTTTGGTATTGATGTTGGTGTTTCTCCGATAAAAGAAATTATTTGCGGGATAAGAGTTAGGGGGTCGAGTTTTTCAGTTAAAGCTTGAGCGATCGCATATCCTACTGCTAGTGTTGCATCCCTTACCACTGGGTCATTCTCCCAGATTTTTAGGACATACAGCAAGTTTTTTCGGAGCTTAATTGGATTTTCGTGAAAAAAGAGCGCTACTGGTAGTGTGGCAATAATTATTTTAATCGATATGTCATCAGTTGCGGCTGAATGAAGAGATTCTTGTTGCTGACGCGCTATCCAATCATCTAAATCTAATCTACCCAACGCAATTAAACTCTCAGTCCCTAGAACCGCCATTCTGCCAAAATCTAGGTAACTCTGAGACTGTATTTCACCGCCAGAAGCTGAACTCCCCCCCAGGAATGCTCCCAGGAAAGTGCCTTGAAACCGACTTTTAGGAGAGTAACGCATGAATTATACAGTTAAAAGTGAGGAGTTAATTAAATATTGTTAATTCTTCACAGACGCGATTAATCGCGTCTCCTAACTCTTAACTCTTAAATAATTTACTAACGCTTGTAAGCCCAACAAATAACTTTGAGAGCCAAAACCACTGATTTGCCCGATCGCTACCGGGGCAATGTAGGAATGATGGCGAAAATCTTCCCGACGGTAGATATTACTCAGATGTACTTCAACTGTGGGCAAGTTAACAGCAGCGATCGCGTCTCGCAATGCCACACTTGTATGAGTATACGCTCCGGCATTAATCAAAATTCCCTGATATTGCCCTAATGCGCCATGAATACTATCTACCAAAATTCCTTCATGATTTGACTGCACAGGAAAAACCTTCGCCTGTAACTTTAATCCCTCTTCTTCTAACAGGCGGTTAATTTCAGCTAGTGTCAACGAGCCATAAATTCCTGGTTCTCGCTGTCCTAGCAAATTCAAGTTTGGCCCGTGCAGTGCCAAAATGCTTAAGGGTTGCAATGTTGAGTTCAGCACTTTAGGCTAGTGGCGACGGCGCGAGCGATCGTTCACCGGAATCGGAATCAGTTCCGGTTCCGGTTCAGCCTGGGGTCCTAACAGGCTCTCAATTAGCCTACGAGCTAATTCCTTAAGCTTTTCCAGCACCTTTTCTATATAGTCCATTGAACTGACCGCTCCTGAGATACTACCTCAAATTTTGATTAACAGGTACGCATAAAATAACGTATTTCGCACCTGCCTCTTTCAACTTAGTTGACACACTCTCTTATTTAGGGCGTGAGTCACTTTTAAAATTTGGTGTTTTCTTCTACCTTAATCCTTAGATTATCACATTAGCAACCTAACAAACTACATCTCACCAAAGACGGGGATCAAGGGTTAAAGTTTGAGCGTGCCAATTTTAGATTTTAGATTCTTTTGGTTGATGCCAGACTAACATCCCTTGTGGATGCCACAAATCCAAAATCCCAAATTTAAAATTCAAAATCTATTGACTCTTGACTTGTAACTAACCTTCTGTGCTCTTTTTTTTCGCAACAGTGGTTGATGACTTAGTTGATGATTTAGCAGTTGACTTAGATTTAGAACTCGAACTCGTTGATTTACTCGTTTTGCGAGTCGATTTTGCTGTCGATGCTTTACTCTCCAACAATTTCAGTGCCTCAGCCAGCGTTATATTTTCTACCGATTGACCTTCTGGGATACTCACATTAGTTTTGCCATGCTTAATGTAAGGGCCATAAGGACCGTCGTAGATGTTGATTGTCTCGCTGTCTTCTGGATGTGTACCCAATTCACGTAAGGCTGCCTTAGACTTGCTGTTAGTGGAACTACGCCCCTTTTTTGGTTCGGACAATAATTCTAATGCACGTTCTACGCTAATTGTCAATACATTATCCGCAGCTTTTAGGGAACGGTAATCTTTCCCCTCCTTACCTTGGTCATGAACGACATAAGGGCCAAAGCGTCCCAAACTAGTTTGGATTTTGCCATTAGTGACTGGATGAACTCCTAATGTCCGGGGTAGTGCCAAAAGACCAACAGCCATCTCCAGGGTAACGGTTTCCGGGGTGACACCTTTGAGCAGGGAGGCTTGTTTAGGTTTAGGGTTTTCGTCAGTTTTGTCACCTAATTGGACATAAGGCCCATAAGCACCAATTTTCACATAAATCGGTTCACCAGTTTCGGGATGCCGACCTACCTGGTCGGGGCCTGTGGTTTTTTGCCGCAGCAATACTTCTACCTGTTTGGGGTCGAGGTCAGCTGGTGTCAAATCTTTGGGAATTGAGGCAGTAATAACACCGTCACCATTTTCAACTTCAATGTAGGGTCCATATTTACCAATACGGACTTTGGCATCTAAATTCTCTAGTTCTACAGTCCTAGCTTTGGTGGCGTCAATTTTACTTTCCTGTTCTTTAACTAGGGTTTCCAGCCCTTTCTCTCCCAAATAGAATTTCTGCAAATAGGGTAGCCATTTCGCTTCACCTGTGGCAATGTCATCAAGGGTTTGCTCCATTTTCGAGGTAAAACTGGGATCAACGATGTCGGGGAAATGTTTTTCCAGCAAATCGGTGACGGCGAAAGCGGTAAAGGTGGGAATGAGAGCGTTAGTCACCAATTGAGAGTAACCCTTGTCGATGATCGTACCAATGATGCTGGCATAAGTACTGGGACGACCGATACCTTCGCTTTCTAAAGTTTTCACCAAAGTCGCTTCAGTGTACCTAGCTGGCGGTTGAGTTTCGTGACCAATTGCTTCCAGTTCTGTACAATTCGGGTGATCTCCCACTTTCAGATTCGGCAAAATTACTTCCTGGTCTTCTAGTGCTGCTTCTGGGTCGTCTGAACCTTCGACGTAGGCACGTAAGTATCCGGGAAATTCAATCCGCTTGCCGGAAGAACGGAATCCAGCATCCTCAACTTGCAACTGCACAGTAATTTGAGTTTGGCGGGAATCAGCCATTTGACAGGCGACGGTACGCTTCCAAATCAAATCGTAGAGGGCAAGTTCTCGACCGCCCAAACCAGTTTCTTGAGGGGTGCGGAAGCTGCTACCTGCTGGACGAATTGCTTCGTGCGCTTCTTGTGCGCCCTTAGATTTGGTGGTGTATTGTCGGGGTTGGGGACTGAGATATTGTTTACCATAAAGCTTTTCTACACAACTTCGAGCTGCTGCGATCGCTTGATCTGACAAATGCACCGAATCTGTCCGCATATAGGTAATATACCCCTGCTCGTACAAATTTTGAGCAACCCGCATTGTGTCACGGGCTGAGAGGCGCAGTTTCCGGTTAGATTCTTGCTGCAACGTCGAAGTCGTAAACGGTGGCGAGGGTTTGCGCGTTACTGGGCGTTCCTCGATCTCGCTGACACTCCAGGTTTTCTCTGTCAAGCGTTCCTTGAGGGCGATCGCTTGGTCTTCGTTGAGTAACAAGACATTGCGACCTGCGGTAATCTTTCCGGTTGCTGCGTCAAAATCGCTACCATTAGCTATTTTGGTTCCTGCCAATGTCACCAACTGAGTAGCAAAGGGGGTTTTTTCCTTTTCTAAACTAGCTTTCAAATCCCAGTAAGTACCTTCATGGAAAGCGCGGCGTTGGCGTTCCCTAGTGACCAAAAGTCGCACGGCTACAGATTGGACTCGCCCAGCAGATAATCCCCAGGCGATTTTTTTCCATAGCAGGGGAGACAGAGTGTAGCCCACGAGTCGATCTAAAATCCGCCGCGTTTCTTGGGCGCGAACCAACTGCTCATCAATATTGCGGCAGTTTTTCAGAGCTTTTTTGATCGCGTCTTCGGTAATTTCGTGAAACACCATCCGCTTAGTCGGAACTTTCGGCTTGAGTAGCTGGTATAAATGCCAACTAATGCTTTCACCTTCCCGGTCTTCGTCCGTTGCCAGAATCAGTTCATCGACATCTTTGAGGGCTTCTTTGAGCAGGGTGACAATTTTCTTTTTGTCTTTCGGGACAACATATACCGGTTCAAAGTCGGCGTCCACATTTACCCCTAGCTGCGCCCATGTTTCCCCTTTGACAGCGGCGGGAATTTCACTAGCCGACTGAGGTAGGTCACGTACATGACCCATAGATGCCTCCACCCGATAGCCTGCTGGCAGGTAGTTGCGAATGGTACGAGCTTTGGTTGGAGATTCGACGATGACGAGTGTTGACATGGAAATTTCAAAAAAAGAATAGCTACTAAGCTAAACAGTCAAATTGAGGTAATTTTTGCAAATTGTCAAGATAAAACGTCACGCTTAGAGCGGTGATTTAATCCTCACACAAACTGCCTGTTAGGGCGAAAATCCGCTTAACTTTGGGTGCAGTCCTTCCTCAAGGATAGAGTAGGGGAATGCTGGCTGTGAATTTCCAGCTATTTCAATCTTTAACTTATCTAACGCATAATTGGCGAGTAAAGTTTTTAAAATATCCCGCAAGTGTAATTTAATTGAGAATAGGAAGTGGGGAGTGGAGAGTAGGGAGGAGAAGGGGACAAGGAGGAATTATTAAAAAAAAGTCTTTACTTTGTCTATTTTCAATGCCCAATGCCCCACTTTCATAGAGGTTGTGCCAAAATTAAACCAAACTTAAGAGTAAAAGCGAAGTGGGGTTTGTACCTATCCGCTTGATGCAAAACTATGCAAACAATTCGTCAAGGTGATGTCATCTTACTACCTGTGCAGCAGGTTGAAGGACAAAAAATACCTCACTTAACTTTGGCAGAGGGTGAAGTTACGGGGCATAAACATCGCATTACTGAGGGAAACGCAGAATTATACGAGAAAGATAGCACACTTTATTTACGTGTGTTTTCAGAGTCGGCATTGCTAGCTCATGAGGAGCATAAAGCTATTTCTATTCCCAAAGGTGATTGGATGGTGAAAATTCAGAGAGAATACGAGCCTGAAGGTTGGCGTTATGTCGCTGATTGAAAAGTTAACACCCGAGCAAGAGGATTTGATTCCAGTTTATCGGGATAAGTGGAGAGCGATCGCGCTTTCAACTGAGCGAATTGATAGAGATAAAGCTGCGGAAGTTGTCAAAGCTGCATATACAGCTATGGGTAAACAAGAGCCGGAAATTATTTTTTGTGACAGCCCTTATGCTGGGTTGAAAATTATTCTTAAAAAGCGAAATAATAAATTAAATTGGCATAACATAAAATTAAATAAGAAGTTTATTCACTATACTTTTCCAGATTTAACTAATAAAAGTTTAAAAACATCATATCAACTAGATACGCAGGTTATTAGGCAATTAACTATTTTCAACCGAGATTTTGTTATATTTAAATATGAATTAGAAAAGAAATCAAAATTTAAAATTGAACCTAAATTTAATTTAGATCATATTTGGTTAAAATCACAACATTTGGCTAGTGATTGTTGTTGGATGGATTTTTACGTGTCTGTATTAAATTGTTCTTACAGCAAAATGAGATGGGAAACGTTACAGTCTTTATCAAGGTTTTGTGGTTGGATTTCTCCATTTGAAAAATTTTGTATAGTATGCGATCGCCCCCTTCATCTGCGCTTCGACAATGAAAATCGCCTCCACGCTGAAGGTGAACCCGCCATTGAATTTATTGATGGATATAGCCTCTACTCATACCACGGTGTAACCTTGCCTGAAAAATACGGTAAAATCCACCCGCAGCAATGGCAATCTCAATGGCTTTTATCAGAGGAAAACGCCGAACTACGGCGAGTGTTAATTCAGGGTATTGGTTATGCCCGAATTTGCGAAGAATTGCAAGCTATTGAATTAGATACTTGGGCTGAATACATACTATTAAAAATTGATGCTGATGTTGATGAAGAAGCAATTTATTTATTAAAAATGACTTGCCCTAGTACAGGGTTTATTCATGCCTTACGAGTTCCCCCTAATACAAACTCAGAGCGTGAAGCAATTCGCTGGGTAAATTGGGGAATTGATCCAAAAGAATTTGGTGTACAAACCTGAGTTTTAAATTAGACAATCAGCTAAAAAAACAGTAATTTATAGACAAAATCTATTTGACTAATAACTGATGACTATCCCCCAAACTTTTGAGGATTGTTTTAAACTCGTCATAAGTTACTAAAGGGAATTAATGATGACAGACGCTAAAAACGTAATCGATGGAAACCTAGAGGTTTGCTGCACTTCTCCCATGACTGGGTTTTACCGCGATGGTTTTTGTCGCACAGGTGGTCAGGATTTCGGGTCGCACGTCGTATGTGCCCAAGTGACATCAGAATTCCTGGAGTTCACCAAATCGCGGGGAAATGACCTCAGTACACCTAATTCTAACTTTCCTGGATTGAAGCCTGGCGATCGCTGGTGTTTATGTGCTTCTCGCTGGCAAGAAGCTCTGGAAGCTGGTGTTGCTTGTCCCGTTGTCCTTGAATCAACCCATGCGAGGGCTTTGGAAGTAGTTTCCCTAGACGAACTGAAAAAAAATGCCCTAACTTCGTCTTGATTTAGACATTGGTTATTTCCCTCTGCTTCCCAGTTCTAAATCAACTCACTGGAACTTAGGAATGTGGATTAAATAAAGTGCAAAAGTAGGGTGTGTTAGCGGAGCGTAACGCACCATTCCAAGTTAAATAAGAATTGCACGTTATTAAATTTGCGTTCCTTAGTAACTTACCTTGATTCGCTTCTATAGCAGTTCTCGTTTACGTGAGGTACACCCGTAGGGGCACGGCATACCGTGCCCCTACACCTTGGGATATAACGTTGTACCGCATCTGAATGGGAAACGCTATATATCAACTACTCAAGATTATATATTTTTGTCGTTTGGATTACAATTAGAAATTTTATCATTGTGAAATACTGCACAGCAAAGTATTTTATTTAGGCTTTTTAAAATTTTAATTAATGCCAGAATCGATACATTGTAAAAATAGGTTTTTGTTAGATAACTAACTTTTAAAAGTTTAACTTTTATTGTTTTGACAATTCATAAAAATTTACTTAAGCTAAAAGATAGGTTAAGCAAATCAACAAACTACAGCGATTTGGTTTAGCTACATCAAAAATTGCTGTTGCAGACTATGTTTACTAGATTTGGCTACAAAAAGCTAAGACATGATTAAGCATATCGCACCGCGCAGATATTGAACAGATTTGAGTCAATTATGGATGGATACTTGTGGTGATGTTAGTGAGTATCTATGAATAATTGAAGTTTTAGCAAAGTGCGGTAGATATTTCCAGGAGAATACAATGCTTGAGTATCTTACATCTTTGAATGACCACAATTTACCCTATCCAGATACGATTCATCCCATCGTTGTCCACTTCGTAATTGCGATGGTGGTGTTTGGATTTTTTTGCGATGTAGTTGGCTATTTTACTGGGAAAGCCAGTCTTTTTGAAGTCGGTTGGTGGAATATGTTAGTTGCGACGATCGCTATCTTTGTGGCGATCATTTTTGGTCAGTTTGAAGCGGGTTTAGCACAGCCTTACAGCGTCGCTAAATCGGTGCTGAATTTGCATACGCTGATTGGTTGGTCGCTTTCAGGAATCATCACAGCGATTACAGCTTGGCGCTATGTAATTCGTTCCCGCAATCCGCAAAAAGTACCGATTTATTATTTGGGAGCCGGGTTAATTTTGACCTTGATAGTTGGCGTACAGGTATATCTCGGCGATGAACTTGTTTGGGTATATGGATTGCATACAGTGCCAGTTGTAGAAGCATTAAAGGATGGTCTGTTGCGATGAACTCAGAACTAATTGACCAATTGACCGGCTCTTTAGGCGCAAACGGATTACCTTACACAATTCCCATTCATCCCAACTTAGTCCATCTGACAATAGGTTTGTTCATCATTGCGATGACCTTCGATATCGTTGGTGTTTTGTTCCCCTTTCAAAAATGGGTCTTCAAATTTTTGGGAATTACTGTGGAACGTGACAACTTCTTTGATGTTGGCTGGTACAACATGGTAGCTGCCAGCATCATCACATTTTTCACAGTCACAGCAGGTTTTTACGAAATGCTGTTGGCAACACCACCAGCTGATATGAAGAGTGCCTGGGGATTGCAGGCAATGGAAACTATGCTCTGGCATGGTGTGGGAGGTGTTTTCTTATTAGCGCTAATTGTTGGTATGACCATCTGGAGAGGATGGCAGCGCTTCGTTTGGGCTAAACAAGAATATAAACAGACAGATAGAGAAGTGCAGTGGTTATATCTGTTCGCAGGTATAGCAATCATGTTGATTATGTACGTCCACGGGACACTAGGGGCGCAACTAGCCGCCGAATTTGGCGTACACAATACAGCAGATAATTTGCTGCGATCGGGGCAAGACCTTAATACTTCACTCAAATAAGTCAATTGTCATTTGTCATTTGTCATTTGTCAATTGTCCTTTGTCCTTTGATTAATAACTTAATGCCCAATGCCCAATGCCCAATAACCAATGACCATGAAAATCCAGAAGATTTTAAATATTTTAACGCTGCTGACAGGCGCGATCGCAGTCACTGTTACTAGTCTCTGGATCGGACAACAGGCTTACTCTTGGCTTCCTGTGCAAGCAGCAGCCGAATCCAAATTAATTGATGATTTGATTAGCTTCTTAGTAACCCTCGGTGCTTTCATCTTCTTGGGAGTAACAAGTACTCTAATGTATTCTGTGATCTTCCATCGGGCAGTTAAAGATGACTTCACCGACGGCCCCCCAATTGAAGGCAATATCACTTTGGAAGTTGTCTGGACAGCGATCCCAATTCTTTTAGTGTTTTGGATTGCGGGCTACAGTTACCAAGTTTACGAGCAGATGGGGATTCAAGGCCCAGCCGAACTAGTTCACCTGCATAATCCGCTGGGAATGGAATCAGTACCAGCTAAGGTTTTAGCAGAACCTGTTGAGAAAATCGACGTACTAGCTAAACAGTGGGCGTGGGTTTTTCATTACCCAGAAAAAGATGTTACTAGTACCGAATTGCATTTACCAAGCGATCGCCGGATACGTTTAGCGCTGCGATCGCAAGATGTTCTGCACGGCTTCTATATTCCGGCATTCCGCCTCAAGCAGGATATTATTCCTAACCAGGCGCTCGACTTTGAATTTACTCCCATTCGCCCCGGACAATATCGGCTAACCGATTCTCAATATAGCGGCACATACTTTGCGACGATGCAAGCGAATGTAGTCGTCGAATCTCCCGAAGATTATCAGCAGTGGCTAGCCCAAGCTGCAACTCAAAAGCCATCTCTAGCAAATAATCAAGCGGCTGCTGAATATGCCCAAACATCAAGTCAGTCAGTCAAAACTGGTTGGGTAACTGTTCCACCTGCTGCACCAACTCTAGTCAATTCTCCTGGTTGAAAGGAAAGTAACCAATGACTAATATTCCCATTGAAGGTATGCTTCTTCCTAATGAGAAGCCAAACCACGAATCTCCGGGGAACTGGAAAGAATACTTTAGCTTTAGTACCGACCATAAAGTTATTGGTATCCAGTATCTCGTTACCTCCTTCTTCTTCTTTCTCGTCGGTGGTATCTTTGCGATGGTGATTCGGGGAGAACTGATCACACCCGAATCAGATTTAGTCGATCGCACCGTCTACAATGGGATGTTCACCATGCACGGCACTGTGATGCTGTTCTTGTGGACATTTCCCTCACTGGTTGGTTTTGCTAATTATTTAGTGCCGCTAATGATTGGGGCGCGAGACATGGCATTTCCTCGCCTGAATGCCGTTGCCTTTTGGATGGTGCCGATAGTCGGCATTCTGCTGATGGGTAGCTTCTTTATCCCTGGTGGCCCAGCCCAAGCCGGTTGGTGGTCTTACCCGCCTGTCAGTCTCCAGAATCCCACAGGTAACTTAATTAATGGTCAAGTTCTCTGGCTCTTAGCGGTGGCAATATCCGGCGTATCCTCAATTATGGGGGCAGTAAACTTTGTCACCACCATCGTCAAGATGCGGGCACCCGGAATGGGCTTCTTTCGGATGCCTTTGTTTGTCTGGGCAGTGTTTAGCGCTCAGATTATCCAACTATTCGGACTACCTGCGCTGACAGCAGGGGCGGTGATGCTGCTACTCGACTTGACAGTTGGCACTGCCTTTTTCGATCCCGCCAAGGGTGGCAATCCAGTTATGTTCGAGCATTACTTCTGGTTTTACTCCCACCCCGCCGTTTACGTGATCATTTTGCCCATCTTCGGCATCTTCTCCGAAATCTTCCCAGTTTATTCACGTAAACCTCTATTTGGTTACAAAGTAGTTGCCGTTTCATCGATCTTAATTGCAGCTGTCAGCGGCATTGTTTGGGTACATCATATGTACGTTAGTGGTACACCCGGCTGGATGCGGTTGATTTTCATGCTGACGACGATGTTTGTATCTGTGCCCACGGGAATTAAGGTATTTGCCTGGGTAGCAACCATCTGGGGCGGTAAACTGCGGCTAAATACTCCCATGCTATTTGCCCTTGGTGGATTAATTATGTTTGTGTTCGCTGGAATCACAGGCATCATGCTTTCCTCCGTGCCGGTTGATGTCCACGTTAACAATACTTACTTTGTGGTGGGACATTTTCACTACGTTCTTTACGGCACTGTGACGATGGGCTTGTATGCTGCCATCTATCACTGGTTCCCCAAGATGACCGGGCGAATGTACCACGAGGGTTGGGGTAAAATACACTTCTGGTTAGCCTTCATTGGTACTAACCTCAACTTTTTGCCCATGCACCCCTTAGGATTGCAAGGGATGTTACGCCGAGTTGCTTCCTACGCCCCAGAGTATCAATTCTGGAATGTGATCGCTAGCCTGGGCGGGTTTCTATTGGGAATGTCCACCTTGCCCTTCATTTTCAATATGGTGATTTCTTGGATGCAAGGCGAGAAAGCACCTAATAATCCTTGGCGAGCAATTGGATTAGAGTGGTTAGTTTCTTCACCCCCTCCAGTAGAGAACTTTGAAGAAATTCCGATTATCATCTCTGAACCTTACGGCTACGGCAAATCTGAACCGTTGACAGCTAATCTCCCAGAATAACAATTCGCAATTCGCAATTTTTTAGATATGTAGGGTGTGTTAGCGACAGCGTAACGCACCAAACCCTTGATAATGGTGCGTTACGAACTTCGTTCTAACACACCCTACAATAATTAACCCAAGGGTATTGGGTGCAGGTCGATGCAACTAAGATGCGAGTCGATGCAACTAAGATGCGAGTCGATGCAACTAAGGTGCGAGTCGATGCAACTAAGATGCGAGTCGATGCAACTAAGGTGCGAGTCGATGCAACTAAGGTGCGAGTCGATGCAACTAAGGTGCGAGTCGATGCAACTAAGGTGCGAGTCAAAAAAACTTGTGTGTACACCGTAGCTTGGCGATCGCTTATGGTGGACGAGTACTCAGCAAACTGGCATGACCTTATCTAAACCCAAAGTCCGCTCAACACCTAATCAGACTCTCCTCTCAAAGACTTTTCACTGGATTAACATCATCAGTTTGATCTTGATGATCACTAGCGGGCTGCAAATCTATAATGCTAATCCGGTATTTGGAGGGCGTGAAGGTTGGCATTTTCCTGACTTTCTGTTGCTAGGAGGTTGGCTAGCAGGTGGTAGACACTGGCATTTTGCCGCTATGTGGCTGTTTTCGCTGAACTTACTTTGGTATGGATTTTATATCTTTGTAACTCGTCGTTGGCAGCGTCGATTTGCCGATCGCGGTGACTTCAAAGCATTGCAAGTCAGCCAGAACCTCAAGCGCAAGAACTACGCATGGCATCGGTTAGTTTATACTGCTATTATTCCAGTGTTGCTGCTGGCAATCTTGAGTGGTTTGGCGATGTACAAACCTGCCCAACTGCATTGGCTTTCCGGGCTGTTTGGTAGTTGGCAAACTTTACGCACTGTTCACTTTATCACTGTTCCTACTGTCATACTGTTTACAATTGCTCATTCCTTACTTGCTCTCAAGGTAGGAAGCATCCGTCTAGTTAAGTCTATGTTCCTGTAGAGGTTCTATGAGTCTGATTCTTCCCAAACGCACCCTATCCCGTCGCCAGTTACTGCAAGTATCTGGACTCTCAGGGGTAGGTTTTCTTTTAGGTGGCTGTGGGACAAGTTTGTTCTCAGATAATGTACGGCAAATATCTGAGCCACTAAACCAACGTGTTGAAGCATTCTTGCTAAGTCAGAAACCAGTTCCAGAATTTCCTGTTAGTGCTATAGAAGCAGATAAATTGCTGATTAATACCTTTGACTTCACTCCGCAAATTGATCCGGCGCAGTTTCGCCTAACGATTGATGGCGAGGTTGCTAACGCGATGCAATTGAGTATGGTGGATATTCAAAAACTTCCCTTGACTTCGATGGTGATTCGCCATGTCTGTGTTGAAGGCTGGGCTGCCATCGTTCAGTGGGGGGGCGTGCGATTACAAGACTTAGTAGCGTTGGTACAGCCCAAGTCAAACGTCCGTTATGTCTACTTCAAATCTGCCGATGGCTATTATGAAAGCTGGGATATTGCCTCTGCGGTACATCCCCAAACTCTCATGGCTTATCAAAAGAATGGACAACCATTGTCAGTTGATAATGGTGCGCCTATGCGCCTAGCATCCCCAATTAAACTGGGCTACAAGCAAAGCAAGTGGGTAACTCAAATTACATTCGTCAGTAATTTATTACCCACTAAAGGCTATTGGGAGGATCAGGGCTATGAGTGGTTTGCAGGACTATAATCTACTCCATAGCACAGTTTTTGAGTAGGCTGCTGTCTCCAAGCCTCTAGTGGCAACCTACCTAAACAGAGATTGAACACTTAGATCCTTCAGAGTGATGGTGAAATTACGCTGTTCTTTTGTAGCAATGAATGAAGCGATCGCTTCACACGCCACAGCAACGGTTAACATCACTAGGTTTCGTGCCAAGGGATAATCACAGACATCATCATTCACCTCGGAAGGAACGCGATAAAACTCATTCCAAATCACTTCTGCATAATCAGCTGATAGTCCAGCATGAAGACAAGGAATGATCAATCACTGTAAGTTTATCAAAACCAGACCGAGCTAAGTTTTCAGCAATGTTAGCTCCTAATGCTCCAGCCCCACAAATTGTTACAGGATAGTCCTTCAGCTTTGCCATCACAGCATTAGTGCGGTAAAGTTGTTCGTGAAAAAAGATACTCATAATAATTCGTAATTCGTAATTAATACTCTTGTTGTTCCATTACACCCACTAAAGATTGCAAGTCAAAATCGCGATCGCGTCCACTCAGACAAATGCCAGAACTAACAACAGTCAAATCATTTTTAGCGATCGCACTTATTGCAAGGTCTGCGATCGCTTTATTTTGCTTTGGTGCATTTGCAAAAAGTTTTCCTCTGTATTATTACTCACTACTTTCTCTGACACAAGTTGATTTTATTCACTTTGTTTATTAAATACTTCTAAAATCTGTCGGCAAATCTGTTTGAGCTTATCCCCAATTTCACCAGAAGGCGAAGATGCACCGACAATACTCCAGTTTTCCACCGTAGACAGTCGCCACGCTTCGCCGCGATGATCAAATCCAGCTATCTCCACACCAATCGCCCGGCGTGAGTTATTGATGGGATCTTGATAAAATCGGATTTGAATTAAAATACTGCGACTTCGCCAAGATTTGCTGATACCAGGAAAGTGAAAGCCAATATCTATAGAATCTGGATCGACTAATTCCCTAGTTTCCGGGTCATTCTTCCAGGGTTTGAGATCAGATTTGGCATCAGGAAACTCAAATTTGAACAAATTAACTACTGTAGCAATGTTGCTAGCGAGTTTAAGGTTAGTTGCCTGTTCAGATGCGTTCACTAAAAACACTCCTATATTGCGTCGTCGTCTGGGGTAATGTGAAGACAGGAAAACCACCAGAAGGCTTATCTTATCGGTGTCTCAGATTATCAAGACCTTTTTAATTTAGCAACTCTAAATCATACTTCCCGAACAATCCTGATTATTAACAGATGCCAAAGATCACTTCTTGTTGGGACTGGGTAACACCTTTTAAGTGATTATAGTTAAAAATTCCTCAAAAGCGGATGGGACTCTGCCCTTTGGAGAAAATATCAGGGTTTTCTGCAAAATCCTTGGCTGATAAGAGCGATAAATTGCGCTAGCGATCTAAAATGACACTGTTACTTGGCAAACAAAAAGCAATTAAGTTCAGTCTATGGTTCGTCAACGCTCGATTTTTTCATTTCTTTTAGTACTATTGGCCACATTCCTGATTAGTTGTGGCAGTCCTGGTGTTGCAGTTGCACCTCCAACTTACACAGCAACACAACTTGAAAAAATTCAGGCATACGTTCCTGAAATTCAGGCTGTGCGCGATCGCTCTGAAGAGTTAAATACCCTGATCCAAACAAAAGATTGGATCAATGTGCGTAACTTTATACATGGTCCCATAACAGAAGCAAAGCTGAATCTGACTTATATCACTCCTAACCTTCTACCCAAAGACCAACCCACAGCACGTCAAATAACGCGAGATTTCTTTAACCATCTAGTTAAACTTGATAGAGGTACTAGTGCTAGCAATGCTCAAATTGCTTTGAGTAATTCCCAAGCTGCTTTTGCAGACATTGACAAATTCCTCCAGCTGCTTCCTAAAACAGAAGAGAGTTAGGAGTTAGGAGTTAATAGTTAGGAGTTAATAGTTAGGAGTTAGGAGTTTAAGAGTTTTAAATTTTTAACTCCTAACTCCTCACTTCAAATACAAGTCATGAATGTAGTTATTATCGGTTGTGGTGTAGTTGGGGCAGCGATCGCTTATGAACTAAGTCTAGTTAAAGGGCTGAAAATCACAGTTTGCGATCGGCAAGCACCAGCCCAAGCTTCTACGGGCGCTGCACTTGGCGTTTTAATGGGCGCAATCAGCCAAAAAATTAAGGGCAAAGCTTGGCAGATGCGACAAACTAGCATCCAACGCTATGAGACTTTGATTCCTGAACTAGAAGCTTTAACAGGTCGCAAAATTCCTTTTAATCGTCAGGGAATTCTCAATCTTGGTTTGGAAAAGGAAAATTTGGCAGCATGGGAAAAATTAGTAGAAATTCGCCACTCTCAAGGCTGGCATTTAGAAATTTGGGACACAGCTAAACTTAAGAATATCTGTCCTCAAATTAATCACGAAAAAATTATTGGTGCTGTCTATTCTCCTCAAGACCGTCAACTTGATCCAACTGCCCTCACATTAGCTTTAGTTGAGGCTGCCCAGCAAAACGGTGTGACTTTCAAATTTGGTGTGGCTGTTTTGGATGCCCAAACCTCAACACCTGAGTCTTCCCCCCAAGTTTGCGCCCAACTTGAGACTACAGAAGGAAAAATAACCGCTGATTGGTTTGTAATCGCAGCGGGGCTAGGTTCAACGCCACTGACAGCCCAATTCAATCAAATGGTTGATATCCGCCCTGTATTGGGGCAAGCGTTGCAAATGCGTGTAGGGCATCCATTAGGCAATCCCGAATTTCAGCCAGTGATTACGGGTAACGATGTTCATATTGTTCCTGTGGGTGGGGGAGATTATTGGGTGGGTGCAACAGTAGAATTTGCCAGCAATGGAAATGAGATACCGCCAAATCAAGAACTGCTGGAATCTGTTAGAGAACAAGCGATCGCATTTTGTCCAGAACTAGCCACAGCAACGATTCTCCGTACTTGGTCGGGGTTACGTCCCCGTCCTGAAGGACGACCAGCCCCAGTTATTGGTAAGTTGCCAGGGTTTACTAATGTCCTCCTAGCTACCGGACATTATCGCAATGGCGTTTTATTAGCACCCGCTACAGCTTATGCAATTCGTGAGATGATTATTTCTCAGGGAGTGGGGAGTGGGGAGTTAGGAGTTAGGAGTTAGGAGTTAGGAGTTAGGAGTTATAAGAATTCTTCCCCAATGCCCAATGCCCAATGCCCAATGCCCCATTCCCAATGCCCAATCCATAAAAAAATAGCGTGTCAATAACAGAACATAAAATCAATGTAGATTCACTGGAATGGTTTTATCGGGAATCTTTACCAATCGGCAGAACTGACTTAACGCCTGTGTTGTTGCTACATGGCTTAGTTTCACAAAGTTACAGTTGGCGTAATATTATACCTGCTTTGGCGAATCAGGGGACAAGAGCGATCGCTCCAGATTGGATTGGCTACGGCTTTTCTGCAAAACCAGAAAAACGAGATTTTGCTTACACTCCTGATGCTTTTATCACAGCTTTAGAAGGATTTATTAAAGCGCTGGAACTTGAACATTTTTCTTTAGTTGTCCAAGGCTTTTTAGGTTCTGTAGGACTACAATATGCTTTGCGTCACCCAGAACAAATTGCCAATTTAGCTATCCTAAATACACCAATTTCAACTGCTGCCAAAATACCCTGGAAAATCAAACAATTGGGTTTACCTTTGGTAGGTGAAGTAATGACTCAAGATCCGCTTTTAGTTGACCGGACGCTAGAAGGTGGCAGCCGTTATCGCATAGAAGATAATGATTTAGATATTTATCGAAAACCATTTTTGAAAACTTCTGCATCTGGTCGAAGTCTGTTAGCAAGTGTTCGCAATTTACAGCTTGATTCCGCAATGACAGAAATTGAATCTGGCTTTAAACAATGGCAACAGCCAATTCTAATCCAATGGGGTATGATTGACCCTTGGCTACCCATAGACATGGCACAAAATTTTGCAAATTCCGTGCCAAATACCGAATTAATAAAACTTAATAACGTCGGACATTACCCTCAAGAACACTACCACGAGGAAATTTTGAAAGACCTTTTACCCTTTGTACGCCGTAAAGATGCTCATTGACATATACCTTTGGCAAAAATAGATATTATAAAAATGAAACCACAGGTAAAAATTCAAAATTTAAGAGAGTTTCAGACGACAACTAAAGGAAATTAGGATTCATGG
>Ga0105044_10004529_pt1 | contig 19089 bp, 20 predicted proteins | sample MAT01_FD_78092 | JGI IMG/M metagenome (GOLD analysis project Ga0105044, IMG submission 78092) | Freshwater microbial communities from Lake Fryxell liftoff mats and glacier meltwater in Antarctica - MAT-01 | ecosystem: Environmental > Aquatic > Freshwater > Ice > Liftoff microbial mat | place...
ACCCAGGCATTGAGCGCCCCCATCGGGGAGCAGCCGGCAAACAACGCCGCGAGAGCGGCGCTTGCGGCCAGTGCGTGGGGGTGGGCGCGACGGGGCATGCACCAGATACGTGGCGCCCGCGGCCCTGGATGCGTCGGGGGAGCGGGAAGAGAAGGCATTATGATGATGGCCCGGCGTGCCAGACGCGTGCCGGAAACCCACGATCAAGGAGGTTCTCCATGCAACAAGCCGCTTGTGTTCTGCTCCTTTCGGGGGCGGTACTGCTGGCCGGCTGCGGCGCCGAGACCGTCGGCACGGCCGCGACCGCGGCCGCCGTCAAACAGAAAGAAGCCGAGGAAGGCCGGAAAACGATGGAGCGGATGAAGCAGAAAATCGGCGCCGCGGCGGAGCAGACGCAGCAGCGGGCTGAAAAGGGCGGCGACCAATGAGGCACTCCGCATCCGCCGGCGGGCAGTGCCGATGAAGATCACCCGCATCGAAACCATCGTCGTCAACATGCCGATGCTGATCGAAGGCACCGTGGTGCCCAAGGTCAGCGGTAGCGCGCGCACCAGCATGGATACCTTGCTCGTGCGCATCGACACCGACGAGGGCGTCACCGGCTGGGGCGAAGGCTTCGGCCACCGCATCTTCACGGCGACCAAGGCCGCGCTCGATTCGTTCATCGGGCCAATGTGCATCGGGCGCGACCCCACGCACATCAGCGCCCTGGTGGACCAGTTGCAGCGCAACCTGGGCGGCGTCGGCCGCAACGGGCCGGCGATGTACGCGCTTTCCGCCATCGACATTGCGCTGTGGGACATTGCCGGCAAGCTCGCCGGGCAGCCGCTGTACCGACTGCTGGGCGGGTCGCCGCGCAGCGTGCTCCCCGCGTATGCGAGCCTGCTGCGTTACGGCGAGGCGGGGGCCGTGCGGCATTACGCCGAGCGCGCATTGAAGCGCGGCTACCGCCACCTCAAGCTGCACGAGATCACCGAGGCGCCGATTGCGGCTGCGCGCGAGGCCGCCGGCGCGGAGGTTCCCATCATGGTCGACTGCAATTGTCCGTGGACCGTCGATGAGGCCATCGTTATGGCGCGCAAGCTGCAGCCGCTCAACCTGATGTGGCTGGAAGAGCCGGTGTGGCCGCCGGAGGACCACGCGGGCCTGGCGAGGGTGCGGACGCAGGGCGGGATCCCGACCGCGGCGGGCGAGAATGCCATGCTGCCCGAGTTCAAGGGCCTGTTCGAGGCCGGCGCGCTGTCGTACGCGCAGCCCAGCGTCACCAAGGTCGGCGGCGTCACGCAGATGCGCAAGGTCATGGCGCTGGCGGAGAGTTTCGGCGTGACGGTGGTGCCGCATTCCGCCTACTTCGGGCCGGGGCTGCTGGCCTCCATCCATTGCATCGCCGCGATGCCCGGCGGCGGCCTCGTCGAGCGCTACGATGCCGATTTCGCGGTCAACCCCTTGCACGGCGCCATCGATCCGGATGCGCAGGGTTGCATCGCGGTGCCGCAGGGACCGGGGCTGGGACTGGATCCCGATCCTGCGGTGGTCGAGAAGTTGCGGGTGCGTTGAACCGACCGTCGTGGCCCGCGCGCGTCGCCATCACCACAGCGTCTACGTGGTGCTGCTGTCGAAAGCGGTGCTCTACGAGCGCAAGTTCGTGAAATGCAATCCCGACCACGACCCGCTCAAGCCCTGCGTTTACGCCGGGCTGACGGGACTCAGTCCCGACGACCGCTTCAACAAGCACAAGGCCGGCATTCGGGCGAACAAGTACGTGGAACGCTACGGCGAGCGCCTGCTGCCCGATCTGTATGAATGCTACAACCCGATGCCATACGATGCCGCGCGGGACATGGAAGTGGAGCTGGCGATCGCGCTGCGGGAGAAGGGTTACGGGGTATGGCAGGCGTGAAGCTCTTGTACGGACAAGCCTGCCGCCGCTGCGTGGGCCCTTCAGGAAAACGTCGAATTCAGATGGCGTTTGTAAATAGGCTGGTTTCAGCGACCTCTCGGTCAGCTTGTTTGCTGGTGATCGGCGCTGCCCTTGCGGGTTGCGCGCAAAATATTTTCTATCAACCCGATCGCGTTCTGTACGATACGCCGTCGCGTGCGGGACTCAAGTTTGAGCAAGTGCAACTCAACAGTCTGGACGGCACCAAGCTGCACGGATGGTTTATTCCCGCGGCCGGGCACAGCGACCCGAAGAATGCGAAAGGCACCGTCGTTCATTTTCACGGGAACGCCCAAAACATGTCCGCGCACTGGCAATTTGTCGAATGGTTGCCAAAGAGGGGATTCAATCTCTTCGTCTTCGATTATCGTGGTTATGGGTTGTCTGAGGGGACGCCGGACCCCAAAGGTGTGTTCGAGGATTCCGATGGCGCGCTGAACTATGTTCGTTCGAGGCCGGATATTAATCCGGAGCGTCTGATAGTGCTGGGTCAAAGCCTGGGTGGCGCCAACGCGATTGCGGTGGTGGGTTCCGGGAATCGCAACGGGGTGAAAGCGGTGGTCATTGAGGCCACGTTCTATTCATATTCTTCCATCGCCAGTGACAAGATCCCTGGTGCAGGAGTGCTGATGAACGATACCTTCAGCCCGGACCGCTATATTGGGAACTTGGCGCCCATACCCTTTCTTCTTGTTCACGGAACATCGGATCCCGTGATTTCCATCAATCATGCCAGGCGGCTATTCGCCAAGGCTGGTGACCCCAAGCGCCTCATTGTCATCGAGGGGGGTAGTCATACGGACGCATTCACTCCGAGATTTGGTGCGATGTACAAGGATATCGTCATCGACTTTCTTGATCAGGCATTATCGGGAAAGTAGAGATCGTTCCTGTTCTCGGCATTGAGTCTTCGCCACAGGTGAGTTTTCGACGCTGCAGGGCAGGGCGCCGTATCGATCATCGGTCTGTTTCGGCGCGAGCAGGGTTTAACGTTTGTCGCGTGTGCGCGGGCCATGACGTTCACAAGACGTGCTGGGAGGGGCAATCATGAGCATTACCGTTTACCCGGTCACCCCGGACTTCGCGGCGGAAATCGGCGACGTCAACCTTTCCCGGCCGCTGCCGGACGAGGATTTCGCCGCGATCAGGGCGGCGTTCTTTCAGTACGCCGTGCTCGCGTTTCCGGGCCAGCACCTGACGCCGGATCAGCACCTTGCCTTCTCGGCGAAATTCGGCCCGGTGGAAAATGAGCGCACGCTCGATCCCAAGGCAACGCCGACGCGCTACACCGGCGCCTTCGCGGACATCTCGAACCTCAACGCCGAAGGCAAGATCTGGGGCGAAACCAGCCGCCAGCGCATGTACAAGGCCGGCAACAAACTCTGGCACACCGACAGCTCTTTCAAGCGCCTGCCCAGCCTGTGCTCACTGCTCTACGCGCGGACCATCGCGCCGATCGGCGGGCACACGCAGTTCGCCAACCAGCGCGCGGCCTACGACGCGCTGCCGGTTGCCACGCAGCAAAAACTGCATGGCCTGGTCGCCGAGCATTGCATCGCCTATTCGCGCCAGCGCAGCGGCTTCACGGAATTCAACGAGGACGAAAAGCGCCGGCTGCCGCCCGTGCCGCAGATGCTGGTGCGGACCCTGCCGGAGAGTGGCCGCAAGTCCCTGTACGTCGCGTCGCATGCCGGGCGCATTCTGGACATGCCGGACGCCGAGGGCCGCGCACTGATCGACGAACTCATTGCGCACACCGTCCAGCGGCAGTTCGTCTACACCCACCGCTGGCGGCCGAACGAGCTGATCCTGTGGGACAACCGGTGCACCATGCACCGCGGCACGGACTATGACGATCTGCGCTGGGTGCGCGACATGCAGCGCGTCACGATCAGCGATGTCGCGAATTCCTGCGAGCAGGAGGGGGTCGCCGTCGCAGCCTAGCCGGCGACTATCAGGTTCTTATTGGGCCTGGATACCCGCGAGCTGCGCCGCCTGTTTGTAGCGGGCGATTTCCCGGGGCAGCAGGTCAGCGAGCTGCGCCGGGGTCTGCGGCCATGGCGCGGCGCTTTCCTGATCGAGGAATTTCTTCAGTTCGGGACCGCCGAGCGCCTTGTTCACCGCCGCGTTGATGAAACCGATTCGCTCGGCGCTCATGCCGGCCGGCGCAAACAGGCCCCACCACAGCTCGTAGCTGTAGCCCGGCACGCCGGACTGCGCGACGGCCGGCAGACCCGGCAGCAGGGGCGAGGGCTCCAGGCTGGTGACGCCCAGCGCGCGGAGGCGGCCCGCCTTCATCTGCGGATTCACCGCGGCCGCGCTGGCGATGACGATCTCGATCTCGCCCGCAGCGGCGGCGGTCACTGCAAGCGCGATGCCCTTGAAGGGGATATGAGTCATTTTGATGCCGGCGGCGTGGGCGAACAGCGCGCCCGAGAAGTGGTTGTTGCCGCCGATGCCGGAGGAGCCGTAGTTCAACTTGCCGGGGTTTTTCTTCGCCAGCGCAACGAGCTCCTTGATGTTCTGTGCCGGCACCGAGGGGTGCACGGTGAAGACCATCGGCGCGCGCGCGAACATCGCGACCGGCACGATCGCCTTGGCGGGGTCGAAGGGCAGTTTCTCGCGCACCGCCGCGGTGGCGGGGTAGGAGGAAGAATGACCGAGCAGCACGTAGCCATCGGGGTCGGCCTTGGCGGCGAGTTCCGTGCCGATCATGCCGCTGGCGCCGGGGCGGTTGTCGAGGATGAGGCTGCGGCCCCAGGCTTTCGAGAGTTCCTGCGCGACCGCGCGCGTGATCACGTCCACCGAACCGCCGGCGACGTACGGCAGGATCACCTGCACGTTGCGCGAGGGATACGGCGCCTGGGCGGCGGCGTGCGCCGCGAAGGCGGCGCAGACGGTGACAACGAGTACCAGCGCGAGCCGGCATGGGGACAGCGTGGTCATGTTTTCTCCTCCAGAAAAACGCCGCGGGCTTTGCCGCGGCGGTCGATCGCGTTGCCCGGGGCGGCAGTCAGGCGCCTTCGGCCGCTCCGGGATTCCACTGCCCCTTGCGCATGCGGGTGATCGTGATGCTCGCGAACACGCCTTTCTGAGTGAAGGGATCGCCATCGGAGAATTTTTTCGCTTCCGCGCGGCTGTTCACGTTGACGACGAACAGGCTGCCGATCGCCACCGTGCCGTCGTCGTTCTGCGTCGCGCCCGCTAGTACGAGGATGCCCTTCTGGCTGGTGAGGTACTCGCGGTGCGGTGCCAACACCGAGTCTCGGATGGCGGCGGTGTCGGGTTTGTCGACGCAGGAAATGGCCCACAGCATGTGCGTAATCTCCGTTCGGGGAAATGGGTAATGGGGAATGGGAAAAAGAACACGCGGCCGGCTCACTCGATCCGGATATTGCCCTGCTTGATCACCTCGCTGAAGCGCGCCTTCTGCAGCTTCAGATACTGAGCGAACTCGCCCGCCGGCATGTAGTTCGGCTCCAGCGCGGACGCGATCAGGCGCTCCCGTGCGTCAGCGGTGCGCATGGCCTCATCCACCGCCTTCGTCAGCCGCTCGACCAGCGGCTTGGGCGTGCCGGCCGACACCATGACCCCGATCCACGCCGCGGCATCGAAGCCGGGCATGTTGGCGACGACCGCCAGCGGCGGAATGTCCGGCGCGAGCGCGCTGGCCGACAGGGTGGAAACCCCGAAGGCCTTCAGGCGACCCGACTTGATCAGCGGCAGCGTCGCCGCCATCGTCTCCAGGGTATAAGCGACCTGGCCGCCGATCACGTCCACCAGCGCCGGGGCGCTGCCCTTGTAGGGAACGTGCGTGGCCTTGAGGCCGTTCACGGTGTTGAACCACTCGCCGACGAGATGTCCTGTGGCCCCGGTCCCGGAGGACGCGAACGCGTATTTGCCGGGGGCCGCCTTCACCAGTGCGATGAGCTCAACGGCCGTCTTGGCGGGGAAGGCCGGGTTGGTTACCAGCACGTAAGGCGAACGCGCGACGTTGGCCACCGGCACCAGATCGCGGTCCGGGTCGTAGGGCGCCTTCTGCAGCAGCGGGTTGATGGTGACCGGGCCGGACGAGGCTGCGAGCAGGGTGTAGCCGTCGGGCGTGGCCTTGGCGACGACATCGGTGCCGATCATGCCGCCCGCGCCGGGACGGTTGTCTGCGACCACCTGTTGGCCCAGCACCTCGGTCAGTTTGACCGCGACCACCCGGCCAACGAGGTCGGTCGCCTGCCCCGGCGGCCACGGGATGACCATGCGCAGCGGGCGGTTGGGGAAGTTCTGCTGGGCGGCGGCCGGCAGGGCCGTCAGGAACAGCACGGCGGCGCAGAGCGCCGGGATCAGGCGCGGACGAACGTACGGCGATGTCATGGAACTCCTCCTGTTGGCAGGGGGCCGCTCTGTGGCGGTTTGATCGCGGGGTCGCGATCCCTGCGGCTGCAAGCTTAATCCACCAGCGGCCGGGCCGCACGGACTGATCAGCGCCGGTGCTTCAGGTGTTCCGCGTTGACGCAGTTGGCGAGCGTGCCATCGCGCAGGTAGTCCCACACCGTTTCCATCGCCTTGGCCCGTAGATCGGCCATGGAGGCCGGGCTGAACCATGCCGCGTGCGGGTTGAGCAGCATGCGGCCGCGCAGCCAGGGTTCGTTCGCCTGCCATGCCTGGATCAGGGGATCCGTCGCCATCGTCGTGCCCGGTTCCGTCGGCAATACGTCGAGACCCACCGCGCCGAGCTTGCCGCTCTTCAGGCCGTCCAGCAGCGCCCCGGTGTCGCAGATCGGCCCGCGGGCGGTGTTGATGAGCCAGGCGCCGGCTTTCATCGCGGCGACGGCCTTGGCGTCGATCATGCGATTCGTGTCGGCCGTGAGCGGGGTATGGATGGAGACTACGTCGGCCATGCCGAGCAGTTCTTCCCGCGTGCGCACGCGCGTGAAGCCGAAGGACAGCTCCGCGCCGTTCGGCAGGACCGGATCATGGAAGGCGACGTCCATGCCGAAGGCCCGCGCGCGCAGCGCCGCCGCGGTGCCGATGCGGCCGAGGCCGATCACGCCGAAGCAGGCGCCGCGCAGCCGCCGCGCGGTGACGCTGTGGTTGTGCGTCCAGCCGGTCTTGAGGTCGACGCGCAACGCCGCGTCGCAGGCGGAAACGCCGCGCGCGAAGGCCAGCATCATGGCGATCGCGGAGTCCGCGACTTCCGTCGTGCCGTAGTCGGGAACGTTGCACACCGCGATGCCCGCTTCGCCGCAGCCCTTGAGGTCCACGATGTCGAAGCCCACGCCGTGGCGCACGACGATGCGCGTGCGCTTCAAATGCGGCAGCGCCTTGGCGTCGATCGGCATGCGCGCCGTGATGACGGCATCGGCACTCTCCCAGGACTTGAGGTCGATCTCGTCGAAACGGTCTTTGCGCGGGTTAAGCAGCACGCAGTCGGGGCCGGTCACCGCGCGTTCGAGGTCGAGGTCGGCGACGCGGGCGTCGGTGAAGAGGACGGTGAGTGGCATGTAAGGTGCTTTCGGTTGAGAGACCACGATCGGTTTTACAGGCGCGCTCCCCTCGGTCGGCCGGAGTATACGGTTCTACTCCGGCTTGATACCTGCTGCCTTAATGACGGTTCCCCAGCGGGTGATCTCGGCCTTGACCTGCGCGGCGAGTTGTTCGGGCGTGCCGCCCACCGGATCAGCGCCGATGTCCACGAGCCGTTTGCGCACGTCGGGCTTGTCGAGGGCTTTGACCATTTCTTCATGAAGGCGGGCAACAACGTCCTTGGGCGTACCGGCGGGTGCAAAAAGGCCGTACCACTGGCTGACATCGTAGCCCTTGAGCACCTCGCCGATGGCCGGGACATCGGGAAATGTTGGCGAGCGTTTGGGGCCGGTGACGCCTAGCGCGCGTAGGCGCCCGGACTGCACGAAGGGCACTGCACCGGAAATGGCGGCGAAGGTGATCGCCACCTGCCCGCCCAGCAGATCGTTCATTGCCGGGGCAGCGCCTTTGTAAGGCACGTGCAGCATCTGCACCTTGGCCAGGTAGTTGATGAACTCACCGGACAGGTGCGCGCCGCTCAGATTGCCGGAGGAGGCGTAGGTCAGGGCGTCGGGCTTCGCACGTGCCAGTGCGATGAGTTCTTTCAGGTTCTTTGCCGGCAGCGACGGATGCACGACCAGCACGTACGGCGCCGAAGCGACCAGGCCGATCGGGGCGAAGTCGTTCACCGCGTCGTACGGCAGATTGCGGTAGGCCGCGGGGATGATCGCGTTTGCACCGACGCTGCCCAGGAGCAGGGTGTAGCCGTCGGGCGCGGCCTTGGCGACGAGTTCGGTACCGATGCGGCCGGTGGCGCCGGCGCGGTTATCCACAATGACCTGTATCTTGAAGCTGTCCGAGAGCGCCTGCGCGAGCACACGGGCCACGAGGTCGACACCGCCGCCGGGCGGAAAGGGCGCAACCAGCCGGATGGGCCGGTCCGGGTAGGCGGCGAAGGCAGTCACGGAAAGCAAGGCGCTGTTGACCGTGAGTACCAGGAGGAGAGAACAACGGAGCATCAGCGTCATGCGTGCCTCGAATAGGGAATGAAAACCGCCACCCGAGTGTAGCGAATCGCGATTTGCTTGACAGCCCCGCGCTTGCCCGAGAAGCTTGCCGCCGTTCTGGCCCGAAGACAAAGGAACAGCAGCATGAGTTCGGAAACACGCCTGACCGCACGGCTTGCCGAGTTTGCCACCGGCCTGCGCTATAAAGACCTGCCGTCGCCCGCGGTGCACGAAGTGAAGCGCGCGTTGCTGGATTTCACTGGCGTTGCGCTGCTCGGCGCGCACCACAAGATCGTCGACCTGCTGCTGGCCCACCTCGCACAGTTGCGTGGCAGGAAGACGACCACCGGCAAAACCGGCGGTACCGTAATCGGGCGCGTCGAGCGGGTGGATCCCGTGTCGGCGGCGTGGGTCAACGGCAGCATGGGCCACGTCTACGATTTCGACGACGTGCATTCTGCTGCGGGCATCCATCCGGGCATCGTCATCGTGCCGCCGTCGCTCGCTGCGGGTGAGTGGAGCCGTGCTTCCGGGCGCACTCTGATCGCCGCGATGGCGGCCGGATACGAAGTCGCGGGCCGCGTCGGCGAGGCGACCCAGCTTACACACTACGAGCCGGGCTGGCACAGCACCGGTACCGTCGGCACGCTGGGCGCCGCGGCGGCAGCCAGCAACCTGCTCAAGCTCGACGCGGCGCAGGGCAACCACGCGCTGGGGATCGCGGCGAGCGAAGCGGCGGGCCTGCGCGTGAGCTTTGGCTCCATGATGAAGTCCCTGCACGCGGGGAACGCCTCGGCCAATGGCGTGCGCGCGGCGTTTCTTGCCGCCTCGGGGTTCACCGGGCCCGAGGCCGGCCTCGAGGGCGCGCGCGGATTCCTCGAAGTCGCCTGCGGCGCGGTGACCGGGGATGCGATCGTGGCGGGGCTGGGACGGGACTACTGCTTCACCCGCAAGGGCTACAAGCTGTATTCCTGCGGCGGGGTGGTGCATCCCGCGCTCGACGCCGCGCTGGCGCTGCGGTCGCAGTTGACTGGAAGGATGGAGCGAATCCGGCGCATCCACGCCGTCGTGCACCCGCAGGTGCTCGAGCAGATGCGGGTGCGCGAACCCGCCACCGGCATGCAGTCCAAGTTCAGCCCCTACCATGCGATCGCGGTGACGATGCTGGATGGCGCCGCGCTTCCCGGCCAGTTCACGGATGCGCGTGCGGCGATGCCGGATGTCACTGCGTTGCGCCGGAAGGTCGAGGTGGAGTGCGATCCCGGTGTACGCAAGGACGAAACGCGCATGACGGTCACGCTCGACGACGGTGCCTTGCTTGCCAGCCACACCGAACACGCCCGCGGCTACAGCCCGGATAATCCGCCGAGCGACGCCGAGTTGCAGGAGAAGTTCATGGGGCTCGCCGCGCCGGTGCTGGGCGACGGGCAGGCGCGTGAACTGAGTATGCGCATCTGGGCGATGGAGGACGAGAAAAACACCCGGCGCTACATGCAACTGTGCCGGCCCGCAGACTGACGGCGGAGGCCAGGAACCGGTCAGAAGTTCCATTCCTCCGCGAGCGCCATACCCACGCGGAGCGTCCGGCCGATTCCCGTCTGCACGATCACGTTCTGGCCGAACACTACGCCGCCGGTGCGTGCCTCCTGCCGGTACAGCGTAAGGATATCGAGCGGGTCGGGCCCGCGTTCGCCGGTGGCCTGGTCGATGGAGGGAATCGGGCAGCGCGGGCAGGGCTTGACCGGCCGCAGCCGGAAGCCTTCGCCGCTGAGCGTGTCGAGATGATCCTCAGCGTAGGGGCCGACACCGCTTAATACGAGATTCGGGCGGAAGCGGTTCATGGGCAGCGGTGCGCGATCGGCTTTTCGCAGCCGGTCGTTGAGGTCGGCCAGCGAGGCTTCCGAGATCATGAGGATCGGGAAACCGTCCGAGAAGCGGTTGCGGGCCTCGACCGCGCCCGTCCATTCCGGGCTGGACAGCCGCCGGTGCGCGGGGTCGAAGCGGACCAGCCGCATTGCGGCACCCAGAAAATCCGACAGCCAGCGCGCGGCGTCGTCGCCTTCGTCGAAGGCTTTGCAGGCGTGATCCCACACTCGCACGGCGAGCGTTGGTGTCTTGCCCGTGTGCGTATCCAGCGGCACGCGTAACGCGGGCATTTCCGGTGCGGTCAACAGCAGTGCTCCGTCGGCAATGGCCGTCGCGATCAACGCCATGCGCGGCAACTGCCGCTGCGTCCGGAACATTCCCGACGTCGCCTCGACCACCATCCATTCGCGATCGGCCACGCCGCAAGACTCGAGTCCGGCAGGACCGAGCACTGCCCCGCTCAGCGCGATACCAGCGCAGCTTTTGACCGGATAGAGGTGGAGGGAGGCGATGGTCGCCATACAACGGGGAAACTGCGGTCGGATCGTGTGCCGGGTGGGCCGCTCAGTCCGCTTTTACGCCCGCCGCCTTGATGATCCTGCCCGCGCGCTCGGCGTCGGTGCGGATCACGGTGGCGAAGCGCTCTGGCGTGCTGGGCGACGGATCGGCGCCGAGCACGAGGAATCTTTCGCGCAGGTCCGGCGTGGCGAGGATGCGCACGAGGTCAGCGTTCAGGCGGTCCACGAGGGCGCGCGGCGCGCCCGGCGGCAGCAGCAGGCCGTACCAGTTGTTGAATTCGTAGCCGGGCAGGGTTTCGCCGATCGTCGGCACATCCGGCAGCACGGCCGCGCGCTTGCCGTTGGTCACCGCCAGCACCTTCATCTTGCCGGACTTGATGTGCGGCATCGTCACCGGCGCGCCGGTGAACAGCAGTTCAACCTGGCCGCCCATCAGGTCGGTGATCGCCTGGCTGCCGCCCTTGTACGGCACATGCACGAGGTCGATTTTTGCCGTCAGCTTGAGCAGTTCGCCGCACAACTGATACACACTGCTGCCGGAAGCGAAGTTGAGTTGCCCCGGCCGCGCCTTCGCGAGTGCGATCAGCTCCTTCACGTTCTTCGCCGGCAGCGACGGGTGCGCCACCAGCACGCTCGCGACGGTCGCCACCAGCGACACCGGCGCCACGTCGTTGATCGGATCCCAGCTCATCTTGTTGTAGAGGAAGGGGTTCATCGTGTGCGTGCTCATGGAACCCAGCAGCAGCGTGTAGCCGTCGGGCGGCGATTTCACGGCGACTTCCGAGCCGATGTTGCCGCTGGCGCCGCCGCGGTTGTCGATCACCACCGTCTGGCCCCAGGCCTCGCCGAGCTTCTGGCCGACGATGCGGCCGAGGATGTCCGTGGTGCCGCCGGCCGGCCACGGCACGATCATGCGCACGGGCTTGGCGGGATAGGCGGATGAAGAAGGCGCCTGAGCCTGGGCCGCCGGGACGGCGAGCAGCGCCGGCAGCAGCGCCAGAGCGCTACACTTGTTCAACCACTGGAGGAAGTTCATGAAATCAGCCCGTGCCTGCCGCAATCTCACCGATATCCGCCGCGCCGTCAATACGCTCGACCGCGCACTCGTCGAACTGCTGGCCAAACGCTCGAAGTATGCCGCAGCGGCGCTACAGTTCAAGACCGACCGCAAGAGTATCGGCAACCCGGCGCACCGGAAGAAGCTGTTTGCCCAACGCAGCGGATGGGCGGCGAAGCACGGCCTCAACGACAAGATGGTGCGGAAGGTGTTTCAGGCGATCGTGGATGAATCCAAACGGATGCACCTGGCGGGGTTCAGAAAGCGGTAGAAGCGGGCCTACCCATGACCCGAGAATCCGCCATCTCCCGCGCCACGCGCCATTTCGACGAAGAACTCGCCCGCCGCCCGGCGATCCGCTCCGCAGGAGAGACCTTGGCAAGCCCGCAATGGGTATGGCGCACCGCTACGATGATCGCTAAAATGCATTGCAATTGCGATACACACGGATGCACCGGACATGAAGACTAAAACGCTGCCTGCCCTGAGAGTCACCCCGGGATTACGCCGCGAGGCGGAATCGGTGTTGGCGGAGGGCGAGACGTTGTCCGCCTTCATCTTTGACTCGGTTGCGCGCAACGTGCAGGCGCGGCGTGCGCAGCAGGCGTTCGTAGAACGCGGGCTCGCGAGCGGCAAACGCGCAAAGCGGACTGGCCGCTACGTAACGGCTGACGCGGTGCTGCAAAAGCTGTCGCGGCGGCTGACCGGTGCGCGTGCGAAGTCCGGGGGATGACCCGCTACCGGATACGCTTTACGCCGGAAGCCGAGGACGATCTGCTCCGGTTATACGATTTTCTGCTGGAGAAGGATCTCGATGCCGCCACGTCGGCACTGGCCGCAATCCGCGCTGGGGTCGAACTGCTTGCGCTGTCGCCGTTCTCGTGCCGCAAGGCGGTACCGCACAACCCGCTGCTGCGCGAGTTGCTGATTCCTTTTGGCGCGGCAGGTTATGTGGCGCTGTTCGAGATCGAGGGGCCCACGACCGTTACGATCCTTGCCATACGCCATCAGCGCGAAGATGACTATCATTGAGCATCGGCGGCGGCAGTCTCGCAAGCCCCAACTTCGACCGTGGCAAACATGACTCGAGAATCCGCCGTTTCCCGTGCCACCCGCCATTTTGACGAAGGCCGCTTCGCCGAGGACCTTGCCCGCCGCGTGGCGATCCGCTCCGAGAGCCAGGTACCGTCGAGCCGGCCTTTCCTCGACGCCTATGTGCGGGACGAGATCGGCCCGGCCTTCGCGCGCATCGGGTTTAAGGTTGAGATCCTGCCCAATCCGGTGGAGGGCGTGGGCCCCATCCTGCTCGCCGAACGCATCGAGGATCCGAAGTTGCCGACGGTGCTGGGCTACGGCCACGGCGACGTGATCCGCGGGCTGGACGAGCAATGGCGCGAGGGCCTCACCCCGTGGCTGATGAAGCAGGAAGGCGACCGCTGGTACGGCCGCGGTACGGCTGACAACAAGGGCCAGCACTCGGTCAACATGGCGGCGCTGGAAACCGTGATCGCGGAACGCGGCCGGCTCGGTTTCAACATGAAGTTCATGCTGGAGACCGGCGAGGAGATGAGTTCGCCAGGGCTGCGCGCGTTCTGCGAAACGCACAAGGAACGGCTGAAGGCCGACGTGCTGATCGCCTCCGACGGCCCGCGTCTCGCGGCCAAACGCCCGACGCTGTACCTCGGCTCGCGCGGCTGCCTGAACCTCAACCTCTCCATCGAACTGCGCGAGGGCGCGCATCACTCTGGCAACTGGGGCGGGCTGCTGGCGAATCCGGGCGTGGTGCTCGCGCACGCACTGGCCAGCATCGTCACGCGTGAGGGCAAGGTGCTGGTGCGCGAACTGCTGCCGGAGAGCATCCCCGCCAGCGTGAAGAAAGCGCTTGTGGATTGCGCGCCGCAGCCCGAACCGGGCGAGCCGGAGATCGATGCCTGGTGGGGCGAGCCGGGCCTCTCCGCTGCGGAGAAGGTCTATGCGTGGAACACCTTCGAGGTCCTGGCCTTCCGCACCGGCAATCCCGACAACCCGGTGAACGCGATTCCCGGCAAGGCCACGGCGACCTGCCAGGTGCGCTTCGTAGCCGGTTCGGACCCCGACAGCTTCATCCCCATCCTGCGCCGGCATCTGGACGCGCACGGCTTCGAGGCTGTGCAGATCGGCATGGCGCGCAAGAGCTTCATGCAGGCGACGCGCCTCGATCCGGACAACCCCTGGGTGCGCTGGGCCGCCGAGTCCATCCGCCGCACGACGGGCGTTGCGCCCGCGATCCTGCCCAATATCGGCGGCTCGTTGCCGAATGACTGCTTCGCCGAGGTGCTGGGCCTGCCGACGCTATGGGTGCCGCACTCCTATGCCGGCTGCTCCCAGCACGCGCCGGACGAGCATGCGCTGGGGTCGATCCTGCGCGAGGGACTGCAGATCATGGCTGGGCTGTATTGGGACCTGGCGGAAGAAGGCGTGCCGCAGCAGCAAGGCTAGGGTCGCACCTGGGTCGCACGTAGGTGTAAGGCTCGCGTAAGCCGGGGCCTTTACCCTGTCGGAGCGGTACCCCATTGCGGGGCATTCGCATCTACTGAATCCCTTCCAGAGGTCAAGCCATGTTGACGTTTCCCAGTTTCCCCAGTCTGCGCACTGCTGCTGCCGGCGCGCTCGCGATTGCCATTCTTGCCGGCTGCGGGCCGAAGATGGAACGGAAGGATTTCTCTACCGCCGTGATGAGCAAGTCGGACGCAGAAGTGATGAAGGCCGTGGGCAAGCCGGACGTCATCGACGCCAGCGACCCGAACCACGTGGTGTGGACCTACAAGTCGATCACCTTCAACCTCGCGGACGGCAACAAGATGGACGCGAAGGACGTGGTGGTCTTTACGCGCAATCCGTCCACCGGCAATCTGACCGTAGCGGAAGTGAAGTTCGAATAAGACCAACGCGCGCCACTCTGATCGCCGGCGTTCAGCGACGTTCAGACGATCAGGATCACGCGGTAGTCGTTGACGTTGGTGCGCGTCGGCCCGGTGACCACGAGGTCGCCGAGCGCCGAGAAAAAGCCGTAGCCGTCGTTGTCGGCCAGGCGCTGGTCCGCCCGCAGGCCCTGCGCCTGCGCGCGTGCAAGCGAATCCGGCGCGAGCACCGCGCCGGAATTTTCCTCCGAGCCGTCAATGCCGTCGGTGTCCGCCGCCAGCGCGTGGATGCCCGGCGCGCCGTCCAGATCCACCGCCAGCGACAGCAGGAATTCCGCGCAGCGCCCGCCGCGGCCCTTGCCCCTGACCGTTACCGTGCATTCGCCGCCGGAGATGAGCGCCACCGGCGGCTTGAACGGGTTGCCGTGTGCGCGGATCTGGCGCGCCAGAGCACCGTACACCTTGGCCACCTCGCGCGCCTCTCCCGTAACACTGTCGCCGAGGATGAGCGGCGTGATGTCATTGCCGAGAAACTTGTCCGCGGCCGCCTGCAGTGAGCGCTGCGCGGTCGCGATCACGCGGTTCTCTACCCGCGCAAACGCCGGGTCGCCGGGCTTGGGCGTTTCCGCAAGTTCGCCGCGCCGGCCGCGTTCGAGCGTGTCGCGCACCGACGGCGGTACCGCGCAGCCGTAGCGCTGCAGGATCGCCTGTGCATCCGAGTAGGTCGTCGGGTCGGGCGCGCAGGGCCCGGAGGCGATGTGCGTGGGGTCATCTCCCGTCACGTCGGAGATCACGAGCGCGAGGATGGGCGCCTTGCACTGCGCCGCGAGGCGCCCGCCCTGGATCGCGGAGAGGTGTTTGCGGACGGTGTTGATATCCTCGATCTTTGCCCCGCAGCGGAGCAGTTCCTTCGTGGTGGCCTTGAGGTCCGCCATCGTGATGGACGGCACCGGCAGCGACAGCAGGGCCGATCCGCCGCCGGAAACGAGTGCAAGCAACAGATCATCGGGTCCCAGCTTCGCGACTTCATTCCGGATGCGTTGCGCCGCGCCTTCACCAGCTTCGTCAGGGACCGGATGTCCGGCTTCGATCACTTCGATGCGCTTTGTCGGCAGACCGTGGCCGTAGCGCGTGATGACGAGTCCGGACAGCGCGGCATCGGCGGGCCACGCACTTTCCACGGCGGCAGCCATGGCAGCGGCCGCCTTGCCGGCGCCTACCGCGAGCGTGCGGCCGCGCGGGGGCTTCGGCAGATGTGCGGGAATGATTTTCAGCGGATCCGCGGCAGAGACGGCGGTGCGGAAACTGGCAAGCAGGAGGTCGCGCGGGTTCATTTGAGGACGCCCTGCAGGTATTTCCCGGTGTAACTGCCCTTGGTCTTTGCGATCACCTCCGGCGGTCCTTCCGCGACGATGCGCCCGCCGCCGTCGCCGCCTTCCGGGCCAAGGTCGATCACCCAGTCCGCCGTCTTGATCACGTCCAGATTGTGCTCGATCACCGCCACCGTATTGCCGTGGTCGCGCAGCCGGTGCAGCACGGTCAGCAGGAGCTGGATGTCGTGGAAGTGCAGGCCGGTCGTCGGCTCGTCGAGGATGTACAGCGTGCGGCCGGTGTCGCGCTTGGAAAGTTCCAGCGCGAGCTTGACGCGCTGGGCTTCGCCGCCGGACAGCGTAACCGCGCTCTGGCCCAGTGTGATGTAGCCAAGTCCAACGTCCAGAAGCGTGTGCAGTTTCCGCGCGACCATGGGCACCGGTGCGAAGAATTCCGCCGCCGCTTCCACCGTCATCAGCAGCACTTCGTGGACGTTTTTGCCCTTGTAGCGGATCTCCAGCGTCTCGCGGTTGTAGCGCTGGCCGTGGCAGACGTCGCAGGGCACGTAGATGTCCGGCAGGAAGTGCATCTCGACCTTGATCACGCCGTCGCCCTGGCAGGCCTCGCAGCGGCCGCCTTTGACGTTGAAGGAAAAGCGCCCGGCGCCGTAGCCTCGTGCGCGCGCCTCGGGAACGCCGGCGAAGAGGTCGCGGATGGGCGCGAACAGTCCCGTATAGGTGGCCGGGTTGGAGCGCGGCGTGCGGCCGATCGGGCTTTGGTCGACGTTGACGACCTTGTCGAAGAACTCCAGCCCGGTGATGTCGTCGTGCGGTGCGGCGTCGAGCGCGCTGCCGTACAGATGTTTGGCGACGGCTGCGTAGAGCGTGTCGTTGACCAGCGTGGACTTGCCCGAGCCCGAAACGCCGGTGACGCAGACGAACAGGCCCACCGGCAGCGTGAAGGTGACGTCCTTCAGGTTGTTGCCGCGCGCGCCCGTGATCACCAGCCGGCGCTTCGCATCGGGCCGGTGGCGCAGCGCCGGCACCTCGATGCGGCGCCGCCCGGACAGGAACTGGCCGGTGAGGGAGTCGGCGTTGGCGATGACTTCCTCCGGGGTGCCCTCGGCAATGATGTTGCCGCCGTGTTCGCCGGCGCCGAGACCCAGATCGAGAACAAAATCCGCGCTGCGGATCGCGTCTTCGTCGTGCTCCACCACGATCACGGTGTTGCCGATGTCGCGCAGGTACTTCAGCGTTTCCAGGAGCCGCGCGTTGTCGCGCTGGTGCAGGCCGATCGACGGCTCGTCGAGCACGTACATCACGCCGGTCAGTCCGGAACCGATCTGCGAGGCGAGGCGGATGCGCTGCGATTCGCCGCCCGACAGCGTGTTGGCGCCGCGGTCGAGCGACAGGTAGTCGAGGCCGACGTTGTTCAGGAAGCCGATGCGGTTGCCGATTTCGGTGACGATGCGTTCGGCGATGGACTGCTTCGCGCCCGGCAGCGCGAGCTGCGCGAAGAAGGCGGCGGCGGCCTTCAACGGCAGCGCGGAGATCTCGTAGATCGAACGGTCGGCGACCTTGACGTGGCGCGCCTCGCGCCGCAGGCGCGTGCCGCCGCAGTCGGGGCAGGACTGCTCGGCGCGGTAAGCGGCGAGTTCCTCGCGCACCACCAGCGAATCGGTTTCCTTGTAGCGCCGCTCGAGGTTGGGGAGGATGCCCTCGAAGGTATGCTCGCGGCTGTAGCTTTTCGCCTGCTCGCCGACGTAGGTGAAGCGAATCTTGTCGTCACCCGAGCCGTGGAGGATGGCGTCCTGCACGGCCTTGGGCAGCGACTCGTACGGGACCTCGAGGTCGAAGCCGTAATGCGTGGCCAGACTGGCGAGCATGCCGAAGTAAAACTGGTTGCGGCGGTCCCAGCCGCGGATCGCGCCCGAGGCGAGCGACAGGTGCGGATAGGCGACCACGCGCTTGGGGTCGAAGAAGCTGACGCTGCCCAGGCCATCGCAGCGCGGGCAGGCGCCCATCGGGTTGTTGAATGAGAACAGGCGCGGTTCCAGTTCCGGCAGCGAGTAACCGCAGACGGGGCAGGCGAACTTCGAGGAGAACAGGTGCTCCTTGCCGCCGTCCATCTCGACGGCGAGGGCGCGACCCTCGGCATGGCGCAGCGCGGTCTCGAAGGATTCCGCCAGGCGCTGGCGGGCTTCCGGCCGCACCTTGAGCCGGTCCACCACGATCTCCAGCGTGTGTTTCACGTTCTTCTTGAGCTTCGGCAGGCTGTCGATCTCGTGCACCTTGCCGTCGACGCGCAGTCGGGTGAAGCCCTGCGCGCGCAGTTCCTCGATGACGTCAATCTGCTCGCCCTTGCGGCCGACGATCAGCGGCGCGAGGATCATCAGCCGCGTGTCGGCGGGCAGCGCGAGGACATGGTCCACCATCTGCGCGACCGACTGCGCCGCGAGCGGCAGCGTATGGTCGGGACAGTACGGCGTGCCGACGCGCGCGAACAGCAGCCGCAGGTAGTCGTGCACCTCGGTCACGGTGCCGACGGTCGAGCGCGGGTTGTGGCTCGCCGCCTTCTGTTCGATGGAGATCGCCGGCGAGAGACCTTCGATCAGGTCCACGTCCGGCTTTTCCATCAGCTGCAGAAACTGCCGCGCGTAGGCCGACAGCGATTCGACGTAGCGGCGCTGGCCCTCTGCATACAGCGTGTCGAAAGCGAGCGAGGATTTGCCCGAGCCGGACAAGCCGGTGATGACGATCAGCTTGCCGCGTGGCAGGTCGACGCTGACGTTTTTCAGGTTGTGGGTGCGGGCACCCCGGATGCGGATGAAGTCCATGCGGCCGTGATTGAGGGCGAACCTGCTATATTAGCGAAGTTGTCTGTCCGTTCCCAATCTTCCCGGTCTTTTGTCGCTGACCGCGCGTTTTCCGTCCCGGCGCCTCGCAGTCCTTAGTCCTTAGTCCTTAGTCCT
>Ga0105044_10004530_pt1 | contig 19078 bp, 10 predicted proteins | sample MAT01_FD_78092 | JGI IMG/M metagenome (GOLD analysis project Ga0105044, IMG submission 78092) | Freshwater microbial communities from Lake Fryxell liftoff mats and glacier meltwater in Antarctica - MAT-01 | ecosystem: Environmental > Aquatic > Freshwater > Ice > Liftoff microbial mat | place...
CCCTCACCGCCGGTGTCGTCGAGGCACGCGAGAAGCTGCTGGCGGATCTCGACGGCAAGTTCACCGGCAAGATGGACGACGACCTGCTCGCCGGGCTCGACAAGTTCTCCCAGCGAGCCTACGACATCATCCGTTCGGAAAAGTCCCGCAACGCCTTCGACGTGGGCCAGGAACCGCTCGCCGTGGCGAAGGGCTTCGGAGCGCACTCCTTCGGGCAAAGCTGCTTGCTCGCGGCCCGGTTGGTGCAGGCCGGCGTCCGCTTTGTCACCATCGACTCGACCGGCTGGGACACCCACGCCAACAACTTCAAGCTGTTGAAGGACGAGAAGCTGCCGAAGCTTGACGACGGCGTATCGGCCCTGCTCACGACGCTGCAGGATCGCGGTCTGCTGCAGGAAACGTTGGTGGTGGTGACCGGCGAGTTCGGGCGGACGCCCAAGGTGAACAAGGACGCTGGGCGCGATCACTGGTCGCGGTCGATGTCGGTGCTGATCGCCGGAGGCGGCGTGAAAGGAGCCCAGGTGATCGGCAAGACCGACGCCACCGGCAGCTTGCCGACGACCGAGCAGATCTCGCCGGACTCGCTCGCCGCCACGATGTTCCACTGCCTCGGTATCAATCCGCAGAACGTGTACCCTGGCGCCGGCCGGCCGATCACGCTCGTGCGTGAGGGCCGCGTCATCCGCGACCTGCTGTGACCCGGCCCTGAACCACTCGACCTACTCAAAGGCACTCGAACTATGACCAAGGCCATCGCCACGATTGGGCTGCTCGTAATCCTGTGCGTCTCACGATCGCTATCGGCCGAGCCGGCGACGAACTCTCTTGGGATGAAGCTCGTGCCTATCCCGGCGGGCGAGTTCGTGATGGGCAGCCGGCTGTCGCAGGCGGAGACGCGGCAGAAGTTCGGCGGCAGAGAAGCCGGCGACTTCGGCACTCCTTCGCATCCCGTCAAAATCACCAAGCCGTTCCGCATCTCCGCACACGAGGTGACGCGCGGCCAGTTCCAGGCATTCGTCGCGGCCACGGGCTACAAGACCGATGCCGAGGCCGACGGCAAGGGGAGCGTCTTCTTCGACCTGAAAACCGGCGAGCACCTGCCCGCCAGCCCCGAACGCACTTGGAAGAACCCCGGTTTCGAACAAGACGACATGCACCCGGTGGTGGACGTATCTTGGAACGACGCCGTCGCCTTCTGCAAGTGGCTCTCGCAGAAGGAGAAAGCCCACTATCGATTGCCGACGGAGGCGGAATGGGAGTATATCTGCCGTGCCGGTACCGAGACCTTCTTCCACAACGGCGACGACGTTGAGAAGATTCCCGAGGTGGGCAACATCGCCGACGGCACCATCGTCGAGAAGACCTTCCCCAAGTGGGCCAGGCAGGCGATCAAAGCGAAGGACGGGCTCTCATTTACCGCGCCGGTCGGGTCGTTCAAGCCGAATGCCTGGGGCCTGTACGACATGCATGGGAACGTGTCCGAGTGGTGCTCCGACTGGCACGCCCTGTTGCCGAAGGACGGCAAGCTGGCGGTGGACCCGACCGGCCCGGCGGAAGGAACGCACAAGGTCCGCCGGGGCGGCGGCTGGAACAAGTGGCCGTCGCACGCCTGCTCCCCGTCCCGCTATCGCGGCGAACCGAACCAGCGCGACGCCGCCACCGGGTTCCGGGTGGTCCGCGACGACCCGTAAACGCCGAGGTTCGCCATGCTAGCGGTCCTTCTGCTCGCCATGGCGGCCGACCCGTCCCCGCCACTGCGTGTGTTCTATACGGGCAACAGCTTCCACATGAAGTCCGTGCCGCTGGTCGCCGAGGCGGCCGCCGCTGTGAAACTGCAGCACACCACGGCGGGTACGATGCTCGTCGGCGGCAGCCGGGCTGTCACCCTGTGGGACAAGCCGAACGGCGAGAACCTACAGGGGCATGATGTTTCGGGTAGGCTCGCCGCCGCACGAGCCGGCCGGCCGCCAGCCCGAGGAAGGCCAAGCCGAGCACGGTGGACGGTTCCGGGACGGGTATGTAATCCAGGATCAGGTTTGCCGCACTTCGCCGCAACACGAACGTGTCCCCGTTCTGAAGACTTGCGAACAAGGCCGTGTCGATGAGGATCGACCCCGTGTCCGCCCCGTTGACGATGTGCCGGCCGAGCTCGGTGCCGTCGGAAACAGTTGAGCCGTTCAGCTGCAGTGTGGCACCCCCGCTTAGTGACGCAATCGTGTAGGTGCTCGAATTGGCCCGATTAAACGCGGCGAGGTCGTCGAGAACCAGAAGGGTTCCGGTCGCACCGCCGGCAAGATTGAGCACGGATGACGATCCACTCACGGTGACCTTGTCGCTGTTTCCCGTACTGCCAATGACCATTCCGAAGTAAGAATGCGGCTGGAACGTCAAGGAGGCACCGGTCACGTCGAATGAAAAAACCGAGGTTGGATTCGTCCCACCGCCCCCGGGTGCGAGCTTGCCATAACCCGTGATCGTGACCGGGCCAGTGGCGCTGCCGCTCCCGGCGAGTGTCGGAGTCGTCGTGGCCTGGAAGGCATTGATGCCGACCGTTACGGGCCCCGTTCCCGTATTCCCCGCATTGTTCACCGACAACACGCCGCCGGCGATGAGAGTTCCACCCGTATAGGTGTTGGGATCGGTGTGAGCAAGGTCGAGCCGGCCCGTCCCGGTTTTGACCAGCTTCAACGAACCGGTTCCGCCGTCCTGGATCATCGAGTGGTAGAAACTGCCCGTGTCATTCGAACCGACCGTCAGAATGGCGGGTGTTGCGGCCCCATTCTCGATTGCCGTCTCGGGCGTTGGCGAACCGCGGTCTCGACCGGTGATTCCGGCCACGGTCACATCGCGACCGTTCAAGCGGAGCGTCGTTCCGGGAAGCATGTTGTAAGTCGAGCTCTGTGAGAATGCGCCATTCACTCCTGCTTCAAGTATTCCCTCGATCACCCAGGTGGCACCGCTGTAAGTGTTCAGCGTCGATGAGAGAATCACCTTTCCCGCACCAGCCTTGGTGAAAACGCCGGTTGTCAATGCCGAACCGATATTGAGCGGGGCAAGCGTGTTGTACTGAAAAACGACCAAATCCTGCGTCCCTGATCCCTTCAGGCTGCCGCCCGTGATGGTGCTTGTTTGAGCCCCTACTGCGGGCGTGACGAGGATGCCGCCGACTGTGAGCGTCTTGCCCGATGCCACTGTGATCGTGCGGCCCTCGGCGAGGTTGAAGCGCAGGCTTCCAACTGATGTGCCGGCCGCCAGGCTGGTGTCCAAGCCGGTCGCCACGTTCGCGTTCCCGCTCAGGCTTGTGGTCGTACTCGGCGTGTAGAACCCGCCCACGCTCGCCCCACCCACGACGCCGGTATTGGCCGCGTTCTTCGCCGCCCAATCCCCAGTACCCCATGTCATAAACGCGGCACCGGTGTCCGCAATCAAACTATTCGCCGAACCGTAAGCGCTGCTGACCAGTCCGCTCGAAGGTGGATCGAGCCGGATTACGCTGGAGAGGCTGCGGCCAATGTTCGATCCCAGATTCAGGTTGACTGTTCCGCCGGCCCCGGCATTCACCGAAATGATGTTGTTCCCGGTGGAGGTGTTTACCGAACTAAACCCTTGCGAGTTCGTAGTGCTGCTCTTACCGGTGATGGTGAGGCGGGAACTCTGACCGTCATTCGCACCCAGGATGAGAGCGGAGACCGGGTTGACAATATTTGAAACCGGTGCCGTTGAAGCGGTGAAGTCGAGTTCGATGCTGCCGATACCGACTGCTGTGCTGCCGGTGTAGGCCTGAGCCGCGGCCAGCACCAGCGACCCGAGGCTCGATCGCACGTTACCGGTGAATGTATTGTTCCCGGTGAGGAACAGCGTGCCGTCACCCGACTTCGTCACGCCGCCCGTTCCTGCAGCATTATTGCCGATCACTCCTGCGATTGTCAGCGTGCCTGTGGAGGAAGTCACTTCAAAAGTATACGAGTTTGATCCCGTTCCCGTGCCCGGTCCGATGAGGATTCCACGTGTGGCCTCAAGAGTTGCTGATCCCGTGCCGGTGTAATTGAATCGGGTGCTGCCAGAAGGCTGAGGCATCACAATCGAAGCGGCGAATGTGCTCGCTGGAAAAGCACCGAGGTTGTTCGGGCTGCTGAAGGACAGCCAGTCGTTGGAGATGTTCAATCCACCCGTGAAGCTATTATTTCCCCCGAGCGTGACGTGATTGCTGAGCGTCATCAGGCTGCCGACACCAGCCCCATTGTTCGTGATATTGCCGTTGATAACGGCTTCGGTGCTGGTCGAGAGGAATGTCACAGACCCAGTCCCGGATGATGGGCCGATCGCAATGCCGCGTTTGGCGTTCAGGGTGGTGGTGCCACCGGTGAATACCACAGTCGTACTACTATCGAGCACGAGATAGCCAGCAGTCGGGGCAGCGGGCAATGTTCCGAGTTGGTTGTCATTTGTAATGTTGAGCGTGCTGCTGCCCTTGACGGTGACGCCGCCGGAAAAGGTGTTGCTCGCTCGAAACATCACGGTGCCGCCGCCGTCGATGGTCAGCCGCGACCCGCTGTTAGTCTGCGAAATGATGCTATTCACCGTGAGCGTTCGCCCGCTCACCACCTCGAACACGGCCATTCGTGATTCCCAACCGCAGGCCGAGTGTCTTGTTCCCGCTCCCTTGCGTGTTCTGAATCGTCAGATCGCGGTTGCCGCGGACGGCGATGAGGACGTTCGCGATTACGTTGACGGTGGCCCCATTCAACGTGAGAACGCCGTTCGTGGCGGTGGAAGAGTTGCCGATGAACAGGCCGTTGGTCGCCGTGGTCGGGTTGAAATCGATGGCACCGAGCACGAGGTTGCCGTTGGCTCCCGCCGCTCCCATGTCGATGCCGATGCCGGCACTTCCCACGGTGCTCGTGTAATTCCCGAACGCGGCGATGTCCGTATTCGTGCTCGCGGCGTTGGCGATCTCCCCGGGGTAGCCGTTGGGGTTGCCGCCTCCGACGGAGAGGAACCAGTCGAACGAATTGAGCCACGCGGAGTTGGTTACGCCCGAATTCCAGGTGTACTTGCTCTGAGCTTCAACGCGGCCCGGTGCGAAGAGGACCGCGATGGCGATGAGCACGAGAATAAGCTGCGGGAATCTGGGGGGGGAGAACATGGGGCGTTTCTCATGGCGAAAAGCTGGGGTGCGGGGCGAATCTGCCTTCACAGAGAAGACAGTGTAATCCTGAAAGTCGGAGCCGTAAAAGCGATTTTTCCCGGTTTGCAGAATCGGTTGCCGCACCCACCACCAACTGTTTTGGGTGCCATGCCCACTCAAAGCAGTGGGCATGGCATTACACTTCGACCGGTCAAGAATGATGCGTTTCTTGGCCTCGTGGTCCAGTGAACAAAGACGCCGTAATGTGCATTAGAATTAAGTTGACATATTGCGGAATTCAATTCAGAATCTCGACTTCCGCCGAATTTCACGTTAACCTTTGCCCACGGCCTTTAGTGCGCTGGCTTCCAGTTTGTAGCCGATGGCGTTGTCGCCTTCGAGATCATCGTCCGTGAAGCGGCGCTCCACGACCGACGAGTCGCGCTTCCCGGCGACCGACTTCTCGCCGAAGTGCGTCACGCTATCCACTTGCCCGGACTTCGAGCGCACGAGTTTGCCGCTCTTCCCGAGCCATGCTTCCACCGTGGCGATATCGTCAGCCGCAGGCGCGCTGGAAACAGCGAGGAGTATCGCAAGTATTGCCAAGCGATGAAGGCCGATCATGCCAAGACCCCTTTCACCAATTGGCCGTGGACATCGGTGAGTCGGAAGTCGCGGCCCTGGTACCGGAACGTCAGCCGCGTGTGGTCGAACCCGAGCAGATGCAGCAGGGTGGCGTGTAGGTCGTGGACGTGAACAGGATCTTGAGTCGGGTTGAATCCCAACTCGTCGGTCTCGCCATGGACGTGGCCTCGCTTGACCCCGCCGCCGGCCAGCCAGTAGCTGAAGCAGCGGTTGTGGTGGTCCCGGCCGTCCTTGCCGCCCTGGACCATCGGGGTGCGGCCGAACTCCCCGCCCCAGATCACCAGCGTGTCATCGAGCAGACCGCGTTCCTTGAGATCGGCGACGAGAGCCGCGCTCGGCTTGTCCGTGTCCGCCGCGTTCTTCTTGACGCCAGACATCAGGCCGGCGTGCTGATCCCAGGCCTCGTGGAAGAGTTGCACGAAGCGAACGCCCCGCTCCGCGAGCCGACGGGCGAGGAGGCAGTTGCGGGCGTATCCCGGCTGCTTCGGATCGGTGATGCCATACCTCTCCAGCACTGCCTTCGGCTCCTTGCTGAGGTCCATCAGTTCCGGGGCACTGGTCTGCAGCCGATAGGCCATCTCGTAGCTCTGCACCCGGGCCGCGACTTCCGGGTCGCCACTGGCTGCCGCCCCGGCGTCGTTGAGGCGGCGAAGCGAATCGAGCGATGCGCGCTGGGTCTCGTTATCAATGCCTGGCGGGTTCGACAGATACAAAATCGGGTCGCCCGTCGGGCGGAACGGCACTCCGCCGTACACCGTCGGCAAGAACCCGCAGCCGTAGTTGCTCGCACCGCCGCTGGTGCCCTTGGCGCTCGTCAGCACCACGTACCCGGGCAGGTCGGCGGCTTCACTGCCGAGGCCGTAGAGCGTCCAGGCTCCGAAGCCTGGGCGGCCGAACTGCTGGCTGCCGGTGTTCATCATGATCTGGGCAGGCGCGTGGTTCACCGCCTCGGTGTGTACGGTGCGGATCAAGCAGAGGTCGTCCGCGATGGCCCCCGTGTGCGGGAGGAGATCGCTGAGTTCCATGCCGCACTGGCCGTACTTCCGGAAGCCGTACTTCGGGCCGAGCAAGGCCGAGTTCGGGTTGATGAACGCGGCACGATAGCCCTTGAGCAGTTCCGCCGGCGGTAGCTGGCCGTCCCGCTTCTTCAGTTCCGGCTTGTAATCGAACAGTTCGAGATGGCTGGGGCCGCCGGCCTGAAACAGGAAGATGACCCGCTTCGCCTTCGGTGCGAAGTGGGGTGCCTTCACCGCCAGAGGATTCGCGGGTGTAGCGGCTGACCCCTCGCGAGCCAGCAAGGCTTGCAACGCAACAGAGCCGAGGCCGAGACCGCAGTCGCGGAGGAACCAGCGGCGCGCGAGCAGGGTTCGAGTATCGGGAGCCATGGGAATCCAGTGGGTCAGAGATCAGTTCTTTGTCAGCGTCTCGTCCAGGTTCAGCAGCACTCGGGCAACGAGAGTCCACGCGGCTGCGTCTTGCGGAGTGGTGTCACGCGGAAGTTCCGGCAGCTTGGCAGGGTCGCCCGTGGCGATCTCACGAGGGTTCAGCCAGCCGGCAGCCAATTTCTCCCGACGAGACTTCAACAGCACGAGCACTTCGTCCACTTCGCTCCTGGTCGCGTGACGGCCGGTGCAGACTCGAAAAGCGTAGTCGATCCGGTCCGCGTCCGTCTTGCCGCCCTCGGCGAGCAAGCGAAGGCCCAGGCCGCGGGCGGCCTCCACGAAGATCGGTTCGTTGAGCGCTGTGAGCGCCGCCAGCGGAGTGTTCGACCGCACTCGGCGAGCGCAGGCGAAGTCCCCGTTGGGAGCGTCCAAGGTGGTCAGCACCGGGTCGGGCATCGATCGCTTACGGAACACGTACACCGCGCGACGATATCGAGCTGGGCCCTCGGGAACCTTCCAGTACGTCGGCTTGAAGTAGTTGAACTCGAGCACGCTCGCCGGCACTGGCGGGAAGATGCTCGGCCCGCCCACCTCCGTGTTCAGCAACCCGGCCGCGGCGAGTGCCAGATCTCGCATCACCTCGGCGTCTGCCCGGAATCGCGGGCCACGAGCGAGCAGGCGGTTCCTCGGGTCCTTCTCCAACATCTCCGGGGTGGCCCGCGAACTCTGTTGGTAAGTCTCGCTGGTCACAATCGTGCGGATCAACTCCTTGTGGCTCCAGCCGCGATCCATGAAATCGACGGCGAGCCAGTCGAGCATCTGTGGGTACTCGGGCAGCGGAGCGCGAGTGCCGAAGTCCTCGGCGGTTTCGACCAGGCCAGTGCCGAAGATTGCCTGCCAGACGCGGTTGACGCCCACGCGAGCCGTGAGCGGAGATCGTCGGTCGGCGATCCAGCGTGCGAACCGCAACCGCGCCGGCCCGGGCCCGTCCCGCAGGGGATGGAGTGCTGCCGGCGTGTGCGGTTGAACTTCCTCCTTGGGCTTGTCCCAGCCGCCACGATCAAACAAGCGAGTGATGCGGGACTGCTCCGGGCTGCGAGCCGCGAGGTGCAGCACTGATGTCGGAGCCTGCGGCCACGGCTTCCACAACGCCTCGATCTCCTCCGTGTACGGCTTGAGCGCCGGCTGGCTCACACGCCATGCAGTGAAGATGGCTGCATGATCCTCCGCGGTTCGCTGGTCGCGAGGTTTCTGCATCGCCAGAACGGCCGCGTGATCGACCGCGGCCAGCGACGGCTTCGCTGCGGTCGTTACGCTGATGCGGCACCGCCCGAGCATCGTGTTGCGCCGGCCGTTGTCGTCTCCGCTGTGATGCATTCGCAACAGGATCTTCAGCTTCGTTCCCGCCGGCAGGTCAAGCGGCTTGTCAAATCGCACCATGGCCACGGAAGGTACATTCCGCCTTCCAGGCCCGCGGTCGGCTCGCCATGCCGTATCGTTCTTGCCGTCGATCAAGAATGAGACGGGGCCGCAGACCCGTTTCTTCTCCTTGTCGAACCCGGCCGCCCACTCGTCCTCCAGCTTGCGTTCAGGCTCCGAGAAGTCCGCTTGTGCGCCGACAAGTTTGAGATTCTCCCACGTCTTCCCGCCAGGCTTCTGCAGGCTTGCTTCCAGTTCGGTAACCGCCCAGGTGCCGTATATGCTGCGGCCCGGCCCGCCGAACGGCAGGTCGCTGTGCGTCAACGCCTCCAAACGAAGAGAGGTGATACCTTTCATATCCGGCTCGAAGATGGCAAAGATATCCCCCTTGGTGCTTGGGTGCCCCAGGGTGAGAATCGATCCATCCGGTTCATGGGTTGGGTGGTTCAGCCCGCTCGTACTCGCAAGCTCGGTGGCGGTCATTGTCGTCCAGGGGGTCGAATTCTTGGAGACCTTCGACTCCCAGGCCGCGATTTCTTTGGACCAGCCAGGCCGGGCGGCCTTGATCCGCTTCTCAATGGCAGCGAGCCCCGCCTTGAGGTCGGCAATCTGCTTTCGTTGCTCAGGTGTGTACACCCAGGACTGGGCTTCGTAAGTGTCGTTGAGGAATGCGTACATCCCGTAGTATTCGGTTTGCGTGATCGGGTCGTATTTGTGGGTATGGCATTGAGCACACTGGAGCGTCAGCCCGAACGCAGCCTTACCGAGAGCATCCATGCGATCGAACATCTCATCCGTGCGGAACTGCTCGGGAACGATCGCTCCTTCTTCGTTGGTCATGCTGTTTCGGAGGAAGCCCGTGGCGACGATCTGAGCCTGGGTGGCTTGCGTCAGCAAGTCGCCAGCGAATTGTTCGATGAGGAAGCGGTCGTAAGGCACGTCGCGGTTGAATGCGTCGATCACCCAGTCCCGGTAGGCCCACATCTCCCGCGGCAGGTCTTTCTCGTAGCCATTGCTGTCGGCAAAGCGGGCGACGTCCAGCCAGTGCCGTGCCCACTTCTCGCCGTAGCGTGGCGACGCCAGGAGCTTGCCCACCAGCGCGTTCACGGCCGAGGGGCGATCTTTCGTCGCGGCCGCCAGGAACTCGTCCACCTCGTTCGGAGACGGTGGCAGGCCGATGAGGTCCAGGTAGAGGCGTCGGCAGAGCGTCTCCGCGTTGGCCGGAGGAGCGTGAGCCAGGCCGAGCTGCTCCAATCGCTGCCGCACGAAGGCGTCCACCGCGTTCGAGGTCGGGGGCTCCGTCATCGGGAGCGTTGCCTTCCGCGGCTCGGCGAAGGACCAGTGGCCGTCGTACGGCGCGCCTTGCTGAATCCAGCTTTTCAGCGTCTTGATCTGTGTGGCCGAGAGGACTTTCTTCTGTTTCGGCGGAGGCATCATGTCCGACTCGTCGTGCGAAGTGACGCGCTGCACGACGGCGCTCTCGTCCGGCTTGCCGGGAATGATGGCACGATCGCCAGACTTGCCAGCCTTCACGGCCTCTTCGCGAAGATCAAGCCGAAGCCCGCCCTTGCGACCCTTCTCGTCCGGCCCGTGGCAGAGCAAGCAGTGCTCGGCCAGGATCGGAGAGACATCGCGACGGAAGTCGATTGCCGCATCGGCTGCCGACAACGCCGGGGCTGCCAAAGCGACCCCAAGAATCGTGAGGGAGAAAGTGCGTGTCATGACTTCGACCGTCGGTTGTAGGAGTCCAGGATTATGGTTGCCCCGCATGGATACGGGAGACCGTCAAGCCAAGATCCTGGTCCAGCGTATCAAAAAGGGCCAGGAACGCCGCGGGGCGGGCGTGTGCGGGCAGGTTGAACCGGGAGCGAAATTCGCCCAAGGGCACTCGCACGGTGTGCCATTCCCCGGCCGGTTTGCCTGCAGCGATGTCGTCGTGAATGTACACCTGCGAGCACGGCCCGGTTCCTGGAGGATCGTCCCGGACGACAAGGATCGCCTGGACCGGCCCTGGCCGCTCCAGCCTCAGATCTACAGTGAGAAACGCCTCCCGATCGAACGCGAACAGGCCATAACACCACGCATTGGGGGAAACGACTTGATAGTGTTCCTTGCCGTGCTGGCGAAGCCAGACAGATCCCGCACGAATGCCTTTGCGACCCGCAACTTCGGTCGAAAGCCCCGGTTTCCATCCGCGCGGCGGGCCGGCGGAAAAATCCACCATCCATGATGCGGGTAGATTTGGGCGTGGGCGTGGGGTGACTGCGGCTTCCGCCGACACCGTCGCCGACTCCCCGGCTCGAACCGTGACGGTGTCGTTCCGCGACCGATCCGTGACACGCACTTCGCCGCGACTGACGCCGACGCTCGTTCGCCCTACCGGGCACGAAACGGTCAAGCTCGTGCCGACGACCTCGACGAGGGCATCGGGCGTCTCCACCTGCAGCGGCCGGTTGGTAGGCTGCGGGGTGACCTCAGCCGAGACCTGGCCGCTGTGAACGCGAACAAACTTACCGGATTCGGGCGAGACGGCGAGGGTCACGGCCGTGTCTCCGATCAGTACGACCCGCGTGCCGTCCTTGAATTGCACCATCGTATTACCGGAGGTTCCACTCGTCCGCAGGGTATCGCCAGACTTGAGGGAGTCTCCCACCCGACAAAAAGCCTCCGCGCCGGCTTGCGCCCGCCAACAGTCCCCTTCGACGGAAATCACCTGGGCAATTGCCGGTTGCTCGGTGACGATTTGCCGAAGGGCGAAAACACCGACGACCACTGAGGCCGCGACGCCGACAAACCACGGCATGATGCGCCACACGCGATTTGGACTGCTGGGGGGGCGGTGAAGCGGCTCTGCTGATGATCGCAAATGCTCGGCGATCCCAACGGCCTGGCTGCCATACTCGATGAATTCGGCCCGTAGCGCAGGGTTCGTCGCCATAGCCGCGTTGACAGCGGCCACCTCATCGGAGGAGAAATCGCCTTCAAGGAGCCGTGGGAACGCCGAAGCATCTGCCGCGACGCTGCTGTGTTCTTCACCGTTCATGGATTGCCAGCCGCCTTTCAATCCGACGCCGTCCGGAGATCAACACAACGCTTCAGCTGCTGATGAACCCGATAAAGTGCCTGATACACTGCCTCGACGGTGCGCCCCATTCGTTCAGCAATGTCCCCTCCGCTCATCCCACGCTCGTATCGCAACTGGATCAACTTCCGCGTCGATTTCGGCAAGGCATCGACACATCCTCGCAAGGCCGCGAGTCGAGCTGCCAAGTTGGTCGCCGGAACTTCGGACGCGTCGGCTTCCAGTAGTTCGTAAACCGAGTCGTCAAGAACAAGCCGTTGCCGGGACTTGGCGAGATCGACCGCACGATGGCGGGCCGCCCGCAACGCCCATCGAAGCAGGTGGACGGCATCGCTAAAGCGATCCGGGTTCTCCAATGCCTGGACGGCGACTTGCTGGAAAACATCGTCCGCCAACTGAGGCTCATGGATAACCAGCGCAGCCATCGCCGTAATCCGATGGCGATGAACCAGTAATTCCCGACCGATTGTTGCCGCGTCTACAGCCATCGAAAACCTCTCTCTACTGAGAACGGGCCTGATTCCAAATCTCACGCCAAGAATCGCGTCGCAAGTTGGTAACACAAGGAGGGTGAATGGTTTGCGGCAGAAAAAATAGGTAGCGGAACTGCCAACGCACTCCGATGGACCATCAGTAGCCATTGCAGTGGTGGCCTCCCATGCCGAAGCAGTCAACAAAACATCGTTTGACCTGACGACTTGGGATTGGAACGACGATGGGAAATTCCGCTTGCAATCCCGGCAAGTGATCCGACAGGATCGCCTGGGTTACTCCATGAAGTAACCGTTCAGGACTCAGCGCGGCGGAATCACGATGCCGTGGAGCGACAACTTGCAGAGTTTAGGTATGGGATATCAACAGTTGTAGGGATTTCCGTTTCAGCCCCTGTCAACTGCACCAGAACCGTAGACGCCTATCGGGTCGGTGACGGGAAGTGATTCCAGTTACGGCTTCATTCGTAAATCAAGTGCGGTCATGAGGTTAAACTCGAGAAGGAAGTGATTCCAGCTTCTGACATGAATCCACCAAAGGGTGGAAGGGCTGGCGCTGGAATCAACCGGTGTGCGACGAGTTGACTCGCTCATTGCTCGGACAGTTGTTGGTTGATACCTTGACCCTTAGGGAGTTTCTCAACGTCCAGGCTCAAGGTGAAGATGCTTCGATCGTTGGAGCGACTTGCGAAACTTTCACTTCACTAAGGCAGTGGCTCAAAGGTGAGCGGGCCAAGGAATTCTGACAACACTCGTGAGGCTACGAGACTGGAATCTGCTTTATCGGAGAACTCATAAGAAGACCGCCCTTACCGCACTGCGATGCCGCACGATCTCTGCCGTCATGTTGGAGAACGCAGCCCCGGGCGGGTAGGACCGTCAGCGAGAGTTGCTGGGCGGGAAGGCGGTTTCAAGACGCTGGAACTCGGCCTGCTGGCGAACCATGCTCAGGTCCTCACGCCGCGCGGAGATTGGCTCTGGTGTTTTGAAGAGACCACTGACACCAGGAATTGCACGGGCGGCGTTGATCACCGGCAGACGCACCGCCTCCGAGACCCGTCGCGTCGCATCCGTCACGTTCGCGAGGGCATTCTTCGCTCCCGTCTTCACCTTGTCCGCCATCACGGGCAGATCCGTCCGCTGCACCAGGTTCCGAGTGCCGTTGCCGAGTCGCTCCGCCACATCCTTCGCGCTCTCGCCGACCTTCGTCCCCTGCGAGTACACCACCCTCGGCTTGAACCAGCCGAAGCAGACCTCTACGGATTGCGGGCCGTAATCGTACCGAATCGAGGAGGAGCGGTAAGTGACCGTGGGGAAGCCGGGGAACATCATCGTCGGCACGTAGACCCGCTCGCCCGTTCGGGGATGACCAGCGACGACCACGGACGGGCCACCCGGAATGTAGGGGCCACGAAAAGAACGATCACCGCTGTAGTAGTACTTGTGGACGATGATCGTGGGCGGAATGTCCACGTCCATCACGCCGTTGCCCTTCGGCTTCGGCCTCACAGCCGGGCGGCCTTCGGGGTCGACGTTCGGGTCGAGGATCTCGATTTCCTGGGTCGGCAAGAACGGAGCGTTGGCTTTCAGACCCGAAGCACGAGCTTGAACTGCTGACGTGAGCAGCAGGGCCGAGAGCAGGATCCACTTTGTGTTCATGGCCGAAGTCCTTTCCGACGAACTCCGACCTCTTCAGGGCGGAGTTACCGATACGAGAAATCGACCTGAATATGGTCAAGTTGCCGGAAGAACCGGCCCAAGTCCGGGCTGGTGTCCGCGTGCGTGTACGACTTCTGCTCCCCGCGTTGCACCATGAATCCTGGGAGGTCTATCGCGGTCAACACCGCTCCTCCCAACACGCGCGTCCGTTGCTCGGGCTGGGCCCGGTTGGCATAGAAGCGGATCGCCACCAGGAACTCGTTTCGCATCAAGTGCCCGGTTTGCAGCACGAACCCCGGCTGGACCGGAACGAAGCCCTGCCCGGCCACACCCTGGCCGCCGACCAATTCCAGCGGCCGGCGACCGAACTGCGGGTTCTGGTCGGCTCGCATCGACACGAAGAACTGGCCGTTCTCGGTGACCGTCACCGATACACGCGAGATCGAGCAGTGTTCGATCGCCAGCCCCGGTTCCACAAGATTGAACGCCTTCGTCACCTGGATCGTCCGCTCCCTCAAGCCGGGCACCACGCCCAGCCCGCGATCTTCATAAGCCAGGGCCGAAAATCCGTGCCCGGTGACGACACGCGAGCGCGTCTGGTACCCGGTATAATCGGCTTCCGGGACTCCACAGCGAGGCCGTGGCTTCGTCACGCGGGTCGGCCACTCGAGCCCCGTCAGGCTGACCACCGCCAAAGTCGCTAACACTAATCTGTGCTTTCTCATGGTCCGCCCTTCCGTGAGTCGGGGCGGCATTTCGACAACCACCCCTCATCAGCTTCGGCGGCCCAGCCCCCTGCAGGTTCGATCAAGTCCTTGAACGATCAAGACTAACAGTCGCGCTGTGACGGAAAACCCGCACGAACCGCACATCCCAACTACCTCGATTGTGGCGGAGCGGTCGGAGTGTTGCCGAACGGACTGGAAGTCGCGGCCCCGTAATTCGACTGTGACGCTGCGGGAAGACCCGTGATCGACGCACCCGTTGCCGGAACAGAAGCCCTGGGCAGAGGCGGCGCGTAACCGGTCGTATTTCTCGGCACCGGGTTCGGTGCCAGCGTCGAGTACCCACCGCCGACCGCACTCCCAACACCCGCCGGCGGCATGTATCCGCCACTCGAAGGTCCGAAGACAGCCGTCTGTCCTCTTGGACGGGGCGAGGCTTGAACACCCGGAACCATTCGCGGATCGTACTTCGACGTCATCCGAGGATCGGCGCCGCCGAACTTCGATACAGCAGGGCTACCCCCAGAGGACATCGGACTCGACGTCGAGAAAGCAGTTGGTATGCGTGGCGAGTTCTGCGACTCCGGGAGTTTTGAGTTCGGATCGAGCTCCCGAGGGGCATTCAATCTGGTTGATTTCACTTGCGGCGTAGGGAGCTGTGGCGTTCCGACCCCCTGATCAGGCACGGCGGGTGCGACATTAGAAACATCGTCCTGGCCACGCAGGTACGGCGGAGCCATTGGCGTCTGTGTGCGATCGGGCAACTGCGGATTGCCATCACGCCAGCGATTCGGAGCGTACGGTGTCTCGGGGTAGGCGAGATTCGGATTATAACCTTCTCGCAGATGAGAATCTCGAATCCCAAGGCCGGGCCCAACATATCCATTCGGATGCTGAGAGGGAATCGTGTGTTGGCCGCGATACAGGTCCGCCCGACGATATTCATCATGGACCCGCAAGGCATCATCCACTCCACCGCTGGAGATGTCAAAAACCGTGTTGCTGAGATAATCTTTTCGATACCGAACAACGAATTCGTCATTGATGAGCTTCAAGGGATCCAGGTTTGCGACAGAGGGAGCAAACCGCAGCCCCATGAGCTCGAAGAGTGTGGGGAAAATCACCGCATGGGTATAGACGAGGTTTTCCTGAAAGGAGGACTGAGCACTGGGCAGCGGTCGAAAGAGCACACCCACCCCCGGTAAATCCTGGAGCAATGACGGGCCACGGCTGGTCCGTGCGACCTTAAGTGCCACGATGTATCGCGACACTTCACGAAGTTCATAGTTGCTATTCTGAACATCGGTATCAATAAAGTGTCGTTTAACGCGGCCCAAATGCTTCTCATCGGCTCGAACAGGCTCGCGGATATCAAATGTATACATATAGTTGAAGCGATATACGACCGCCTGGCCATCGGGGCTGATAACGGGGCGAATTTCAAAGCCCGTCCCTGTTTCAAACTTGTATATCGCGGGGTCCGGAATCAAGGCTTCAAGCGCCGAGCCGAACTCGCGTCGGCCAGGGCCGGCCTGAGCCATCACGGTCTCATCAGAGGACGTCGGCAGACCCGGCAGCATGCTGCGAACCGACGACATGGATGCCCCGCCGCCAAGATCCGTGGGGCGAGTCCCCTGGGCTAACGAGGAGACAGGCTGGCCGCTCATCATCTTTGCGAGGCTGAGGAACGACGGGTCGGTAACGAGTGCACCGTATTCGTCAACCATGGCCTTGGCGGAGGAGAACCCTTCCTTGATGAGGGTATCTCGCTTCGGTAGGTCGAACTCGAACGTGGCCGAGGGCGAGACCTTGCCGAAGCCGCGATTGTTCGTGAGGACGCTGGTCGTTTCGATGTTCCCCAGCGTAACGTCCCAGTAGCGGCTCGCGTTCCGGGCGTTGCGAAACGAGGGCTCGTAGTACTGGCGATTGAAGTCGTCATCGAGCGCCGTGGCGATTCGTTTGACGTAGTTATCAATATTCGCAATGTGGGAGCGAGTACTCTCGAGGAAATCGATATATTTATCCTCCACCTCGTCGACGAGCATATCGAGCATCTTCTTGACATCCAGCGGCCGTCGCACTAGCCGGATATTCTGCTCCGCAAGCTCGACCTGGAACGCCCGGAGGAGAATGTTCTGGAAGGCCCTATCCGCAGTTTGGATCTGAGAGTTGATCTGCTCTTGGAAAGCAACGTCAAAAAGCTTCGTGCGAATGACAACTCGCAGTTGCTCACGTAGTCCGAGCCAAGTGGAATAGAGCTTGAACACGGGCACATCCGCACGCGTAAGCCCAACGAGGAGCGGATTCGCCGCACGTGAGATGAGCTCGTAATCGTCCTGCACCCCTTCGACGATTTCCGCGAGAGTTCGAAGAACCATGAGGAGTTCGGAGTATTTCTGCGCGACTTTTTCAAGAGCTTCCACAGGTGAACTTGAAGAGAATGAAGGAAATGATCGATTTTCTTCGGCATTGACCCAGCGACGGGCTCCAAGATATAAATTTAAATACTTCGTGTACTTGAATCGCCCAAGATCGAGGATCAGCTGCTGAGTCAACAAGATGCTGCGATTTGCCGCTTCGGGCGTCAATCGTCCTTCGATTATGGCGCGTTGTATTTGATCAATTAGATGTTTGTTTAAAATTTGTTGCTCCGCAGAATCCCCTCTCCAAACAAGATCCTTCACTCTTTTAGATTGATCTTCATAATTTACATCAACGTCTCTTCGCCGAAGTCGATTCAGCCACTCAGGATTGATCTCCGAAAGTGTCGATGCCATCCTGCTGATCGTGCCCTGGAATAGCCCAGCCACGCTCGTGAGCGGAGCGAAGACGCTGGCTCGCTCTTCACCGAGGGTGACTCGAAGTTCCTCGGCCTTTCGACGGGCCAAGTCTTCTTTGTTCTTCGCGGCCTTCAATTCCTCCAGGTAGTTGCCGATGCGGTCCTCGAGCTGGGCTCGCTCGAAGACACGCTGCTTGAATTCGAGTTCCGTGATGAGGCGTGCCTTCAGGATCTGTGCGAGCTTGAGGAACTCGCGTTGCACGGGCGTCATCGTGTCGTCCACCGCGGCGCCATCTGAGGCGAAGTAACCCATCAACGATGCGAATCGTGAGTTCGGTGATAACACAAAGATAGGCTGACACTTCGAACGGCATTTGTCGCCATGCTTGCATTTCGCATCAGTACATGCCACGTTTTGAGCCAGGAACTCCTGCTCCGCCAGCGGCAAGACGCCATCGATGAGCCGACGGAACTCTTCGATGATCTCCATGCGGACCGTATTCCTCGCAAGGGCCATCAGGAACTGGGCCGAGGCCAGGCTGGTGCTATCCATCGAGTGCAATGACAACAACTTATTTCCGGTATGCAGGAACTCGGAATCCATTGCCATGAGTTCATCGATGAAATCTTTACCAAAGAAGGAGTGCAGGTACTTGCGATCGCGATCATTCTGATTCGCCACGGATCCGGGCGGGCACGCCTCTTGAGCTTTTCGTGTGGCAACGATCACCACAGCCCGGCGAAGCAATTCCGCGGACTGGCTCGTCATGAATCGCGCCTGATCAATGGACGTGCGTATTTTATCTGCCACTTCCTCCATTCGGTCCCCACGCTCGCCATTGACCTGCAGCGTGTGCACAGCGAGGCGAACCTGGCCGACCGGACTATCCAGTTGATGGATCATCAGTCGGCACATGTTGACACCCTTGAGTGGCCCACGAAGCTGAATTAACGCTTCGCCGACGACCGTGAGCGTGGTCTGCCCCACGGGATCGATGCTTTCGGGATCACCGTTAGCCACGGTGTTCGGGTCTTCGCGGGCTGCGGCCACCTCGCGGCGAAACTGTTCGCCTCGTTTGAGATCTTCACGGCCTTCCGCCTGGATCGCCTGCTCGTTGGCTGCAATTTCTTCCGATCGCAGCGACTGAATCTCGTTGTTCAAGGTGCTGATGCGGCGGTCCGTCTCGGTCAAAGTTTGCTGGGCATTGCTTTGAGCCTGTTGAGCGAGAGTGAGCTGACGATTCTGCGCCTGGAAGGCATCTTTCGCTTGCTTTTCGAGGATCCTCGCCTCAATCACCGCCGGGTCGTTCGACGGCTTCGTGGCAGCCAAAGCGGACGCGTTCGCTGTGGCCTGGTCCGTCTGGGCTTTGAGGTCGTTCACCTGGATCTGCAACTGTGTGATGGACAGCGTCGTCGATCCAATTTCGGATCGGGCCTTGCTGTTGTCCTCGGTGGCTTTTCGAAGTTCCGCTTCCTTCCGACGCGTCTCCGTCGCTCGGCGAATCGCATCGCGTTCCTTCGTCTGCCGTTCGAGCTTGCTCAGGTCCGCCTCGTCACGGGCACGGTCGGCCGCCCGGCGGCGCACATCCACCGTCGCGGCGTTGTACGATCGAGCACGATGGTTGATGATCTGCACCACCCTGTGCGCATCGCGGTAGTAATACAGGGGTACCACATGTGTGACGACGACGTTGGACGGATTGAAGCCTTCAATCGATGTGAAGTACTTCGTGTACACAGGGTAATCGACTTGCGGAGGAGGATTGAG
>Ga0105044_10004531_pt1 | contig 19077 bp, 20 predicted proteins | sample MAT01_FD_78092 | JGI IMG/M metagenome (GOLD analysis project Ga0105044, IMG submission 78092) | Freshwater microbial communities from Lake Fryxell liftoff mats and glacier meltwater in Antarctica - MAT-01 | ecosystem: Environmental > Aquatic > Freshwater > Ice > Liftoff microbial mat | place...
GCATCCTGCAACATGGTACCCATGGCACCATCCCCAAGGAGAACACGGCCTTCTGCCAACCAAGTTAGTAATTTGTGAGTCATAAATTTTCCTTCGCCGATTTTCATTCACAATAACGACTAGGCGCTTACATAATGCTTATATAATAAAGTGGTACAGCTTTTTCATTGTACGCCACGCAACAGGTGCGCGTCAGTAACGGATTTGGCATTGGCGTGACCGCCAGCTACGCGTTCGTCAGCGCTTGCAACATCGCGCGCAGTCGGGATGCTGGATAAGCAGCTTCCACTTCGGCAGCGATGGCCTCGGCGACTTCGGTTGGCGAGCCAGGCTGCGCTTGCCAAGTATCGCGCCGCCATTGTTCCAAATAGGCATCGGTGCCCGTCATGTCCAGCCGCATAGCCGCCTCATCGATCACAAGCTGAAAGCGCTGGGGCAGTTCAATTTTGTGCGTATTGCGCCGCCCTTCACGCGCCGTGACCATTGCGGGAAATTCGCGCCAATAGGTGATTTGATATTCAGCCATTCATGTTATCCTTTTTCCCATGCCAAAGCGAGCCTTACCGCATCACACTTCCCCACGGCGCTGCGCGCGATCGGCACGCCGCGCCGCCCGATCTTCCTGGCTGCCGCGCCGATTGCGTCCACTATTAGCGATTGTCTCCACGGCCAACAACCGTTCTGCTGGCCATTGGGCTTTGGCTGCGGCCAATATATCGGCCAAATGCGGAAACGCGTCGGTGGCATGGGGCAGATCAATTGCGCCGACAAATTCGGTTTGAAAGCTGGGCTCGACAGCGGTTTCCACATAACGTACCCAGCGGGCGGCCCACTGTGCTTCGGCCCGTTTTTGCTTATCCAACAGGATCATGCGCGCGCCGTCACCGGCGGCATTGCCCACCGCCTCGACCCGCGTCAGCTCACAATCGGGAATCAACCCCAGGATCATGGCGTGGAGCGGGTCAATATAGCTACCGAAACCACCCGCCAGCACAATGCGATCCACGGTTGCCAGGTCCAGGCGATTCATCAACAGCTTTGTGCCGGCATAGAGGGCAGCTTTGCCCAACTGAATTGCGCGGATATCGTCTGAATGCACGACGATTTCGGAGCCAGTACTGGTTTCGTTGGCCCAGGTCAAAACAAATTCGGCTTTACCGCCGCCTTCGCCCAACCCAGTACGCAAACGCGGATGGTCAAGCGGCACAAAACGGCCATTGGGCGCGATCACGCCCGCCTTAAACAACTCGGCAATCGCTTCGATAATCCCCGAACCACAAATCCCCGACGCGCGCAAGGTTGGGTTGAGCAACGCGTCACGCTTTTGCCGCCGCCGTTCCGACGCGTCAATCGACGAAGCGAATGTCTCATCCTTGCCGTCGCCAACAAACTGGCTCTCTACCCATTCCTCTTTGCCGATAATGCGATATTGGACAGCCAGTGTGGCCGGATCGACGCGCACCCGCTCAATTGCCCCAGGCGCGGCGCGCATGCCATGCACAATCTGTGCGCCCTCAAAGGCCGGGCCGGTCGGGCTGCTGGCACTGAGCATACGTTCGCGATTGCCCAACAAAATTTCGCCATTGGTGCCAATGTCGATCACCAGCCAATTTTGATCTTGCGTGTAGGGCGCTTCGGCCACCAATACGCCCACGTTATCGGCCCCCACATGCCCAGCTTCACATGGCGGAAAATGGAGATTGGCCCCAGCCGCGATCCGGATGCCGAGATCGCGCGCTTTGATATCGAGCGCCGCATGGGTGACCAGGCTAAAGGGCGCGCCACCCAATTCACGCGGATTGACGCCCAACAAGATGTGATGCATGGTCGTGTTGCCCACAAGTACCATTTCAATCACATCGGTGGGCAGAATTCCCACATCGCTGCACAATTCGGCGATCAGCCCATTGAGCCCGTCGATGATCGCGGCGTGCATGCGTTCGGTACCGTCGGCGTTCATCATGGCATAGCTGACGCGGCTCATCAGATCCTCGCCATAGGGCACTTGTGGATTCATGCGGCTGGCCGTTGCCAGGATCGCACCCGTGCGCAGATGACAGAGATGTGCGGCCACGGTGGTCGTACCGACATCGACGGCAATGCCATAAATCTCATCTTGAAAGCCGGCTTGGACACGGACCACTTCTTGCTCGTTCCAGACCGTCACGGTGATGCCACGCGCGCCCAGGCCACCCGTTGCCGCCAAGGTGGCTTGCAATGTACGCAGAACGCTCAAGTCGCAACGCGTCGGTTCCAGCCCATGGACGGTGCGCAGTTCATCACATAATCGCTCCCAATCGCCCCGGTGATCCTTGAGTTCGGGCGCGGGCAATTCTACATAGTAGAGGCGCATCGATGCATCGACTGTGATCGGGCGCGCCACACCTGCCGCTTTACGGACAACCTGCTTGCGCGTCTGGCTTTCCTCTGGCACGCGAATTACCACGTCGCCCATGATCTGACAGGCGCAACTCATGCGGGCCGTGGGTTCAAAACCATATTTGGCCGCGTAGATGGTTTCGCGTTCGCCCGGCGACGTCAAATGTTCATGGCGAGAGGCAATGCCAAACTTGGCAAACTCGCCCTCTTCCACCAAGACCTTGCACTTGCGGCAAGTCTGATGGCCGCCACAAATTGATTCAATTTCGACACCCAACCGGCGGGCAGCCTCCAACAGCGTCATCCCGATTGGCATATCGCCTTGGCGACCATTGGGTTGAAAAATTACTTTTGCAGTCGTTGGTAGCCCAGGCTCGGATACGGATGTGGTTGATATAGACAAAGGTACATCTCGATTTTGCTTATGCAACGCTAGCTTATCCAATAAAAAACTGCTTGACCACCCTATCACAATGTAGCCAAGCAGCTTCTGTTCATCGTCGTGTCATCACCATCCATTATATATGAGAGCCGCGCTGCCAGCCAAGTTGTTTTGGCGTCATTCTACGATTGCCGACCATTTTTTAGGGCAGATTGCGGTTGCCGATCCGCCATCTTTCTGCTTATTGCATGGCAAATCAAGTTAGGGTACAATTGACACTTAGTCCAGTATCGTGATGTTTGCCTGATATGCATCTACCTGTATAGATTCATTTTTACCAAGAAATAGAAAGAAACCGCTAATGACAACCGTGAGTCGCTCCTCCATGGAAGGCATTCTTTTTACCGATCAATATCAGCTTACCATGGCTCAGCTCTATTACCGCGCCGGACTACACGAAAGAACCGTCCAATTCGATCATTTCTTTCGGCGTTATCCAGACTATGACAGCCACCAAGCAGGGTATTGTATCAGCGCGGGGTTGGAATGGCTGCTGGAATGGATGCAAGAGGCCTATTTCTGCGCCGAAGATATTGACTATCTGCGCAGTCAACGCGATAGTGTCGGCAAACCCCTCTTTGCTGATGACTTTTTGAGCTGGCTGGCCAAGGATGGCAACTTCAATGGGATTACCTTGCGCGCCGTACCAGAGGGCCGTGTGATTCACCCCAATACGCCGCTGACCGTCGTTGAGGGACCGCTGGCGATGGCGCAAATCTTGGAGACATCCCTGCTGGCACACATCAACTATCAAACCTTGATCGCGACCAAGGCGTCGCGCATGTGGGAAAGCGGGCGCGGACGACCCATTTTGGAATTTGGTCTGCGGCGCGCCCAGGAACGCGGGGCCAATGCCGGGGCACGGGCGGCGCTGATTGGTGGCGCAAGCTTTACCTCTAATGTCGGCGTTTCGCGCGCCATGGGCTTGCCGCCCAAGGGCACCCATGCCCACAGTATGGTCCAATTGTTTATGGCCATGGGCTTGGGCGAGTTGGCCGCCTTTCAAGCCTTCGCCGATGTTTACCCCGATGATTGTCTGTTATTGGTAGACACGGTAGATACGTTGCAAAGTGGCGTGCCCCATGCGATCAAAGTATTCGAGGAACTGCGGCGCAAGGGCCATGAGCCTGTGGGTATCCGGCTCGATTCGGGCGACTTGGCCTATTTGAGCATTCAGGCCGCCAAACTGCTCAATACCGCCGGTTTCCCCAATACACAGATCGTGCTATCGGGCGACTTGGATGAATTGGTGATCTGGCAGATCATCACCCAGATCAGCCAAGAAGCACCGCGCTATGGTCTGGACGCCGATCACCTGATCAACCGGCTGGTCTATGGCGTAGGCACACGATTGATTACCTCTTGGGGTGAACCCGCCTTGGGCGGTGTTTACAAATTGGTTGCTGTGCGCCAAGACAATCAATGGAACTCGGCGATCAAGATCTCCGAATCGCCGGCCAAGACGCCCAACCCAGGTCGCAAACAGCTTTTACGGCTCTATGATGCGCGCGGCAAAGCCACCGCCGATCTGCTGACGTTGGAAGATGAAACAATCAACCCCAGCGAACCGATTGTGTTGCGTCATCCGTCGGACCATGCCAAATCGCGCACACTGCGCAGCAATACCGTCACAGAGAGCGAACCGCTGCTGCAGGAGATCATGCATGAGGGGAAAATGGTTTATACGCTGCCCTCGCTGGAAGAGATTCGGGCCAGACGTATCGCAGATGTCGAAGCGCTAGACCCCGGCATTCGCCGCTTGGTCAATCCCCACATCTATCACGTATCACTCAGCCAGCGCTTGTGGGATCTCAAACAAGATCTGATCGAAACCGCCATGTTGCAAACTCAGTAAACGTTGCCTAGAACGAAAAAGCGGCCCAGCTACGTGTATGTTGTAGGTAGCTGGGCCGCTTTTTACCCGACACTTACGGTGCGACCACCGCTTCAGTATAGGTAAAAACAGCACTTGCCTGGACACCAAAGTCATTCGTGGCGATCAGCACGATTACCGGGCCAGCGGGAATCGGATCGCCGTTGGGCCAGGTGCGCGGCATGGTGAGCACGCCCGTGTAATCACCTGCCGCATCTGTCGTCAGAATGACATAATGCTCTGGATTTGCACCAGGATCGATCGCGCCATCAAACGCGCCTAGATAGACATAGAGCGATGCATTGGCCGGGAAACCACCGCCGCTGAGCATAACCTGCATATTGGCGCTGCCCGTACCGGGCGTCAGCTCGACATGGGGCAACGGGGTGGGCGTTGCGGTAGGCGACGCTGGCAACGGGGTCACCGTCGCCGTTGCTATTGCGACGGGTGTCACAGTCGCAGTGGCAGTTGCCGCAGCGGTTGGTGTTACCGTGGCTGTCGATGTAGCGACAGTTGTGGCAGTTGCGGTCGCAGTCGGTGTGACAGTGGGCGGCGTCGTCGAATAGGTGAAGAGCGCACTCGCCTGGGCTGTAAAATCTTCGGTTACCACGAGAACGACGAGTTGACCAGCCGTTACTGGCGAGCCATCGGGCCAGTTGGCAGGCATGGGAAAGGTTACCCCATAGTCACCGTCGCTGTCGGTCGTGGTCGTAGCATACACATGGGGTGTATCGACCGCCGCCGCATTGACCAATGCGCCCAGATGGACATTGATAGTCGTATTGGCGGGGAAGCCGCCACCATTCAACGCTATTACGGTGCCCGCGCGCCCAGTCGCCGGACTGACTGTCGCAAAAGGCACCGACGTTGCCGTTGCCGTCACCGTTGGTGTGGGTGGCACGGTTGGCACAGCGGTAGCCGTGGGCGGCACCGTGGGTAGTGCAGTCGCCGTAGGTGGCACGGTTGGCACAGCCGTAGCCGTGGCAGGCACCGTTACGCTGGGAACAGGCGTCCAAGTCGGTGTCGCAATTGGGGTTGCCGTCGCACTGATGCGTCGCCAACTGAATTCAGCACGCGCCCCACCCGTTCGCTCATAATATTCCACGCGTATCCGGTAGTCGTCATTGTCTAATCGCTGATCAACCGTATATTCAACATTGGACAAGCCATCATGCCACTCATCCAAAATCAGTTCGTCGTCCAAGTAGACACGAATGCCATCATCGGCGCGTGCCGAGAAACGATAGAGGCCGGCATCGAAATCAACAGTGCGGGTCCAGCGCACAGAAAAATTATCGCTAGGCAAGCGACCATCCGGTGAGCCACTCCCCCAATTGAAGTCAATTTCCTCATCATTGCGCACAAATGCCGAATTGCCATCCAACCGGCGATTCGACCAATATTCACCGCGCCAATCGGGATAGTTGCCAGATGAACCGCTGCGTTCCCAGCGAAAACGAATGCTGGCGCTTCCAGTATTGTCATAATATTCGACACGCAACGAATGGTTGCCCGTGCTCAGGCGACGATCGACCGTGTGAGTAACAGATGAGCTGTCCCGCCACTCATCGATCACCAGATCGCCATCGATCCAGACACGCACGCCATCATCGCTGGCGGCAGAGAAGCGATAGGTGCCTTCGCTAAAATACACGGAACGCGTCCAACGCACCGAAAAACTATCGTTGGGAATCCCCGCGCCGGGCGAGCCGCGGCCCCAGTCAAAGTCAATCGCGCTGTCGTTGCGCACAAAGACGGGCGGGTAGAGCAAAGAGACGTTGTTATAATATTCGCCGCGCCACTCGGTAATCCCCGGCACAGGGGTTGACAGCGGGGTGGGCGTAGGCGTGGTCGGTGGCGGTGGCGTTGTAATCACAGGGGCGTTGCCCGTGTAATCGGTAAAACGCGCGGCCAGCCAACCCTGAACCCCGTCAGCTAGGCGCACAGCGAGCCAGTCACCGCCAGCATTACGGCCAAGTACCGTTAGCCCGGTTCGCGCCGGCAATGCCCGAATTACCGGAAACGAGGTGGCTGGGCCAGCGCGCAAATTTAAGCCAGCGCTGGTCACTAGCGCGAAATCTACAGGGCGAGGCGTAGCCGTAAAGGATGGGGCAACGGTGCGCGTCGCCACAGGTGTGTGGATGGCGGTCAGCGTGGGCAACGGCGTTGCGGTTGCCACTGAAGTTGCCGCGGCAGTGGATGTACTCGTCGCGCTAGGTGTTGCCGTTATCGTTGTCAGCGGCGTAGGCATGGCAGTTGCCACTGCGACGACAAAGGGCGATGTAGCCTGTGCACCTGTTGTATTTGACGTGAGCACCACGGTCACCACCGGCTCATCATTTTTATCCAGATCGAGCGGCAAGCGGAAGGAAGCATTTAGACGCCCTTCTTCAGTGGCGGCGTCTGTGAAAATCGTGGTTGTTACGGGCACACCAGCTTGGATTGATACCAAGCGAATGGTCACAACATCGTCCGCTTGCCAACCGGCACTGGAAAGAAAAATTGTTGTCCCGGGTCGCGCGCTGGCTGGCGCAAGCGCGACAACAGGGCCAGCCTGCGGTGACGGGGTAGGCACGGGTGTTGCCTCTTCGGCAGTAATGGAAATGCAGCCACTCAATACCAACAGCAGCAGCGGTAACAGCAACCAGCAAGACCAGCGCGCTAGCCGCGTGGGTCGCTGATAGAAACATACGATGGGAGGAATTTGCGGCGTATTCATAAACTATCCTTCATTTGATACAATCCATGTAGCGACTAAAAATGCCAATGATATTTTATTGGACGGTTTCGTACAGTGTCATGTTCCCAAAAAGGATAAGGATGCGAGGAAGTGGTCAAAGCGGAAAACAAAGTACGCAGGGCGCGGCCGCGCCCTGCGTACTTTGACTACGGTAAACTATAGCAAACTGTGACGCCGTACTTACGCGTCTTGGCTGCTATCAGGCTGTTGTAGTGTCGCCTTGACATGACCAAAAGGCGAGGACGATTTGGCCGGCTTGCTGGGTGGTTGAATCAGATTCTCGTTAATCGCCTTGATGATGGCCGCATAATTTTCGGCGAATTGCTTACCCGTATCTTGTTCATCTTTATCGTCTTTGTGATTAAGCGATTTAAGGGTAAGTTTCAGCGCAGCCTGAATGGCTTGTACGACGATTTGTTCTTCCATAGGAAGTAACTCCTTGCTTCTCAGAAAACGGACACGATATTGTACTCATAAAACGTATGCACCCCACCAGTTTGACCGGTGGGGTGCATATACCAGGAACCTGATAACAGCCTATCGCCATCAAAAGGAAGGAGGGGCGCTTGATGGGGCTCGAACCCACAACGTCCAAATCCATAATTTGGTACTCTGCTGCATTCCCACACGCAAGTAGAGTACCACAGAAGAGAGAGACATGGAATTCATCGCTATCTCTCTCTCTTTTTATTTTCGATTGGGTGTCATCTGTCGTTGGTATTCATCCGCGAAGGAATCGATTAGCCATTCGGCGTAATTGTCGGCGGTGGTAGTGATTTTGGTGTGGCGCAGAATCCGCTGGGCTACGCTCATGGCTCTGGGCTCTCGCGCAAGGCGATTCTGAGCGAGATTGACAACAGGCATCCCCCAAGCTCGTGGATAATCCGGCCCCAGAAGGGTTGATCGGCAATAAAGGGACAGATGACCGTCGGCTTGCCGGCGCGCAGTCCCGCGGCAGTGGTACCGGCCCCACAGTGGTGGACCACCGCCGCCATGTAAAGTTCTGTTTGTTCAGTGCACACTGAACAAACAGAACAAACAAAGATGCACCTACGTGGATTTCCAAAAACAAGAGTGGGCGTAAAAAGGCGTGGTAAACCCGCTTATTCGGTTTGGTCAGCCCAGTCCCACCAAAGGAAAGTACCGATGATGCCCGTTAATCCGGTGAGTAGGACCAGGGCAAAACTTACTGGACCAAGCTGTGCCTGTTCGCTGCCGGCGACCCCGGCGTATAAAGCCGGTACTGACCAGGGGAAATATGCGCCCCAACCCGTTGCCGCAACCACCTGGGCCAGAATCACCGCCAGAAAAGCTATGCCCAGCGGGGGCAGATAGCCACGTCCGGCGCTGGCAAAGAAAGTGATGGGTGTCACTAAGGCGATGGTTAGGCCAGCAGTGCGCGCCATACGGACTCCGCTTTGCCAAAAAACCTGACTGGTGGCAGGCGGCAGGCCAATGACCGTACCCAGGCCGAGACCGATGAGCAGGATCAGAACGGCCAGGAGTGCCGACCAGACCAACATGATGATGAATTTGGCACAGACAATTGAAGCGCGTCCGGTCGGCAGAGCCAGCAAATCTTTAACGGTGTGATCGGTATATTCACGACCAAATACCCAGCTACCAATAAAGCTGAACACCAAAAAGCCGCCGATGGCAGTAGCCTGGGCCAGCAAACCCAGATAACTCGGCCAGTCTGCTGTGCCTACCGTTAGTTGTGCCTTGGCACTGATCATGCCCACACGCCGGGCAAGGTCAGGATCGCGGAGTACAATCATGAAAAAGCAGCCGACGAACGGGGCTAAGGAAAACCCAAGCGCTGTAAACAACGGCAGGGTCGAGCGCCGCGCCTTGAGGAATTCCACCCAGGTCGCTTGCCCAAGGTTATTCATGGCTGCTTCTCCTCCTGCATACCGACTAGTCTCAGAAAATACTGTTCCAGCTCTTCTTGCTGAAGCGTGAGCATGGTTGGGGGGTGGCCGGCATCGACCAGACAGGTCGCAATTTCATCTGGACGTTCAATCGCCGACTGATCGGTTACTTCGATGCCCCCTTCCTGGAACAGCCGTGCCGAAAAGCCCAGGCTGAGGAGCACGGCATGCGCCGCCGTATTATTGCGGGTACGAATCATAAGCTTTTGCTGCCGTTTGTGATCGAGCTCATCCATCGTCAATTCCTGCATCAGGCATCCTTGATGCAAGATCCCAATCCGGTCCGCCAGTCGCGCGACTTCGGTGAGAAGATGGCTTGACATAAATACGGTCACGCCCTGCTCGCGCACCAACTGGCGCAGCAATTCGCGGATTTCAACAATACCTGCCGGATCCAGCCCGTTGGCTGGCTCATCCAGGATCAATAAAGCAGGGTTATGCAACAACGCTTTGGCCAGTCCCAGCCGCTGTGCGTTGCCCAGCGAGAGGTGACCCGCACAGCGGTTGGCATAGGCACTTAATCCCAAGCGGTCAATAATCTGCCCTACTGCTTTGTGATCGGTGCCTGGGTGCAAGCGGCGTAATGCATCCAAATTTTCATACACGGTAAGTTCTGGGTAGGCATGGGGTGTCTCAACGAGATAACCGACTGCGGCCCACGGGCCTTTCCGGCCACGGTCTATAGGCTGCCCCAGTACATAGACCTCACCAGTGGTGGGTTTGACCATCCCCAGCAACATCCGGATCATGGTTGTCTTCCCTGCACCGTTGAGACCTAGAAAGGCATAGATTTCACCCTGCTTAACCTGCAAGGATAAGCCGTCAACTGCGGCTACCGTTCCATACCGTTTACTTAGATTTTTGGTTTCGATGGCAATATTCATAAGACATCCAATGGCACTACAGAAGGAAAGTGTATCCCTTGCCGACTAATACTCGGCTGGTACAATATGACGGTTGACTTCGTGGCGCAAGCGCCATTAGAAGCTTGGACATAGCTTCCTTGCCTTCTGGGGATGGTAACCTTGCTTTGAGGTTCCCATGTATGAGCCCATAGAGTGACTACTCCCACCTCTAAAGAGGGTGGGCTTCTACAACTTCATCTGCCGAAGCAGCGTTGACGCTTGCTAGTCCGCGAGCGAGAATATTCAAAGCGGCGTTATGATCTCTGTTGAGACGCAAGCCGCAATGAGGACAATCATGGATACGCACCTTCAAGTCTTTGGGAACAATCGAGCCACAACCGGAGCATTCTTGCGTGGTGCCTCTTGGGTTAACGAGTGCGACACCCCTACCAGCTTCTTCCGCTTTGTAGGTGGTGAACTGCACGAATTGACCCCAAGCTACATCCGCAATGCCACGGCTGATTACCTTGCTCCGGTTGACTTGCATATCTTTGATGTCGAGTTTTTCAAAAGCAATGAACTGGTATTCGTTGACCAGCTTGCGCGATTCTTGGTGAGCGAAGTTTGTGCGACGGTTGGCCACACGTTGGTAGGCATGACGCAGGGCGTGAACAACCTTGCGGCGTTCTGGACTACCCTTTGCAAAGCGTTCTTTCTTGCGTTGCAATCGAGAGATATCATCTTGGTCTACCTTCATCCAGCGTTGGCGGCCAATCTTGTCGCCATTGCTAAAGTAGGCAAAGATGGTCAGCCCCAAGTCGATACCAACGACGTTGTGGTTGGTCGGCAATGGGTTGTTGCTGCATTCACAAGAGAAGCAGGCGTAGAAGTTGCCAACGGTGTCCCGTTGGATTGTCAGCATCTTGATGTCTGCGCAGATATCCCGATGCAACTTAATGCGGATATCACCAACCTTAGAGATGGTGAGCTTATCGCCAACAATCTTGAAGCCAGACTGCTTGAAGGTGAACGAATCATACCGGCCATAGCCCTTGAAGCGTGGATACCCTGGCTCTTCACCAGACTTGACACGGCGAAAGAATGCCTGAAAAGCCAACTCGACCCGCTCTTGCACGTTTTGCAAGACCTGCGAGTGAACGTCTCTAAGAACTGGCTTATCGACTTTCCATTGCGTCAGCAGTTTGTTGGTGGCATACAGGTTAAGCGACTTACCCTCTTGCTCATAGGCGTTCTTGCGAGTAGCCAGTGTCTCGTTATAAACGAGCCGGCAAAGCTCAAGTACTCTTTCAAGGCTTGTACGCTGTGCGCTAGTTGGGAAAAGTCGGTACTTGTACGTCAATCTCATGCAAGCATTGTATCATCAATGTTACACAGAATGAAATCTGTGTAACATTACGGTGTGCTTGCAGCTTGGTCGCACCCAGAGGGTACCCGAAGCTCACTTCACTGGCGTTCAGCCGTCGATTACGACGGTAAGCCCTTATATCCCACTGTTGAAACATGTGGGCCTTATGGGCTTTATGGTAATTTAATGGCTAGCTGGAAGCGAGTCCTGAAGTAGAGCCTTCCCCTCAGCTAGTAATATCAATACTTTCAAGCTCATTATACTTGATACTTGGATTCCTAAATTTACCAATTTTCAGCAAGCCCTGAAAAGAGTGAACTTCCGAAAATGTAGCCTTCGTCATGCTGATAGCCACATCCTGCCCAATTACCACTGCTAGGCCGATACCAAAGGCACACGCATAGGGTGTCTTACCTTTAGCCTGACAACTTGCCAGACAATTCAATCTCCCCGTGCTTATGCTACCTCGGTCATCAGCATGACTAGACCATGTTGAAAGCAGAGAATCGTATATTAAGTCGAGTTCGTATCATGGCTGAGCACACTATCGGGGGCCTGAAACGCTATACATTCTCATTGCCCACTTTCTCAATCGTCACTATAACTTTTATGACAACATCATTGCCGTCTCTCTGCTGCTCTCTGGAATTTCTCGCGCTTATGAAGGAAGAACTTTGAGACCAAAGCGGATTACCCTATCATTGCTCTTTCTGGTATACTGTAGTGTAATTGCAACCAAAGGAGCAATGAATAGGGGCTCGGCCCAACGACTACCGAGATGGAGGAGGCTGCACCAGAGAAAGGTGTCGCCTTTTTTGTTTGCATTTGTGCAGGAAACAAATTTTTCAATCAAAAGCCAAAAACATCTATGAGATATGGTAAACGCCAAAGAGAACAACCACAGACTGTACGTCGGAGCGTTGCACCGGTTACCCCTTCGGTACCACAGCCTTACCTACGCTTGTTACTGGTCAACATAATCATTGCTTTTATCTGGCAACAACGCTTTCCCTTCTTTGGGCTGGCAGATTATCTGATTGGCTTAGGCATTGGATTTTTTATGGGTTGGTTTGTGAATCGAGCCTATGCACTTTGGATGTACGATTTGGGCTATTTTTCTGCCTACGTGTTGTGGGCAATTGTGATAAGCAATCTACGGTTGGCCAAATTGGTATTGCAGCCCAAACCACCGCTTAATCCTGGAATTATTGGTATCCCTCTGACCGCTTTAAGTACGCTTGAGATCCTGATCCTCGCCTCGGCAATTACCCTTACCCCTGGTACAATCAGCGTTGATGTGAGTAAGGACGCGCCAGGCAAACAGGTGCTTTATGTCCATAACCTCACTATTGGTGATCCAGAGGACTTTCGGATGAGCATCAAAAACACCATTGAACGGTTGTTATTGCGTGTGACACGCGGGCGTGAGGTGCTTGTCTCTGGCAGGTCGTAAGCCGTGTCTGCGATCGCTTTCGAGGAGAATCACCATCTGTACGGCTAGGCTGGGCATGAGCTTTACGATATCTTCTTCATTGCCTCACTGCTGGCCGGTGTCATTGGATTCATCATCCTGCGGCAAGTGCCACGTCAGGCCTAAATGCAATTGACGATCCTACAGCCCTTATATGTCGCGAGATCGTCTATTCGGTATCGTCGGCGGTTGGGAAAGGATGTACGAGACACAAGCAAGGACTAACTGACTTTTAAATGGTTTGTCCATAAGCACACAAGAATGTATCTATGGATAACAAAGATTTACTGACCCAACAGATTGATGAATTGACCCAGCTCTGCAATAAGTCCCCCAATCAGCAGGATTGTCAGGCGAGTTTACAGGGCCTTGTTGAGCTTCATCATACCCTTCCCGACAAAAAAGGTGCAGCGGCCAGGCAAGTACGTCAGGCATTTATAAAGGTTCTCGCACACTTTTCGCCAGACCAGGTAGATGCGGCAACGCATCAGCAGTTGGCTCACTTTCTAGCCGAACAGGTAGAGCAAGCAGATTTTGTGGCACAACAATGGCAAACGCCAGAGGAAGTGGTTGCCTACTGTGAAATGTTCTATAGCTTCAAAGTAGACGATCCAGCGCTGGGAAAACGCCTCCAAGCACATGCGACCCACCTACTGACGCAAGCCTTGCTCGAATTTGAACAGCGCGGCAACATTGAAAAACTCTTCACACTCTTTCATCTGGCCCCCACGACAACGGACTTAGATGATCGAGAACGCCGCCGCTTGCGTGGTCGTGTTTATGCCTACGAAATGCAGCGTGTGCAACGTCACCACCGTCTGCTCTATGGCTATTTGATTATCCTCGTTTTGTTAATTGTGTTTGCGTTTCCTCTTTTGTTTATCAATGCTGAAAATGGTGCCATCCAAGATCGCATTGAAGCAACAACCGATGTCCAGCTACCCGAAGAAGAGCGACGTTATTTTACCTACGGGGATGGGCTCTACTGGTCGTTAATTACGGCGGCATCGATCGGTTATGGTGACATTACCCCGCAAACCGACATCGGACGTATAATTGCCGCCACTTTGGGTGTGCTGGGTGTGATCACCGTGGGTGTGATCGCTGGCCTTATTCTAGACTGGATTTCTCCGCGCGCGTTAGATTAGGTAACAGCAACGCAGACGGCGGGATAGCAGATTAGCGTGCTACAAGAACAGTTTCGGTTAGTGTATTATAATGGTTACTAGAGTGATATTGTTCCAGTTAGGCAAGAGAGCATGAGCAATCTAATAGGGGCTTATTACAGCGTTACCGAAGTTCTATCATATTTGTCTTGACGCGGATGAATCAAATTTTCGTGCATAGCACAAGAAAAAAGTGTTTCATCTATAAAATTCGTGTCAAGGGAAAACATTACTCTATTTCGGTAACACTGTAATTACTCTGTTATTGGAACTAGGATTGAAGGCCTCCATAATTTCTTCACAAATATGTGATAAATTTCCGATTAGACTTTAGGGTAATAGCTTGCGGCTCAATTCAAGCCACTATAAAGAGGGTATAGAACAATATTGGCTTTCCTATGAATCCTGTCACATTGTCACCGAGGCTCTAGATAGTATTTGGGGAGGTGCCAGCATTACCCACATTCACCGTGAATAGTAGACTGGTGCAGGATGTATTGCTCTTCCCATGGTTTCAACAATTCAAAGAGCAGGAGCAGACACAATGAAATGGCAGCATATAACTTTGCTCAGTTGGTTACTTGTAATCACTGTTATGTTAGCTAGTTGTGCCGCCACGCAGCCGGCGGATGCTGACACCGGCGGGTTGGTAATTGATTTGAGTACACAGCCCGATCCACCGGTGGCTGGCCAAGTGGCGTTAATAATCACAATAAAAAATGCAAACCAACAAGCAGTTGATGGTGCGGAAGTCAATCTTCTTGTTAGCCACAGTTCGATGGGCACCATGTTACTACAAAATGAAGCAATGAGCACAGGCAATGGCCAATATAGTGCAACCTTTGATTTCAGCCAAGATAGCCAGGGTGACTGGCGTGTTACAGTCGAAGTGCGCAATGTACAGCCGGAAACGATTCGCAAAAACTTTGTCATCACCATTCCCTAGATCCAGAAGGGCAAACTTCATGATTGGCATGACTTTGCCCCATGCCAATAGACTGGGGTTGTGGTGCGCGTTTCGGAGACCGTGACAATATGCGTAAAGGTACCCTGATGCTGTTGAGTGCGGCTGCTTATCTTTGGATTGCCCAACACGGTGGTCGCTTGCCAGTAGGAGGAAGGCGATGACATCAAGTGTAGATACACCACCGATAGCTGATACATCGCCTGCTGTTGCATTTTGGCGTCAATTAATGTTGGTCACTTTTATCCTGGGCGCGATCTGGATTTATGTGAGCCGCGTGCCGGCCGATGAAGCCAGCCGTGACCGTTTGTTGCTATAATGCATCTGGGGAACTCTTTTGGCGCAGTGTGGCATATGTCAGCCTAGTTGAGCTTTTTGTGGAAGCGTTCCGCGCCAATACTCAAACTTGGTTGGCGGGCGTGCGGATTACGCAGATAGTTGCCTTGCTCGCCCTAGTAGTCGCACTTTATGTGCTTTCCTTCTATGCCCAGCAACGCGCAGGTAAAGACAGTACATCCCCGCAACAATTATTAGGGGAAGAGAACGATCGCGACTCGGTTTCACAAGAAGGGCATTGATATCTCAATCATGATGGCAGTCCTTTCCGTATCATTAGTGTTGTGGCCTTAGGAAAGTGAGCGAATGTGATTCATAAAGCAGATATCCAAATCCATAACCAGACGCTCACGCAATGGGCCGATAAAATTATCTGTTTCTGTCTACGGCATTGGCTAGGGTTGTTGCTCGTTTCCCTTTTGCTGGTTACTACTATACCGTTCCTGGCACCCGTAGCTATGGCGGCAGGCTGGACGGACGTAGGAACAGCAATCTATATTATCTATTCGCCATTCTGTCACCAGTTGCCACAACGCAGCTGGTTTCTATTTGGAGAGAAGGTAACGTACACGCTGACAGAAATTAACCAGGTTTTTCCTTACACGGATCAATGGAGCCTGCGCCATTTTGTGGGGACACCAGCGATGGGCTGGAAGGTGGCGTGGAGTGACCGCATGATCAGTTTCTACTGGATGACGCCAGTTTGGGGACTGGTATACGCCGCTTTGCGGCAACGAGGCGCTATACGACCACTCGCGCTGAAGATCATCTTGTTGGCGTTAGCCCCACTGGTTATCGATGGTGTCACTCATATGATCAATGACTCGATTTATGGCGTATCTGCCGAAGGCTTTCGTGACACAAATGCGTGGCTGAGGCAGTTGACTGATGACGCGTTTCCTGGGTTCTATGCGGGTGATCATTTTGGCACGTTTAACTGGTGGATGCGCCTACTCACTGGCATTCTGGCAGCATGGGGATTGGTCTTTGGCTATTTTCCTTGGATGAACAACTTTTTACGTAGAGAAGAAAATCACTACTGCAGTCGGGTAGCGTAAACCAAACTGACTTTGGCGCATTGCAAAACAGCGTAATGGTTATCGATCAATAGAATAACGTCAACTTAATAGCAAAAGAAAGAGCACAAGGAGGCGTGCACGAGTGACCGATCACGATCATAACGAGACAGATATAAAGAAATTAGCCAACCAAGTTGCTCTTGTCACAGGGGGAGGAAGAGGGTTAGGACGTGTCTACGCCCAGGCACTGGCAATGGCTGGTATAGCTGTTGCCGTGGTTGCCCGTTCTACGCAGCAAGTAGAGGAAACTGTTACCCAAATTAGAGCAAGCGGCGGACAAGCCGTGGCCATTGCTGCAGATGTTAGTGATCAACAAGCCGTCACACAAGTGATTGTCGCTATCGAAGAACAATTTGGACCGGTGGATTTGTTAATCAATAATGCTGGTATTGCCAGTCCTTTAGGCCCACTTTGGGAAAGTGATCCTGAGGAGTGGTGGCGGAGCATGGAAATAAACGTGCGCAGCGTGCTCCTCTGTAGCAGAGCCGTTTTGCCGAGTATGATAGCACGGCGGCGTGGGCGCATCATTAATGTGGCGAGTGGCGTAAGGCCCATCCCATATATGTCGGCCTATAACATCAGTAAGATGTCCTTGATTCGTCTTACCGAGATTCTGGCTGCCGAAGTACAAGCGTTTGGCATTCATGTCTTTGCACTTGGTCCTGGCTTTGTTCGCACAGCCATGACCGAATACTTGGTCGAATCTACATGCGGGCAAAAGTGGTTACCTTGGGGTATTAAGCGCTTTGAAGAAGGGCGGGACGTGCCCTCTGATCACTCTGTGCAACTCCTCATGCACATGGCTTCAGGGGAAATAGATGCACTCTCCGGGCGATATATCGAGATCACTGATGATGTCGCTCAGTTGATTCAGCAGGTGGAGACAATTAAACAAGAGCAGCTCTATACCTTGCGGCTGCACAAATTAAATTATGGATAAGACAAATTGTGATCGTTTAAGATAGAGCAAATTCACACACTTACTCATGTTACACAGAGAGAAATTATAGAAGTTAGCAACTGATTTTGCGAACGAATTGCGCCGATGGTTGGGCACAAATCCATGAATCCGCTTCATCCGCTTCCGGGGTACCCTTTGAACCCCATTGACAGCGTCTGCTGCGTAACATGAGATGGTAAATCATAAAAGAGTTCTCTATATACAAATACAAGTAGTCGTAAACTTACCTGTGGAGGTTACATGCAATTCGTACATGGGCTTCGATCCTATCGTCAACATCGCAGATTTCAACAATCTAGTATAATTTTAGGTGTGCTGATCGGATTGCTCTTCCTGTTCGGTTGCGGTGACAATACAATCTCGACGGCACCGACACCCGTGGGTGCGACCAGCGGCCTGAATACCTTTATTTTCTTTTATACAGATACGTGACTACCTTGAAGGGAGATGCAGCCCATCGTGAATGGGCTTAAACGTGAATTTTCTGAACAGATGGCCTTTGAGCAGCATGATGCTAATACAGAGACCGGCCAGGCGGCCTTGGACGCTTATGGTCTGCGCGCTCACCCCAGCTATGTCATCGTCGCACCAAGTGGGCAAGTGCTCTGGCAGTTTACAGGCCCACTTAGGATCGATGCCTTGCGCCAACAGATATGCCAATATGGTGGTCAATGTTAAGCACTAGGGTGTCTTCCATTGGGCGATTGGCGATCAACTCGGTCAATCCAGATGAGATAGCAGTGGCAACTTTCAACAGATATCTACCTCTCCCTCGATGGCGGGAAAGGTTGGACAAAAATTGCTGAGGATGGTCAAACGCAATGACACAAGGTAGGTCGATCTGGATCCTAATCATCGCAATGATGTTCGTAGGTGCTGTTTTCCTTTTTTGGAATATACGCGTATCTGACAACGCGCCGGTGATCATGGGCGGTACCGCTGTGCCGCCTGTCCCGACGCTGGATGCAGAGTGGTTGGCAGAGGGCAAACTGCTCTACGCACAACATTGTGCCAGTTGTCACGGCCCTGCGCTGCAAGGCGCGCCCGACTGGAAAAAACCACTGGCCGATGGTTCATTGCCGCCCCCACCCCACGACAATTCTGGTCATACCTGGCACCATCAGGACAGCTTGTTGCTGAGCATTACCGCCAATGGGGGCGACCCTGCGCACAATTCTAAAATGCCCGCTTTCAAAAATAGCTTGACCGAAGCGCAAATGGTGGCTATTCTTGAATTTATCAAGAGTACCTGGAGTCGCGAAGCGCGCGAGTTTCAGTGGTGGATGACTGCCACGCGCGATGGCGTCCAACGATGACGGAACGAATGCCTCACCTTGCTGACGCCTCTCGATTTCCTCGCTTGCTATCAACTTATGGACAACTCATTTAAAAATCGTACTGTTCAGACGAGGCATACACGAGAGAAGTTGAGCGACTTTGAAGGGACCATAAAGGCTTTATGATGAAGGAGAAGTCACATGGCGAGCTCTGATAGATCAACGCTAGACGCTACTACCTGCTGCA
>Ga0105044_10004533_pt1 | contig 19074 bp, 20 predicted proteins | sample MAT01_FD_78092 | JGI IMG/M metagenome (GOLD analysis project Ga0105044, IMG submission 78092) | Freshwater microbial communities from Lake Fryxell liftoff mats and glacier meltwater in Antarctica - MAT-01 | ecosystem: Environmental > Aquatic > Freshwater > Ice > Liftoff microbial mat | place...
CAAGTCGCGCCTCGACAAGGATCTGTACGTTCAGTCCGGCAAGCCCGGTCAGCTCACCGTCGAGCTTCGCGGCGAGGGTGCCGAGAAGACCGCCATGATCCTCGACACCCTGGTCACCGGTTACAAGTCCGTCGCCGACCAGATGCGCGCCGAACGCAGCAACGACATCGGCGTCGTCATCGCCCAGGCCGCCACCGCTGGCACCGAGCCCCTGATGGACAAACGCCTCGAGAAAGCCGCCAGCGTCTTCGGCGGCGGCCTCCTGGCCGTCGGCCTGGCCGGGCTGGTCATCTGGAGCCGTCTGGTCCGAGCCAAACGCCAGTTCGAGCAGGCCCAGGCCGTCGAATCCGCCCTGAGCGAGGTCGAGTGGAACCAGCTCGAAGCCAGCATCAAGCGTCCCGAGCGCGGCAAAAAGGATTGAGGCCGAGCCGTGCGGTGCCCAGACCTAGCCGCGCGTGCACGCCCCGGACGACTTCCCGCAAGGGCAACACTCGCCGCCGGGCAAGGGCACGGATCCCCCGCCGGTCGATGCTGCGGCTCCTTGGGCTGCAAACCTCGACTGCACCCGCACAAACCTCCGGCCGAGGCCCTTTGGGTCGTCGACCGGCTTGTCCGCCTCGGCCATCGGGCGAAGCAGCTCGATCCGATCGTTGTCGGTCGCGGAGACATACTCGTACAGCGGCATGGGAAATGCTATAGAGGCTCATGTCCGCCCGACGCCTGCCTGTCGCCAGCGCATGTATCGTCGGCGACCCCAAAACCTGGGCTCCCGCCCGCCCGCCGACCGAAATACCCTCGACACCGATGCCCGAGCCCACGCCCACCGATATCCCCGCGCCCACGCCGGCCACAGCGCCCGAGCCCGAGGTTTCTCGGGGCTTGATCGCTCGCCTCCTGGCCGATCGTTCCCGCACCATCGCCCTGGTTTCCACGGCGACCAGCGTGCTGCTGCTCGGAACAGTCGTCGCGACGCTCGCCGTGGGTCTCCCCCAGCTCCGTTCCCGGGCCTCGGAAATCCGCAAGGCCGGGCGTCCCGTCCAGGTCGCCTTCGCTTGGCCCCCGCTCGCCGGCCAGGGCCCGCTCCGGCCCCCCGCATCCGCCCAGCACGCCACCGACCATCAGACATGGGTCAACGCCGAGATCCGGCGCGACGTCGAAGCCATCGGCAAACGCCTGCTCTCCGAAGATCCCCTCGACAAGGCTTCCCTCGTCATCGCCCGCGACGCCCTCTTGGGTACCGGCTGGTTCAACGCCGACCTCCGCCTCATCCGCGGCGACGACAACGTTGTCCGCGTCAGCGGGTCCTGGAAGGTCCCCGTCGCCGCCGTCCGCATCGACGGGTCCGGCGGCCTCATGGACCAGCTCGTGTCGTCGAGCGGCGAGCTCCTCCCGCCCCGATATCCGCCTGATCGCTCCGGCATGAAGGTCGTCCTGGGCGTCTCGGCCAAGCCGCCGGCCCTCGGCCAGCCGTTCCCGGGGCCCGAAGTCCAGGCCGGGCTACGGCTGCTCACCTACATCGCCCCGCTGCGGCAGTCGGACCAGATCGTCGGCGTCGAGGTCGGCGAGTATGCCCCGGGCCGCACGCTCACCCTCGTCAGCGAGCTGGGCAACAAGATCGTCTGGGGCGGCGGGGTCGACGAGTTTTCGCCCGGCCAGCCCCCGGCCCGCGTCAAGCTCGCCCGGCTTGCCGAGGTCGCCCTCAAGCACGGCCGCCTCGACGCCGGAAGGCCGCTCATCGACGTCCGCATGACCGACGGCGTCTACGTCCGCGACATCGACGGCCTGCTCTCGGCCGCCGAGGCCGCCGCCCAGCAGGCCCAGGCCGACGACGCCAAGAATCACCGGTGAACCAAGACGCCCCGCCGCCGCAGCCCGATCCCGCCCAGCCAGCGGGTGGCGTTAACCCGCTTGACGGCTCCGCAAGCCTCGAGCTCCCTCTTCCAGCCCCCGCCGAGCCCGTCCCCGAGCCCGATCAACCGCCGCACGTCGACCCCTGGGCCCACCGCCGCGGCGAGCCGCGCATCATCGCGTTCTTCTGGACGCTCTATGTCCTGCTCGCCGTCGCGGGCTCGGTGACATGGGTCGCCAGGTTCGCCACCGTCACGCCCGATTCCTATGCCCCCGGGGCCCGCATCATGATCATCGTGCTCGCCGTGGGCGCGACGATGCTCTGGCCCATGGTCCGCCTGAGCCAGGCCGTTCCCGACGGCTCGTCGACGCAGGGTGGGGCCGTGTCGAGCGTCGCGGTGGATCTGGTTGTGGTGCTTGTGCCGCTGCACATGACGATCTGGCCGATGCTCCCGCTCGCCAACTGGCCGCTGAACATCGTGAGTGCCGTCGCGGCCTGCCTCTCGGGCTGGGTGCTGCTGGTCGGGGGTGTTCTTGCGCTCACGCAGGCGGTGCTGGCGTCCAAGGTCGACCGAACATCCGAGCATCAGGGAATACTCCGCTCGCTGGCCATGGTTCTGGTCGTCGTGCTGGTTCTCGCCGGCCCGGTGGCGATGCTGCTGGGGCCGCCCGGGGGCCAGAAGCCGTGGCTGGGCATGTTGTCGCCGCTGACCGCCATCGCCGACATCACTGGCCGCGGGCTGATCGGACCGCAGAACGCCGTGACCGCCGTTCAGTGGCGTCTCATCGGCCTCGCCTGGATCTGTGCGGCGTCCGTCTGGATGCTTGCCCTCGTCCGGGCCGCCTTTGTCAAACCGTCCAAGCAAGCCTAGATTTCCCCGTACAGAAACCCCTTCAGCACGGGGATGACTGACCATCGCGGGCCGAGCACGGCTTGGCACGCGGGGGGTGTGCGTTTCTGCCAATCACTTTGTGGGCGAGAGGGACGGAGCCTTGCCATGGAACTCGTGACCCGCGAAGAAAAGGAAGTGCTCAAGGCGCGGCTGGAGGGACTGGTCGAGAACCGCCCGAAGATCTCCGCCCGAATCGCCGAGGCCCGCGAGCTCGGCGACCTCAAGGAGAACGCCGAGTATCACTCCACCCGCGAGCTGCAGGGCATGGAAGAGGCCGAGATCAAGCGCCTCGAGAAGCGGCTGGCCGAGGTGCAGGTCATCGATGGCAACATGAAGTCGACCGACGTCGTCTTCATCGGCGCGACCGTCAAGATCCGCGAGGTCGGCTCCGACGAGGACGAGGTTGTCCGATTGGTCGGCGAGTCCACCGGCATCGTCAACGCCGAGTTTTTCGAGGCCACCGTCAACAGCCCGTTCGGCGAAGCGCTCATCAAGGCCCGCGTCGGCGAAACTGTTGCCGTCCGCGGCCCGCGCGGCATGAAGCGTTTCGAGATCAAAGAGATTCTGTAGGCCCGAAGGCTCAGCCACGAGCAGCCCGGACAATGGACGCAAACTCGTCGGCCTTCAGCGACGCCCCGCCGATGAGCCCTCCGTCGATGTCCGGCTGCGCCAGCAGCTCGGCGGCGTTGGCTCCCTTCATCGAGCCGCCGTACTGGATGCGAGTGGCATCCGCGACGGCTTGGCCGTAGAGGCCGGTGAGCACGTCGCGCAGTTTCGCGTGCGCGTCCTGCGCGTCGGCGGGCGTCGCCGTCTTCCCGGTCCCGATCGCCCATACCGGCTCGTAGGCGATCACGACGCGGGCCATCTGCTCGGCCGTCACCCCCCGGAGGCCCTCGACGGTCTGCCGCTCATTGACCTCGTGCGTCCGCCCCGCCTCGCGCTCCTCGAGCCTCTCGCCGACGCACAGAATCACCCGAAGGCCCGCGTCGAGCACGGCCCGCGTCTTCCGGTTGACGATAACATCCGTCTCGCCAATGACGTGGCGACGCTCGGAGTGTCCCGTCAGCACGATCTGCACGCCCACATCCTTGAGCATCGCCGCCGACACCTCGCCCGTGAACGCGCCATCGGGCTCGAAGTAAACGTCCTGCGCCCCCAGCAGTACGCCCGAATCGCCCAGCGTCTGGCCCACCGCCTGCAAATACACGAACGGCGGGAACACCGCCGCCTCGACCGAGCCCAGAAGTCCATCACGGCGGCACGCACCGGCGACGCCCTCGGCCAGTCCCTTGGCCGAGGCGAGCGTGGTGTTCATCTTCCAGTTGCCGCCGATGATCGGCGTGCGGGCGGGGGCGGAGCGGGTGGGGGTGTGCATGTGGACAAGGGTAGATCGCTCATCCGCATCGCCTACCGCCAAGCGCCGGGCTTCCATCCCGCCGCGTCGTAGTCCCCCAGGCACTCGTCGACGAGCCCCTCCATCGCCGCCAGCCGTCCCGACCGCTGGGCCTCGCCCATCGCTTGCAGCCGCACGCCTTCGGCGCTGCCCGCGTAGTTCCGCTCGTACAGCTCGTGCCGCCCGGCAAACTCGCTCCCCACCGCGTCCCACAAGAGCTTCATGACCTTGATCCGCTCCGCGTGCCCCACGCCGCGAGAGCCGCGGCAGTAGACCGCCAGCAGCCGGTCGATCTCCGGGTTCGCCAGATCCGCCGCCGACGACGGCAGATAGATGAGCCCGGACGCCACGCTGGTCTGCACGATCTCCCGCACCCGGCTCCAGGCCTGCGGCGCCAGCACGCTGTAGGCCAGCGCTGCGCGCCGGTTTGGAAGCACGTGCGGCGTGTCTCCGTAGCGGTCGTGGCCGCCAGCGTCCGGGCTCGACGCCATCGCCGTCGAGAGCGACCAGAACGTGTGGGCATACGCCACGACCTCGCCAAGCATCGCCTGATTGCCCCGGTGCTCATCGCCGCCGGTCAATCGAAGAGCCTTGGCCAGCAGCCCCGCCATGAACTCCATCTTGACGGCCAACCGCGTGCAGCCGTGGAACAGAAAGTTGTTGACAAACCCGGTGCCGGTGAAGAACGACCGCACGCGCTTCGGGTCGCGGTGGACCAGCACATTCTCCCACGGCACGAGCACGTCCTCGAACACGAGCATCGCGTCGTTCTCGTCGAAGCGCGATGAGAGCGGATAGTCCGTCGGCCCGCCGTGCCGCGCTGCGGCCTGCTCGTACGACGCCCGGCAGATGATCTTCACCCCCTCGGCGGCGACGGGCGCAAGGAACATCATCGCCATCGAGTCGTCGTCGCTCGCCGTCGCCGGTGTCTGGCCCACGAACACCCAGTTGCCAAGCGCGGCCGAGGTCGCCACCACCTTCGCGCCGCGAACGCGGATCCCCGCCGACGACTCGGACACGACCCGCACGGCGACATCGCCGGTGTCCTCGACGGGCAGGTGGCGATCGATGGGCGGGTTGACGATCGCGTGGGCGATGAACGGCAGCTCGCGCTGGGCCTTGGTGTACCAGCGCCGCGCGTTCGCCTCGAACTTGCCGTACCACCCGGGACACGCGCCGAAGGTGCTCGTGAGCGAGGCCTTGTAGTCCGGCGTGCGGCCCATCCAGCCGTAGGTGAGCCGGGCCCAGCAGGCGATGGCGCTCTGGGCCTGCATCAGCCCGTCGCGATCGCGCTTGACCGGGAAGAACGCGTGCGTCCGCCCCGGCGGGCCAGCGTCGTCGATCGGGGCGAGCAGGTCGGCGGCGTGGGCCGGGTCGTGCAGCGCATCGTACAGCCGGGCGATCGAGCGGGCGCTGCCGCGTGTGGCGGGATGCTCGGAGACATCGTCGATGCGCCGGCCGTGGATGTAGACGTGGCGATCATCGCGCAGCGAGGCGAGAAAGTCGTCCCCGGTTGGCAGCGTGCCATGCGTTTGGATGTGGACGGTGCTGCTGCTCGTCGCCGTGGTCATGCCGCGCTCCGGTGGGGGGACGATTCAGGCGAAGCGGCCCGAGCGGTGCTCCGGGCGAAAGAACTCCAGCAGCAGCCGGTCGACCTGAAGAAGGCCCGCGCGGGTCATGCCCAGCCGATCGCGCTCGGTGAACATCAGCCCGCGGTCGGTGAGCACCTCGATGGCCGCCGCGAAGCGGTCGCGCGGGTCGGCCCCGAAGCGTGCCGTGAAATCGGCGATCGAGACACTGCCGCCCTTGAGCTGGAGCGCAAGCTCGCGGATGTAGCGTTCCTCGTCCGACAGCGGGTATGCGCGGAACGTGGGCATCCTTCCCGAGCCGGCGGCGTCAACATACGGGCTGAAATCGTGCTGGTTCTGGTAGTTTACGCCCTGGATATAGCCAAAGCTCGATACGCCGATGGAGAGAATGTCGGTGCCGTCAAAGAGCCCCTGCCGGTACAGAAACCGCGTGTCCGGCCGCTTGACGACCGTGGTCGCGGTGGCGACGGTGTAGCCCGCCTTCACAAACTCTCCGAACGCGAAATCAACCCACGCCCGCTTCGTGGCCCAGTCCGCGACAGGTGCGACGAGCGTTCCCTCGGCCTTCATGCGCTGATAGATCGTCGTGTTGTACGGGACCTCCATCTGGTACATCGTGACCGAGTCCGGCCCGAGTTCGATCGTGCGACGGACCGTGTCGGCCCACTTCTCGGGCGTTTCCTCGACCATGCCGGCGATCAGGTCCACGTTCACCTGCGGGAAGCCCACGCGGCGGGCGTGCTCGAAGGCGGCAAAGGCTTCCTTCGAACGGTGGGCCCGGCCGTTGATCTCCAGGATGTGGTCGTCAAGGTGCTCGATGCCCAGGCTCAGCCGCGTGACGCCCAGGCCCCGCAGCGCGTCGAGCTTGCCCGGAGTGAGCGTGCCCGGCTCGGCCTCGAAGGCGATCTCGCGGGCGTTGTCCCAGGGCAGGATGCGCTTCATCTCGCCGAAGAGAAACGTGAGCTGGTCGACGGAGAGATAGCTGGGCGTCCCGCCGCCGAAGTAGATGAACGCGGGCCGCCGCCCCGCGATCGCCGGACGCGCGGCGACCATCCGAAGCTCGGCGATCATGGCATCAAGATACGCGCGGATGTCGCGGGAGTTCTTGTCGGTATAGACACGGAAGTAGCAGAAGTGGCAGCGCTTGCGGCAGAAGGGGATGTGGGCGTAGAGGCCAAGATCGAGCGCGGTTCGAAGGGTGGGTGGACGGCTCAGAACGTCGTCGAGAGCGCCGACGTGCTCGGGCTTCCAGAAGCCGAAGGGCGGGTAGTTAGCCACGAAATAGTTGCCGACGGTCGTCTCCGTCTGGATCGGCGCAGTGGCGGGCACGGGCTGGACCACGGGTAGCGAGATGGTCGTCATGGATCGGGTTATCGCCCCGGTCGGGCCCCGGCTGAAACGGGAACGGCCCCGAGTCGCGCTCGCCGTGCAACATCCCCTTGCGCGGCGTCCCGGTTCGGGCGGTCGGGTCGGCGTGACGTCAGAGGGCTGGGGTTCATTCTGGAACAGGGGTGGCCTTGGGCGAGGATGTCCGCAAAGCCCGCGGCGCGGGCCCCGGCGGGGCCGCCGCCCCCTACACTGGCCGCCGAACGGACCCTCCGCATCTCCCCCCCAAGCCCGGGAGCCCGCCCGATGCCCAAGCGCACCGTCTACTCCGCGACCATCGAGCACATCCAGTGCCTCGACGAGAGCGGAAAGCTCGACACCAAGCTCGTGCCCGAGGGCGACCCGTCGCGGCTCACCGACGAGCAGGTCGTGTTCCTGTACGAGCGGATGGTCGAGTATCGCCACCTTGATGAAACCGCTTTCAAGCTGCAGCGGTCGGGGCGCATGTACACCTATCCGCAGAACAAGGGCCAGGAGGCCGCGGCCCTGGGTTCGGGCTACGCGATGAAGAAGGGTGTTGATTACCTCGTGCCCTGCTATCGCGAGAACGCGGCGCTGTTCCTGCACGGGCTTGATCCCAGGTACATCCTGCTGCACTGGGCGGGCGACGAGCGGGGCAACGCGATCCCGCAGGACGGCACGGATGGCGGGGCCCGCTGCACGCCCATCGCGATCCCCATCGGCACGCAGATGCTGCACGCGACGGGCATGGCCTGGGCGTTCAAGATGCAGAAGAAGGAGGCCGCGGTCATCACCTATTTTGGCGACGGCGCGACCAGCGAGGGCGACTTCCACGAGGCGATGAACTTCGCGACGGTGTACAACGTGCCGGTGATCTTCTTCTGCCAGAACAACCAGTGGGCGATCTCCGTGCCGCGGGATCAGCAGATGAACTCCGAGACGGTGTGCCAGAAGGGCCTGGCGTACGGGGCCCACTGCATCCAGGTCGACGGCAACGACCTCTTCGCGGTCTACAAGGCGACGGCAGAGGCGCGGCACCGGGCCCTGAGCGGGGCGGGCGTGACGATGATCGAGGCCCTGACCTACCGCCTTGCCGACCACACGACGGCCGACGATGCGCGGCGGTACCGCTCGAGCGAAGAGGTCGCCTCGTGGCAGGCCAAGGACCCGATGATCCGCACGCGGAAGTATCTCGAGAACCAGGGCCTGTGGGACGACGCGAAGCAGGCGACGGTGATGGAGCGGGCGGAGGTCTGGACCAAGCGGATCGTCGACGAGGTGCTGAACTATCCGGCGCCGCACCGCGACGAGATGTTCGAGCACCTGTTCGCGGAGATCCCGGCCGAGCAGCGGCGGCAGCGGGAGACGTGGGCGACGCACTCGCTGGGGCAGTTTCCGGAGCAGGCGGGGCTGAGCGCCGGCGCTCGCGACGCGCGATGATCAGGTATGACCGCCCGCAACTACATATGGGATGAGCGCAAGGCGACGGCCAACCTGGCCAAACACGGCGTCGAGTTCGAGGAGGCGCGTCAGGCTTTCGAGGACCCGCAGGGCGTGCTGGAGTTCGACCCCGGGCACTCCGACACCGAAGACCGATTCGTGCTCATCGGGATCTCGCCCCGCCTTCGGCTACTCTTGGTGGTGCATGCTGAAGAGGACGAAGGATTCACCCGCATCATCTCGGCCCGTCGGGCGACGAGACAAGAACACCTGAGGTATGAACAAGCGAACTCCTAGCCGGCGAAAGTCCTTGGCCGACCGCATCCGCGAGGCGGGCGGCACGATGCCGAACCCCCACGCCGCGTATCTGGCGAACCGGCGCTGGATGCTGGTGCTCGACCCCGACCTGGTCGAGCTGCTCAGCGCCGAGGGCAACGTCTCCGATCGGCTCTTCGGGCTTGCCGCCCTCCGGTCCCGGGTCAAACGCGAGCGGATGGTCGTCACCGTGCCGTTGACCGAGGCGGAGTTCCGCGAGCTGCGCCCGCTGATCGATCGGCTGGGCGCGGAGGTGCGGTACGTCCCACCGCACCCGAACACCAAGCGGCAGCCGATCGCGGACCGGCCGCGCCGGAAGGCCGGATGACAGCCTTCCGATCGGGAGATGTTGCATGAGACACAGCGTGGCGACTGCGGCGATGACACTCCTGGCTCTTGCCGGCTTCTCAGTGTGGACCGCTCTTGCTGCGGCACCAACTAATCCCGGTGCGGACGGTGCGTTGCGCCGATACTCCTCGGAGACCACGTTCGTGGCGGTTGTCAGCCAGGAGCCCGGCGCATCTGGCGAGGCGGCGCTTGCGGAGGTGCTCGATCGGGTCACAACCGTGCTGTCGGCGGAAAAGCTGACCGTCAAGCGAGAGGGCACCGGGCTGGTCGCGGAGCGAGTCTCTGATGCGGTGGCCGCAGCGAAGCAGCCGGGCCGGCTCGTCGTCAGGGTGTCGGGAAAGCCCGCATCGCTTCGCGCCGCGTCGCCCGCGGCGGCGTGGACCGTCGCCCTTGAGTCGCACGCCGGCGAGGCGATCGCCGAGCACCCTGATGCCGGCGTGCCGAACGCCCATTTGGAAGCCGAGGCCTTGCGATCCAAGATCGTCGCGGCGCTGATGACGCATCTGCCAGTCGGCGAGCAGCGTCGTGACGGTGTCGTGGATTGGACCGCCGGTGGTCCGACGCTGCTCGCCGTGCCCGTGGGGTCGAGCGACCAGCGGGCCGCTGAGGTCCTCGATCGCCTCGTCGAACGAGCCGCTGGACTGAACAAGCGAGTCGGCGCCGAGGCCGTGGTCGTGGAGAACCGAGGACCGACCCGCTTGGCGCTCCGCTTTGATGTTGATGCCATCTTCAAGGGTGCTCCGGCCCGGGTTCAGAAGGCCAACAAGCCAGTGCTGATCCGCTTGCTCATCGACATCAAGCCGCCCAACGGGGATGAGAAGAACGTGCACGCCTCGGTCATCGACCTGAGCGGCGGCGAACTCGACAAACTCCCGCACTACAGGAAATGGGCGACCTCGACCATCCTAGGGTTCATTATCGGTGGCCCCTGACCGCCCGTGTCTTGCCTTCACCCCCCGAGATACACCATGCCACGCACGCCGCAGATGATTGAGAAGGGTTTGACGCTTGTTGATGCCATCAACGAGGGGCTCGCGCAGGAGATGCAGCGGGATCCGCGGGTGGTGTGCCTGGGGGAGGACGTGGGGCTGAACGGGGGCGTGTTCCGGGTCACGGAGGGCCTGCAGAAGATGTTCGGGGCCGAGCGGGTGATCGACACGCCGCTGAGCGAGTCGGGGATCATGGGGACGTCGATCGGGCTGGCGATGGCGGGGATGCGGCCGATCCCGGAGATCCAGTTCGAGGGGTTCCTCGGGCCGGCGCACGACCAGCTTGTGAACCACGCGGCCCGGTTCCGGAACCGGACGCGGTCGGCGATCACGATCCCGCTGACGGTGCGTGTGCCGTGGGGCGGCGGGATCCATGCGCCGGAGTTTCACTCGGACTCGCCCGAGGCGATCTACATCCACAACCCGGGGATGAAGGTGGTGTGCGCGGCGACGCCGCGGGACGCGAAGGGGCTTCTATTGTCGGCGATCCGCGACCCGGACCCGGTGATCTTCTTCGAGCCCAAGCGGGTGTATCGGTCGTACCGCGAGCAGGTGCCGGAGGAGGAGTACACGATCGAGATCGGCAAGGCGAAGGTGGTGCAGGAGGGGACGGACCTGACGGTGGTGACGTGGGGGGCGCAGCTGTTCCAGTGCCTGGAAGCGCTCGACAACTTGCCCGAAGACGTGAGCATCGAGCTGATCGATCTGCGGACGCTGAACCCGCTCGACACGGACACGATCGTGCAGAGCGTGGAAAAGACGGGGCGGTGCGTGGTCGTGCAGGAAGCGCCCAAGACCTGCTCGCTCGGGAGCGAGATCTCGAGCATTGTGCAGGAGCGGTGTTTCCTGCACCTGAAAGCGCCGGTGCAGCGTGTGGCGGGCTTTGACACGATCATGCCGTACGCAAAGCTGGAGCTTGACTATCTGCCGGACGCGAAGCGGATCGCGGAGGCGGTTGGGCAGACGCTGGCCTATTGAGCAAGGGCGTCTCCCTTGGCCCGAGCCGACGGCCCGCCGGCCGTGTCCGATGGCCGGCGGTGCGCGGGGATGGGCTGGCCGAGCATGTTCAGCAGGTGCGAGGCGATGTCGAGGGCGGCCCGCGGGCGGCCGTGGAGCCGGGCGGTGGAGCGGAGGCCGGCGAGGCGGCGCTCATCGTCGAGCAGTTGTCCGAGCTTATACGGCAGGACGTGGGTGGAGCCGATCTTGACGGCGGCGCCGAGTTCGAGCAGGTAGTCGCTGTTGCGGCTCTCCTGGCCGGGTATCGGGTTGATGATGGCCATGGCGCCCCCGCAGGCGAGGATCTCGGCGGTGGTGAGCCCGCCGGGCTTGGTGACGACGATGTCGGCGGCGGCGGCGTACTCGTCGATGCGGTCGGTGAAGCCCAGGATCGTGGTGCGGTGGACGCCGACAAGCTTGGGCGTGTTGCAAGCCTCGACCCGGTCCTTGAGCGCGGCGTTCTTGCCGCAGATGACGACGAAGTGCGCAGGGCGCTTGACCTTCAGCGCCGCTTTAAAAACGAGCTCGACGGGGCCTGTGCCGGCGCCGCCGGCGAGGATGAGCACGACGGGTCGCTCGGTGGAAAGGTTCAGGGCGGCGCGGGCCTCCGGGCCGCTCTTGGGCTGGTAGAACGAGGGGTGGATCGGGATGCCGGTGAGGGTGATCTGCTCGGGCGCGACGCCCCAGCTCTCCAGCGCGATGCCGGCCTCGGCGGTGGCGGTAAAGTAACGCTCGGTAGGCGAGTTGACCCAGGCGCCGTGGGCGTCGAAATCGGTGACGACGGTGGCGTGGGGGATGTCGATGACGCGTTTGCGTTTGAGGCGTGCGACAAGCTCGGCGGGGAGGAAGTGGGTGTGGACGACCAGGTCCCACGACCCTCGCGAGGAGCGTGGGGGCGCGTCGGGTGCCTGGCCCCGTTTCTCCGAACCGGTCACGAGCAGTCGGGCGAGGCGGCGGGCGTTGATGTGCTCGACGAGCATGCGCAGGCGGTCGAGGGCCTTGTCGGGCGAGGGGGCCTTGTCGGTGAGGGCGTAGAACGCGCCGGCGAGATTGGGCGTCTTGGAGACGAACTTGAGATACGCACTTGAATAGAGCTGGCGGAAGAGCGGATTGGTGAGCGCCATTGCATCGACGGTTCGTACATGGGCATCGGGCGAGATGTGGCGGAGCGCCAGGTCGACCGCCTGTGCGGCGCGGGAGTGGCCAGCGCCGACGGAGGCGGTCAGAACTAGGATGCGTGGACCGGGCGGGGCGGGCTTGCTCATGCTGCAAACGAGCCTATTGGGGAGCGGGCCGCCGCCCCGTCAAGCCTCCGCGAAGAAGCAGGGGGGTTCACTCGTCGCCGGTCGAGTTTACTTGCGTCTCGGCCTTGGCGCGCTCCGCCTTGTTCTTGTGGTGGGTTTTGGGCGTGACGTGGAAGGTCACGGCGCAGCGGCCGACGCGTTTTTCTTTGTCCGGGCCGCCGGCAATGGCGGGGGTGTTGACGGCCTGGCAGACATCAATATCGATGACGATGTTGAACTCGCCGCCGTGGGAGATGTGGGTCTGGATGTCTTCACGCGGGGTGATGCGGTAGACGGCGGGGCCGAAGCAGGGGCGAAGAAACTTGTATTCGAGGTGCTTGCAGACGACGGTGTAGTCGGCGCCGCAGACGCCGAAGACGTACATGCCGCCGGCGATCTCGGCGTTGCCCAGGAGGGCGGCGCCGGCCATAGCGTTGTACCAGTTCCGGTTGAAGCGGCGGAAGGGCAGGATGGCGCTGAAGGTGTTGTCGCCCAGGCGCTTCATCTTGATGCCCGAGCGGAAGGCGAAGGGGAGCCAAATGAGTGAGCAGACGCGGTGCCAGAAGTTGTTCTTCGTGCTCAGGACGGAGACGTAGGCCTCTATGCGGTCCATGAGGGAGCGTTTCCGCTGCCGGCGTTTAGTGGTGACGGGCGTGGGGGCGCAGGCGCCAGCGGGACCGGGGTTGCCCCGGGGGGTGTCGGAGGCCGGGATAGGTGCCAGCGTGCTCACGTGCGAGAGGGTTCCCAAGAGTGCCTCCAGATGATAGCGGCAAGGCTCTGACGCGGGCGCTCAAGACCGGGCGCGGGGGGCGGATCAGGCGGGTTCGGGAACGAGCTCGAACCACCGCCCCTTCCTCAATACGCGATAAAGCGGGGCGGCGGGCTCATGATCCAGATGGAGAATCCAGCCGCGTTCTGCGGCCTCGTGAAGGAGCCATGTGCGGCTGATCATGCTGGTGTAGGGCTCGACGTCGTAGGCGAGGGAGTAGGCGGCGCCGAGGTGGGCGGCGGTGGGCATGACGTCTGGGCAGAAGACGATGGTGCGGCCGGTCTTGCCGGGGGCGTCGGGCTCGCGGAAGAGGGCGGCCTGCTGGCCCCAGGTGTGGCCCGGGACGAGGAAGACGAAGAGGCCCGGGGCGATGGGCGTCATTCTGAGATCGACGCCGGTGGCGGGGAGCTCATCGCGGCCGGGGGAATAGCCAGTCGGGAACGGGCGGGGGGAATCGGTGAGGACGAGTCGCCGGGCGACGGGGTGGAGGTGGTCTGGATAGTAGGTTTTGGTCATCACCGAGCGGTTGGCAAGGGCGTCGGACCACTCGCGGGTCTGGACGTGAACACGGGCGTTCGGGAAGGTGAGGACGCAGCCGCCGGACTGAGAGGAGCCGCCGCCGCCGTCGTCGTTGGGCGGGCAGGGCCAGTCGGGGGTTTGGCCGGGATGGGCGAGGCGGGTGAGGCCGCCGGCGTGGTCGAAGTGGAGGTGGGAGACGACGACGGCGTCGATGGACTCGGGGGCGATGCCGAAATCGGCAAGGCAGTCGTGGATCGCGCGGGGGCGGCCAGCGTTGTGGCCGGCGGTGTTCTTCTCGAGGGCGAAGATGTCCTGCATCTTTGCATCAAGCTTATCGCCGGAGCCGGCTTCGAGGAGGACGCGGCGCGGGCCGGGGCCATCGCCTACGCGGTCGAGCAGCAGGCAGTTGTGGGCGACGGTGATGCGGCCCTTGTCGTCGGCGGCAACGGAACGCGACCATACGGAGCGGGGGATGAGCCCGAACATGGAGCCGCCTTCGAGCTTGAAGGTGCCGGCTCGGAGGAGGGTGAAGCGGTAGCGGGTGTCGTCGGCGGCGAGGGGAGGGTGGGCGGGCATGGCCCGAGGGTATGGGGCGGGCGGCGGGGGCTCAGGCCGCGAAGAGTTCGCGGAGCCATTGGGCGTCGGCGGGGGTCATGGGCTGGTCGAGTGTGGCGCGGAGGTTGCACTTGGCCTGACGCTCGTTGCGGAAGCCGGGGATGGCGGAGCAGACGCGATCATGGCTGAGCACCCAGCGGGTGGCGACGCTGGACAGGCTTTCGATTTCGGAGATGTCTGGCGAGCCGAACCGCTGCTTGACGGCGTGGAGCTTGCGGCGGACGGCGCTGAGGGTGCCGGGGTTGAAGTCCTTGCGGCTGGCGCGATAGTCGCCCTCGTCGAACTTCGGGGGGTTCTCGGGGTCAAACTTGTCGAGCAGGATGCCCTGGTCGAGCGGGCCGAAGGCGACGTATGTGCAGTCGTGCTTGGCCATGAGCTCCTGCATGCGGCTGCCGGCGTGGATGAAGTCGTCGTATCGGAGGTTGGCCTTGTTCTGGATGACGGCGGGCTTGACGACGGTAAGGCAGCGCTCGAACTCGGCGAGGTTGTAGCCGGACTGGCCGACGGCGCGGACCTTGCCCTGCTTGACGAGATCGTGCATGACGCGGGCGGCCTCGTGGAGGTAGTCGTGCTCGCGGCCGTCGTAGCCGGGGCCGACGAAGGTGGCGTGATGGAAGTAGTAAATGTCGATGTAGTCGGTCTGGAGGTTTCGGAGGCTCTGCTCGCACTGGGCGCGGATGTTGGCGGGTTCGTAGGCGCAGGCGGCTGTGCCGCGGAAGTGGCCGACCTTGGTGGCGATGATCTGAGAGTTGCGGTCGATGCCCAGGGCCTTGAAGGCGTTGGCGAGGGTGCGTTCGGCGCGGCCGTTGCCGTAGACGTCGGCGTTGTCCCAGTGGTTGACGCCCTCTTCTAGCCCGGCGCGGACGCCGGCGATCATGTCGGCTTCCTGGACGTCGCCCCAGCCGATGGGCTGGCCATTGGAGGTGGACCAGTTGGGCCCGCCCATCGTCCAGCAGCCGAAGCCGATCTCGGAGACGCGGATGTCGGGGTGTCTTGGGGAGATGGTGCGATAGCGCATGGGGGGAGGGTAGAGGGGCGGGGGCCGGGGATGCCAGCCCGAACCTACCATGGTCCCCCATGCTCCGACCCGTGCTGCACTCGAAGATCCACATGGCCCGCGTGACGGCGGCCAAGCCCGACTACATCGGCTCGATCACGATCGATGCGGACTTGCTGGGCGAGTGCGGGATGCGGGTCAACGACCGGGTGCTGATCGCCAACTGCCGCAATGGCGAGCGGTTTGAAACGTACGTTTTCCGGGGAGCGCCGGGGTCAAGGTGTATCGAGCTCAACGGGGCGGCGGCACACCTGGTCGAGCCTGGGGACAAGGTTATCATCATGCACTTTGCGATGATGAGCGACGAGGAGTATGCGGGGCACTCGCCCAGGGTGCTCATCATGCGGGACGACAACAGTGTCGAGCGGCTCATGCGGTATCACGCCGATGAGATCAACGGCTGAGCCGGGGCGGAGTTCAGTGCGCGTGCGGCGGCGGGGCCGGAGCATGCGTGGCCGCGGGGGATGGCGGAGGGGTTGCTGGGGCGGCGGCCGCGGCCATGATCTCCATGAGCTTCTCGGAGACGGCCTCGCGGCTGGTGCGGGCGTTGACGGCCTGATTCAGCTCGACGCAGAGGTTGGCCAGCGTGTCCCACCATGGGTCGCCGGTGTGGACGGCTGGTGACGGATCGGGCGATGGCGGGGACCCGTCGGGCGTGGCGGGCGTGGCGGGCGCGGTCTGGGTCTGCGGGGCCGAGATACCGAAGGCGCCCTCGCCCAAAAAGATCTCGGGATCGACCTCCATCTCGAACTTGATGCTCGCGGTGTGGACGGTCCCGGAGACGTGCTCGCAGCGGGCGACCTCGCCCTTGAGGGTGACGGGCTGCTGGTCGGTGGTCATGGCGTTGATGGTGCAGCGGGTGCCGGGGTGGATGTAGGCGCGGTGGAAGAAGCCAAGGCCGGAGCTGGAGAGGTCCCATGGGTAGACGCGGAAGCTGCCGGTCGAGCCGCCGACGTACTCGATCTGGAGCAAGACGCTGAACTTGCCCTCGAGCATCATGCGGGGGAACTTGCGCTTCTCGAAGTTTTTGTCGCGCTCCATGGCGCGGATGAGGGCCGCGCGTTCACGCTCGGTGGGCCTGAGGCCCTCGCTGTATCCGGCGGTGAGTGTCGCGATGGCGGTCATTGGGAACTCCTTGCCAAGCGCTCATCGGCACGCAGGCTCGGGTTTTGTTGCCGGAGGGACTAACCGAGCCCGAAAGTATCCATAGGGGTGGCCCACTTTCCCGGGATCCCCCGCGGGCGCGTGGGTCGGGGCCCGGTCCGGGAACTCGTGGGTCAGGAACTCTCGGAGAGCCTCTGCACGGTCGCGGACGAGCTCGCGGCAGGCCTGGGCGTCGACGGCGGACTCGACGCGCTTGCACAGCTCGCGGGCCTGCTCGAACCAGGGATCGACGGTGCGTGGGTGGCGGGCGGTACGTGCGGGAAGGAGTGAGGCGATGGGCTCGTCATGGACGCCCAGATCGCCCAGGAGCTTGGCGGGCTCGACGGGGACCTCGAACTGGACGCCGACAAAGTGGGCCGCGCCCGAGAGGTAGACGCAGCGGGCAACGACGGCCTGGATGCGGACGATCTGTCGGGCGGCGTTGCAGAGGTCGAAGGTGCAGCGGCTGCCGGGGTGAACGTAGCCGCGGTGGAAGAAGCCGAGGCCCCCGGCGGAGAGGTCGAAGGGGAAGACGCGGAACCTGCCGACCGAGCCGCCGGGGTGCTCGATGCACATGAGCATGGGGACCCGGCCGCAAATGATGAGTCGCTCGTGGGCGCGGCGAGCGTCGCCGCGTTCCTCGTGAAGGATGCGGACGAACTCCTCAATCTGGCCGTGGAGGGGGCGGAGCCCTTCGACATACGCGCTGGCGTGCAGGGTTGCGGTCATGTTCGACCTCCTTGCGTGGGCCCGGGTGGGCGGGGGGTGCAGGCATGAGTGAAGCTTGTGTTCTGGGCCGGGAGAACCCACCGCGGCCGAGAGGATCTCTGGGCATCGGGGGTGTGTTTCCGCGCCGGTTTGGGCGGCGGGCCGGAAGGTTTGGCTATCTGGCCGCGCGGGGGGGGGAGCGGGGCGGGATTACCGGGCTGGGGGAAGGGCTGGAGGATGGGCGGGGCGGCGACCGGGGTGTTCGGCCGGGGTGTTCGAGTGGGGCAAGCGTCCCTAGCATGGCGAGCAATGACTCCACGCAGACCCACCCGTCAGATCCGTCTGGGCGATGCCCGCATTGGCTATACGTACATCGGGGGCGGGGTCCCGAACCGCGACGGCACGCCGACGACGCCCGCGCCGGTGAGCGTTCAGACTATGACCGCCGGGTACACCTACGAGGTGGACAAGTGCGTGGCGGAGATCAACCGCCTTGCGGCGGCCGGGGCCGATGTGGTGCGGGTGGCGGTACCGGAGAAGAAGGACACCGATGCGCTGCGGGAGATCCTGCCGCAGGTGCGGGTGCCGATCGTGGCGGATGTGCACTTCCACTTCCAGCGGGCCCTTGAGGCGGTGGAGGCGGGCGCGCACAAGATCCGGCTCAACCCCGGGAACATCAACGACCGGGCCCAGGTGATCGATGTGATCCAGGCGTGCAAGGCCAAGGGGTTGCCGATCCGCGTCGGGGTCAACGAGGGGTCGATCATCGAGCGGAAGGACAAGCAGAAGCGGATGAAGGAGCTTGGCGCCGTGTTCGGCGAGCACAAGCACGGGTACCTCCTGGCCATCATGATCACCAAGCTCGAAGAGTATCTGGACATCTTTTACGAGCAGGATTTCTACGACATCGCGATCTCGGCCAAGAGCATGGACGCAACGATCGTGGTGGACGCCTACACGGAGATCAGCAAGCGGTTCGACCACCCGCTGCACCTTGGCGTGACGCACGCGGGGCCGAAGGAGACGGGGGCCATCCGATCAATCGCGGCGCTGTCGGGGCTGTTGTGCAACGGGATCGGCGACACGGTGCGCATCTCGTACGCGTCGGACCCGATTTACGAGGTCAAGGACGGGCTTGAGCTGATGTACGCACTGGCGCTGCGGACGCGGAAGGGCGTGGACCTGATCGCGTGCCCGACGTGCGGGCGGATCCAGGTCGACCTGTTCACGCTGGTGCAGGACGTGCGGAAGCAGCTCGAGGTGATCGAGCTGCCGATCAAGGTGGCGGTGATGGGGTGCATCGTGAACGGGCCGGGCGAGGCCGAGGGCGCGGACGTGGCGGTGTTCGCGGGGGACCGTCGCGGGATCATCTATGTGCAGGGCGAGAAGGTCGCCAATGTGCCCGAGGAGCAGATCCTGGAGAAGCTGATGGCCGAGTGCCGCGGCTTCGAGGAGCGGGTCAAGCGGGGCGAGGCGAAGCTGGGGGAGAAGAAGGTGGAGATCCTGCCGCCGGACCCGATCGGTGAGCTTGGGTCGGGGTTCGAGAAGATCGCGGCGGGGAACGTGGAGAAGCGGGGTGGTGGCGGCGGGGTGGCGTTGACGGTCGGGCGGAGCTAGGGCGCTTGTTCGGCGGGGGTCGCCCTTTCCTTTTCCGTGATTTTCGGACGGGGCGCTGGCTTGGCAGCGAGGCGTAGATCGAACTCGCGCTTGACCCACCTGTAGGTGTGCGTCGGTTGTCCCTTCGGTTCGGTGATGGTCTCGACGAAGTTTCCGCGAGAGATCGTGCGGGTCGCGGTAGGCTGGTGGTGAACGAGCTTCGGTA
>Ga0105044_10004534_pt1 | contig 19072 bp, 16 predicted proteins | sample MAT01_FD_78092 | JGI IMG/M metagenome (GOLD analysis project Ga0105044, IMG submission 78092) | Freshwater microbial communities from Lake Fryxell liftoff mats and glacier meltwater in Antarctica - MAT-01 | ecosystem: Environmental > Aquatic > Freshwater > Ice > Liftoff microbial mat | place...
GGGGGATGTCGACGAGGTCGTGGTAGAGGACGCGCATGCCGAAGCCGGCTGCGGCGCGGCCGACGCGGGAGCCGACCTTGCCGTAGCCGAGCACGCCCAGCGTGAGTTCGGAGAGTTGCTTCGGGGCGGTGAGTTCGCGACGGAGGGCGTTCCAGCGGTCGGCGTCGATGGGGGCGTCGAGGAAGAGGCGGGGGCGGAGGGCGTCGAGCAGCATCGCGAAGACGTATTCGGCGACGGCCTGCGTGTTGGCGTCGGGGGTGTGGACCACTTCGACGCCGCGCCGGCGACACTCGGTCACGTCGATGCGGTCGAGCCCGACGCCGGCGCGGCCGACGACGCGGAGGTTCGGGGCGCGGTCGAGGAGCGCAGCGTCGACGCGGGTGTAGGTGCGGACGAGCAGGGCGTGGGCGCCCGCGAGGAGGGGGAGGAACGCGTCGGCGGCGAAGGGGCAGACGCGGAGGTCGGCCCGCTCGGCGAGCCACGCCGCGGCGCAGGGGTCGAGGTCCTCGGCTTGGAGGACGAGGGGGCGGTCGGGGATCGGCGCTCGCCCGGGCATGAGTGAGGCGAGCGTAGGCGGGGGGAGGTCACGCCCACCTCCCCGAGGGGCGATGAAAACGAAGAGGCCCGCGCCATGTGGGACGCGGGCCTCCGGAGAGAGGAGTGCGTGGGGGGAGGTCAGGGCTGGTCGGGTTCGGCGGGCTCGATGACGGCGGTCATGGAGCCGGCGCAGCGGGCGATGAGGCGGTCGCGGCCGAAGGCGAGGATCTGGTCGCGCTTGAACTCGGCGTGCTCGCGGTGGGTCGCGGCGACCACGGCGCGGCCGTCGGAGTCCACGGCCTCGGCGATGCCCTCGGCCCGCTCGAGCGAGCAGGCGAAGAGTTGCTGCATCATGAGGATGACGTAGTCGTACGAGTGGTCCTGATCGTCGAGCAGCACGACGTGCCAGCGGCGGAGCCGCTCGACCTTCCGCAGCGGCGCCGGGACCACCGCGGCGGGTGCCTCCGGCGCGGGGGCCGGGGGGGGCGTGGCAGCGGGTGAGACGGGGGAGACGGGGGAGGCGTCGGCGTGGGCCGCGTTGCTGGTCGAGTCTTGGCTGCTCATGCTCATATCTTTTCGGGAGCACGCCCCCCGGACAATGAGCATTTCACACCACCCCGGCCGCCACGGGGTGAGGATGAATCGTTCGACCCACCCGGCCCACTCGACCCACCCGGCCCCCCGTGCCGTCGGCGGGCACGGGGGCGCGGGTGGACGTTCACCGGGGGCCGAAGGCGCTCTCGGCCACGTCGACGGCGCGGGCGAGGGCGGCGGACTTGTTGACCGTCTCGGCGTGCTCGTCGGCGGCGACGGAGTCGGCGACGATACCGCCGGACGCCTGGAGGTGGTAGGTCCAGCCCGAGGCGTCGCGGAGGGCGGTGGGCGCCACGATCGTGCGGAGGGTCAGGGCGATGTCCATCTGGCCGTCGAGGCCGACATAGCCGACCCCACCGCCGTAGGGGCCGCGCCGGAGGGGCTCGAGCTCGTCGATCACCTGCATGGCGCGGATCTTGGGGGCCCCCGAGATGGTGCCGACGGGAAGGGTGGCGCGGAGGGCGTCCCAGCAGTCGAGGCCCTCGCGCAGCTCGCCGGTGACGGTGGAACTGATGTGCATGACGTGGCTGTAGCGCTCGATCTCCATGACGCCCGGGAGGCGGATGCTGCCCGGGCGGGCGACCCGCCCCACGTCGTTGCGGCCGAGGTCGACGAGCATGATGTGCTCGGCCCGCTCCTTGGCGTCGGCGAGGAGCTCGCGCTCGAGGGCCGCGTCCTCGGCCGGGGTGGCCCCGCGACGCCGGGTGCCGGCGAGCGGGCGGTTGGTCAGGGTGAGGCGGGCGCCGCCGGGGTGGCGCTCGTCGGCGGAGGCGCGGACGCGGCAAAGGATCTCCGGGCTGGAGGCGATCAGGATGCAGCCGCGGGCCTGGAGGTAGACCATGTAGGGGCTGGGGTTGACGGCGCGGAGGGCGCGGTAGACGTCGAAGGGGTCGGCGGGGCTCTTGCGCTCGAATCGCTAGCCCAGGACGACCTGGAAGACGTCGCCGGCGCGGATGTACTCGAGGGCCCTGGCGACCATCGCGGCGTGCTCGGCGCGGGTCATGTTCGAGGCCAGGGCGTGGCCGCCCTGGGCGTCGTGGTCGAGCAGGCCGCTGGGCAGGGGCTTGGAGTGGCGCTCGATCAGGGCCAGACGGCCCTCGAGCCGGGCGAGGGCGAGGTCATAGACGGCCCGGGCGTCGGTGCCGTGGGGCACCAGGGCGAGCTGCACGAGGAAGACGACCTTGTCCACATGGTCGAAGACCACGACCCCGTCGTAGAGGGCGAAGTGCAGGTCGGGGAGAAAGCGGTCGTCGGGGGGAGCGGTGGCGAACGAGAGCTTGCCCGGCTCGTCGTAGCGGACGGTGTCGTACCCCGCGAAGCCGAACCAGCCGCCCAGCACGCACGCGGGGAGCTCGTCGCGTGAGCCGCGGCTGGGGGGGTGGACCAGCCGCAGGCGGGCGGTCAGGCCTCGGATGACGGCGAAGGGGCTGACGGCGGGGCGGCGATCGGAGTCGGCTACGCCGAGCGAGGCGGCGGCACCATCGGCGTGGCGGATGTCTACCTCGTTCGCGAAGGCCACGACCTCGGTGATGGGCTGGGCGCCCAGGATCGAGTAGCGCCCCTGACGCTCGCCCCCCTCGACGGACTCCAGGAGGAAGCTGGGGGCGATGCGCTGGTCCGCCGCGACCAGGCGGCGATAGGCCAGGACGGGGGTGAGCTGGTCTGAGAGCAGGCGGGCCGCGACGGGGATGGCAAGCGTCCGGCCCGGGGCGGCGTTGGCCTCGGCGAGGGCGGCGAAGTCGTCCCGCGAGAGGTTCACCGGCAGGGGATCGGGCATGGGGCGGGAGTGTACGGGGCCCCGGCGGGCTCTCCGAGGCCCCGCGTTACGGCACCGGCCCCGGAACGAGCGTGGCCTCCCCCCGGGGGGCGGCCACGCGTAGATCGTGAGGCTGGTCGGACCGGCGCGTTCAGGTGCCGCCGGTCTTGGACGGCGCGGCGGGGGCCTTGGCCTCGCCGCCTTAGGAGGCCTTCCACGCCGCGAGGACCTCCTGCTCGCGCTCGGCGGGCATCGCGGAGAGGCGCTTGCGGCGCTCCCCCTCGGGCAGGCTCGTCCACCACGCGAGCGTGTCGCGGCAGGTCTCTTCGATGGGGCGGAAGGTCAGGCCCGCCGCCTCGGCCTTGGCGACGTTGCGCTGGTGGAAGCCCGCGGCATCGCCGATCGGGGGGATCCAGATGGGCAGGTCGCCGCCGGCGGAGACCTGCCGGGCCTCGAGGAAGTCGGCGGGCACCCAGGTGAACGTCACGTCGCTCCCGCCCGCGGTCTTGCACGCCTCGAGGAGGCGGCCCATCGTCAGCGCCGTGTGGTTCGAGCCCAGGGCGTCGAAGTACCCCACCGACTTCTGCTCGGCGAGGTTCACCAGCCACTTGGCGAGGTCGCGGACGTCGATGATCTGGATCGGATCGTCGGGGGTGCCGGGGGCGAGCATCTCGCCCCCCCGGCTCGCCCGCACGGGCCAGTAGGTGAAACGTCTGGAGTAGTCGTCGGGACCGACGATAAAGCCGGTGCCGCCGAGGACCAGGATGCTCAGGGGGCGTTCGGCCTTTTCGACTCCCGCCAGGGGCTTGACGCCCGGGACCGGCCCCTCGGGGTCGTCGGCCAGCACCCAGGCGCCCGAGACCATCGAGGAGAGCACGGCGAGGGCGGGGCCCGCGGCGGAGGAGCGAGCGGCAGTCGTACGGGACGGCGTCGCCCGATGCAGACGAGGGGATGCGCCCGGGCCGGGTCTCCGTCAGAGCCGGTGCTACCGACTCACCGGCCCTGCGGGTCGGCGGCACAGGAGAACCCCTTTGGTGCACCCCACGTACGCTGCCCTTGTGAACCCTCACCGCGCTCGCCGCGTCGTCGCCGTCGCCGCTCTCTTCGCGGTCGCCGCGTGCACTAAACCGCCCACGACCCCTCCGGCGGCCCCGCCCGCGCCCACCCAATCGGCGCCGCCGCCGCCCCCCGCCGCCATGCCGAGTTCGGAGCCGAGGCCGACGGCTCCCGCGGCCACGCCCGCCACGGCTGCCACGGCTGCCACGCCTGCCGCGCCGGCCCCTTCCACCCCGCCACCCGCGCCCGCCACGCCCGCCACGGCTGCCACGCCCATCCCTCCCGTCACGTCTGCCACGCCCACCCCTCCTCCCGGCGCGAGCGTCGTCGACCCGAACACGCTCCCCCAGCTCCGTCTCGGCCGTCGCGTCGACGCCGTCCGCCTCGCCGCGGAGGCGGGCCCCGACGTGGTCGTCGTCTCCGACGCGGCCTCCTATCTCAGCGCGATCTCGCGCTGGACCCCGGCCCTCCGCTTCCCGGTGCTCATCGACGACGGCTCCCCCGCCGCGCGCGAGGACATCGCCCGGTTCGTGCGGGCGTACCGCCCGCAGCGCGTCCTCCGCTGGAGCGCTCCCGAAGCGGAGGGCGCGCCCATCGGCGCGGCCGGGTTCAACGCGGTCAATCCCGCCGAACTCCGACGCGCCGTCGCGCGTGCGTGGTCCATCGACGCCGACGAGAACGCCCCGCTCCTCGCCGCGTGGAAGGAGCGGGGCCACGAGCCGCCGGGGCTCGTCGTCGCGGGCGCCAAGGACCCCGCCTGGACCGCCGCCCTGGCCCTGGCGGCCGGACGCGGCCAGCCCGTGGTCTTCATCGACACCGTCCGCAACGTCGACTGGGCGTTCACCACCCCCGAGGCGGACGCCTTCGCCCGCGCCGTCGAGGAGGCCTGCGGCCCTCTGGGCCTGCCGTGGCGGGGCCTGGGCGACGCCATCGACGCCGTCACCCTCTGCGTCCACACGCCCGTCCGCGTCGACGCGGGCAAGAACATCCACCACGCCACCACGGACCGCATCGGCCGCCTGGGGAGCGGGGCCGACACCAAGGAGCGTTGGGCGTGGGCCGGCCAGGTCTTCGGCACGGCCGCGGCGAGCGCGTATCGCGCGATGAGCGCGCTCTTCCTCCAGCCCTCGCGGGCCTGGATCTTCGACGGCTATCCAAACTCCGGCTCGTGGGCGAAGTACGACGGGACCGCCGCCGCGAAGGTCTTCACCGAGGCGGGGCTCCCCACCGACATCATCGACGCCCCCAAGGCCTCGCTGCGCGACTGGCGCCTGGCCGCCGCGCGGCCCCTCGCGGCGGACCTGATCCTCATCAACAGCAAGGGCAACGCCGACTTCTTCGACCTCGAACCCGGCCGCGCCGCGCCCGGCGACGTCCCGCTCCTCAACCATCCCGCCGCGGTGCACATGGTGCACTCGTGGTCGGCCTTCGTCCCCACCAACCGCGGCACGGTGGGCGGTCGCTGGCTCGACCACGGCGCCTTCGCGTACGCGGGCTCGGTGCAGGAGCCGTTCCTGACCGCCTTCATCGAGACGCCCAAGCTCGCCCAGCGCCTCGCCTCGGGCGCGCCGTGGGGCGTCGCGTGCCGGCACGATGCGGGCCCGGTCTGGAAGGTCGCGATCATCGGCGACCCCCTGTACACCCTCGGCCGCGCCCAGACGCGGGCGGCCCAGGGCCCGGACCTCGCGGGCGCGACCGTCGTCGGCGCCAACCTCCGCAAGGATCTCGCGGACCGCAAGTACGCCGAGGCCCTCGAGGCGCTCGTGCTGACGGGTCGCGACGCCGACGCCTCGCGCCTCGCCGCGGCCGTCCTCGCCGACGACCCCAAGGGCTTCACCCCGGCCGTCGCCCGCGCGGCGGTGCCCGCCCTCGCGCGGGCCGGGGAGAACCGCCTCGTGGTCGACGCCTTCGCCCGCCTGGGCCCGCACGCGGGCGAGCCGCTCCTGCTCGACGCCCTGTGGCTGAGCGCGTTCCCCCTCCTGGAGCGCGGCGAGGCCGCGGTCCTCCCTGTTCTCCGCGCCAACCTCCGCAAGGAACAGCCGGGGCACGACGCCGCGGTCCTCGCCGCGGGATGGGCGAAGGCGCACGACCGGGGTTCGGCCGAGGCGATGCTCCGCGAGGTGCGGGCCGATATCAGCGACGCCGCGGCACTGACGGCCTTCGACAAGGCCGTGCGCGAGGCCCCCGACGGGTGGCGTCCGTGATCCGCTGAAGACCCGTCCGCCAGGGAGGCGTCGCGGCCCGTCTACCGATCGCGCTCGCGTCCGCGAAAGGCGCGCAGCACGATCCGGCCGTCATCGCGGAACTCGATCGACGCCGCCCCGCCCGTCGCCGTCGTGTGCCATGCGCGGCCCCCGCGCACGCCGTCCCAGCGCGGGTCGCCCACGCGCGAGGGCCCGGTCGACTGCACCACCACCCCCGGGTCCACCGCCGCCGCGAACGCGATGGGCACGCTCCGCGCCGAGCCATGATGCGGCAATTCCAGCACGTCCGCCGCAAGGGGGCCGTGGGCCGCGAGCAGCGCGCCGATCCCGTCGTCCTGCACGTCCCCCGTCAGGAGCAGCGTCCCCGCCCGCGATGTCCCGTCGCGCACCGTCACCCGCGCCACCAGGGAGTGGTCGTTGTCGCCGGCGAAGGCCGCGCCCGGCGCCGGGGCCAGGAACTCCACCGTCGCCTCCCCCACTCCCAGCCGCGCCCCCGCCCCCACGGCCCGAACCTCCACGCCCGCCGCGCGCATCGCCCCCATGAACACCGCCGCGGCCCCCGCCGGCTCGGCCTCCGCCTGCGCGACGAACCGCGCCGGCACCAGCACGAGCCGCACCCCCAGCGGCTGGGCCGCCTCGGGCAACCCGCCGAAGTGGTCGAGGTCCGGGTGCGTCACCACCGCCACCGGCGTCAGCCCGACGCCGAGTGCCCGCACCCGCTCCACGACGCCCGGCAGCACGCCGCCCCCGCCGCCGGGCGTCGCGCCGCAGTCCCACAGCACCGCCTCGCCCCCGCTCCGCAGGAGGAAGCTCGTGCCGTTCCCGACCGCGAAGGCGTCCAGCCGCAGCGCCACGCCCCGCGCGGGCCGCCCCGCGAACGCCCAGTGCCCGCCCGCCCACGCCGCCAGCACCGCCGCCACCAGCCACATCCGCCCGTCGCGTGCATCGCCCCGACGCAGCCACAGGACGGTCGCCGCCGTCGCTCCCAGCGCCCACAGCGCCGGCACCGGGGGGACCCAGACCGCGCTCAGCGGCGCGGCGTCGGCCAGCCGCACCGTCGCGATCGTCGCCTCCGCCGCGAAGATCATCACTCCCGAAGCCGCGTCGGCCAGGGCCGGCAGCACCATCCCGGCCAGCAGCGCGAGATATCCGAGCCACAGGAGGGCCGCGATCAGCGGCGTGACCACCAGCGTCGTCAGCGCCGCCAGCGGGCTGAGCAGGCCCACCCGCAGCAGCACGACCGGCGCCGAGGCCAGCCAGCAGACGAGCCCCGCGGCGACGGCGTCCTTCCCTTTGCCCGCAAGCCATCGGCGCCACGTCGGCTCGCGCGCGACCAGCCCCCGCAGCGGCTCGCGGAAGAGGCGCGACCGCACCGGCGCCGCGAGCCAGAAGAGCGCGGCCGTCAACCCCACGCTCAGTTGCGGGCCCAGCGCGAAGAGATCCGCCGGCCGCCACGCCAGCAGGGCCATCGCGATCCACCCCAGCACCGTCAGCCGGTCGTGCCGCCGCCCGGCCCCCTCGGCGACGAGTAGCGCCAGCACCATCGCCGCCGAGCGCGCAACCGGCGACGACGCGGGCACCAGCAGCGCGTACGCCGCGACCAGCGCCCCCACTGCCAGCGGCTCGACCCCCCCGCGGTCCCCCGTGAGCCGCAGGGCGAAGAGCGCGAGGGCAGCCATGACGGCGAGATGGAACCCCGAGATCGAGAGGGCGTGCGCCAACCCCTGCCGCGCGAAGACGTCGCGGACGTCGCGCTCGGCGGGGTCGTACGCCCCCAGCAGCAATCCCGCGAGGAGCGCGTGGGCCTCGGGGCTCCGCCCCGCCGTCCTCGCCACCACCGCCGCGGCCCGGTCCCGCACGGCGGCGTGCGCCCGCAGTCGCCACGCGCCCGCCCGCGCCCACCACCCCGCCTCCTCCTCCAGCGCCACGACCAGTGAGGCGCCGGTGAGTTGCAGCGTCCCGACGTGCCCCGTCTGCGCGGCGATCGGCCGCAGGTCCCCCTCGCCCGGATTGTCCGGGCCGTCGATCCCCGCGAGGAACCCCGTCAGCCGCACGCGGTCGCCCGCCCGCGCCCTCGGCGGGTCCCCCGCCACCCCCACCCACAGCGTCCCCGACGCAACGCGGAAGCCCCCGGCCGACTCGATCCGCGACAGCCGCACATCGAACCGCGTCCGTGCTTGCCGCCGCTCGAAGCCGCCCAGGGCCGTGGCGTCCGGCACCGCCCGTCGGGGTGTCCCGAGCACCGTCCCCTCGACCGTCGCCAACACGCGCTCGCCGTGTTGGGACACGAGGAGGGCGGCGCTGTCGGCCGGCGCCTGGTGGATGCGGGCCGCCCACCACCCGCCCGCCACGAGCGCCGCCGCCGCGCCCAGCGCGAGCCGCGCCGACCACCCGCGCGTCGCCGCGCCGATCAGCGTCGCCGCCAGCCCCGCTCCGAACCACCACGGGGCGCCGATCGCCGGCACCGACCGGGCGATGAGGAATCCCGCGATGACCATCGAGAGGGCGCACGCGACCCGACGGCGCGTCGCCGTGATCGCCGCCGCGCCGGAATCGGGAAGGAGGATCGGGTACACGCAGCACAGGGTCACGAAGACCGGCCACGCCGTCAACCGGGCTCGCCCGGCGCGCGACGGGGGCCGGACGGCCGTCCCGCCCCGCGGCCTGCCGCGAGGCAGGCCGCCGTCATCAACTCCCCGAGATCAGGATGTCGTCGAACTCCAACACCAGGTCGATCGACTTGGTCTTCCCGCTCTCGTCCAGCAGCGGGTTGCTCCCCCCGTCGAGAAACGTCGAGCCATACAGGACGTGCGGGGGGGCAGGCTCGGCGTTCTTGCCGCCCTTGTCGTCCCGGCCCAGGTACACGCCGTCGGCCCCCGCCGCGTGCAGGATGAACGGCCCCCGCCCGGCGCTGGGGACCAGGGTCGCGCGGTCGATCCCCGTCTGCCCCAGGTTCAGCGGCGAGTTTGGGCTCCCCAGGATCGCGCCCAGCGTCTTCGAGCGCTGGAGGGCCGGGATGGGGGGGGGGCCCAGCGGACCCAGCAAACTCCGCTTCGCCTGGTCGACGCCCCTCTTCCCGACGAACGTCGCATCGTCACCCAGGAACGCCGCGTTCGACGCCCAGTAGAACCGCGCCGGCGTCACCGTCTTGGTGGTCGGGCCGCTCACCTCGGTCGCGAAGTCGGCCATCGTCTCGATGGACTTGATCGCCGTCGTGTCCGCGACCCACGCCAGGAGCGGCATGCCATCGGCGTCGACCAGCTCCGGAAGCTTCTCGACCCCGTCGTTATCCGGGCCCGGCGTGGGCGCCACCCGCATGCCCGGGGTGGCGTTGTCCTGCGCCTTGAAGAACTTCGTCGGCGGCGTGAAGTACGCCTTCCCCGTCCCGATCAGCTCCGGCCGGATCGTGATCTTCTCGAGCCCGGGTCCGACGTCAACGTCGCCTGTCTTCGGCGTCTCGCCCGCGGGCAGCCGCCCCCCCGCCAGGTCGATCATCACGTTCTGCATCGCGCTGAAGCCCTCGGACTTGTTCGTCCCCCGCCCCATCTCCGCGGGCGTGAAGTACCCCGGCACCCGCCGCTCGTCCAGGATGAACTGCGACACCCCCTGGTTCACCGAGCTCATCAAGTTGGTCGTGTCCGCCTTCCGCGCCGCCTTCCGCGCCGAGCCCAGCGCCGGCACGATCAGCGACACCACCAGGACGATGATCAGCAGCACGATCATCAGTTCGATCAGGCTGAATCCGCGCCCGCGGGCCAGGCCCCCCCTCCGCACCAAGGCATCCGCCCCGCATCCACCGCCCGAGTTCGACATTTCGTCCACTCCGCGCTGCGCGGCAGCCCCGCCCCGCTCGGGCGGCGACGCCGCTGGAATCCGCTCAATCGCCGACGCGCGACCCAGCCCCGTTCGGCACCTCCGCCGGGCTCCCACACCACGCCGGGTCATCGACCTCGCCCCACACTGTTCGAGCCCGCCTCCCCGCGTGTTGCCCCTATCGGCGAGCCGGCCCGAAACCGCAGCATACCGACCCCGCCCGCCGACGTCCCCGCCGGCGCCCTCATACCCTGTCGATGTGCCCCGTCACCCCGCCCAGGACACCTGCTTCTTCGACGGCCGCTGCGGCTTCTGCCGCGCCTCGGTCCGTCGATTCGCCCGCCTCGACTGGCTCGGCCGCCTCCGCATCCTCGACATGCATGCCGTCCCTCCCGGCGACCTCCCCATCCCGCTCGAGACCGCAATGACCGGCATGCCCATGCTCACCCGTACCGGTCGGATTCTGATAGGATTCCCCGCCGTGCGTCGCGCCCTTCTTCAACTTCCCCTCACCGCCCTTCCGGCCCTCCTGCTCTACCTTCCCGGCCTCAGTCACCTCGCCGCGGCCATCTATCGCCACATCGCCCGCACTCGCCTCCGAGACGCCGTCTGCACCCCTTCAACCGCCTGACCGCCCCCCGCCTCAGTGGAAAGATGGGCGCTTTTCCGTTCCTGATGAACCCCGCCACCCCCCCGCTCATACTCGCCCCGTGACCGCCGCCTCCGCCAATCCCCCCCCTACCCGTGCCGCCTTGGAGCGTGCCGCGGACGCTCTGCGGAACGGCCGGCTGGTCATCCTGCCGACCGAAACCGTCTACGGCGTCTTCGCGTCGGGCCGTTCCGCCGAGGGGTTGACCGCCCTCGGAGCGGCCCATCCCGAGGATGGGCCAAGAGCCCTCCCCGCGACGTGGCACGCCGAATCGACGTCGGCCATCCTCGACCGACTCCGCATCAGTGCTCCCCTGCACAGGCGGTTGGTGGCCCGGCTCTCCCCCGGTCCGGTCCGCTTTGTCGTCGTCAAGACGGCCGATGAGGCCACCGCCATCCGCAGGGCCTTGGGCGTGGACGCGGGGGTCATTGATGCTCCCACGGATGGGGGAGCCGAATTCTGGGCCCGCGTCCCCGACCACCCCATCACGCAGAGCGTGCTGGCCCAAGCGGCCACGGTCGCCATCGCCGCGCGGCTCTCCGCCTTGGGGTTGGGAGACGGTCGCACCCTCCCTTCCGACGTCGCCGAGCGGGCCGACGCCTTGGGGCTCGCCGAGTGGATCGACGCCGGCCCAACCCGCCTCGGCAAGCCCTCGACCACCGTCCGCCTGACCCCCGATGGGTCCTACCTCGTCACCCATCCAGGGGTGTATGACGAGCGGTACATCCAGAAACGGGCCGAGCGGACCATCCTCTTCGTCTGCACGGGCAACACCTGCCGCAGCCCCATGGCCGAGGCGATCGCCCGCGACGTCGTCGCCAAGGGGCGCTCCCCGATCCCCACCCGGGTGATCTCCGCGGGCACCTCCGCGATGCCGGGGGCCTTCATGTCCGCCGAGGCCAAGACGGCCCTCGAGGAAATGGGGATCGATCCCGGCCGGCACCGCTCCCGCCTCCTCAGCCGCGAGTTGCTGGCCGAGGCCGAGCTCATCTTCGGCATGACCGTCGCCCACGCCCGGGCCGTCGCCGCCTCGGACGACGCCGCGGCGGGGCGGGTCCAGACGCTCGATCCCGACGGCTCCGATGTCCAAGACCCCATCGGCGGCCCCATCGAGGAATATCGCCAGACGGCCCGTCGTCTCCGCGACCTGATCGAACGCCGCCTCGCCAGCCTGGACACCCCCACGCCCGGCGACGGTTCGACCCAGAGCGCCCAACCTTCCCAAGGAGCCCGGTGATATGAGGATCGCCCTGAGCGCCGACCATCGCGGCTACGCGGGGATCAAGGCCCTGCACGAGAAGCTCAAGCGCGAGGGACACGAGGTGGACACCCTCGGCGACGTCTCGGGCACGCCGTGCGACTACCCCGAACGGGCCTACCTGGTCGGCAAGGCCGTCGCCGAGGGACGCGCCGACGCCGGCATCCTGATCTGCGGCACCGGCGTGGGCATGTCCATCGCCGCGAACAAGGTCAAGGGTGTCCGCGCCGCCGTGGTCCACGATGAACTCACCGCCGCCCTCTCCCGCAGCCACAACGACGCCAACGTCCTCTGCCTCTCGGCGGACCTGCTGGGCCAGCGGCTCATCGAGAAGATCGCCGAGGTCTGGATCGCCACCAAGTTCGAGGGTGGGCGTCACGGTCGACGCATCCGCAAGATCATCGCCATGGAGAACGGCGTCGACCCGTCCACGGTGCAGGAATGACCCTTCCCGGCGGGCGCTCACGCCCCGCCGACGAAGAACTCCGAGCCCGGCGCGACCTCCCATGACCGCCCTCCCCCGCCAAGAACCCGCGCAGTACGTCTACCTCGCCGCGCGGCCCGACGGCCGGCGGACGATGGGCCTGCGGCGCGCCCGCGACCCCCGCCACCTCACCGAGCAACTCCGGCGCGACCGACTGGTCCCCCTCCGCACCTGGACGCTTCCCGCCTGGGCCCCCGGCGGGGGGGGGCGGGTCTCCCTGAAGGACCAGGCCGAGCTGCACACCCAGCTCGCCCAGCTCCTGACCCGGAGCGTCCCGCTGGTCGAGGCCCTCGACGTCACTGCCACGGCGGTGGCCCCCCGCACCCGCCCGCGCGTCGAGCGCATGCGCGACCTCGTCGCCTCGGGCGCCTCCTTCGCCGACGCCGCGACCGCCGTCGCCCTCTTCGACCGCGTCACGATCTCCGTCTACCGGGCGTCGGAGCGCACCGGCGACCTGGGGGGCGCGGCCAGGCAGCTCTCGATCACCGTCCGCCGCCAGCTCGCGATCTCGGGCAAGGTGGGCACGCTGCTCATCTATCCCGTCATCGTGCTGACCATTAGCGTCGTCGTGACGGTCTTCATGCTCACGTTCATCGTCCCCCGGATCGGGCAGGCCCTCGAGAGCGGCGGGATGGTCCTCCCTTGGTTCACCAAGGCGATGATGGGCACGGGGATCTTCCTGCGCGGGAACGCCCTGCTCTCGACCGGCGTGGTCCTCGCGCTCGTCGCGGGGGGGGTCTTCGCCCGCAAGCCCATCGGCGTCGGCCTCGGCCGCCTTGCCCGCCGGCTCCCGCTGCTGCGCGAGGTGCTGCTGGCGCAGGAATCAGCCCGGTTCTTCACGGTCATGGCCGCCATGACCAAGAGCGGCATCACCCTCGCCGACGCCCTGGGCGTGGCGGTCGAGGCCCTCGGTCACCCGACCCTGCGTCGCCAGATCGCCGGCCTCCGCAAGAGCCTCATCGAGGGGGGCGTCCTCCGCCAGCTCATCGACTCGGTCGACGCCCTCCCCGTCCCCACCCGCCGCCTGCTGATCGCGGCCGAACGGGCCGGCGACCTCGAGAGCGCCTTCGACACCCTCGCCGGAGACCTCACCGAGGAGCTCGACCGGCGCACCACCCGGCTCCTCGCGGCCCTCGAGCCCCTGCTGATCGTGGCGATGTTCCTCATGATCGGGAGCCTGCTCCTCTCGATCATGATCCCGCTGATGAAATCGGCCTCGCAGGTCGGCCTGTGAACGCGTAAAATGCCGGGCGCGGGCCGTCCCGCGGCGGATACCACCAGTGGCCGCGGGACGACCCCCCGGCCCGGAGACCTTCAGATGGCTCGCAGACGCCCCCACGCCCGCCCCACCTCCCGCGTGGCCGCTCGCGCCTCGGCTCGCGGCTTCTCCCTCCTCGAGCTGATGCTCGTGCTGGCGATCATCGGCATCCTCATGGCCGTCGCGGCCGTCAACGTCCTGGGCGCCGGCGACCGCGCCAAGAAGCGGGCGACGCAGGCCACGCTGGCGACCATCAAGACCCAGATCAACAGCTACCACCTCACCTACAGCTCGTACCCGCCCGACCTGCGGACGCTCGTCGTCGCCAAGTATCTCGAGGACGGCAAGCTCCGGGACGGCTGGGGCGCCGACCTCTTCTACGACTCCAACGGCCGTACCAAGGACCAGCCCTTCTACCTCGGCTCGGCCGGCCCGGACAAGGCCGTGGGGAACGAGGACGACATCGACGTGTGGCGGATGAACGACCAGCCGTGAGCGGCCGGGCGCGAAGAGGAGGGCGCTCGATGCGGCCGGGCGGACGCTTCGCCAGGCACGGGCTCACCTTCCTCGAGACGGTTTGCGCCGCCGCGCTGCTCGCCCTCGTCGCCGCCACCATCCTCGGCGCCTTCAACACGATGATGGCCGACCAGGAACGCCAGCGACACCGGCTCGGCGCGGCCGAGGTCGCCAACCGGCTCATCCTGCAGTACCTGGACGACAAGACCGCCCTTCCCAGCCAGGCCCTGCCGGTCGCGTACGCCGGGGAACGCTACCGCTGGAGCCTCACCGAGACCCCGGCGCGGATCATCCCCGCCCGCCCCGAGGTCGCGGCCGAGCGGGCCGGACGGACCACCCTGAGCCTCGACCGCATCAGCGCCGTCGCCGTCACGGTCTGGCTCGGTGAGGAGTCGGGGGGCTCGTCGACCATCGAGCCCGGCACGCCCTCGGCCCGTCTCTCCCGGCTGGTCGATCCCCTCGCCGCCGCCCGCAACCCCGACTCGATGGACAACATGTTCAAGGATCCCGCCGCCCGCGAGGAGTTCCTCCGCCGCTTCCGCCAGATCGGGAACAACGCCGTGCAGACCCCCGCGCCGGCGCGCGAGGCCCCCGCCGCCGCGCCGGCGCAGCCCCGCCGCCGCCCCGCCGCGACGCCCGTGTCCCCCAATGGCGACCCCGTCCGGCCCCGGCGAGGTGACCGATGAGGTCTCGTCCCCACGCCGGCTCGCGCCGTCGCCCCCGCGGCTTCACGCTGCTGGAGATGCTGCTCGCCGCGTCGATCGGGGCGGTGATCATGATCGCGTGCGTGGGAGTCTTCTTCGTGCTCGAGCGGTCGGACCGGGCGTTGTCGCTCCGGGCCGAGCAGACTTCGGACCTGCAGCGGACGCGTCTGGTCATGGCGCGGACCTTCGGCCGGCTGCTCCTGTCGGACGCGCCCCGGCCGCGCTCGGCGGCGAACCTCTCCGAGCCGAACAGGACCGCGGCGGAGACGGCGGCCGCCGCCGCGAACCCGGCCCCGCCCGCGTCCCCGCCCCCGCCGCGCCTCGTGCTCGCCGCCGACGCGCGGCTCGTCGGGCGGCGGATGACCCGCCGGGTCACGGCCGACACCGAGAGCGGAGACGCCATCGCCCCGCAGCGGCTGGAGCTGGTGCTCTCCGAGTCGCCGGTCCCAACCACCCGCGCCGACCCCTTCCTCGCCGCGCGGCTCGCCGCCTCGACCGACGAGCGGGGCCGGCGCGCCGAGCGCGATGCCGCCGCGAAGGCCACCGCCGCGGTGCCCGCGCCCCCGTCCGACGGGGCTGCGGAAGGCGACCCCGACGCAGCCGAGGAGGCCGCGCTCCCGCCGGGTGACGCGGCAGCCCAAGACGAGGGCTCCCCCGTCCGAGCCCTCCGCGGCGTCTTCGAGTTCCGCCCGCAGCGCCGGATGCTCCGCGTCGGGGCCGACGCCGACGCGTTACCCGCGGAGTCCTGGGAACTCTGGTGGCGGCCCCTCCCCCGGCTGGGCTCCGAGGGGCACGAGCCCGGCCCGTCGCGGGCCGAGGGGGAGCCGTACCTCGTCGCGTCGAACCTGCGGTACGCCCGCTGGCGGGTCTTCGACGACCGCGTGCGCAAGGACGCGGTTGAGGTGACGTGGACGCACCAGCTCCCGGCGTACGTCGAGCTCGAGGCCGAGACGGCGGCGGGGCTAGCGGTCAACTGGATGTTCGAGGTGGGGTTCGCGAGCGGGCCAGAAACGCCCCGCGTCCGGACGATCGCGCCGCCCAACGTCGAGGTGCCGGGGCCGGACGGAAGACCCGCAACGCCCGAGGCCGACGCGACGCCGCGGCCGCAAGCGCCCCCGGGCGGGAAGGAGCGGGCATGATGTTCGCACTCGCTCGTCCGTCCGCCCAAGCGAGACGAGGTGGACGGGGCTTCGCGCTGCCGATGGTGCTGCTGCTTGCCGTCGCTTCGAGCATTCTGCTCGTGGTCATGCTGGAGCGACAGGGATCGCAGTCGCTGACGGTGCAGCGGGACTTCGACCTCTACGTCTCGCACCACACGGGCAAGGGAATGGCCGAGGCGATCTCCGCGTGGATCATGAGCAACAGCCGCGGGCCGCTGGCCGAGGCCCTGGGCGACGGGGGCCACGCCTTCGACATCGAGGCCGACGGCGGGCAGCGGGTGCGGGTGACGATGGAGGAGGCGCAGGGGACGCTCCTGGCGGAGTTCGCGGGGCTCGCCGAGGCGCAGGGCTCCATGGCGCGGGCCGCGGTGCGGGCACTCGCCGACGAGGCCGGGGCCGATGCGCCCCGGCTGGTGCGGCGCGAGGGGCCCATGGCGGTGAGCGCCCTGAGCGCCCCGCGCCAGGTGCTGGTCGCCGCGGCGTCGGCCGTGGTCGGTCCATCAGAGGCCGCGGCGATCGCCGACGAGATCCTGCGGGCCCGCGCCGCGGGGCCGCTCGACGCCCCGGCGCTCGTCGCTGCGCTCCGCGCCGCGGACCCCTCGCCGAGCGACCGGGCGAAACTGCAGATGATGCTGACGACCCAGCCGACGCTGTGGCGGGTCGCGGCCGAGTCTGAGCCCGCCGCGACGGCCCGCTCGCGCGAGCCGCTGCGGTACGAGGGGCTGGCCGTGGTTTCGGCGTCGGGGGGCGGGGCGCGGGGGAGCGGGGCGCTCCAGCGGAACTCGTCGATCATCGCGTGGGAGCGTGTGCGCGAGTGGGAGCGCGGCCGGGATCGGGACGCGGGCCGCTACGATGGGGACCGCCCATGAATCTCCCCGCCTCGAAGCCCCTCGACCGCCAGCGCGCCGCCGCTTATGCCCGCGCGGCTCAGGTCGCCGCGGGCGCCGTCGCGCTCGCCTGCCTGGGCCTCGCCGCGGCCGCGCTCACCGGCGGCGACGGCATCGACCGTCCGCCCCCCTCGCTCCCGCGGGTCGACGGCCCGGCCGGCCCCGCGGCCCTGCCCGACCCCGCCGAGGCACCCGTCGATTCCGGGGCGATCGCCGAGCGCCTCGGCATGATCGCCAACAGCCCCAAGCCCGCTCCGGTGGCCCCCGTACCCGATGTCGCCGTCGCTCCCGTTGAGCCCTCGAGCGGCCCCGAGCCCCTCCGCTTCCTCGGCGTCGTGCGGATCGGGATGGACCGTCTCGCGCTGGTGCACGACGGACGGCAGCGGATCGTCGGCGTGGGCGAGACGCTCCGGGGCGAGACCGTCATCGAGATCACCGACGACCTCCTCACCTTGGCCAAGCCCGGGCCCTCGACCGAGACGACGGAGATCCGGCGTGCCGAGCGCTCGGGGTCGACGGTCACGCGGGGGGCGGCCCCCCCGACGCCCGCCGCGATCCCCGACGGCGGCCGCGAGGGACGCGGTTTCCCGCAGCCCAACCGTCCGGCACGCCCGCGGCGGGCGCTCACGACCATCGCGCCCGGGGGCAAGATCGACGTCCCGCTCGACGGCGTGCCCTTCACGCCGGGCGTCGCCGTGTCCGGGGGGCCCACCCGCGCCCGCTTCGAGCAGATCAAGGAGCGCCTGCGGGCCGCCGGGCGGCACACCACCGAGAACGAACTGAACGAGGCCGCGGCCGCGGCGCTGGACGAGGAGCGGGGACAGTCGGGCCGCGAGAACGGGGGCGGTTCCTGATGGGCGTCCGCGTGTGCTATCTCCGCCGGCGCGACCACGGGGCGGCGCTCCACGCCCTCCGGCTGGTGGGCGCGACCAGCGACGAGGCGTGGCCCGCCACGGGCGCCGGCGACCCGTCGGAGCGCGGTGCCGGCGATTCGGGGGGCCCCGGCCCCGCCGCGTACGGCGCGGCCGCGGCCTGGCTGCGCGAGCGCCTGGGCGCGACGCGCTCGGGGGGCGGCCTGGCCATGCTCTGCCTCGACGTCGAGGGGGGCGTCTGCTCGTGGCTCACGAGCCCGAGCCCCAACCCGGCGGTGGTCGCGGCGCTCGCGCGGCTGGGTCCGGCGGGTTCCGACGGCTCGGCGGATGGACGCGGACCCATCGAGTTCTACGCGGGCTCGGCGCTCGATTCGTCCGTCCAGGCCCTCGTGGAGCCGGAGGCGGCGCCGGCGCGGGCGGCCGCGGGCGCGACGCCCGTCGGGCGACGCCTGCCCATCCTCGCCACGACCGACCTTCCCGCGCGGCTGCTCGTCGACGCCCTCGACCGAGAGGGCGTGCCGGTGGAGAGCGTCGTCTCGCTCTGGCACGCGATCGCCGCGGCGTGGGACCCGGGCGCGCCGCGCCCGGGGTCGCCCAGCGTCGAGCCCGAGGAGGACGCGCCGGTGACGGCGGTGTTGGTGGCGGATCCCGCGGGGCGGCTGGTGTGGGCGTGGTCGCGGGCCGGGCGGCTGCTGGTGGCGGGGTCCGTGCGACTGCGGATGTCGCGCGAGGCCGAGAGCGGCGAGTCGCGGCCGATCCTGGGAAGCGACGAGGTCGCGCGCCTCACCGCCGAATGGCTGGCGTGGGCCGCGCAGGTCGGGCGGGCACCCAGACGGATCGTCGCGGTGCTGACGGAACCCGCGCCCGACGGCGAGGGAAGGGCCACCGACCCGGAAGTGCAGAGTGATGGCACCGGCCCCGCGGCGTTCGGGCGGGCATTGGGCGAGGCGTGGCCGGGCGCGACGGTCGACGTCGCCGTCCGCCCCGACCCCGTCGGCGCCACCCTGGAACGCATGGCGATGGTCCTCGACGAGGCGCCGCCGTCGCGGGCGAGCCCCTCGCCGCTGGCTTCGCTCGTCGACCTCTCGCTCCGGCCGGGGCGTGAGCATCGGCGGCTGTACCGGTGGACCGCGGTCGCGGTCGCGGCGCTGGCGGGGGTGGTGGCGGTGTGGGGGTGGCGGCTGCGGGAAGAGGCCGCGGCGGCGGACGCCGAGGTCGCGCGGACGCGCGCATCGTGGCAGGAGGCGGTGCGGGAGATCTATCCCGAGGCCCTCACGCCCCGCATCGGCACGAACGCGCTCACGATCCTCACCGAGGAACTGAC
>Ga0105044_10004535_pt1 | contig 19071 bp, 11 predicted proteins | sample MAT01_FD_78092 | JGI IMG/M metagenome (GOLD analysis project Ga0105044, IMG submission 78092) | Freshwater microbial communities from Lake Fryxell liftoff mats and glacier meltwater in Antarctica - MAT-01 | ecosystem: Environmental > Aquatic > Freshwater > Ice > Liftoff microbial mat | place...
CATTATCTCCCGTGGCCGTGGTTTCAGGGAGGTTGTGGGCAGGATTCGGTGAATGGGAAAATCAGGATTGAGCATCAAGTCTAAGGTCAGTTTTTATTGACCCTAGGAAGCAGGGGTGAGGTGTTCTTGAAAGCTGTTGGCCAGTTTGTCTGCTAGCCCCGCCACCCAGATTTCGTCTTGGCGGGTATAACTACGAGGGGCATTGGCTCCAAGAATCAGCAGGCCGCGATCGCCCAAGGGTTGGCAAATCACGCCTTGGGTATTGTCAGGGAGATAATCAAACTCAATTTTGCCCGGATAAATTTGTAAATTGACTAGATAAATAGGCTTATGGGTGCTGAGCGCTCGTTGTACGATGGGCCCTGGTTGGGTCAGGGGCGTAGGGCTTAAAATGCCACGCCGTGCCCAAGGCTTGCCATCCCACACCATCACGAGGGTGCGGGTAGCGGTGTTGGTGAGGAGCAGGTGAGACGCCCACGCAATCTCGATTTTGAGGGGATCAGGAAGAGTAGGGTCTAGCTCAAACCCTTCATGACCGTTGAGAATGACAGTATCGGGCGATCGCGGCTGAATCTGTTGCCACAACAGCCCGGTCAAAATCAACACGGCACTGACAATCACCCCCACCGCATCCGAACGCGATTGGGTTCCGGTTAACTCTGGGGTCAGTAAGCGGTTCAGTAATAGCAAGGTTCCGGCGATCGCCCCTACGCCAATGGGCATTAGGCGCAACACACGGTTGGGATCAGCAGCAGGCATACAAACCAGTCCTTTCAGCAGGATTCATTTAATAGGATTGGGGCAAAAAAATTAGGTGCAAAATTTAGGAGAAAACCCAGTGCATCAACGCCCTAAGAGGCAAAAGCGTTGTGATTCAGGGAAACCTATTGGGGTAAGGCCGCATTGCTTCTATAAAATTTGGAACAAGGGCGATCGCCATGGAAACCCGTTAAATTACACAGCTATGGGGGCATCAACCCACAATTTCCCGACCTTTACCAGTCTAAGAAGTATAGGGAGTTGTGTACCATAAGCTTGAATATCACAGGTTGAATCTTACCGCTTGAAGATCACCGCTTGAAGATCACCGCTTGAAGATCACAGTTAATGCCTAGGGCAATGCCTAGAATTCCACTCAGGAAGGAAGTCAGCATGTGGGGATATGTAACAGTCGCCTTTTTGTCGGGGGTGATGGCCGTCGAGGAAGTACAATCCATGCGCGCCGTAGATTGGTCGCCTTGGCTGACCGGTTCGGGGGTCACAGAGATGCCAACTCCCATTGATGCGCCTGATCCGGGAGCCGTTGCTGCCGTTGAGCGCCATTTGAGCAGTTTGGCGGGCTTAGGTCTGCCCGCTGCCGATCAGGGCGTATGGATTCAGTCTGGGGCAGAGGTATTGGCCAGTCATCGGGGGATGATCCCAACGCCTGCGGCCTCGCTCACCAAAATTCCCACGACCCTGGCGTCGCTGGTAACCTGGACGCCCGATTATCAATTTGAAACCCTCGTAGAGATGCAGGGACAATTGCAACCGGATGGGGTTTTGCAGGGAAATTTGGTGATTCGCGGGGGGGGTGATCCCCTGTTTGTGTGGGAGGAGGCGATCGCCCTAGCCAACGCCCTCCAAGCGCGAGGCATTGGCCAGGTGACCGGGGATCTGATCATCGTGGGTGACTTCAGTATGAACTTTCAGGGTGACCCGGCACAGTCGGGGCAGTTTTTGCGGCAAGCCTTGGATGCCGCCCGCTGGCCATCCGAAGCCGCCACCCAATTTGCCACGCTGCCAACCGGGACGCCTAGACCCCAAATTTCGATCGGCGGCACGGTCAAAGTTGCCTCCAGCGCCGCAGATACAACGCCGCTGCTGAAGCATCGATCCCTACCGCTGACCCAAATTCTGAAGGCGATGAATATTTACAGCAACAATTTTATTGCCGATGATCTGGCGCGCCAGTTGGGGGGAGGGAGTCAAGTGGCTCAAATTGCCGCTGAGGCCGCTACTGTGCCCTCTACCGAGATCCAACTGATCAATGGCTCTGGGCTAGGGGAAGAAAACCAAATTTCTCCCCGCGCTGTCGCCACAATGTTGATGACCATTCAAGCCCGCCTACAACCCTATGACCTAACCGTGGCCGACTTCTTCCCGGTCGTGGGGCGCGAGCGGGGTACCCTGGGCGGGCGGCAGATTGTAGCGGGTGCCGCCGTTAAAACAGGAACGCTGGATCGGGTGAGTTCGTTGGCGGGGGTGATTCCCACGGGCGATCGCCCCTTGGTCTGGTTTAGCCTGATGGATATTGGCACTGGGGATCTCGACGCCCTCCATCGCGGCCAAGATCGCCTACTCCAGTCGTTAGTGGGGCAGTGGGGCACCGCTGATCCCCTGCCTCCCGACCTGCAACCGAGCGATCGCCTACCCAGCTATCAGCAAGAACTCGGCAACCCCGCCCGCAACGAATCGCTCTAAAAAAGACAGCCTCCTCCAAAAGACAGCAGCAAGGCCAAAGCAGCTCGAAAACGACTGAGAACAGCGCGGGCTTTCCCGATCTTTTCTGAGATCCGTCAAAGTTTTTCTAAAAAATACGAGAATTTTAAAATTCTTGACTTTAAAATGTGTATCCCTGTTGAAAGCTTTTGTATCAGGCTCTCCAGAGATTCTAAAATCTACGCTTCAGACGCTCAAACGGCGGATCTCTCTTCTCAACAAGAAAGCGCTCTTGCAAATAACCGAAGGGTTCTGTATCATTCTCAATAAATAAGCTTTGTTGAGAACACTATGACTGCCTACTCTGCTTCCGCCTTGAAAGCTGAGTTAAATGAACGAGGCTGGCGATTAACCCCACAACGAGAAACCATTCTCACTATTTTCCAAAATCTGCCCAAGGGAACCCACCTGAGTGCAGAAGATCTATGTCTGCTGCTCAAGGAAGATGGTCAACCCATCAGTCTTTCTACCATCTACCGCACCCTCAAGCTCATGGCTCGCATGGGCATTTTGCGAGAATTAGAACTGGCAGAAGGTCACAAACATTACGAAATTAACCAGCCATCGCCTCACCATCACCACCATCTAATTTGTGTGAAATGTAATCGCACGGTGGAGTTTAAAAACGACAGCATCCTCAAAACAGGGGTCAAAACAGCTCAGAAGGAAGGCTATCACCTGCTCGATTGCCAAATGGTGATCCATGCTGTTTGCCCAACCTGCCAGCGATCGCTCCTCCCGGTTTAGCCCACCCACCTACAATTAGGGGAACCCAGATAGAGCATCTAGCCCAAAAAACTAAAACTAAAGCAGGGGAGCAGATTGTGCGCCCCTGCTTTTTGTTTACCCCGATGGTTAACCCATAAGATGCGCTCACGCTGCTGCTCAGTATTTAGCCGAAGGAGGTTAGCGGAGGGACTGTTGAGGCAACCGCCCTATTGCAACTGGGGAATATTGTTAGGGCTATATTCTTCGATCTCGATGGGCACCGATGAAATTTGCCAGAAGCCATTGCAGTAGTCACGAATCGAGCGATCGCTCGAAAACTTACCCATCCGCGCCACATTCAACAATGCCATATCCGTCCAAGTTTCCGTATCTCGGAACAAGTCGCTCACCCGATCTTGACAATCAATGTAGGATTGATAATCGGCTAAAAGCATATAATCATCGCGGTTTAGCAAAGTATCCAACAACGGCTTAAAGAGATCGCTATTTCCATGGCAGAAAAAGCCACTGGCAATTCGATCGATCGCCAATTTTAGCTCAGAGTTGTTGTGATAATACTCGCGGGGGTTGTAGCCACTTGCCTTTTTCGCTTGCACTTCCGCCACTGTCATGCCAAACAAAAAGAAATTATCGGCACCCACTTCTTCCCGAATTTCGATGTTGGCACCGTCTAAAGTCCCAATCGTGAGCGCCCCATTCATGGCAAACTTCATGTTCCCAGTGCCCGACGCCTCTTTTCCAGCGGTGGAAATTTGCTCAGACAGATCCGCTGCTGGGTAGATCCGTTGGGCAAACTTAACGCTGTAGTCTTTTAGGAAAATGACCTTGAGGCGATCGCGCACATCAGGATCACGGTTCACCACATCAGCGATGGAGTTAATCAACTTGATAATTAACTTGGCGATGTAATAACCCGGTGCGGCTTTCCCCCCAAATAAGAAGGTGCGGGGCGTGATATCGAGATCCGGGTTGGCCTTCAGCCGATTGTAGAGCGTCACAATATAGAGGGCGTTCAGGTGTTGCCGCTTATATTCATGGATGCGCTTAGCCTGAATATCAAACATAGAATCTGGGTTGATCGCCAGCCCATACTCCTGGGCGATGTAGTCCGCCAAATCTTGCTTGATTGCCCGCTTAATTTGGCGGAAGCCTTGGCGGAACTCAGGATCCCCAACAAATGCTTCGATTTTACGGAGTTCATCTAGGTTCTTAATCCAACCGTCACCGATTTTGTCAGAGATCAAGGTGGTGAGGCGCGGGTTACTCAAGACGATAAACCGACGCGGTGTGACCCCATTGGTTTTGTTATTAAACTTTTGCGGAAACATGACATAGAAGTCATGCAGCACATCTTTTTGCAACAACTCAGTATGCAGTGCAGCAACCCCATTAATGGCAAAGCTCCCCACGCAGGCTAGGTGCGCCATCCGCACATACCGCTCCCCCGATTCATCAATGATCGACATCCGATCCAATCGTTCTGGTTGGTCAGGGAACTTGATCCGCACATCATCGAGAAAGCGCTGGTTGATTTCATAGATAATCTGCAAGTGGCGGGGCAGCATTGACTCAAACAAGCTCAGGGGCCACCGCTCTAGAGCCTCTGGGAGGAGGGTATGGTTGGTGTAGGCAAAGGTGCGGGTGGTGATTCCCCAGGCCGCTTGCCAGTCCATCTCGTGGTCATCGATGAGCAGCCGCATCAACTCGGCAATGGCGATCGCCGGGTGAGTGTCATTTAACTGCACCACAAACTTCTCATGGAAGTTTTCAAGGGGTAGGTGCTGCTGCACCATGATGCGAATCATGTCTTGCAATGAACAGGACACAAAGAAAATCTGCTGCGCCAGTCGCAGTTGCTTCCCTTGGGAAATATTGTCATTGGGGTAGAGCACCTTCGAGAGGTTCTCAGATACCATCTTGGCCTGCACGGCTCCTAGATAGTCACCCGAATTAAAGGCATCAAAATCAAAAGACTCAGGGGCTTCGGCGCGCCATAGCCGTAAGGTGTTAGCCGTGTTAGTGCGATAGCCCAAAATGGGGGTGTCATGGGGAATTCCCATCACGACTTGGTAGGGAACCCAACGCACCCGGAAGCGGCCATGCTCGTCGATATATTGCTCAACATGCCCCCCAAGCTTGACGGGCACCGCCCACTCTGAACGCACAATTTCCCAAGGGTTGCCATTTTTGAGCCACTTGTCTGTGCGTTCAACCTGCCAACCATCGCGGATATCTTGCTCAAAAATTCCATATTCATAGCGGATCCCGTAGCCAATGGATGGAATCTCTAGGGTGGCCATTGAGTCGAGATAGCAAGCGGCTAAGCGCCCCAAGCCCCCGTTGCCAAGCCCCGGTTCTTCTTCCTGTTCCATCAATGCTTCGAGGTTTAAGCCCAATTCTTCGATGGCTTGCTTAATGTCATCGTAAATCCCGAGGTTAATTAGGTTGTTGCCGAGGTGAGGGCCCATCAAGAACTCAGCAGACAGATAACATACCGTGCGCGAACCATGCTGGGAATAGGCTTGAGCCGTTTTAAGCCAGCGCTTGAGCATCCGATCGCGCACCGTGTAAGCCAACGCCATGTAGTAGTCATTTTGCGTGGCAATGTCGGGAGATTTGCCCTGGATATAAAACAGGTTATCGAGAAACGCCCGCTTTAGGGTTTCTACATTCAGCCCAGTCCGGTCATCCTCTACCTGCACAGGAGGACAAGCAAATTGACTGGGGTCGGGTAGGGTTTGCATAGCGCATTATCCTTGTGAGTTCGCAGTATCCGAAAGGGAAAGGGATGTGAGAGGGATAAAGCTGGGGTTAAAGAACCGGGGTGGAAACCTAGATGCTAAGCATAGTACCCAAGCCCAGGCTATCGCTAAAACTGTCTAGATCTCCGCAGATTGGGGCGGCTTGTCTGCGCTCACCCTGAGGGGTGTGGAGAATGGCGGGAGAGGGGCGATCGCTCCATCTTTCCTGGCCAGCCACCCATACCCAAGCCCTCAACCGCTGTAAATCAAAAATCTGGCTAGGGGTATGTTCCCCCTGAACAGGGTAACTGACTAGGCTACCTTGGGACAAAGGACTCTGCCAGTATTCTGACTAAGTTTTTTGAAATGTCCAAATTTATCGGAAAAATTTAAGACTTGAGACTTTAGCCACAATGGCCAGAAGACCGCAACGAGCCGCTGTTTTTCCAGACCCGCTCAAATTCTCTGCCCCGGCTCAAGGCTTGATCTCCCTGCCAAAACCAAGCAGCGAAGGCGATCCCCAAAATAGAAGAGAAACCTCACCCAGAATCTAGCAGGGTCGCTTTCGCTACGGGGAAGGGTTTTTCACGATCTTAAACGACTAGGCTTTATTAAGGAATGATGAGCGTTGGGTTGTCTCGATCCCCTGGTGAATGAAAAAAGTGAATGAAAAAAGTGAATGAAAAATTGGCACCCCACGGGTCTTGCCTCTTGCCCAATCCACAGCGCAGAGTCAGAAGACCTCAGCGGTTCACGGAAGCCCAAAGCGACATAATCCTAAAGCGACATAATCCTAAAGCGGCTAGTCAATCTAGCTTGCCTTGCATTGGGACTATGGCATGGGGTGGGATGATTGCGCAAGCCTCGTGCCGTAGACCCGCAAAACTTACAGGGAGAAGGGTCTAAGGCGACTGGAAGAGCCACTTTTGAAGCCAAATAAAAACCCCAGGTGGATGCCACCTGAGGGTCGGAGTTCCTGAAAATCGTCACTTGAGCCTATAGTCGCAGCCCTCTTTAAAAACCACAAGAGGGGCTTCACCCATCATCTAGGAAGTCACCTGGAAGATCTCAAGGGTCAAGGGACAGATCTGCGCTCTCATCTCTGGGGTCGAGGGCAAGCTTCAGGCAAAGGTCGATCTATTGCATGAGTAATTCGGCAACCAATTGGTTATCGGCAGAGGAGCCACGATCGTCAATGGAGACATAGGGGGTATCGTGCAACCCCGTGTAGATTTGGGTAGGGCGGAAGATCCGGTTTTCTTCGAGTTGTTCTTTCCAGTGGGATAGCCAACCGGCGACACGGGCGATCGCAAACACTGGGGTAAACAAGTCTGTGGGAATGCCCAACTTGCGATAGACCAGCCCAGAGTAGAAATCCACGTTGGAGAAGATCCCCTTGTGCGCTAGTTTTTCAGCAACAACGCGCTCCAACTCTAAGGCAATGTCATAGTAGTCGTCGTGGCCGAATTTTTCGAACATCTGCTCAGCAAGTTCTTGCAAAATCGTGGCACGGGGATCTTTGACCTTATAAACCCGGTGGCCGAAACCCATAATCCGAGATTTACGCTCAATGCATTGCTCCACAAAGGGGCGAACATTTTCGACGGAGCCAATTTCTTCCAACATCAGTATGACTTCTTCACTCGCACCTCCATGCAGGGGGCCAGCGAGAGTGCCCACCGCAGAGGCGACGACCGCATAGGGGTCGGTGAGGGTTGAGGCCGTGACCATTGCTGAGAAGGTCGAGGCATTGATGGTGTGTTCGGCGTGCAAAATCAAGCAAATATCAAAGATTTTGGCGGCAAGCTTATCTGGGATGCGCTCCGTCAGCATGTACAGGAAGTTCGCTGAATAATCCAAATCATCGCGGGGTTGGATCGGATCATTCCCTTTCCGCATTAACTGAAAGGCCGCTACCATGGTTGGAATTTTGGCGAGCAACCGCACCACCGCCGCCCGGATATAGGCGGGATCATCTAACGCTCGGCGGGAGTAAAAGAGTCCCAACGCCGCCGCACAAGCCTGCAGGGCATCCATCGGATGGCCGCTTTCAGGAAAGCACTTCATCATGTCTCGGATACGATACTTGAGCCGCCGATGGTAGCGGATTTCATGCTCAAACTCATCGAGTTCGTCTTGGGTTGGCAGGTATCCCCAAATCAGCAGGAAGGACGATTCGAGAAAGGTACTATGGTTGGCCAGGTTATCAATTCGGATGCCCCGATATTCAAGAATGCCGCGCTGCCCATCAACATAACTAATATCAGATTGGGTCGCAGGGACTCCTTCTAAACCTGGTCGATATTCACAAGCAGCCGTCATAGTGTCACCGTGTGCCCGGATGAATGGTAAACATTGCTCTCTTTATAAATCAGGTGAAAGCCCGAGAGAGCGCGGGTTAGAGGCTCTTTGGTATAGGAGTGGAAGCCCGAAGGTACCCGTCCTAAACCCAAAAAACCTAGTGTGTTCCATTCTAAGGCCGATCCCGCCTCTGTTTTGTTTGCTCTTAAGCACTCTTTGGAATTTAATGCTGGCGAGAGGCGATAGAGGGGGCGATCGCCCCCTCTATCGCCAAGGTCTCAGTCTGGTAGATCGGCAGATCAAACCAAAACGTTGTCCCGATGCCTACTTCACTCACCAAATTCATCTGGCTTTGGTGCTTTTCCATGATGTTGCGCACAATAGACAACCCCAGCCCTGTGCCCTCTAAGGTATGAACGCGGTTTTCGACCCGGTAAAACCGATCGAAAATAGCCTGCTGATCTTCATCATCAATGCCAATGCCAGTGTCAGCAACCTCAACCCGCACATGGCTAGGCTCTGAGGTATGGGCTTCGCGGGGGTTGGGTTCTAGCACATAGGCACTGATGGTCACCCGACCACTACTCTCGGTAAACTTCAGCGCATTGCCCAATAAATTGTTAAAAACTTGGAGCAAGAGATCATAGTTACCCAACACCGCTGGCAACGAGGTGTCAATCGATTGATCTAGGGTAATGCCCTTGTCGCGGGCATTGAGTTGGTGGGTTCGCAGGGTTTGTTCGATGGTTTGGCTGAGATCCACCGCATCAAAATGGTAGCGCTTGCCCGACTCTAAGCGCGATAGATCCAGCACATCGTTGACCAAGCGAGTGAGGCGATCGGTTTCACGGTTGGCCGTTTCCAAAAACTCTTGCCGCTCCCCTTCACTCAGATCTTCTCCGTATTCATGCAGCGTTTCGATGAACGATTTGATGTTAAAGAGCGGCGTCCGCAATTCATGGGAGACGTTGCTAATAAACTGGCTCTTCGCCTCGTTTAGCTCGGTTTCGCGGGTGATGTCTTGCACCGTGATAGCCACACCCCGCAAGGTCTCTCGGGCTTGGTCAAACACAGAGGTTAGCCAAATGCGAATGGTGCGGGCAGTGGGAGCCGGGATGGTAACACAGGTTTCGACAACTTCGCGATCGCGCAACCCATCGTCGTCTGGGATCAGAAGTGTGACCTCCGTTAGCAGATCAGCCATCGGCACCTTCAATGCATCTGGTAACTGATCTAATAAGGAGTGTCCTAAAACCTCTTCGGTCGTATCCCAACCAAATAGCTTACGCGCGGTGGGGTTGACCAGCATAATCTTGAGATTACGGTCTAATAACACCGCCCCATCTGCAATGGTAGAAACGAGGGTTTCGAGCTTCGCCTTCTCGGCGGTGAGTTCTTCAATATTTTGCTCTTCATAGCTCGCCAACTGTTCCGCCATCTCATTGAAGTTGAGAATCAGTTCCCCTAGTTCACCCCCCAACGGCAAATCAATGCGTTGCTTAAATCGGCCTGCGGCAATATTTTTCACCCCAAGCAATAATTCTTTAATGGGTCGTGTAATGGTAAGCGCGTTAAACACAGCACCTAAAATGACCATCACCCAAATTGACACAAACACCGCAATGGTGACATCCCGCGTGAGGTGAGACGAGGTCACGACGGTGGGGTTAGGGTTTGTGCCAATCGCGAGCACCCCCATGTAGTTGCCGTTGTAGTTGATCGGCACAAACACATCGGTGACTTCGCCGTCGGGGGTTAGGTGCTGACGGACTAGGGGCAACTCTAGGGTGGGCGAAAAGTTTTCAGGTAGCTGCATCCGACGACGAATCGTCAGGGAGTTTTTTACCTCTGCCTGAGAATAGGGGATGCCAAAGTAAATGTCGCCATCGCTGTCGGCAAACAACATATAGCGCACGCTGGAGGTGCTGCTGTAGAAGCGCTGAGAGAAATGGGCTAGCTCCGCCAAATTATTCTCCCCAATCATGGGGGTGACATTGGTGGAGAGGAGAATACCAAGATCTCGGCCAAACCGGGTATCGTGGATGCGGGCATCTTGCTGAATGGAATTAACCGCCCAAAAAGTGAGGCCACTCATGAATAGGGAGACGGCTAACGTCCCAATGGCCATCAGTTTTGTCTGGAGCGTGAACTCTGACCACCAATGCCGGAGAATCTCTTGGACTTTTTGGAGAAATGAAACCAAGGCTGTTGCGCTTAACCCCGTGGTGACGTGAATGACTGAACAAGTTGGGTAAGCCTGAGCCAATCAGTTTTAAGCTCTGGCTGCTTACCTGAATAAGTACCCTCAGGGCTGCTCTAAGATGACCCCAAAACCGTGCTGAGATAGGGTTACCCGTGTTCACCCTTGCTTAAATCGGCAGGAGTCCGACAGAAGTTTGGCAGGCGTTGAGATGAGGAACGCAAGGATTGCATGAATTGAGGTTTGATTTGATTGATATTATTTTAGGTTAACCCAGATTTTGCCTGCATAGGAAGACAAGCTGGGGAATGACTGTAGGGGAATCTCGATATTCACCCCAGTACAACGATGCAAACCGGCGATCGCCCTCCTTATATCCAAATATCCAACGACTGCATATCCAACGACTCACCCATCCCAAAGTCTTGACGGTTGCAGCGCCCCAGGTATGGCCATTTTGGAGTGGTAACCCCGATCCTCGATTTCACCCAGGGTTTAGGGTTTGGGCTGCAGGCGGGTTGGGAGAATGCGGTGGCCAATGTCGCGGCGGTAATACATCCCGTCAAAGTGGATGGCAGGGATCGCGGCGTAGGCTTGGGCGATCGCCCCTTCAAAGGTCTGATCAATAGCCGTCACGCCCAACACCCGTCCGCCGTCGGTGAGCACCTGAGCCTCATCGAGGCGAGTGCCGGCATGAAACACGATCGCCCCTGCCGCTGCCGCCGCCGCAAGACCCGTAATCGGTGCGCCTTTGGGGTAGTGCCCCGGATAACCCGGTGCTGCCAACACCACACAAGCAGACGCGCCGCGCTTCCATTGCAAATCAGGAAACTCAGCGAGGCGTTGGTGGGTGCAGGCCAGTAACAGTTGGTCGAGGGGCGTTTCGAGCAAGGGCAGCACCACTTGGGTTTCGGGATCTCCAAAGCGGCAGTTAAATTCTACGACCTTGGGTTCTCCGGCGGGGGTAATCATCAACCCGGCATAGAGCACGCCTCGGTAGTCGATGCCGCGATCGCGCAAACAAGCAATGGTCGGCTCTAGCACTTCGGCAACAATCCGAGCCATCAGGCGATCGCCCACAATTGGGGTGGGGGCATAGGCACCCATGCCCCCGGTATTTGCGCCTTGGTCGCCGTCACCAATTTGCTTGTGATCTTGGGCGGGCAAAAGCGGGCGAAGGGTAAGGCCATCGGTAACAGCCAGCACCGAGACCTCTTGACCTTGCAAAAATTCTTCGATCAGAACCCGATTTCCAGCCTCCCCAAACTCGCCATCAAAGGCCGCATTCACCGCTGCCTGGGCTTCGTCCATCGTCTGGGCAACCGTCACGCCTTTGCCAGCGGCCAAGCCATCTGCTTTGATCACAATCGGCAGAGCCTGAAGGGAGAGGTAGGCGATCGCCTCTTGCCGGTTTTCAAACGCCGCCGCCCGCGCCGTGGGAATACCCGCCTCTTGCATCAACGCCTTCGCCCACGCCTTGCTAGACTCAATGAGGGCACCCTCTTGGGTCGGGCCAAAAACCGTTAACCCGGCGGCCTGTAAGGAGTTAGTAATGCCTGCGGCTAGGGGCACTTCTGGCCCCACAACGACCAACCCAATCCCTTCTGTTTGGGCAAAGGTCGCAATGTTGCCAAAATCAGTGACCGCGAAGGGCAGGTTTTTGCACCCTGCCAAGGTTGCGGTGCCCCCATTGCCAGGGGTGCAAAAAACCTGCTGCACTGTTGCTGATTGCAGCAAGCTCCACGCTAAGGCATGTTCTCGCCCACCATTGCCCACCACCAAAACCTTCACGCGATCGCGCCTCCCAAACCCTAGGTCGTTTTCTCAGAAGCCCCATTATCCCAGGTAACGGGTATCCCCATCCGAGAACCCCATTAGCGTTTTTGACCCAGCCCAGAGTCAGAGCATCGACTATGACTTAGATTGATTACTGCGATCGGTTACTCCAGATCCGTTCCTCCAGATCCATGGCTTAGATTAGGGACTTAGATCAGCGTCCGCCGATCTGGAACCCCGGATACACTATTCCAGTCTTGGAGAAAGCAGACAGCACGTCTGGGCTAAGGATCTGCTGTAATCTGAGGAAGTCTGAATTTTATAGAAGTCTAAATTGGCGTTGCTCAATGACACTATGATTTCGTCAGATTGGGGAAAAAGTCACAAGGCTTTCAAAAACCGTTTCATAGCCAGATTCAGCAACGCCACTTTGCGAAGGGCAGGCACGATGCAAGGAAACACGATGCAAGGAAACCAGTGGGGATGGCACCCAAACCAGCAGGGGAGCCAAGCTGAGGGGCAGGGGCGATCGCACTCTATTTGGCGCTGGAACATGGGCTTACTGCTTGCCCTCGGCATCAGTTTTGGGGCTACGGGCATGGCGGCTGTCGCCCAAACGCAAGACGAGGATGTGCCCGCGAACCCCCTCGAACTGACAGAGCCTGACCCATTGTTGCCCCAACCCGTAGTGGAGCGCCCCCTTAGCCCGCTCGAAATCTACGACCTCCGCATTGCCCTCAATCGCTTAAACCGCCAAGCGCAAGTGGCGTTGCAGTCGGGCGATCGCCAGCAAGCCTTTGAGATTTGGAACCGAGAACTGCGGCTGCGGAGGGTTTTGGGCTTCCCCGACGAAGTGCCAGCCCTGGGGCGCGTGGGGGGCTTTGCCTGGTCTGAGGAAGACCCTGAGCAGATCCGCCTCATTACCGGTCGGCTCGAAGCAATCGAAGCAGAACTGATGCTCGAAACCCCGCCCAATTATATTTTGTTGCTCTCCATTGCCAATAGCTACCAAACCCTGCGCGCCTATCGCCCAGCAGTGCGAGTCTATGAGCAGGTTTTAGCAAACGCCCGTAGCCAAGGAGATTTAGCAACCGAGGAATCAACCCTAAGTTCCCTCGCAGAGCTACATGAGGGTTGGTTTTACTATGCCGAAGCCAGCCTTATTTATGAAGATCTCCTTGAGCGATCCCGAGAACGGGGCGATCGCTTCCGCGAAGAAGAGTTACTCAAACAGCTAGCCTTTGTCTATCGCCAAAGCAACCAGTTTGAAGCTGCCATCGGCATTCTCAACCAATTGGTTGAGATTAACCGCGTGCAAGATCCGCTACAAATTCCGATCCTTAAAATTCAACTGGGCAACAGTTACCGTGCCCTTGGGCAACTCGCCCCTGCCGCCGCTAGTTACCAGGAAGGCTATGTAGCCGCACTCTCGCAACGGCAATATGGCTACGCCAGCGAAGCCCTGCAACAAATGGCCGCCCTCTACCAAGAGCTAGATCGCCTAGACGATGCCCTGGTCGTCTATCGGCTGTTATTAGGAGTTCAGCAAGAAGCCTATGATCGCTTAGGCATCATGGAAACCTTTGCCCAGATCGGCGGGATTTTTCGGGAGCAGGGGGAAGTGCCAAGGGCGATCGCCAACTACCGCCAAGCCCTTTCCTTGGCCGAAGAACTAGGCTACCCAGGCCGCATCCGCGACTACTCCGCCCAACTCAACGAATTACCTCTGCCCTAGGGCAACGCCGGTAAACGATGTCATGGTCTAGTTACAGCGCGCTTTATCAAAGGGGTGCGAGTTTAGGGTAACAGTGATATCTAGTGCAGCGTCAGCACTAGAGTAGATTGTGCCGTATCAGCAAGGATCTGAACCAGACGGTTAGGAGCCTATAAGTTACTATAGAGAACGTCTATTTTCTCAAAATCGACCTATGCTGCGAGAAGATCTTAAAAAAGAATTAGACAAGCTAAATGATGAGCAACTTAAAAAAATTGCTGATTTCATAGTCTTGATTGAGTTTCAGTCTAGACAAGTTGCATCGTCTGTTCCATTTTGGCAAAGAGCAACACCATCCGACAGGGCTAGGGAATTTTGTGAATGGGTTTTACAACTTCCCCAAGGTAGTCCGAGTCTACGAGACGAAGCCTTTAGCCGCGACAGTATTTATGAATAATGACGAGATATTTGCTTGGCACTAATGTTGTTATGCAATTCTGCAATCCTTCCGATGTGCAGCATAAGCTTGCAACAGATGCAATCTCTTGTCTGCTCATGCAATCAGATGAATGTTTACTTGTGACGCAAGTAATTATTGAGTTTTGGGTTGTTGCCACAAGACCAACTCAAGTCACTGGCTTGGGCTAAACTGTAGAACAAACCAGAAGCACAATAGATCAACTTCTTGATCGTTTTCCGTTCTTGGAGGAATCTCCACAGATTTTTCCAAATTGGCTGAACTTAGTCACAACTAACAGGGTCATGGGTAAACGCACTCATGATGCTCGTATTATTGCAGCCATGCTTGCAAATGGAATTACACAGCTCTTGACCTTCAATCCAATCGATTTTGCAGGTATATCAAGTATTACAATCATTCATCCACAAAATTTGCCTCCATTTGACGCTGATAAGACATAGCGTTGGCGATCGCATCATAACAAATCGATGGAGCCGACCGCCGAGAAGCTATCTGTGAGAATTAGGAATTATCTGCGGAGACGCACCTCAATCGTTAGCCTAAAAAATTGGGAAACGGGGTCGTTGCGTCAACGTATGAACGGCTAACTGAAACTCCTTCCCACGATTCGGCTGAGTTATCTTGTAGTTAATAAAGTTGCTGCATCAACGTATGAACGGCTGACTGAAACCCCTGAATGCTCCTCCAGGATTTCGCAAAATCATACTGCCATTCAGCAACGCCCGTTTTTCTGACCGATTGCCCAGCGGGGTAGCGATAGTAAAGCGCTGCCCCGAAGGATCTCTCTACCGAGCCTGGAAGGCTTCATCAAAGCGGCGGGTAATGGGTTCCATTAAGAAGGTCAGCACAGTGCGTTGGCGCGTCACAATCTCCGCCGTCGCGGCCATCCCTGGCACCAGTTCTACGTCTTGCCCCCGAACGGCTACCGCATCCCGACTCAGGCTAATTTTGGCGATATAAACTAAGCCTAGATCTTCATCTAGCGTCGCGTTAGGGCTGATTTGCTCCACTGTGCCCTCAATCGTGCCAAACTCCTGAAACGGGAAGGTGGCTACCTTCACCTTGGCTCTCATTCCTAATTGCACAAAGCCAATATCTCGGTTGAGGACTTTCACCTGCAAGAGCAATGCTTCGTCGTCGGGCAAGATCGATAGCAACTCTTCTCCAGGCTGTACCGTTCCCTCTCCGAGGCTAGCCTGTAGGTTATAAACCGTACCATTGATGGGGGCACGGATAGTGTCTTGGGCTTGCTGGCGGGTAGCTTGTTCGAGTTGCCCTTCGATGTTAGACACCTCCTCTCGCCGCTGATTCAGTTGCGTTAAAATTTCGCTTTGGCGCTCTGACGAAACCCGTTGCACCGTTTCTTGCGCCCCCCGATAGGCCGCTTCAGCCTGGCGGATCTGCGCTTCTTGAGCCGCAATTTCTTGTTGAAGCGAGGCCACTTGGTCTTGGGCTTGAATCAGGCGATCGCGCGCTTCTAAATAGTCAAATCGAGGCACCGCCCCCGTTTCAGGTGCTGCCAACTCCCGCAAATTCGACTCCCGATCTTCCGCGTTGGCTAAGGTATCACGGGCATTATTGAGGTTTCCTTGCAACTGAGTCAGGCGGGCCCGCGCCTCGGCGATCGCTGCACTTTGCTGACTAGCATCTGACTGTGCCCCAGTGCGGCGATTTTCAAACTCCCGCAACCGGGCGGCTAAAAGTTCATCCTGCAAGGCTGTTCCGGTATCGGTTTGCCCCGTGCGCTCCGCCTCTAACCGCGCAATATCTTGACGAATCAGCAGGGCTGATTCCCGCAGGCGATCGGCCTCCGCCTCAGGAATACCTGCATCTTGCTCAATCAGAATGTCGCCCGTAGAGACGCGATCGCCCTCTTCCACCAAAATTTCGACAATCTGCCCCCCTTGCAGCGCCTGCACCGGGCGCACCTGCTGAGCAGGTACCAACTCCCCATTCGCCACCGCCACCTCATCGACCTTGCTAAAATGCGCCCATGCGATCGCACTCACCACAATGGCCGTCATCCCACCCGCCAACAGCCGTAGATAAAACGATGGCAACTCCTGCACCGCCTTACCGAGTTCATAGGACAAATAATCCTCTGGCGATGCAAATTGCTGACGATTCTGCCGTGCCTGGGCCGGGGAAGATTGAATAGATTGAGTCATCACAACACCGGAGAAAAGAGTGTGAAGGAAGTCGGACAGATCTCTGACAATCCTGGCAATAGAGCAGGCTTGCAAGGGAGAGTGAAAACAATCAACCCAGCTAACCCCTCAAAACAGATCTTGCCTAGGCTTGCTTCCTTAGGCTTGTTTAACCAGCCTAGCTGATCCAGCTCAGATGACTCAGATCGGCAACGCCTCAAATCGTTACCGATCTCAAATCATTCTGACGAAGCGAGGCTACCCCACCGTAGAGAAACTGCTAGCCGTTAGCGTCGGGGATCCTTGCAGGAAGGCAAAGGCCGTCCCGGCTCCAGCTCCGCTCCCATCAGGGTTGTAGAATAGTTGACTCGACGCAGTGCTATAGACGATCCGGCCAATACTGGCAGCAACGTCCCCATCCGTGGCGACCACCCGGAAATCGTTGGAGCCAAACACACCCACCAGCGGATCAGACCCGCTCGGTCGAAACTCAACCGCTTGGAAGGTCGTTAGGTCTAGCACAATCTTGTCAATCCCCTCTTCAAAGTCGGTGATGGTATCCACTCCCAAATCTGCGGAGACAAAGTTACTCCCTGTATCAAACAGGAAGCGGTCACTTCCCACCCCACCGGTTAGGATATCGTCACCCACTCCACCATTCATGAAGTCATCACCTAAGCCACCGGTGAGCGTATCATTCCCTAACTGACCTTGGAGGGTATCATTCCCTTCACCCCCAGTAATCGTATCGTTACCACCCCGGCCTTCAAGCAGGTTATTGATAGTGTTACCAATAATTACATTATTGCCAGCATTGCCTATCCCCCGAAATGCGCTGCCAGATAGGCTCAAGTTTTCAATGGTCGCTAACGTTGTCCCCGACAGGTCATAGTCAATACTCGACACTACCGTATCAATGCCTGTCCCATTTTCTAGAACAAAATCACCGATATTGTCAACATAGTAGGTGTCATTCCCATCCCCACCGATCATCGTATCGGCCCCACCTTTCCCATCCAAAATGTTGTTGCCAGAATTCCCCTCTATCTCGTTACCATCTCCGTTCCCAAAGCCGTTGATGTTGGCCGTTCCCGTGAGAATGAGGTTTTCTAGATTGGCACTCAAGACATAGGTTCCAGAGGTTTCAACGGTGTCAAAACCTGCGCTAGCAAGCTCCTCAATAATATCTTCTTCACCCGTAACCACGTAGGTATCGTCTCCCAGGCCACCCCTCAACCGGTCAACCCCCCCTAAGCCACCATCTAATCGATTATTGCCATTGTTACCAATAATGATGTTGTTGAGTTCATTGCCCGTTCCATTTAGGCCTTCGTTGCCTGTCGCGCCTGTCAACGTGAGGTTTTCTAGGTTAGCTCCCAGGATGTAAGACTCGGAGGCAATCACCAAGTCGGTGCCTTCACCCAGTTGTTCAATCAGGATGTCGCCGGTGCTAGTGACGATGTAGGTGTCATTGCCAGCACCCCCTTCCATTACGTCATCCCCGGTGCCTCCATCCAGTAAGTCATTGCCGCCACTGCCCACCAAGACATCATTTCCACCCAGGCCAAGTAACTGATTGTCACCATTGTTGCCAATGATGGTGTTACGGCGATTGTTCCCGGTGCCCACGAGGTTTTCGTTGCCCGTAATGCCTGTCAGAGTCAGGTTCTCAACAAAATCAGAGAGCGTGTAGCTGATAGTAGAAAAGACCTGATCAACCCCTTCATCTTCCAGCTCTTCGATAATGTCGTTGATGTTATCGACAAAGTAGGTGTCATCGCCTAATCCGCCGCGCATCGTATCAGCACCGCCGCGACCGTCGAGCACATTGTTTGCGATATTACCCTCAATGACATTGCTGAGGTTGTTGCCGGTGCCATTGATCGCATTGGTTCCCGTCAAAATTAAGTCTTCGAGGTTGGCACCCAAGGTATAGGTGACGCTAGAGCGCACCTCGTCAATCCCTTCTCCAACAGCCTCCACAACTGTTTCAGTGGAGTTGTCCACAACAAAGGTGTCGTTGCCAAGCCCCCCGGTGAAGCTATCAATCCCAGTTCCACCATCGAGGAAGTCGTCACCCTCACCCCCTGATAGACTGTTGACCCCTTCATTTCCAATGATGGTGTTGTTGAGTTGATTGCCCGTCCCGTTGATGTTGCCAAAACCAGGTTCGAGAATGAGGATTTCAAGGTTCGCGGCCAAGGTAAGGGTAGATTGCGATCGCACAGTATCAATCCCCTGCCCCGCAAATTCGGTGATGATATCGCTGGAATCATTGACGAGATAGGTATCATCCCCATCGCCTCCAATCAGCGTGTCATCCCCGCCCCCGCCATCAATAAAGTTATTGAGGCTATTGCCTCGAATGACGTTCCGCAACCCATTGCCCGTGGCGTTGAGCGCGTCAGGAGACTCTAGAAGCGTCAGGTTCTCAATGTTGGTGCCACTTGGGGTATTGAGATCAAAGCTAATGTTTGAGCGGATCAGGTCTGTGCCACCGC
>Ga0105044_10004536_pt1 | contig 19068 bp, 19 predicted proteins | sample MAT01_FD_78092 | JGI IMG/M metagenome (GOLD analysis project Ga0105044, IMG submission 78092) | Freshwater microbial communities from Lake Fryxell liftoff mats and glacier meltwater in Antarctica - MAT-01 | ecosystem: Environmental > Aquatic > Freshwater > Ice > Liftoff microbial mat | place...
CATCCTCTCAGACCAGCTACCCGTCATAGCCTTGGTGAGCCATTACCTCACCAACAAGCTGATAGGACTCGAGCCCATCCTGAAGCGACAGCTTACGCCGCCTTTAATCTTTCGATCACATGCGGTATTAATCTCCCTTTCGAGAGGCTATTCCCCACTTCAGGGCAGGTAACTCACGTGTTCCTCACCCGTTCGCCACTAAGATTCTTCAAAGCAAGCTCTAAAGAATCTCCGTTCGACTTGCATGTCTTATCCACGCCGCCAGCGTTCGTTCTGAGCCAGAATCAAACTCTCCGAATAGAAAATTGATTCCGCTTCGCAAACGAGCTGGCTTTTAAAATAAAAGCCATTGTTCAAAAAAACGGAAAATTGACGTGAATGAATCTTCAACTAAGAAGAAACATTCGGCGCGTTACTTGATTCACGCGCAGCACACAATTTAGTCTTTCCTTTACTCCGATCACTTTCTAACAAAGACTTGCGGATTTAACCCCACAAGAATTGCTCGCAAAAGTGAGCGGCCAAAATTTACTAAAAGATCTTATTCACTTCAAACCATCGAGGGTTTTCAGCGCCGCACTCTTTCGGGCGGGCGGTGATTATAACCGGCCTTTTGGCATCGTCAACGGCTTTTCTCAAACTTTCTGCAAAATTCTTCGCGGGGCATGGAAAAGCCCACTCGGATCAGCCTCTGCGGCCACCAGCATAATCGGTCCTGGTTGCTGGGGGGTGGCGCAGTGGGATTCTCTCGCGTATGATGAGGGCTGTTCCGAACGGCCATGTCATGACACTTCCATCCTGTCGATCCTCTCTCTCCTTCGGGCTTGCAGTCCTAGCCGCCACGTCCCTTTCAGTCTCTCTTCTGGAGGCCCAAGGAAATGGCGCAGTAAGTCCTCCCTCACCAGCTTCCCCGGATGGACTCCCCCAAGCTCCCTCGACTGCCGACCCGCGCGGAGAGACGCTGCGGATCACGGTGGCGGCGATGATCCCGGTGGACCGTCACTACCGCGATCTGACGGTTGCTCTGATCGCCGATCTTTATACGGAACGCAGCTTCCTGCCTTTGTGGAACCGGTCGGAGGGCTTTTACCGGGATATCACCGACGGTCTGGTGCGCCACGCCCTTCCAGAAACTTGGGCGCTTGATCCGGTGGTGCTTCTGCCGCAAGCGGCGGGAACGGCGGTTCCAGCTGGGGACCTCGCGCAAACGGTCGCTTTTTTCGATGCGGCTCTGCTGCTGCGAGCGGGGGCCATGCCGACCGGTTCAATCTGGCCGGATTGGAATGAAGGCGACCGTCCCGGCAGTGGCGATGCTTCACTCGACGATCTAAAGAAGAGTTCGCTCCTGTCCCTCTCTCTTGAGCCGATGGATTTCACGCGGGCTCTGGATACCTTCGCCCCAAGAAACTGGATCTACCGGGAGTTGCTCAAAGCCTATCCGGCGTCAAGGGAGGCGATCCTGCAATACTCGGGACTTCCCAATATTCCTGATCCTGCGACTGCCGGAGTGGGGCGACCCGGCGAGGTGTATCCCTATGCGGGGGCCATCGCTGCGCATCTAGTCGATAAAGGTTACCTCCAGATGGCTCCAGCCTTGGCTGCTTCGCTCACGACCATGACGCAAGAACTGACGATCGCTCTGTCTGCTTTTCAGCGAGACTACGGCCTGGAGCCGGATGGAGTATTCGGACCGGGAAGTTGGAGCTATCTTAATACGAACGCGGCGGACCGTTACCGCTCCATTGTCATCAATCTCCAGCGGGCCCGCCTGCTGCCCGACAAATTCGGGGATCGGTATCTGATCGTGAACATCCCCACGGCGGAACTTTACGCCTTCGACGCGAATGATTTCCTCGCCTTCTCCATGCCTATCGTCCATGGCAGCGCGGCAGAGGAGACGAGGCGGACCCGGATCTTTCGCGACATCATGCAGGAGGTGGTCTTCGGGCCCTACTGGAATGTGCCAAAGGGCATTGCCGCCAAGGAGCTGATCCCCATGGCGCAGGCGGATTGGAATTTCTTCCCGAGCAACAACTATGAAATTGTTGACGCCCTCACTCCTGACAACGGGCAGACCTTCCCGCTCAGCCCGGAGACGGCGGCTTTAGTGGCGGATGGGAGATTTTTGCTGAGACAGCGGCCCGGCGAAGGCAACGCCCTCGGTCGGGTGAAGTTCCTCTTCCCAAACAAACACGACATCTACCTGCACGACACTCCGTCTCAGGCGGCTTTTGAGAGTTCGCGGCGGGACCGCAGTCACGGCTGCATCCGCGTTTCTCGGCCCGCCGAGCTCGGTGCCTGGGTGCTGGGACCGCAAGGCTGGGATGCGGTGCGTCTCGCGGAGGCTCTGGCTACGGAGAAGCAACTCCACTTTGCCGTCACCCCGAAGATCAACGTCTATATCACTTACCTGACGACGTTTCCCCGTCCCTCTCCAGGTGGAAAAATCCTCCTCGCTCCCGCTCGCGACGTCTATGGGCTGGACCCGATCGATGCCCGAACTCTCGCAGCGGTCATTCCGTGGAAGGAGTGAACGTCTCGTTTAGCGCGGGGATGGAGGCCGTCCATCACATAGGGCGACCTCAGGGCCTCGCCCCCGGTGGCGAGCCTTGCGGCCCGCCTTTCCGCCTCTCACGGGGCTCTCCCGGGGTCGCTCCTAGAACGATATCCCAAGTCCCGGCGAGCTCCTCGCTTCCCTTTGTAGCCGGCAAAAATTCCCGGATCACGGAGAGACGTTGTTCCTCGGTGCCCATCCGGTTGAGGATGCCGTCCCGATCGTTTTGCGAAACTCCCGCGATGAAAAGCTGGGTCGTGAGGATGCGCTTATCGCCCTGATTCACCGCAATGTGCCAATGGATCGTGCGTCCCGTGTACAGGCCGGGCTTGATCGTTCGGAAGCGGTATTCCCCCTCTTCATTGGTGAGAATCTTCCCGTATCCCTGAAAGCGGGGATCGCGGTCTTTTCCTTTCTGCACCCCGCGACTGTGGAGGTAGCAGCCATTGCTATCGGCTTGCCAAAGTTCGATCATCGCCTCGGAGACGGGTTTGCCATCAGCGTTGAGGAGCCGTCCGCCAACCTCGGTCACGACACCTTCCGCTGGAGCCTGCCCTCCGAGGATCTGCAAGAGGTCGTTGTCCTGATCGAGCGGCAAGTGGTCGGGAAAGTAGGGACCTTCCCCCGCTTGCGGCGTCAGGGTGAGCGCCTCTGCGCAGAGGTCTGCGGAAAAAATGCCTCCACTGGTGAGAAGGAGACTCTTCAGGAGCCGTCTCCGGCTCGCGGGAATGTGGAAGGAGGTGAGGGAAGTCTGCATGAGCAGCGGAGTTGGGCACTTACGACAATGAAACGCCCCACTCCGGAAAAAGTTCCGCGCCTATTTTCCCGCACTGGTTGATCCAAGACACGCCTCACAACGGATGCCGTTCCTTCATCGCCAGATACGCGAGATTTGACACTTCGCGGATGACGTCTGCCCGGTTTGAGATCCACGAGCTATAGTTCGCTGTGTTCGACCGGCCGCTCTCGATGATGCCGATCAGCATGTATGGGTAGCTGCGACCGTCGCGCCCTCGCGCTACGAGGATGCCCATGTCGCCGCAGCACATCGAGGTGCTTCCAGTTTTGTTGAACACTTGCGTGCCCGATGGGACGCTTTTGGCGTCGGTGTAGAGCCGGTCGCTCCCTGGGAGGGCCATAATCCGCAGAATTTCCTCCGACTGAGGAAGCTGACGGTCCCAAAGTGCATCGAGGAAGCGGGCGTAATCCGCCGCCGAAGCTTTGTTGCGATAAGTTCGTCCGCCTTCTGGAATATACTCGACGATACCAATCTGTTGGCAGATCGCCGAATAATGCCGCTGAAGGAGCGACTGCGTCGCCGTCGGTCCTCCCGTCTGCCGCATCACCCAGTTGGTCGCGTCGTTGTCGCTTTTTTGGATCATGCGCTCCACCTTTCCCCGACTTTCGGGACCGTAAACGATCTGGCCTATCTCGACCTGATGAAAAAACGCCAGTGCGAGGAACGGCTTGATCATGCTGGCGGCCTGAAGCGAAGCATTTTCGTTGATTCCCGCCAGCTTCTCCCCGCTGGTCAAGTCATACACCACCCATGCAGTGCGCTCGTCGCCCCGAATGCCGCCCTGCTTGCGGAGGGACTTGATGTAGCCGTCGATTTTTCCCCCCAACCGCCCCGGATCAGCCCCCAACGTGGGGACGGCGCCTGTCAGCAGGCCCATCACTGCGACAAGCGCGATGAAGATAGTCGATCGAAAGAATCGAAAGGTTGAATCAGTGGGCTTGGAAAGGGCATTCATTGGTCAAAGAACCCTAAATATACAGAAATTATGGTATTTTTCAACATATTGAGGAATTTCCCATTGAAGAAGCCGCTTGCCCCATGATGCTGACGCGCCTATTTTATGGAAATTGTAAACCGTGAAGAATTTCCTGCTCTTTCTGCTGGTCGTCTGGGGCCTCCATTTCGCATTCACTAGAAACGCCGGAGGCGGAGGCGTTGCCTTTCCCCGCTACGTGCAAGATCCGACCGCCGTGCGCTCTGTGCCGGTCGGTCAGCGAACGCGAGAGTTCCTTTTCACCGGGACAACCTGGTGCGGAGCATGCCAGCAGCTTGAGGGCTCCGTCATCTCCGGTGAAGCTTGGCGACAATTTTCCGAACAAGAAATTCTTTTCCTAAAATACGACATCCCGGCAGACCAAGGGTCAGCCCCCGCCAGCGCGCTCTCCGCCCTGCGCCAATACGGAGTCCGCGCCTTTCCGACCATGGTTGCCGTCGATGGGAACGGGAATAAGGTCAGTGAATTCGTCGGATCAGGGCCGCCAACCGAGAATTTTAAGGGGTGGATCCGGGATAACGGGTAGGGTGGGAGTGTGCGAGTTGTGAATTCCTCCCCGGCACACTGAAGCGGTCATCGGAATTCGATGCGGCGACAGGGCGCACCTCTGAGGAGGCAAAGGACCACGAATTGACACGAATCAGCACGAATGAAGCGGCAGGGGCTTACCGGGATCCGTCCCTCGGTGAATGCTTTTCAAGCAATCCTTCTCGGCAAATGTGCGGCCACAGTGATACATTACCAACTCCCGCTCTCCCCTCCGTTATTCTCCCAAGTCATTCGACAATATGGAAATCACCAACAAAACAAAAAAGCCCCTCAGCGTTCCTCTCCCAGCTGGAAAGAAACTCTTCCTCGGCCCCGGAAAGTCTGGACAGATCACCCAAAAAGCAGCCGAACGCCCTGCAGTGGTTGCAATGGTTGAGGCAGGAGACGTGGAAATCTCGTCCGAAGAAGCCACCAAGCGACAGGGCGGTGGTCATGCCGGCGGCAGCGCGCCCAGTGCCACACGTCACGGTGGAACCGGAGCGATGCGACAGTCCGGCGACAAATAGAGTCCCGCTTCTGCAAAAGCCGGGGGCGAAGCCATTAGTCTCACAGAACGGAAGCTGCCAGGCAGTTGCCACGAGATGAATCCATCCGAATCCCACGGTCCGGCCTCGTCGTCATTGGACGCGTATGCTGGTAGCCCTGGGTCGGACGCTGGTGAGAATGCCGGGGAGAAGACCCTGTTTGTGGCACCGACGAAGGCTGAGACCGCAGGCTTACCGGCTTTTCAGGGACTTTCCCCCGACCAGATTTACGTGCCGAGGACGCGGGCCGAGTGCCAGAAAGCGGCTGACGAAATTCTCTCCGCAGGTCTTAGCGGATTTGATACCGAGGCCCGGCCGACCTTCCGGGCAGGACAGAAAAACAACGGCCCCCACGTGGTGCAATTCGCCCTCACCGACAAAGCGTTTATCTTCCAGCTTCATCGGACCGAATGCGAAGAAACCGCCGCCGATCTCATCGCCTCCCATCACGTCCTCAAGGTGGGCTTCGGATTGAAAAATGACCGGAAACAGATTCGGAGCCGACTGGGAATCTCCCTCAACCACGCCCTCGATCTCGATCAAGTCCTCCGCAAGCTGGGCTACGGGAAAGAGATCGGCGTCCGTGGAGCGATCGGAGCGCTGCTCCAACTGGGCTTCAAGAAATCGAAATCGATCACCACCAGCAACTGGGCGAATCCAGAACTCCGCCCCGCCCAGTTGAGCTACGCCGCAAACGACGCCTTCGCCGCCCTGACGGTCCTGGAGGCCCTTCAATCTGAAGGCCTTCTTGAGCGGTGAGATTGCGTGATTGGTCCCTGTCTTCCTAACGAACATCAGAGGTCAGGTCACCCTCCAAACGCCGTTCTTCCGGGACCGCCCCGGTGACGCTGCCAGATGCCGGATTTCATGAGTTGCTTGCGGATGCTCCACTCGCGGGGGTGTCTCTTTGTGAATTCGAAGGGGTAAAGCCGGACTCCGGAAAAACGTCGCTTCATGGTAACGGTTGGTGGATCGAACCCGATTCATCACGAAGGTTCGCCTGACCCCGGATTCCACCAACAGAGGGTAGTGCTCCCCAAGATTTGGATAACGATGCCTTGCGACGGTTTAACAAATCATTGGGCTCTACTCGATGGCCGGAACTTGGCATTTTGTCGGCTTTTCCCGCCGATTTCCCCGAAACAAACCGGTTAGCGCCCGGCACGGAGTCATTCCAGTGGTCATCTGGCGGACACACGAAAAGCTTCTCGCCTTGCGCGACCGTTGCCCGCACCGAGGGCTTCGTTTGCGGTGAGGGAAAGCTTCACTGCGCCTACCACGGTTGGACGTTTTCCCGGGAGCGCCAATTGCTGGAGCGCCCGGGAATTGCCGAAAGCTGCCCGCCGGAAGCTCGTTTGAGCGGATTTCCCGTCAAAGAAACGGCCGGCTGTGTCTTTGACGGGGAGAGCGAATCTTCTGAGATTCCACGGTGGCTCAGTGATCTGGACGATCCCGGGATGGATTCGTTCGCGTTGAAGAACTCCATCGCCGCAGGGCTGCCTGATGTGCTGGAAAATGTGCTTGATCCGTTTCACACGCATTATCTCCATGGAGCGTTTTTGCGATCAAACCACACGCGGCATATGGTGAATGTGAAGGCCACTGACTCTTCCGGGCAACGGATCCTCGCGATGGAGTTTTTCAACGAACCACGCCCCACCGGCTGGGTCAGCCGTCTACTTGAGGATGCGCGGTTGAAAACGCTGGGGCGTTACGTGGGTCCCAATGTGGCAGTTCTGGAGTATTGGACCAAACAGGGCTTTGCCCTTCGCGTCACCATGGCCCTGAGTAAACTTGGGGAGCTCTCTACGACTGGCGTGGTGATTTTCCAAACGGCCCGCCAAGGGTGGTTTCATTCTGTAAAAAGAGCGGTGCTGAGACTATTTGCGGAGCATCTCATGGAACAGGACAAGCGTGCCCTCGAAGTCCTCGCCGCAAACCAGGCCCGTTTTCCGAATGCGGGACCCTGGATCGGAAAGGAAGACATCGTGCTTGATACGATCCGCTCGTTGCACCGCGGCCAGGGTCTCGACAGCTTCGAACGGGAACTGGAGATGCGTCTCTGAAAGACATGATTGTTTACCTCGGCTGCGCTTCGACCCTGCACGATTCTGCTTTGGCGGTGGTCAACGAGGACGGTGAACTTATTTTTGCCGGAGCCAATGAACGGAGCTTGAAACACAAGCGGGCTTGGAACTCCGTTCCCGACTCTTTGGGAGTCATTGAAAAGGTCCTTGAGGATTTTGTCGGCGATTCTGCCGTAAGCGTCGGCCTGTCGTGGTCGGACCGGGGGTTGCGGTTTTGTCCCTGCATCCTGGACTTCAGCTTCTGGCAGCGGCGGTGGTAGGATGGACCGGGCAGATCCCGCGTGGGTGCCATGATGCAGAACCGCGGCCTCCGCCAGGCGATGTATCGAGCACCCTCCAGCTAACGACACATGCTCTTGAACTTGGAGTATCGCCTCTTTGAGCGCGATCTGGGTCCACTGCGAAGATTCCGCAAGCGGGGATTTGATCATCATCTTTGCCACGCCGCCACCGCCGCCTACACCAGTCCCTTTCGGGATGGAACGGTGGTGGTGATCGATGGATTGGGAGGAGCGACAAGCACGGCTATGTTTTCTTACGCAGAGGGGGAACTGCAGCGACCGGTCACCCCGTTGTGGCCGAATTTGGCGAGCCCGGGGCTCCTCTACGGGCAGGTGTGCTTTGGGCGGCCGGCTTTGATCCTTTGCAAGGAGAGGAATGGAAACTAATGGGCTTGGCCGCTTGCGGAACGAAGGACGGCAAGCTCTACCAGATCATCCGTCCGATGCTTCGTGTTCATCGTGGGGGGTTCTCAAAAATCTCGGGACTATGATCGTAGGCTCGACCACTTGATTGCCCTGCTGAGCACTTTTCGATCTCCCGAAGATGCGGCCGATCTAGCCCATACCGGGCAGCTGATTTACGAGGAACTCCTCTGCGAATTCCTCCAATCCGTGCACGATCGGTTCGGCGGGGAGAACCTCATCTTCGGAGGAGGCTACGCCCTGAACTCTTCGGGAAATGGCAAGATTCTCTCGCAGACTCCATATGCTCGGCTGCATGTCCCTATGGCTCCGGGAGACGACGGCAACGCGATCGGAGCCGCAATTCTGGCTTGGAAGTTGGATCATCCTCGGGAAACACCTCGGGTCACGGGGGATCCTTACTTGGGTTCTGCGATTGAGGAAGAAAGCCTCGAGCGGCTCAAGACATACGGTGGGTTGCGCCACGAGGCGTTTCTCTCGGAGCAGGATTTGGCTCAGGCCACGGCCCGCGAACCGGCCGAAGGAAAGTTTTCCGGCTGGGTTCAGGGACGTGCCGAATTTGGACCTCGTGCCCTGGGCAATCGTTCTATTCTGGCCGACCCCCGGGATCCTGAGGTAAGACATCGCCTCAATGCCCAGGTGAAGTTTCGTGAGGAATTTCGTCCCTTGGCTCCAAGCGTCCTCCATCGCCGAGGGGCTGAATATTTTTCCGGGTATCAGTTCTCGCCCTACATGGAGCGGACCTTGCCTTTTTCCCGACCTGAGGCGGCTCCCGGAGTGGTGCATCAGGATGAGACGGGGCGAGTGCAGAGCGTGACTCAGGAACTCAATCCCGTGTTTTCTGGCCTACTGACGGAATTCGAGAGGCTAACGGGCCTGCCTATGCTGCTCAATACCGGGTACAATGTCGTGGGACGTCCGATCATGCACGATATGCACGATGCGGTAGCGGTATTCCTCACCACCGGTCTGGACGTCCTCGTCATCGGAAAGGATCTCTTTCGGAAGAGCTGATCGGCGTGCATTTCAAGGATTGCCCGGACGCGCGCAGAGGTTGCCAAGCGAACGGGAACCGCGCACAATTAGGCTTTGTCTTCATGCCGCAATTCACTTCATTTTCAAACCCAGCCGAGCGGCGCCCGATTCCCCTTCGCATTGAGGGCACGGGGAAATATCTCCCTCCCCGGATCGTTACAGCAGCGGAGGTGGACCGCCTCGCCGGGCAGCCGAAAGGGTGGACCGCAAAACACACTGGGGTGGCCGAACGGCGTTATGTCACCGACGAGACTGCCGCCTTTCTTGGGGCGGCCGCTCTGAACGACGCCTTGTGTGAGGCTCAGAGAGGAACGGTGAAAGGTCGGCCCGATCTTTTGATTTCAGCCGGGGGCACACCCCAGCAGCCAATCCCCTGCACGGCATCCTTCATGGCCCGGGAAATGGGATGGGACGGGGTTTCCTGTTTTGATATCAACGCGACCTGTCTTGGTTTCATCGCCGCCCTTGATGTCGCAGCAAGTTTACTCGCTTCGGGTCGTCACGAATCCATCGCCATCGTCTGCGCCGAAATCGCTTCAAAGGGGCTCAACTGGGCCGAACCGGAAGCCGCCGCTCTGATGGGGGATGGAGCGGCGGCAGTCATCGTATCGCGCGTCACGGAGACCCTGCCGGAACACTCACATGAGTCCCCGGCTCTGCTGGCCTCTGCCCTCGAAACCTGGCCGAAAGGGGCGAATCTGACTGAGATTCGCGGGGGAGGCACCTTTCTTCCCGCGACTCACCACGAGCCGGGAGTGAACACGGCCGATTTTCAATTTCACATGGACGGGCCGGGTGTCTTCCGACTCGCCTCGGAGCGAATGGAACCCTTTGTCGCGGGGCTGATTGGAAGCAGCTCCGACCGCTGGGACGGCATCGATCTCGTTATTCCTCATCAGGCCAGTCCCATGGCTCTGCGGCACCTGCGACGGAAGCTCGGGATTCCGGTGGAAAAGCTTGTTGAGATCGCCGCCGACCACGGCAACGTCATTGCCGCTTCGCTCCCCATGGCCCTGCACGAGGCGATCTCGCGGGGGAGCTTGCGACGGGGGCGGACCGCTCTGCTTCTCGGGACCTCGGCGGGCTTTTCTCTCGGAGCTGCCCTCATCCGCTACTGAAATGGCAAGACAGGTCCTCATCACCGGAGCAACCGGCTTTCTCGGTGGGGTCGCGGCCCGGGATATGCGACAGGCAGGGTGGACGGTCGTCACGACCGGGCGGGATCCCGTTGTGGGGGCGAAGCTCAAAGGCGAGGGCTTTGACTTTGTTTCGCTCGACCTCAGCGACGACCCGGATGCGCTCCGTAAGATGGCGAAAGATTGCGAGGCGGTGGTGCACTGCGCAGCACTCTCGTCACCGTGGGGCCGAAAGAGCGAATTTGTGGCCTGCAATGTGACGGCAACCCAAAACGTGCTCGCGGCTTGCCGGGAGGTGGGGGCGAGGCTCGTCCACGTATCGAGTCCGAGTGTCAGCTTCGGCTTTTTCCATCAACGGAATCTGCGTGAGGACACTCCCTGGCCCGAACCTGCGGCGAACCACTATATCGCGACGAAGCGTCAGGCGGAGCAACTCGTCAGAGACGCGGTAGATGTCTCCTCGATCATCCTGAGGCCAAAAGCACTCATCGGGCCGGGTGACACGACGCTGCTACCGCGAGTCCTCCGTGCAGCGCGACGGGGACGATTCCCCCAATTTTCCGACGGAGATCCCCTGCTCGATCTCACCACTGCCTCCGACGTGGCTGCGGGTCTGCGCCTGGCGGCGGAGGCACCGGAAAGCTGCCTCGGAAAAACTTACCATCTCACCGGCGGGCAACCGTTGTCAGCCTCCGAGGCCTTCAACCTACTCTTTGAATCCTGCGGACTCAACGTTCGCAATATCCCCATCACGACCCGTCGGGCTCTCATCCTCAGCGGAGCACTGGAGAAACTCTCACAAGCATTCACTGGCGGACTCTGGGAGCCGCCCTTGACCCGCTACACGGTGGGCTCGCTCGCCTTCGAGCAAACCCTCGATATTTCGGCGGCTCGCCGTGAACTTGGTTACAGTCCAACAGGTAATATCCGCGAGGCCCTCAGGGAGTGCGGAAGACACTGGCGGAAACAGAACGAATATCCTTCTTCAACATGATTTCTTTACCCTGGGTCGCCTTGAGTGATGGATGGACGGAAGCTCCTGAGGCGGCGGTGCTCCCTGGAACCTCCTGGCGGAAGCGGGTCCGCTTTCACGCGGTAGCGTTTCTTCTGCAGCACCCCGTCGCCGGACCAATCCTGATCGATAGCGGGTATTCCTCGCGCTTTTTTTCGGAGACGGCCACCTTTCCCGCCAGCCTCTATCGCCATCTCACCCCGGTGACCCTGACCGATCCACAGGGGATCGCCGGTCAGCTGCGTCGCACGGGGATCGAACCAAACGAGGTGCGTCACATCATCATCACCCATTTTCACGCGGATCACGTGGGGGGATTGCGCGATTTCCCGGAAGCCCTCTTTCATTGCTCGCGTGATGCGTGGGAATCCGTGAAGGGACTCTCGGGATTCTCAGCTTTGCGGCATGCGTTTCTCCCTGGACTGCTTCCGTCTGATGTGGAGGAGCGCTTGAGTTTTGTTGGCGAAGGAAGCGACGTTTTTGGTGACGGCTCTCTTACGGTTATTGATCTCCCCGGCCACGCTCCCGGCCAGATCGGCCTGCGCTTCAGGGGGGCGGAAGGTCGATCCATCCTCCTCGCTTCCGATGCCAGCTGGATCAGCACAGCCTTTCGCGAAAACCGGATGCCGCATCCGGTGACCCGGATTCTCAACGACTGGCCAAGCTATCGGGCGACCTTGGCCCGACTCCACGAAATCCATTTACGCGAGCCTGACCTGCTCATTCTGCCAACCCACTGTCCGGAGACGGCCGCTCTTCTTACATGACGGATCGTCTCTCCATTGCTTTGCATTACGTCAAGGCACGCCGAAACTTCACGCGCTGGAAGTCGCGGGAACGTCTGGAGGCGTGGCAGGAGCGGGAGGTGAGAAAACACCTTCGGCGCGTTCTCCCGACCTCGGATTTCTTCCGGAACCTCTTCGCGGGTCGCGACTTAAAGAAGTGGCGCGAGGTCGCGGTGACGACAAAAGCGGAGCTGATGGGCGCCTTCGACGCATGGAATACCGCCGGCATCACCCTCGCGGAGGCCAGTGCCTTGGCCGAGGCGTCGGAGCGAAGTCGCGACTTCTCCCCGACGATACGCGGATTCACGGTCGGACTCTCGTCGGGCACGTCGGGAAGTCGCGGGGTCTTCCTTGCGTCTCCCGCAGAGCGTCAATGCTGGGCCGGGACCCTCCTCGCCCGGGCTTTACAAGGAACCCTGCGACGCCGCCATCGCGCGGCCCTTTTTCTGCGGGCCGATAGTCCGCTCTATCAGACGGTTGGGTCGAGGCGTTTCTCCTTTTCTTTCTTTGATCTTTTCTCGCCGTTCGAGGAGCACTGGCCGCGGCTGCAAACGATGCGGCCCACCATCCTCGCAGCACCTCCGTCTGCGCTTGTGAGACTGGCGGTCCTGCCTGACGCCCATGAGCTTCTCGCGCCGCCGGGCATTCTGCTCAGTGTCGCGGATGTGCTCGACGAGGCTGATCGCGTGGTGATTGAACATGGATTTGGTTGTCGCGTTGGACAGCTTTACCAAGCCACCGAAGGATTTCTTGCCGCGACCTGTCCGGAAGGTCGGCTTCACTGGAACGAGGACACCGTGGTTGTGGAGAAACAATGGATCGACGAAGCCCGGACCCGCTATCATCCGATCATCACCGACTTTCGGCGCACCACTCAACCAATCCTGCGTTTCCGACTGGATGACGTGATCGTCGCAGGTGACGGCACAGCTTGTCCTTGTGGATCGGTATTTGAGACACTCGAAAAAATCGAAGGGCGGCAGGACGACGTCTTTTACGTGATGCCGCTTGATGGGGGAAAACCGGTCATGATGTTTCCGGACTTCGTGCGGAGAGCTCTGATCCTCGCCCTGCCTCCGGGGGTCGAATACACCGTGACCCAGACCGCCCTTGAAAGCTGGAAGATCGAGATGGCCGACCAGACTTCCCAGCCCTCGGTGATCAAGGAAATCGAGGCTCTCTGCAAGGATTTACAGGTATGCCTTCCCTCGCTCGTTTTCGCACCCTGGACACCTCCCCACTCCGGTGAGAAACGCCGTCGCGTGCGCCGCGCCTTCGCTGCCCCATGACCACGATCCTTCTGACAGGAACCCGCGCTCCAGCGACTCTCGATCTCGCGCGACGGCTCCGGCGCGAAGGAGTCCAAGTGGTCGGGGCGGACTCGATGCACTTCCCTCTGGGGCGCTTTTCCAAAGCTTTTGCATCGCATCATCGGGTTCCTTCGCCGCGTTTCCGGCGAGAGGAGTTCGTGGCGGCCATTTTGCGCCTCGTCGATTCGGAACAGGTGGATCTGGTCTGGCCGACCTGCGAGGAGATCTTCCACCTCGCGGCGCATCACGAGGAGGTTTCGAAAAGGGTTCGTCTCTTTTGCGAACCGCTCGCCGCTCTCAAGCCCCTTCACCAGAAACTCGACTTCGCCCGCCTTGCCGGGGAGATGGCTCCCGAGTCATGGTCGGGGGATGATGCCCCCGTCGATCGGCGGCTCCTGTGGAAGCCGCTATATTCGCGCTTCGCCGTGAGAATTGGACATGAAGCCCCAGGAAACCGGAAAGGCTGGATGGCCCAGGAGTTTCTCAGTGGAGAAGAATTCTCCGCGTGGGCGCTCTGCGTCAATGGTGAGGTGCGAACCCTCACGTTTTACGACTGTCCTTCCCGCTCGGGAAAGGGAGCGGGATGCGCGTTCGAACCGATGTGGGATGAACCCGCCGCCGGGTTTGTCACGGAGATTGCCGGGCACCGAAGATTCACCGGCTCTCTGGCCTTTGACTTCGTCCGCGATGCGACGGGCCGGGCTCGGGTCATCGAATGCAACCCCCGCCTCACGAGCGGCCTTCACGTTCTCGATGCGTCGGTTCGGATCACGGATCTTCTCGAAGGCCCCGGTTCCTTGCCGCCTCCGATGCATTCCTGTCAGCTACTGCTGCCTACGATACTTTCCAATCCCGCTTTGATGGGGACCTCCCCCGATATTGTTTCCATCGCCGGGGATCGTGGACCCGCCCTCGGGCAACTCGCCGGTCTCGCGGAACTGGCTGGTGTTGCGCTTCGTCGATTTACCGCGCTTACTGCCGCCGCAACGAGAGACCTCGAATACAATGGCGACTGAGGTGCACATCACGGAGGTTCCGCAGGATGCGACACTGCGACGCTGGTTCCGCCCTGTCCTTGAGCGGGGAAGCACTTTTGCCGCGCCGAATCTGGAGACGTCCCCGTTCTTTCTTCGGACACCCCAAAGAGAGCTTCCTCTCACAGTGAACGAAACGGAGTGGGATAATTCGTGGATCTGTTCGCCGTGGACGCACTACATCTCCTGTGCCCGAGAAGAAATTTCCCGAACAACCAGCCCCATTGCCGCGAAAGCGGCGGACGCCTTCCTCAGGGTCATTGGGGCGGCGCTGCACAAGGTGCATTTCAACCGGGTCGTCATGGTCAACAACTGGCTGCTCTCCACCAATCCATGGCCAGCTTGGAACGCCGACGACCTTCCCGAGGTTATCGAGGCCCTCGTAAAACAGTGGCCGGACCATGCTCTTGTCTTTCGCTCGCTCAATGCGAAAGAAAGCGGTCCACTCATTAGCGCCCTTACGAAACATCGAGCCCGGCTCATCCCAAGCCGACAGGTTTGGTATTACAACGCGGATTCGGAGACCGTGGCGAAGTCACACGAGTTCCGCAAAGATGTCCGCCTTCTGACGCGCGACGATCTAGAACTTGTGCCGCATGAGGCCCTCGCGCGGGAGGACTTCCCGGCTTTGGCTCAGCTTTACGATCAACTCTACCTCGGCAAATACTCCCGCCACAATCCACAATACACCGTCGAGTGGTTCCGACATTTGCATGGGGAAAACCTCGCCCGCTTCACCGCCCTGCGCACCCGCGAGGGCGACTTCGTCGGAGTTGAGGCGTCGTGTGAGTTGAACGGAGTTCTCACTTCGCCGGTGGTCGGGTATGATCTTGATCTTCCCAGATCGTTAGGGCTTTATCGCCGCCTCGCCGTCATCCCGCTTTTAGAAGCGCGTGGACGGGGACTTCCCCTCAATCTGAGCGCCGGGGTGGGTCGATTCAAGGCCTTGCGGGGGGGCGAGGCGACCATGGAATATCTTGGGGTGGTTGATCGGCATCTTCCGCAGAGACGACGACTTCCATGGAGGCTCATCGAGACACTGAGCACTCGTTTCCTTGCGCCTTATGTTCGTGAACACCGGCTTTGAGTGGCAGTCTTTGCCACACTGCTCCACTTACTTGGAGAGAAAAATCACCGAAAGCAGCCCAAGCAACAGCACGGCTAAACACGCGGTCAGACCGACGGGGAAGGCTCCGCGGCGGGCGCGGCGGTAGAGAGACTGGCGGCTATCCTCAAGGGCTTCGCCCTTTTGCCCTTGGGCCATCCATAGAGGCGTAAGAGCGAGGGCCGCTAAACGGGCGCCCCCGGCTTCACAAAAGTGACTCACTCCGCCGACGATCTTCCCAAGCACAAGACGACCAGCGAAACGGTTGGCGGCGTTGAGGCCACGATCCATCATCCGGTAAAACAGCGAACCTCCACGACGATAGAACCAGTCAGCATCGAGATTGGTGGAGCGGATTTCCGCAGGATAGAGCCCTGCCCTCATCAGCAGCGTGAAAGCAAGGGCGCTGAAAAACAACAGAGCGAGCTGGTCGGTGACGTGCGCGACCGTGTAGGGCTCGTAGGAAGCCTCACCCGCGTAAGGAAGCATCGGATAGAGGAACACTTTCGGAAAGGTGCCGACAAAGACGCAGAGAAACGCCACGATGCCCATGGCGAGCAGTTGATTCCTAGGGGCCTCCTCGCAGCGAATCCCCGAGTCGTGGGAGAAGAAGGCGAAGAAGGGAACCTTGAGCCCGGCTACGAGGAAGACTCCGACCGAACCGACTAAAAGAACCAACCAGATCGCGGGATGTCCACTCGCGGCGGCATCGCTTATAATCATCGATTTGCTCACGAAACCGCAGAATAGCGGAAATGAGGTGCTGAGTGCCCCGATACAGCAGAAGAGGCAGGTCAGTGGCATCGACCGGTAGAGTCCCCCAAGCTCGGTGGCCTTGGATTTCCCGGTCCGGTATAGGACGGAGCCGATCGCCATGAAGAGTAAGGCCTTGTAGAGGATGTGGCAGTAGGCGTGAGCGGCGGTGCCATTGAGAGAAAGGGGCGAACCCAGCCCGATCCCGATCACCATAAAGCCGACCTGGTTGATAAGACAGTAGGCCAGCACTTTCCGTAGGTCGGTTTCGACCAAGGCATAAAAGAGAGGAATGATGGCCATGGCCACTCCGATCCAGAGGAGACTAGGTTCACCGGGAAAAGTGCGGGCAAGCACGTAAACGGCCGTTTTGGTCGTAAAAGTGGCCATGAAGATGACTCCACCGATGGAAGCCTCCGGGTAGGTATCCGTCAGCCAGGCACCAACCAAGGGCCATGCGCAGTTGATGCCAAAACCAAGGAACATGAGCCAGGCCCCTAGGCCCTCAAGTTCGATTTTTTCAAAGGCTACCGAGCCGCCTCCGGCCAGGTGGAGCATCAGCCCGGCCAATAAGACCACGCCCCCGCAAACATGAACGAGCAGATAACGGTAGGCCGCCTTACCCGAAGCCGTCGTCTTGCGAGCCAGCAGGCAAAGCACCGCGCCCATCGTGAGCATTTCCCAGAAAAAGAAGAGACTGAGCACGTCTCCCGCCATAACCACACCCATCGCACTCCCGGCATAGAGCAGGCCTGCCGAAAGATCGAGGGCCTTGTTCTCTTTGATGATGTAGAGAATCCCCACGAAGGAGACCACTGTGAAGATGTTAAGAAAGAGCATGCTCCAGGCATCGGCTCGTCCGAGAATCAGCTCGAAGTCTAGCAGGGTAAACGTCCAATGAACTCCCTTGGTGATGGAGAAATAATTGATGAAGGCCACCACTGGAATCAGCAGGGCAAAGATCTGGCGACCGCGACCGCGCAGGAAAGGCACGATAAGTGCCCCGACTAGATAGAAGAGAAATGGCGGAATCGCGTCAGGCATCGGTCGAGTGAGAGTAGCGAAGTTTCAGAAAATCAGCGGAGGGGAAGTAGGGAGCGGTTGGGGGATTTCGGGTTCCCTGACAGATCAAGAGTTTGACAACGAATCAGCGCGCATTCGCACGAATAAGAGAGGGATGTTTGCGCGACATTCGTGTTCATTCGTGGTCCTGAACTGAATAAAGTGTGGTGCGAATAATTGGAGTGGTAGTCCTTGGTAAAATTGACGGACGGAAAGGAAACGTGAATCAGTAGAAACTCGACTTCTAGGAATACATTTCAGTCGTGCGGTTTGTCCTGATCGGAGTCCGTTTTGCTTTCGTAATAATCCTCACTCCGCATCACCAACGGACGGAGCACATACTTGGAGACCAACACCAACAGCACACAGGCGACGAAGCCATAGACCGCATAAAAACCCGGCCACTCCTCCCAGCGGAAGTGGGGATGCTTGTCGAAGTGAACCAGGGCAAACACGATATCGATCAAAACCAACAAGCCGCAGGCGATAAAGAGGCCGAGGAGGACTTTGCGGACATTCTCCTTGCGGTCGAACCAGCCGGGAGCTTCACCCGGTTTGGGATCAATGGGCTTCATGGGCAGGTGTGGTTGGCGGTGTGACGGGAGTCGCGGGCGATTCTACCGAATGTTCCTCGTGATGATGTCCAGCCCGACCGGGTGAGCTGACTAGCACCGCCGCGAGATACAGAGCCATCACCCCCAACGCGATCGCGAAGGCGAGGCGGTAGCCCGGCACGGCGGCATGATGGAGTGAATGGAGCGGTTCTTCGGACATGGGATGAGCGATGTAGCTATGAGCCGTTTGGCGGTTTAGCCTTTTGGGAAGGATGTTTTGTCAGGGATGGATGTGGGTCATCAGGCTGGCGAGTTGGAAGAGCAAGCCAGGGAAGAAGAAAAGAAGCACAGAACTGACAGCGGTGATGGATAGCGGCAGGACGCAAGCCCAGGGAGCTTCGTGAAAACTCGTGACTGGAGCATCGACCGGAGCAGGGCGGAAGAAAGCCCGATGCACGATGGGGAAGAAATAGACCCCGTTCAAAATAGAACTGATCAGATAGACACAAAGCAGCGCAATCTCACCCGCATCGGCCGCACCCCAGATGAGGTAGAGTTTGCTGATCATCCCGCCCGTGGGAGGCAGGCCGGTCACGCTCATGGCTCCAATGGCGAAGGCGGCGAAGGTGATCGGCATGGCCCGACCGAGACCGTCGAGTTGACTGACGTATTTTTTCCCCGTCGCGACGAAGATGGCACCGGCGCAGAAGAAGAGGGTGATCTTACCGAAGGCATGCATCGCGATATGCATGATGCTGCCGGTCACCGCATGGGGATTGAGCAAGCAGACGCCGAGAATGATGTAGGAAAGCTGTCCGATGGTGGAGAAAGCGAGGCGGCGCTTGAGGTTGTCCTGACTCATGGCGATAAGCGATGAGGCCAGAATCGTGAATGCAGCGATCCAAGCGAGTGGCTTTTGACTGCCGAGTTGACCCAGGAGATCGACACCAAAAACATCAGTGACGACACGAATCACGCAGAAAACTCCGACCTTGACCACCGCCACCGCATGAAGCAGTGCCGAGACCGGCGTGGGAGCCACCATCGCCCCCGGGAGCCAGGAGTGAAAAG
>Ga0105044_10004539_pt1 | contig 19062 bp, 11 predicted proteins | sample MAT01_FD_78092 | JGI IMG/M metagenome (GOLD analysis project Ga0105044, IMG submission 78092) | Freshwater microbial communities from Lake Fryxell liftoff mats and glacier meltwater in Antarctica - MAT-01 | ecosystem: Environmental > Aquatic > Freshwater > Ice > Liftoff microbial mat | place...
CACCGCGCGCAACACACGTGGGATTGGGCCTGGCGCACGCACGCGTGGCACCACTCGGTGGAGGAGCTGTACTGGTTCTCGGGCTTCCGCACGAGCTTCCTGCACTCGCTCGTCTCCAACGTGCCGCAGGTCGCGATCCCGGTTCTCTTGCTGGGCATGGGCATGTTCGAGACCGCGATCTGCTTCGCGATCGGCATGGTCATCCAGTTCTGGGAGCACGTGAACTGGCGCGTCGATCTCGGCAAGCTCGACCGCGTGATGGTGACGCCGGATTTCCACCGCGTGCACCACTCGATCACGGAGCGGCCGCTCAAGAACCTCGCGCCGACTTTCAGCCTGTGGGACCGGATGTTCGGCACGTGGGTCGATCCGCGCACGGTACCGCTCGACACGCCGCTCGGGATCGGCGAGCCGATCCCGAAGAAGGCCGTGCCGCGGATGTTGGCGGGCGTCTAGTCTCTCGCGGCGCGCTCCGCGCGCAGCCGCGCGCGGCGTTCCAGCAGGAACTTCGTCCACTCCGGATCGGGCTAGAGCAGGTCGTGCATGCCCTGGGACCACGTCGCGACGAGCAGCTCGAGAATCTAGCCCCCAGCCGAGGACTGCGCCGTTGCCTGGTGCAGTGCCGATCAGCGCTCGAGGCGCTTGCCCGCTGCCTTGCGCGCGCGGGCGAGCGCGGACTCGACGTTTGGCGGCGGCTCGCCCTGAGCCGGCGACGCGGGCGCATCCGGGGCGGGGATGCTCACTGCGCTCGGCGCGCGGCCACCCGTTGCGTTCGGTGCCGCGGGAACCCGCGCACGGCGCGCCGACAACTTCCGGAACGCGCGCACCATCGGCTGCGGTACGCGCACGAAGCTCGCCAGCTCGAGTCGGCGAACCGCGATCTCGAGCAACAACAACGCGAGCGCGAGCAGCGCCAGCTCGCGCCCGATCGGTCGCCAACCCTTGCTCGCGCGCTCGCCGCGGAAGAAGTCCGTCGCGGCGGGGTTCACGAGGCCGCCCGATTCGCTGGCGAGCCGGCGCAGGAGCCGTTCGCCGCGCGCCGGGTCGCTGCCGCGTTCGAACTCGGGGCTGTAGGGCAGCGTCACCGGCGGCAGGCGGATCGTGCGTCCGTCGCCGAGCGTCACGCTGCCGAGCGCGATGCCCTCGGCCGAGAGCTTCGCGCGCGCTTCGTAGCGGTGTTCGCCGACGCGTTCGAACACGAGGTCGCGCGACTGGCCGTCGCCGCCGCGCATGCGGCCCGCGAGCTTCGAGAGGTCGATCTTCGACGCGCGTTCGGGGTCCAGGTCGAGCGCGACGACCGCCTCCTTGCCGTCGCGGCGCACGCTGGCGAAGACGTCGCTCGGTTCCTCTTGTCCGACGAGCCAGCGGCCCGTCGTGGCGAAAAACTCAGCGAAGCCAGGCCAATTCAGCACGCTTGCGCCGAACGTGCCGCCGATCTGGCCGGTGAACGCGGCCGAGCGTCCGAGCCCCGACTGCTGGAACGCGAAGACGGGCGCGGCGTAGTCGTCGTTCGTGATCACGCCCGCGACGGCGCCCGCGCGCAAGTACGTGAGGTTGTAGCCGTCGAGCGCCGCGAAATCGCTCCCGCCCACGGGCCCGAGCCCGAAGAGGTCGGGCAGCACGCGCGTCGCCGTCGGTTCCTCGACGAACGTCGCGCGCGCGACGGTCATCGTGTCCTGCGCGAAGAGGCGCGGGAGCTCGTCCGGTTCGGTCGTGAAGTACGCGGTTCCGTTACCCATCGCGGCGATGGACTTCAGGAAGTCCGCGTCCGAGTCGTTCTCGGTGCCGAGCGCGATCACGGAGACGGTCATGCCCGCGCGCCCCATCTGCGCCAGCAGCTCGGGACAACCCTCGGGTTCCTCCGCGTCGGCCGCGTCCGCGAAGAGGATGATGTGGCGCGTCGCCTGCTCGGCGGGCTCCATCTCCTTCCCGATGGCGAGCAGCGCCGTGTAGGTGAAGATCCCGCCGCCGGCGGATTGCACGCGACGCACGCGCGCGATGATCGTGCCCGGATCTTCGACGCGCGTCAGCTCTTGCACGACGTGCGGCGACGAATCGACGGCGTGCACCGCGACGGAATCCAGCGCGGAAAGCAGCTCGATCGCGGCCGACGCGCCCAGGTTCGCGAGGTCCATCTTCGTGAGGCCAGCGCCCGCCGACGCGGCCATCGAGCCCGAACGATCCATCGTGATGCCCAGCGCGATCGACTGCTTGCGGTGCTCCTGACGCATCTCCATCGACACGGGGATCACCGGATCGAGCACGGACTTGAAGTAGCCGCCCGTGCCGAAGCTGGCCTTGCCGCCAGTGATCAAGAGCCCGCCGCCGAGATCGGTCACGAACGCGGCCAGCGTGCGCATGCGGCTCCCGATGCGGCTCGCGGCAACGTTCTCGAGGATCACGGCGCGGTGCGCGACGAGCCCGACCGCGTCGAGTCGCGCGTTCTCCGGCGTCGCGACGACGACCGGGATCGCCGCGGCGCGCAGCGCGCGCACGAGCGCGCCCTCGGAACCGTCGTCGTTCAAGACGAGGATCGAGCGCGGCGAACCGACGCGCACCGCCGCGACCGCCGCATCGTTCTCTGGAACGCGATCCTCGGGCGCGCGGAGCACGAGCCGGTAGTCGGCCACGCCCGACTCGCCGAGCACGTCGCGCAACACGATGCGGTTCATGCCCGGTTCGAACACGCGGCGTCCGCGCGTCAGCACCGAGCCCGCGCGTTCGAGCACGAATTCGGCCTCGATCCGACGGTCGGAGCGCACCCAGGCGCTGAACTGGAACGGTTCGCCCGGTCCGACTTCCTGCGGCGCGTCGATGCGATCGACCGAGACGTCGGCGACGTCCGGGCGCGAAACGGGCCGCGCATCGACATGGATGCCGCGCGCGAACGCGCGTCTCGCCGCGGGCAGCGGATCGCGGCCGTTGCCCTCGCCATCGGAGACGATCAGCACGGACCCCTGACGGTCGGGCGGGATCAAGTCGAGCGCGACGTCGAGCGCGCGGCCGAGATCCGAACCGTCGAGGTCGAGCCCGCGCTCGAAGCGCGCGAAGCGGGCCGACTCCGAGGGCAAGCGTTCCACCGCGCTCTCCGCGCCGAACGCCACGACGGCGACGCGATCGCCGTCCGCGCGCGCTTCTTCGGCGAGTCGTGCCAGCTCGAGCGCGGTCTCGTGCGCGCCGGCCGGCATGGACCGCGATCGATCGACGACCAACACGAGATCGCGACCGCGGTTCGCCGTGCGCAGATACGGGCCGGCGAGCGCCACCACGAGCACGGCGAGCAGGAGGACGCGCAACGCGGTCGTGAAGCGATCCGCGGCGCGCAGTTTCCAGGCCGCGAACGCCGCCGGGAGCGCTAGCAAGAGCAGCTCGGGATGTAGCAAGCCCACTTACGCGGCCTCCGCGCGCGCGATGCCGATGCGACCGCCGAGTCGCGCGAGTACGAACCAGTCGAGCAGCGCCAGCGCGGCGATGGCGGCGAGCAGCGCGAGCTCGAGCAGCGAAGAACCTTCGGCGGCCTCGCCCGGTCCGACCGCGGCCGGTCGCGTGCCCGCCGATCGCGCGCGCAAGTCCGACTCGGAGGCGTCCTGGAACGAGACGCCGATCGTCGTCAACACAGCTACGCGCCGTTCGAGCCGATGGAAGCCCGGCCGTTCGACTTCGTCGAACACGACGAAGTCGCGCGCGGGGTGTTCGCGCCGCGAGTCCGCGCCGCGCAGCACGAACGGCGCTCCATCGTCGGTCGCGGGCAACGCCGCGCGCCACGCGAACGATCCGCCCACGACGAGGTTCGTGGCGATCGCGCCGGGCAGCTCGCGCCGCCGTTCTTCGACGAGGTTCGCGAGCAGGATCGGCCAATCCGGCGTGCGCTGCAGCGAGCTTTGGAACGGATCGAAGTTCAAAGCGTAGATCCGCCGCGCGTCGTCGCGATCCTCGGTGAGCAGCGGCAGGTTCCCGGCCGAAGCCAGCGGCGTCCCCGCGAGCACCAGCGCCGGATCCGCGCTCCACACGAGGCCCTCGAGCGTCGTGCCTTCGAGCAGCGGATGTAGACGCTCGACCAGGAACGGACCGATGTAGTTCTTGCGCTCGCCGTCGAAGCGCTCGGGTCGCAGCACGAGGCTCCAGGTCGAAGCGTTCGCGCTCGCGGTGCGCGTGAGCAGGACGTGCGCCGTCCGTGGATCCGGTGCGAGGACCGCTTCGTCCACGAGCGCGAGCCAGCGCGCGAGCCATGCGTCGCCGGCCCCGTCGATGCCGAGGGTCGCACGCGTCTCGTCGTCCAGGTCGCAGGCGATCCCGACGACGCGCGGCGGACGCGGCGCGAGGTATGCGGAGTCGTCGATCGCCAGCGCGTCGGCGTCGATCCGCACTTCGACGCCGGCCGCGTTGGCCTCGAGGTCGAAGGCCAGGCTCTCGCGCGCGCCCGGCTCGATCGCCACCGGCTTGCGCGGCGCGAGCTCGCGCCCGTCCTCTGCGAGGAGCGCGACGTGCACCGTGCGCGGCGCCGTGGCGAAGCTCGCGATCGTCACGAAAAGGCGCTCGCGGCGCACGCCGTCGGTGAGCGCCGTGGTCCGGGTCGCGCTCGCGACGGCGACGTTGTCGAGCGCTTCGCCGACAGCGGCCAACTCGACATCCGGCGGCATGTCGTCCGGTGCGTGGCGGTCCGTGACGACGAGGACCTGCCCCGATCCGACGAGTTGCAGGCACAACGCGACCGTGGGTTGCAGGTCGTGCCGCGCCGCGGTCGGACGCCAGCCCGCGAGAGCCGCCAGCGCCTCCTCGGGGTAGGCCGCCGGTCCAGCCAGAGTGCGCGGTCGGGGTCCGCTCGCGACGAGTGACACGCGCGATCCGCGCGGCAGATCGCGGATGCGCGCGGCGACGAGCTCGAGGCCTTCCTCGCGTGCGCTTCGGCCGTCGCGTCCGCGCGCGTCCATCGACGCCGATCCGTCGAGCGCGACGACCAGGTGCTCGCCGCGCGTACCGTCGCATCCGCGCGGCGAGGCGAAGAGCAGCGCGAGCAGGATCGCGGCCAGGATCTCGCAGACGAGCGACGTGGACGCGCGCAGCTTGTCGCGCTTGCGTCCCGACACCGGTGTGCGGTCTTCGTCGGCCCACAAGAAGAGCGCGCTGACGACGTGCGGACGGAACCTCCGTCGAAAGAGGTGCAGCGCGACGATCGCCGGGACGGCGAGCAGCGCCAGGAGTCCGAGGGGATTCTCTAACACGCGGGGGGGGAAGCGCGCCCATGCGCGCGGAACTCGTCTTCTATTCTCTCGCGCGGCCCGCGCGGTAGCTCGGAAACGAAGTCGCGCACGGGCGGCGCGGAAATCCGCTGGATTTCCTGCGACCGAGGGGCACACGGAGGAGTCACGGGGATGCCATGTCGAAACTACTCGCCGCCGTCGCCCTCGTCCTGTCCGTCAGCGTGTCCGTAGCCGCGCAGGGACCCGCAGCCGCGGAATGGCACATAGCCGCGCAAGTCCGCGGTGCGCCCGGCGCCCGCGCGAAGTCGGAGAAACCGCCGAGCTTGGCGGAGCTGCGCGACGAACTGTCCGCGCCCAAGCCGGAATCGCGCAAGGCCGCCGTGCGCAAGCTCTCCGAGCTGGGCACGCGCGAGGCCTACGCGGCGATGCTCGCGGCGCTCGCGGATCCCGAGGGCATCGTGGCCGACGAGGCGCAGCTCCGCGCGGCGGGCGCGCGCGATGCGAAGCAGATCGTTGAGCTCCACGGCCAGCTCGGTCTGCGGTCGCGCGAGGACGGCGTCGCGGCGCGCGCGGCGGAAGCGCTCGGGCGCGCGTCGATCCCGCTCGATTCGAGCGCGTTCGAGCGCGCGCTGAAGAGCGCCGATCCAGAGACGGCGCGCATGCTGTGCTGGTCCGTGGAGCGGCTGGCGCAGGCGCGGCGCCTGACGGGCGACCTCGCCGATCTGGCCGCCGAGATGGACGACTACGCCGACGGACGCGGCGCGCCCGAAGCGCGCGGCGCGGCGCTGCTCGCGCTGCGCTTCCTCGACACGCGCGCGGCCGAAGCGCGCACGAACGCGTTCGCGACGGCGCGCGAGCCGGCGCTGCGCTGCGCGGCGTTGCTCGCGGCGCGCGACTGGACGGAGATCGCGGCGACGCAGTTCGGCGTGCGTCTCGCCGCGGATCCCGACGCCGGCGTGCGCGCGGGCGCGATCGAGTTGCTCGCGCGCACGAGTGGCCGCGACGCCGCGCTGGCGCTGGTCGATCGCATGGAGCGCGAGGACCGGTCGCGACTGCGCTGGCGCATCCTCCAATCCCTGCGCGCGATGTCGGGATCCGACCACGGCTTCGATGCCGAGACATGGCGCACATGGGCGCGCGAACGCTCGGGCGCGGTCGCGACCGGCGATCCGCGCGGCGGCGGGCCGGTGGGGGACACGGGCGTCGCGCTGGCGGGCTTGCCGCTGACGTCGGACCGCGTCGCGTTCCTCATCGACCTGTCGGGATCGATGTGGGGATCGAAGGTCGCAGGCCTGACGCGCAAGGAGATCGTCGACGCGCAGCTCGCGATGGCGCTGACGGCGCTGCCGAAGGTCGCGCGCTTCAACGTGATCCCCTACACGAGCACGGCGTTCCCGTGGGAGAAGCGGCTCGTCCCGGCTGAGCCCGCGCAAGTGCGGCGCGCGATCGAAGACTTCGAGCGCTGCCGTCGCAGCGGCCGCGGAAATGTCTGGGCCGGAATCGAAGCCGCGCTGGCCGACCCCGACCTCGACGCCGTCGTCGTGCTGACCGACGGCGTGCCGACGGGCGGGCCGCACGGCGATTTCGAGCTCATGGTGGCGTTGCTCCTCGAGCGCAACCGGTTTCGCAACGTCGCGTTCGACTCGATCCTCGTGGACGCGCCGCGCGGGAAGATCGCCGGCTGGGCCGGGCTCGCGTCGGCGAGCGGCGGACGCTCGACCACGGCGGAGCTCGCCGTGCTGGCCGGATCCGGCGGCGAGCGACCACCGGGCGCGCGCTGAAAGATTACTGGCTCGCCGGAGCGACCTGCTGCTGCGCGTCGCGTGCGTGCCCGGAGTCGGACTCGTCCTGCCGCCGCGGATGCTGCGCGGCGGGTAGAGTCCGGAGTGCGCATGCTCTCGATCCTCCTCGTCGTGCTGGCCTCGTGCCCCGCGCCGTGTGCTCCCGCGAGCGTCCCGGTCGCCGCCGTCCAGTCCGCAGCGCTCTCGTCGGGCGAAGATCTCGAGGCGCAGCTCGCGCACGCACGCAAGCGCGAAGCGCGCGGCGATCTGGTGCAGGCGCGCGAAGCTTGGCTCTCCGTCGCGCCACGATTGCCGCTCGGGACCGCGCGTGACGCGGCGGTCGGAGCGGCGCGCGCGATCGAGGACCGGCTCGCGCTGCGCGAGGAATTGAGCGCGTACGCCGCAGCGGTCCCGGGTGCCTTCGAATCCCTCGGCCTCGGCTCCGGCGATGCCGACTGGATCGAGTTCCAAGGCGAGCGCATGCCCTGGGTCGAGCTCGAGATCGACGTGTTGCGACGCGCGGTCAAGATCGCCAAGAGCTCCCTGCGCGCGAAGCGCGGAATCGTGCAAGAAGCGCTCGCGCGCGGGACTCCGGTCGAGAAGCGCACGGCGCTGCAGGACCTCGCGAAGATGGTTGCGAAAGGCGAGATGCCGCCGGTGGACGCGTACGCGGCGGTCGCGCGCGTGCGCGGCGAGGATCTCCCCGCCGGCGGTTACGTGCTGGTGAAGGGCGCGTGGCGGCGCACCGCCGACGAAGCGCGCGCGGCCGCATCGGATGCGCTCGAGTCCGCCGCGCTGGCGTTCGAGGACGCCGAGCCGAAGGCGCGCGAAGCGCTGCTCGCGAAGCTCGAGTCGCGTGGTCCGGACGGCGTCGTGCGCGCGGCGCAAGTGCTTGAAATGCGCTGGAAATCGGCCCTCGCGGCCCTCGCGCGCGGCCGGGCGCTGGAACAGCTCGAGCAGATCGCCGCGCAGCGCGCCGAGCTCGATCTGCGCCGCGCGGCCGCGCTGAAGCTGATCTTCGACGAGGAGCGCTACTTCTATCCCTACAACCCGCCGGAGTGCCCGCCCGAGCGCGCGAAGGACTATCCCGGCGTGCAGCAGGCGGTGGACAAGCTGGTCGAGTCCGTGCGCGAGCCGTGGCGCGCGCCGAAACGTGCGCGCTTGTCCAGCGCGTTCCGCACGGCGCTGGAGGAGATCGCCTGGAGCCGCGGCGCGCAGGCCGCGCGCAAGCTCGCGTTCGCGTGGGACGCGAGCTTGCCGACCTGGATCGAAGCCATCGATCCGGCGCTCGAGGTCGTCGAGCTCTCGACGTTCGCGCTCGACGCGCGCGACGCGGCCGAGCTCGCGCGCGATGCCGCCGTGATCGCGTTCAACGAGGCCGCGTGGAAGAAGGCCGGTACCGACGGCGTCGCCGCGCCGAACGCCGAGGAGCGCCGACAGGTCGAGATCACGAACGCGTACCGCGCGTTGCTCGGACGCCGCGTGTTGGCCTGGAACCCGCGGATCCAGGCCGCGGCGCAGAAGCACGCCGACTACATGTCGCTCACCGGCGACTTCGGACACTTCGAGCCCGAGCCCGCGCGACGGACGCCCGCGGACCGCTTGAAGGCCGAGGGCTACGCGTCGGGCGGATCCGAGAACTGCCACGCCGGCGACTCGGGCGCGGAGGGCGCGCACTTGGGCTGGACGCATTCGAGCGGCCACCATCGCAACCTGCTCGTCGCGACGCACCGCGAGATGGCCAGCGGCATCGCCGGTCCCTACTGGTGCCAGAACTTCGGCGCGGGGCGTGAGTTCGAGGCGCAGCTCGCCCTCGAAGTCGCGCGCTGATCTCCGCCCGAGCGCGCAAGGCGAACGCGGATCCCTGGACATCGATTTCGCGCCTCTGAATCGGCTCATTCCGCTGCGTGTCGGCCGCGAACGCCGACGTCGAGGACCATTTCGGTGACTCGGTTGCGATCTCCGGCGACACGATCGTCGTGGGTGCGCGCAACGAGGACGGCGACGGATCGGGACCCGCAAACAACGCGGCCGAGTCGGCCGGCGCGGCCTACGTGTTCGAGCGCAGCGGCATGACCTGGACGCAGACCGCGTACCTCAAGGCCTCGAACGCCGAGACCAGCGACGTCTTCGGCATCCAGGTCGCGATCGATGGAGACACGATCGTCTTCGGGGCGGCGGGGGAGGACGGCAACGGCTCGACGCCTTCAGACAACAGCGCGAACTCCGCCGGCGCGGCGTACGTGTTCGTGCGCAGCGGAGCGACTTGGGTCGAGCAGGCCTACCTGAAGGCCTCGAACGCCGAAGCCCAGGACGTCTTCGGAAACTCCGTCGCGCTGTCCGGCGACCGAGTCGCCATCGGGGCCACGCTCGAAGCCGGCAACGGCTCGTCGCCGTCCAACAACTCGATGCGGCTGCGCGAACTCGGCTGTCCCCACGGTCGCCGTCCTCGACGGACAGGGCTGGGCGAGCGTGGGCGCGGACACGCTCGTGCTCGGGGCCTTCGGCATGCCCGACAACGCGGCGGTCTACTTCCAGGGGACCTCTCGGCAGGCGGCCGGCGCCGGTACGACCTTCGGCGACGGTCTGCGCTGCGCGGGCGGAACCGTGCGCCGCTTGGGAACGACCATGAACGCATTGGGCTCGTCCGCCTGGCCGGGACCGTCCGATCCGGGCATCTCCGTCCAGGGCCTGGTCATGGCGGGGGACACGCGGACCTACCCGTGCTGGTACCGTGACGCGGCGACGTTCTGCACGAGCGCGACGTTCAACCTGACGAACGGATGGCTCGTCCGCTGGGCGCCGTAGGGTCTGTCCGCGGCACGCGCCCGCAGGCCATCGACTCGATGCTGCCGACGCTCTCGCTGATGCTGCTCCCGCCGATGGCGCACGACTTCCTGCGCTCGCTGATCTACAGCCGGCTGGGCCGCGACATCGAGGCGCGGTCGTGGTGGGACCGTGGCCTGGCCCAGTAGAGCAGTCGGACGGCGTCGAACCCGGCCGCGTGGGAATGGTCCGACGCCCTGCGCTGGAAGCGCAACGCCGAGGCGGCGCCGGCGGACTGACCGGCCGAACGCGCGTGCCCTCCGGGTGCGCCCCTACACTCAGCCACGATTCCCCGTTCCCGAACTCCAGGCGAGACGAATCCGTTGCAGAAACCCGACGAGCAGAAATCCCAGCGTTCCATTCTCGCCCTCATCGCGGATCGGACGGGGCTCGCGCCCAAGGTCCTCCTGTCGGATTCGGACTCGGAGCACGGCGCGTCTCCCGTCGTCGACCCGAACGCGGCGACGACGAGGCTCGTGCCGCAAGGCCGCGGCAACTACCAACTCCTGGGTGAGATCGCGCGCGGCGGCATGGGCGTGATCCTGAAAGGGCACGACACGGACCTCGGCCGCGACATCGCCGTCAAGGTGCTCGACCCCGAGCTCTCCAAGCGTCCGGAGGTCGTGCAGCGCTTCGTCGAGGAGGCGCAGATCGGCGGGCAGTTGCAGCACCCCGGAATCGTGCCGGTCTACGAGCTGGGTTTGATGGCCGACGACCGGCCGTACTTCACGATGAAGCTCGTGAAGGGTCGCACGCTCGCCGCGCTCTTCCAGCAGCGCAAGACCCCCTCGGACAACCGCGGGCGCCTGCTGGCGATCTTCGAGTCGGTGTGCCAGACGATGGCGTACGCGCATTCGAAGGGTGTGCTGCACCGCGACCTGAAGCCCGCGAACATCATGGTGGGGGCGTTCGGCGAGGTGCAGGTGGTCGACTGGGGGCTCGCCAAGGTGCTGCACCGCGGAGGCGTCGCGGACGAGCGGCGCGCGAAGCAGACCCTGCACACCGTGATCGAGACCGTGCGCAGCGGGCCGGGCTCCTCGGGCTCGGACTCCCTGGTGGGTTCAGTCATGGGGACGCCGGCGTACATGGCGCCCGAGCAGGCGCAGGGCGAGATCGAGAAGCTCGACGAGCGCGCCGACGTGTTCTCGCTGGGCGCGATCCTGTGCGAGATCCTCACGGGCCGGCCGCCGTACGAGGAACTCCCGGACGAGGGCGTCCTCCTGCAGGCGGCGCGCGCGAAGCTCGACCCGGCGCGGACGCGCATCGAGGCCTGCGAGGCCGATCCCGCACTGAAGCGGCTGTGCCTCGAGTGTCTCAGCCCCGCGCGCGCGGCGCGGCCGGCGAACGCGGACGCCGTCGCCAAGTCGGTGCACGAATTCCTGACCTCGACCGAGGAGCGTGCACAGAAGGCCGAGGTCGCCGCGGTCGAATCGCGCATCAAGGCGGCGGAGGAGCGGCGTCGGCGCAAGCTGACGGTCGCGCTGGCCGGCACGGTGATGGCTGCCATCGCGCTGGGCGGAGCTGGCTTTTGGTGGGTGAGCCACGAGCGCGCGCAACGTGCTGCAGAGGCCGCGCAACGCGCCGAGCAGACCCGCACGGTCGTCGAGGCGGCCCATGGCGAGTCGATCGAGTTCACGCGCGCCGGGAAGCCCGACAGCGCGCTCGCGGCCGCGCGCCGCGCGCTCTCGCTGGCCGAGACGGGCCGTGCGGACGCGACGTTGCTCGAGCGCGCGCGCGGGTTCGTGACCCAGGCGGAGTTCGACTCGGGTGCCGCGGCGCGCGAAGGCGCACTGCGCGAGCAGGACGAGAAGCTGCGCGATCGCCTCGTCGACCTGCGCATCGCGCAGATCGAGACCATCGGGAACCGCCAGCGCGAGATCGAGCTCGACGCCGCCTTCACGCAGGCCTTCCACGACTACGGCGTCGACCTGGAGGGCGCGGACCTCGTGCCCGCCCTGAATCGCATCCGCGAACGCGACATCGCCGAGGAGGTCGCGCTGGCGCTCGACGACTGGGGGCGCGTGCGCCGCAAGGTGCACGGCGCGAAGTCGGAGAAGGCCGAGAACCTGTTCTTCCTCGCGATGGACCTCGATGCCGATCCAGAGCGGCAGCGGATGCGGCAGGCGATCGCGGACAGTGACCTGCCCGTCCTGCTCGAGCTCGGCGCGCCTGTCCGACTGGCGAAGCTCGCGCCGGGTTCGATCTTCGTCCTGAGCGCGGCGTTGTGGGACTCGTTCCCCGAGCACAAGCCCGACGTCTACCGGATCTACGACCAGGCGCTGCACCTCTACCCCGGCGACTACGTGCTGCAGTCGGTCGGCGGAACCATCTACGACGTCGCGGGACGCGTGCAGTCGGCCCTGATGTGCCGCGCGTCCGCGCTCAGCATCCGCCCGAAGGATCCCGTGGCGCTCTACCGTCTGGGGGAGAGCCTCTCCTTGCTCGGACGGCTGACCGACGCCGAGGGGGCCTTCCGCGCGAGCATCGCGGCGGATCCGGCCAGCGTCGAAGCGCTCTGGTCGCTCGCCGTGGTCCAGAGCCAGCTCGGCGACCGCACGGGCGCACTGGAGACGTACACGCGGGCGCTCGAGATCCGGGACGAGTTCGACCTCCGCGCGGACCTGATGGGCGTGCGCTTCGGGCTGGGCCTCGCTTCGCGCGACGACCTCGTGGCGCTCGCGACGGTCGCGTCCACCCCGATCGGCCTCGTGAATACGCTCTACCCGCTGCTCGACCACCCCGACCCGACGAAACGCGATCCGCAGTTCGTGCTGAGCACGATCGAGCAGCGTGGCGAGCTGTTGCGGCAGGACGACGTGTTCTTCGTCCTGAACTCCGTCGCCCACGTCCGCGCCGGGGACTGGGCTGGCGCGCTCGAGGCCATCGAGGGGCGCTACTTCCAGGCCAAGCTCCAGCTCGTGACGCCCAACGCCTTCGACTTCATGCGCTCGCTCATCTACAGCAAGCTCGGAAACGTCGAGGCCGCGCGCGAGTGCTACGCGCGCGGCCTCGCGGAGTGGGAGGTCCTCACGGGCGGCAACCCGGCCGCGTGGGAACAGTCGGACGTGATGCGCTGGCGGCGGGAGGCGGAGGCGGAGTTGGCTGGGTAGTCGGGCTGTAGCTGCTGACGGGGTGGGTACGGTGCCTGGAACGACCCCGACACTTTCCGGCCCGCCAGCGCGCAGCGCTGGCGGGCCGGAAAGTGTCGGGGTCGTTCCAGGCACCGTACCCACCCCGTCAGCAGCTACAGCCCGGCGTACTTCTTGATCTCGCGCTCGCTCTTCGCGAGCGACTTCTGGAGCGCGACCGCAGCTGTGGCCACGTCAGCCTTCGTCCCGGTCTTCAGCGCCGCCTTGAATGCGTCGTGCGCCGCCGTGATCTCCTTGTTGCCCACGGCCCCGTCCAGGAGGAAGGACACGACCAGTCCGGCCTCGTAGTAGAGGCGGCTCGAGCCCGGCAGATCGTTCAGGGACAACCCGAACGCGAACACGTCGTCGAGTTTCCGGATGCCCTTGGCTTTCTTGAGCTCGGAGAAGGCGAACGAGCGCAGCGTCCAGGGATCGGCGCCCTCGGCGGCCTCGGGGTCCTTCAGGAACCGCTCGACGTACGCCGCGGCGCCGTAGCGCAGCCAGCGCGGGATCTTCTTCTCCCCCCAGAAGCTGGCGGCGAAGCTGGCCGGGTCGCCGGTGTTGCCCGCGGCGATCCGCTCGGCCACGGTCGTCCACGACGGGTCGATCGCTTCGATGTAGCTCTGCGCCGCGGCGAAGCGCAGCCAGTAGGGGCCCCATACGGCGAGCTTCGGATCCTTGCTGTCCCAGTAGCTGACGCCGCAGCCCAAGTACCGCTGCGGCTTCGAGCCGTCCAGGAACTCGTCGGCGAAGTACGCGCCGTGCAGGGAGGAGAAACCCTCGCTCTCGCCGAGCGTGCCGTCGCTGGCCGCCTTGTTGTACTGGTCCAGGTTCCGCACCACGAACACGTGCGGCTTCGACTTGGGCTCGATCCCGAACAGGCGCAAGAGGTCGGGGCGCGCCTTCTCCGCGTGCCAGCGCGCCAGGTTCGCGACCTCCCAGTCGCACGTGGCCCAGATCTCGAAGTGGTCGCCCGTGAGCTCCCAAGCCGCCTCGATCTTGGAGTGGAACTCGTTGGCCTTGGCCGTGTCGACCCACGCGTCGCCGCACTTCCACTGGAGCTCGCGCCACTTGTCGAAGTCCTCGGGCGCGATCCAGCTGTTGTCGTCGGCGCGGAACTGGTGACCGGCGGCCTTCCACTCCTCGACCTGCTTGGCGCGTGCGACCTCGACCGGGTCGGTCCAGGCGCCCAGCGTGTCCTTCTCCCAGCCCATCTGGAGGAAGGGCACGTCACCCTCGGGGAGCCACTCGTCCTTCCAGCGCGCGAGGCCCTTGGCCTTCATCTTGGCCGCCTCCTCGCGCTTGAACTTGGAGAGCTCGGCGAAGCTCTCGAACCACTTGCCGTCGTACAGCTGGTGGCGCAGCGCCTTCCGGGCGACCTCGTTGTCGGCGTCGATCTCGATCACTCGCTTGTAGACCCTCTCGGCGGAACCCTGCATCGGTCCGCCCGCGAGCGACGCGGCCAGCTCCAGGAGCTTGGCGACGTCCTTGCCGGCCGCCGCGATCTTCCCGTCGAGCCCGGCGTCTTGCGCGAGCGCCAAGGATGGGGCGGCGGCGTTCGCCGGAGCGGGGACGGCCCACGGAACGAGGCTCAAGGACAGCACGACGATCATGGCGGTTGCGGTGGCTCCCGGCTCGGGGGGAACGGGTGGGGCAGGATCGAACCTGCGCGGGCGGGCGCGGGCCCGATCAGTTGGGGACGAAGCGCCGCGCGCCGCCGATCACGCCCTGCGTGGAGCAGGCGGGCCGACGGAGTGCGATCGAGCCGGACAGAGAACTGCACGAGAGGGTAGCGCGGCCGAGGCCTTCGCGCGTGCTCGAACGGGGTGCGATCGGACCGCGACGTGCGCCACCCCCGCGGCAAGCGCCGCCCCGGGGTCGGCGCACACTGTCGGCCTGGCCGTCCCCGCGGACGAGAGCGGCAGCGTGAGCGTCGTGCTCGCGCCGATTGCCACGGGACCGAAAGGCACGGTGATCGTCTGCTGCTCGGCCGACGCGGACGACGCGCACAGGACCAGGGCGAGCAAGGAAGCGGAAACGAGATGGGACTGCATGAGCTACCTCCGCGGTTCAGCCCACGCGGCCCGCGCCGAAACCGCGCGGTGGCGGCGACGTCGAAGCCGAGGAACGCGAACTGGTTCTTCTCGAGCTTGCCCACGACCTCGGTTGGAGCGCCGACCTCCAAGGATCGGTGCGGAGGCTGAACGGGTGACACGGCGTGCGGCGCACGCCATCCGATGTCGGGCTCGCGGCAAGCCGCGAGCTCTGCAAGGAACTCATGTCTGGGCCTCTGCCATCTCCGAAGCCAAGGCGCGTACGCGGTCCAAGTCATGGTCCAGGTTCATGACCGCCTTGGACCGCGCGAGTGCGAGTGCAGAGTGGCGTCTGGCCGCCTCGCCGAAGTGCTGATGGGAAAGACCGCTCAAAAGCCGCAGCACTTTCTGGACTCGCAGCGCGACCTCTACCATTGCCGCCCCATCCCGCGCGATGGGAGTGAACGCGTCGTCGAACAAATCGTGAATGTCCAATGCGCGTACGTGCACCTGCGGGAATTTCATCGCCGCCGACTCATCCTCCAGAGGCTCGGCCCAGATGGCCAACCCTCGCGCCATGCGACCGAGCACGTCGATCGCGGTCCCCGGATCGTTGACCGCGGGCGACAGGGCGCGTGACGCGATCTCAGCCAGGACGCAGATCCCGAATCGCGGGTCCTGCTGGAAGGAACGCTCCGCATCGATCGTGAATGCGCCCCGCACACGAGCGATCAGCTCTTCGTTCGGCTCGATTGCGCACCATGCAAGCGCCTCGACCGTGTCCACGTAGTCGCCCGGGATCCGTGCGATGTGTACCGAACCTCCGCAGGCCCCCGCGACCTCCTGCAATGCGGCCATGTCGACGTGCTGCAGATACCCCAGCTTCTCGGATCGGACGGCGAAAGCGCGCGGAGGCAAACGCTCATCATGGGCCCACTCGCGCCCACCCAAGTGAGGCGCGTGCCGTCGCTCGCGCAGAGCGCGCCCAGCGGCCTGCTCGACCCTCTCGATGGTTTCTCCAACCCGCCCCAGCTTCGCGACGTAGTCGATCCAACGCAGCATCATGCCGACGACGATCGCGATCACAGCGAGCGTCACGATGTAGAGGATCACCCGGCCCTTGTCGCCGTACAGTCCGGTCTGCAGCGCGATGATCCCGACGAGGCTGAAGAGGAACGAGCCGATGAACGTGGCGAGTGCGTTCTGCGCCGTGCTGTCTTCCAGCATGAGCAGCGTCGCGCGCGGCGTCGCGTTGCTGGTCGCAGAGCCGAGCGCGGAGACCAGCGTGCTGAGCGAGAAGATCGTCACCGACAGCATGCTGGCCGCCAGAACGTTGAGCAGGACACCCACGGCGTCCGCGCCGATCTTCGCCGAGAAGTCGTACGGGATGTAGCGCTTCAAGACCAACGCCAGGAGGGCCGCGGCCACGGCGAGCACGGAAAAAGCCGTCGCCCGGAACCACAGGCGGCGCGCGATCTTCAGCAGCAAGAACTGGATGCTGGTGTTCATCGTTCGTCACTTCGAGTCAGCGTTCGGAGCCCATGATTTACCTGGATGCGCTTCATGCCCCTCACTCCCTGGGCGCGGCCGGATCGAGCAGGTCCTCGCTCGCCGCTGCCTCGCGACCGATGCCGAGTTGCCCCTCGATGTCTCGACGTGCCCGGGTCCGTTCTCGCACCCGAACGCGCAGTCGGTGCGCGACGTTCTTGTAGCTTCGGTTCCGGCGACTCGACGGAACCGACGACGGGGTTCGTCACCTGCACACGGTAGATGGGCTCGGGCATGTCCATGCCCGCTTCCTCGAGCTTCAGCTTCACCCGGCGGATCGCTTCGCTCTTCACCGCGGCGAAGTCGTGATCGCGTTGATCGACCCAGCCGTAGAAGCGGACTTGCACGTTCGAATCGCCCAGCGCGACGATCACCGCACGTGCCGGCGGGTCATTCAGGACCCCCGCCATGTTCTCCAGTTCCTCGAGCCCGAGCTCCTGCGCCGCGATCAGGTCTTCCTGCACTCCAACGCCGATGTCGAACTCGAACCGTCGGTTCGGATTGCGCGTGTAACTGAGGATCACGCTGCGGAAGACCATGGCGTTCGGCAGGCGCAGGTGGTTGCCGTCCAGGGTCATGAGGATCGTCGCCCGCGAAGTCGACGCGATGATCACACCTTCGTTGCCGTCGATGACTACATGTTCCTTCGGTGAGAACGGCTGACGCAGGCTCATCAAGATGCCGACCAAGTAGTTCTCCAGGATGTCCTTGAACGCGAACGCGAGCGCGACGCCGAGTACGCCTGCGGTTCCGAGTACGGCCCCTACGATCGCGGTGGCGTCCAGAATCTCGAGTGCGACCAAGAGGCCGCAGATCAGGACCAGCATTTTCACGCCGGTGCGCAACAGGTCCTGGAGGAAGGGATTCTTCCCCACCAAGTATCGAAGTCCGGAACGCCGCGCCAACCACCCGCCGAGCAACCACGCGACCCATACGATGCCGATCGCCACGAGGAGCATCGGCAGCGATGCCAGGATGCGATACGCCTGGTCGAGCAGGCGCTGCCCGACGCCATCGAAGTCGAAGGTCAACTGTTCGATGAGGAGCAATGTGCGCTTGGTGGACGAGCTGCGAAGCCCGCGAACGATGACGGCCTGCGTAGGGTGCGCAGGCTCGTCACGGATTCGCGTCAGTCGATGCCCACCCTACCTGCTCGACTGCACAGGAACAGGGCGAGCACTGCAGCGGAAGCGATGTGGGACTGCAGGGGCGACCTCCGCGGTTCAGCCTTCACGGCCCGCATCGGACCCGCGCGGCGGCGGAGGTCGGCCGACCGCGAACCCGCGCACGCGGCGGGCGCGCAGCTCGGAGAGCGGATAGAGCGTGCCGCGCCAGACGACGCCGCCGCGGCGCAAGGTCGTCCAGGCCGAGCGCACGATCGACGCGAGGAGGATCGGAGTTCCGAGCGGGGCCCAGACAGCGTGCAGCGGGCTCTCGCCATCGCGCGCGGCCGCCAGCCCGGCCGGGATCGCGATCGCGAACCAGGCGCAGCCGGCCAATATCCCGAACGCTCCGCCGTGAACGAACCCGAGCGGTCCTGCGATCCACAGCGCGCTCCCCGCGGCGACGATTGCGACAGTCGCGGCGATGTCGAAGCCGAGGAACGCGAACTGGTTCTTCTCGAGTAGACGCAGGATCTCGCGCGCGCTGCGTCCCCACGCCGCGCGGACCTCGCGGCCGGCGAGGAAGCCGCGCGTCCGGAAGCCGCCGCGGCGCAGAACGAGCCCGAGCTTCATGTCGTCCACGACCTCGTACGCGAGGAGCGTGTGTCCGCCGATCGCGCGCCAGGCAGTCGCGTCGATGAGGTTGAACGCGCCGATCCCGGCCCAGCCGTAGCGCTCGTCGCGGTTCGCGCGCGCGAGCGGGCCGATCAGGCCGAGCGCGAAGCAGGCCAACGCGGCCCGCGCGGGGATCGTCGGCCGGTCGATGCCGGGGGTGAGCACGACGTGCTCGACGCGCTCCACGCGCGCGGCGGCGATCGCGCGCGCGACGAGATCGGGCGTCATGTGGATGTCGCCGTCGGTGAAGAGGATCCAGTCGGTCTGCGCGCGCTCCGCCCCGCGCTGACAAGCGTGCGGCTTCCCGAGCCAGCCGGCGGGCAACGCGTCCACACGCACGAGCTCGACGCGCGGATCCGTGCTCGCCATGCGCGCGACGATCGCGCCCGTGCCGTCGCTGGAGCGATCGTCCACGACGATCACGCGCAGATCGACGTCGCGCGAGGCCAGCAGTCCGCGCAGCGTGCCCTCGATGCGCTCGGCCTCGTCGCGCGCGGGCACGATCGCGGTGACGGTCGGCCTGTCGGCGGGCAGCGCGGCGGGCAGCCGCGGCACCGCGAGCACGTCGCGCAGGAGCGCGAGGTCGATGAGCACCCACGCCGCCCCGGCCGCGGCGAAGTACGCGTCCAAGGGGCCGGCGAAGTCCACGGGCGCATCGTCTCGCGTCGCCTCGCCGCGCACAACGCCAGCAGCCCGTGGAACAAGTCGGTGCGCTCCGAGCCGCGTGCCGTCGCGCTGCTGCGTCGGCCTCGGCGCGCCGTCCTCAG
>Ga0105044_10004542_pt1 | contig 19051 bp, 17 predicted proteins | sample MAT01_FD_78092 | JGI IMG/M metagenome (GOLD analysis project Ga0105044, IMG submission 78092) | Freshwater microbial communities from Lake Fryxell liftoff mats and glacier meltwater in Antarctica - MAT-01 | ecosystem: Environmental > Aquatic > Freshwater > Ice > Liftoff microbial mat | place...
AACAGCCAAGCCTTCGGCCGGCAAGCCCTCGCCTATGCTCTCTTCTTCGACGGCCACTTCGCCGACGCCTTCCCTCTCATCGAGACCTTGGCCCAAGAAACCAGCCCCGACGCCGACAGCGAGATCCGCGTCTGGCTCGCCGAATCCCATTGGCGCACCGGCCGCTGGTCTTCCGCGCGCGAGACCGTCGCCCGCTGGCCTCTGCCTGCCAGCGAGTCGATTTTTGCCGGCCGCCACTTGCCAGACCAAGTGCTGGCCATCCTCAAAACCGGCGAGCACTATGACGACAACGCCATTTCGAAACGTTGGTCCCCCATCGGGAAGCTCGTTCTCCGCCCCACCGACTAGTGCTCTGGCCGCTTCATTTCTTTCTTCCGGTGCCGCTTGCTACCCTCGCCCGTCCCGGCAGCGAAGGGTCACATTGGTCAAAAAACTCCAGCGTTTACTGCATTTTTCGAGGGCCTGGGTGTCCCTACTTCAGCTCAATCACCAGCGTCCGAAACGGCTTCGTGCCCAGGTTCACCAGTTGCGGAGCGTCTTCGCCTTTGTCGTGCCAGATCACTTCGCCTTGCTTCCGTTTGCGGATGGTCTTCTCCTTGGTCTTCGAGTCCGTGCGCTCATAGGAGCACTCATCCAAAAACACAATCACCTGGTCGGTCGGCCGGATGTAGGGCTCGCGTGGCTGGCCCGGCTCATAAACCACTTCGCTCGCCGTCACGCGGTTGTTTTCGAGCACCATCTTCTTCGCCATTGGCGCTGCCGCCAGCATCGCCAGCAAACTGCCCAGTAGGATCAACTTCTTCATCGCACCACTCCTTTGGTAAAACGCATTCCCGCGAAGGATACTACACTTGCCTCATCGATGTTCCATTGCTGGTAGCGTAGTAGCTCGCCCTGCGCCCGGGGTGCCGTTTTCAGGTACGTGTAAAAGGGCGAAGAGCCGCACCACTTCAGGTCATCCTGCTGTTCCTGCACCTGCTCCCAATACCCGTCGGCGTCGAAGGCATTCAGGCTCGCAATCCGCCGCTGGTCCCGCTGCGCCACCTCCGCCATCTCGCCTAAGTCAGCGCGCGCGGCAAACCGATCGCCATAGCGCCGGCCCATATGCGCCATGTCCACGCCCAATACCCACACCGCATCCGCGGGCGCGGCCTCCTGCAACGCAGAAAAGAACCGCGCCACGCCCTCGTCATCTTCGGGCCGCCGATCCCGACCGTAAATACTACGCCCAAACGGCCCACACAGGATCGGTGCCACCCGGATATCGGGCCCATAACAGCGCTGCAGAAACAGCACTTGAAACTCAATCGAATGCTCCACCGCGTGGCAATAGTCTTCGCTGTCGATACTCTCCGGCGCGTTCTCGAGTAAGTGGTCGATCACGTCGCAGGCCGGCGTCGTGTCGCCCCATGGCGTCCGGTAAGGCTTGCGCGTTAAGCCGAACTTCCCCGGCGCTCCATAGTGCGACGTGCCCAGCACGATAAACGTCCGCGACCCCAGCTCTGGGGGTAGGGAAGCGTAGGCCTCGCGGTAGCTCTCCCACCCTCCTTCAGGGGACACATGCGGCGCCGCCAGCCCGGTCACCTCGCCCGCGCGCAAAGGTCGCGCACCCGTGAAATAGCGCTCAAAAGTCGCCGTCAACTCGCCACGTTCCGCCGGATACGCCCCGCCCGCAAAGGCCGGCTCGCGCACGGCCAAGCCCGCGAACTCGGCGTGTTTCTCCCGCTTCCGCCGCGCGTAGGTTTCATTGTCGAAGAACGCGGCCTCATCGAAGGTCTGGATCAGATGCTGCGCCAATCCGCTTACGGCCAAGTCGCCGGTAATGCGCGTCAGTCGTTCGTGCAAATCAAGCTCCGTCGATTTCCCATCGAACAAGTCGAGCACCCCGATTAACGGCGGGGGCATGATGAGCGTCGCTTCCGAGTAGTGAAACGAATCCCGCATCAACAGTCCCGGCCGATCCTCCATCGGGGATGGCATCAAGTCCAGGTCACGCCGAAGCAAAGGTAAGCGATTCGCCACGCCCTAGGTGTAACACGAGCGCGACAGATTACTTCGCCGTCGGCGATTCGGCGGCCAATACGACGCTCGCCCCGCGCGGCAACAGGCTCACGGTCTTCTTCTTCGCTGACCACAACGCCGACTTCACCCCGCGCCGCGCCGCCCGCTCAAACAGCGTCGGCCGCAACAACAGGTCCGCGCTCTCCATATACCGCTCCTGCCCGGTCGACTCGTCCTGAAAAAAGTTCGCCGTAATGCCATCCTCCTCTGGCCAACAGCCGCAGCACATGCTCGCATTGTTAGCATTGGTCACCGAGGGCATCACCCCGCCCACCGTCTTCCCAAAACCCTTCTTCCGCCACCCGGCCAGCACGGGCATCGTGCTGGCGGCCACATAGTCTTCGCCCAAGCCATCGATCAGAAACACCACCGCCCGTTGCGGCCGCTGCAAGAGCCGGGCCGGGGCACCCAGCAAGAGGTCACGTCTGAACATGATCCCAGTTGTACCAGCCCCGCGTGTCAACCAAATGTCGCTCGACTGCAATGCTCAAGAAACCTGCGCTCGCTAGCCTGAAATGGTGCTCACCCGTCTCCTCCTCCCGGCCCTGTTGCCGATCGCCGCTGCCGCCCAATACACCACCGGACGCATCGAAGGTACCATCCTCGATCCCACCGGTGCCCCGGTCTCAAGCGCCGCGCTCACCCTCACCAACCTCGAGAACAACCAGGCCCGCAAAGCTAACTCCTCGGGCGCCGGCGCCTTCTTCTTCGCCGCTGTGAATCCTGGCCGCTACCGGCTCGACGTCGCCAAGGACAGCTTCGCCGCCGCTGCCGCCGAACTCACCATCGTCACCAGCCAGACGCTTACTCAGAACTTCTCCCTAACCCTCGCGAGCCAAACGGCCACCATCCAGGTCGTCGAAAACGCCGCCCTGCTCAACACCTTTCAACCCCTGCGTTCCGTCACCCGCTCGACGCTCGAGATCCAAACCCTACCCAACGCCGGCCGCAACATCGTCAACATGATTGCGCTCTCCCCCGGCGTCACGCCCACCTTCAACCCCCGCGGCGGCTCGCTCACCACGCTCAACATCGCCCAAGCTGGACAGATCAACGCCAACGGTGGGCGCTCCAAAGCCACCGCCCATCAGCTCGACTCTACCGACGCCAATGACTGGGAGTTCGGCGGCATCGCCCTCTCCACCCAGCCCACGCCCGATATGCTGCAGGAGTTCAAGGTCCTCGCCTCCAACTGGGCCGCCGAGTACGGTGTCAAGTCCACTGCCCAAGTGCTGATGGTCACCCGCGCCGGCACCAACACCCTCCACGGCAGCGCTTACAACTTCCTGCAGAACGCCCGCCTAAATGCTCGCGACTACTTTGACCCCACCGGCAAAGCGACGCCCCTGCGCCAGAACTTCTTCGGCCTCACCGCTGGCGGACCCATCCGCAAAGACAAGACCTTCCTCTTCGGCGGCTGGGAGTCCCGCCGCGCCCGCGGCTCCAGCCCCATTTCCCTGCTCGCCGTGCCCACCGTTGCTGCCCGCGCCACCGTCACCGATCCCACCGTCCGCGCGCTGTTGCCTCTGCTGCCCCGACAACGGCTCGGATTATAGCCCCGGCCAAGCCACCACCGACCGCGGCTTCGCCCAAGACCAATTCAACTACCGTGCCGAACGTGGGCCCTCCTCCTACGACATCCCGCACCGCTTCATCCTCTCGCACGTCTGGCAACTGCCCTTTTACAAGCAACAGCAAGGCCTCGCCGGCCGCGTCCTCGGCGGGTGGAACTTCGCTTCCATCAACCAATGGCAATCGGGCATCCCCTTCACGGTGGTCAGCGGCGCGCGCCTCGGCCTCGCCGACGTCAACATGGACGGCGACATCTCCGGCCCCTTCGACAACGCGCGTGCCACCTGCATCCCTGGCGGCGCCCCCTTCACCTTCGGCAATCGCGCCACCATCCCGGCCCCCGCCGCCCGCGGCATCAACGGCACGGCGAACACCGCCAACTTCGCCTACGTCCAGCCCTTGCTTGCCAATCACGGCACCTGCGGCCGCAACACGGCGCGGATGAACAACCTCATCAACTTCGATTGGACCCTGAGCAAGAACGTCCGCCTCTAAGAACGCGTCGGCCTCGAATTCCGCTCGGATTTTTTCAACATCTTTAATATCCCTTTTCTCACCGCCGCCGGCGATGACTTCCGCAACCTGTCGAGCCCTCTCTTCGGCCAAACCAACGCCGCCGCCCCCAGCCGACGCATCCAGATGTCGCTGCGCCTTACTTGGTAGCACATCCGCTGCGCTACTCTTGTTAACAGGCCATGCTACTTGTCGCCCTCGCAATCTTCGCCGTCATTTTGTTTTGGCTGCTCTGGAGGGTGCTGCTCAGCGCCCGCACCGAACCGCGAGCTTGGGACCGTCCTCTGAACCTCCCGTCTCCGCCCCAGCTCCGTCCAATTCGCCCCGCTAGCCGGCTGCTTCAGCACGCTGGGCCCCCGGAATCCGCCTTACCTCACCAGGCCCATAACCCGTCATCCGACTCACCCGCCACCTAACCCACCTCCCGGTTCGCCTGCCACAACATCGTCCGCATATTCGCGATCGCATAAGCCACCCCCGCCCGCCGAAACTTATCGTCGCCCTGGAACAAGGGGATGTGGTCCGGCTGTGCGGCGCCGTTGAACTTCACTTGGCGCAGGGCCCGCATCACCGCCGCCATGTCCTGGTAGCCGTCGTCGGGGAAGGTCTCGACGAATTCGGGCAGCGGTCCGCTGACATTCCGGAAGTGGACGTCGAAGATCTTGCCGCGCCCGCCAAAGTCGCGGATCATCTCGAACACGTCCTTGCCCATTTGGGTCCCGCCTTCGCTCCACGTGCCGATGCAGAAGGTGAGTCCCCAGTGCTTCGACGCCCCGGCGATCTGCTCGGCGCGGCGGTAGCCGTCGTAGTGGACGAAGAGCTTGGCCACGCCGTTCATCATGGCGAGCGGCGGGTCGTCCGGATGCAAGGCGAGCCGGACGTTGGCCTTCTCCGCCACCGGCAGCACGGCCTTCATGAAGTAGGTATATGTGTTCCAAATGTCGTCGGCGCTATAGACGCGGTCGAAGGCTTGCTTCTCGATCCGGGTGCGGAAGTCGTCGAGCTTGAATTGCCGCGCCCGGTACCCTCGCGGCGTCATCACCTCGGCCGTCGTGTAAGTATTCGCCGGGTGCCAGTCGACGTTTGCAATCGGGATTCGCAGCTTCCCGCAGTCGACCAGGAAGCGGTTGAATTCGTCAATGTCCTGGTCCCGACCCGCTTGGCCGAGTTGCAGACGAGTGCGGCGATAAGCATAGTGGACCGCAGAGTAGATCGTCATCCCGAAGCGCTTTAACCTGTCCTGAGTGGCCTTCATGTAGTCGAAGGTGGCGGTGTCTCCGAACTCGATCCGGGCATGCCGGATACCCAGTTGCTGCAGGAACAGCAGGTCGTCATCGGTCATCGACCGGATGGGCATGCGGTGCGAGAGTTTCACATTGGCGGGGTCATACTCGTCGATCGACCGCGGAGCCGGGAAGGCCCGGGCGGCCAGCAGCGGCAATAGATTTCGTCGACTGAGCATGCCGGAGATTGTATCCAGTTCTGGTTCGGTCCGCTAATGTGGTGGGCTCAGTGTGGCGGGCTACGATAGATTCCCGCCTGTAACTCGGCCACCCGGTCCCAACCGTGCCGCGCCTCCACTGCCTGTCGCGCCGCCGTTTCCAGCAAGATGCGCCGTTCTGGACTCACCAGTAACTCGTCCACGGCCTGGGCAAAGGCCCCGGCATCTTCGGCCAGCGCGAAATCGGTCCCCGCCAGTAAGTCATTCAGGCCGTTCACTCCGGCTCCGGTCGACACCAGGGCCTTGCCCATCGCCATCGCTTCGAGAATCTTGATGTTGGTTCCCGCCGAAGCCCGTAACGGGGCAATCACCACGGCCGCCCGCCGGTAAGCCGGCCGGACATCGCTTACAAATCCTTCTAACTCCAAATCGTCCCCGGTTAAGTCCAGCATCACCGATGCCCGGTAAAAATTCAAATAATACTCGTGCCGCGCCCCCGCAATAACGTGCAAAGTTACCGGAGCCTGGAGTAATGGCTTTACTTCGCGCAAAAACCAATCGAGCGCCAGTAAGTTGGGCAAATGGTTGAAGCTGCCAATAAACAGCAGCCGCCTGGGCTCTGGTGCTTCTCCACCGCGCTGATACCGCTCGAGATCCACGCCGTTCGCCAGTACCACGGCGCGCTCGCCCACCGTCGCGCGATCCCGTTCCGACATCACCACGACGGTATCGGCGTGGCGCCAAGCCTCGGTTTCAAAGCGGCGCCAGCGATCGAGCTGATCGCGTAACTCTTCGCTGGGGTTCCGCGCGAGTAACTGCTCGTAAAGGTCGATCGTTACGTCGTGCTCCACTAACAAAGTGCGCGCCTGCTTCACGGTATTCAGGTACAATGCCATTTGCGTAAACTCAAGTTGGGCGATTGCCGGCTGAAACTCGATCATCAGCCGCTCGAGCACCGCGCGCATCGTGGGAGAGTCGAACTCCTCCACCACGTCCGGCCGGCCGCTGTCGATGCGGTAGTGGCTGCCCCGCCGCCGCACCAGCACCACCCGGTGGCAGATTTCGAGTAACTCGGGCGCCGGTGCCGCCAACTCGTCGCAAAACGCCACTAACACCTGCGCTACCCCCTGCGCCGCCGCCCGGCACATCAAGTTATACATCCGCACGGCGCCCCCATGGGCCAGCGGATAAGGCGGATAACAAGTAGCCACCAATACCCGCAACCCCTGGTGGGAACACCGGCCCGGAAAACAAGCCACGTCGCCAGAGCCCAACCCCAGAATGCTTTCGTCCGACAGGACGGCGTGCGGAGCCCGGGCCGCGAGTATCCGCGCCTCCGCCAATACGGCCATTGGAACCGGATCCGGCTCATGGCCCGCCGCGAGTAAGTTCAACCGCTGCACCGCGCGCTGCCAACGCCGCGAAAACTCTTCCGGCGCATGAATCGCGCGGGCCAGGAAGCGTAAGTAGTTCACCTCCACCATTCTCCGCAGCGCGCTTTCATCGAAGTAACGCGACGTCGTCGACCGGTGATGATGCACCACCCTCGCCCCACTTACATAGACACTCGGCCAACCCGCCAGCCAACCGCGATAGCCTAAGTCCAAATCTTCTACATACGCGGGCCGGTAACTCTCGTCTAAGCCGCCCAACGCGAGTAACTTCGCCGTATCGTATAGCGAACACCCACCGGACCCATACAGTACCCAAGTTAAATCCTCACCCGGCAAAGGCTCCAGGCAAGTCAGCGGAAAGTCCAACGGACCGGCATCCGGCCGCATCGCCGCCTTACCCGTCTCCTGCCGGCGTTCCCCCTCTGGAAAGAAGATTTGGGCCGTAGCGCAGAATAACTCGGGCACCTCATCGAACGCCGCCCGTAAAGAAGGCAGAAACTCCGGCTCAATTACCATATCGTTGTTTAACAAACAAACATGCGAATAACGCGCCGCTTGAATACCCCGGTTGACGGCCGCTGCGAAGGATAACGGTTCCTTGCTCCGGAGTAACTCGACGCCCGGGGGCGCAACCCACGCTTCTTCGGAACCGTTGTCCACGACGATAACCTGGTCGGCCCGGACTAAAGGCAATAACCTGGCGAGTAAGTCGCGCCCATTCCTCGACGGAATCACAACCGTAACCCCCGGCGGCCATGAAGCACCGACAACGACCGGTGGGTCAACGGCTCGTTTCTGCGCCATAAACCGAAACCGTGCCCGGCCGGCATTCCAGGCGAGCCAAGGCCGGCGAAAGTGCGACGGGTGCCCCAGCCGCCAGAGGAACGTATACACATCGCCACCGGGCCGCAATTGAAACCGCAGCCCTTCTCGCAATCGCCAAGCGAGAAAGCGCCCCACCGCCGGTAAGGACCGCGGCCGCAGCATGAAGTGGTTCAGATCGTTGGAAAAAAATACCCAGCTTTGCCACGGCGTTACCGTCAAAGCCAAGCGCCGCAAGGCCCAGTACGGAATCTCCGGATCCAGATAGATACCCGCCAAACGAACGTCGAGCCCATGTAACTGCCGCCGCACGCGCGCCAGATTATCGGCGGCCGAACGCAGCGGATGGTAAGGGATCCAGTGGCCATCCGGAGGCGGGAACTCGGAAATCACATAGAGCGGCAGGTCTTCGCCCACTTGGCGCATGGCTTCCACGACGGCCGGCATCCGCTCCCGCGCACCAGTAGCGAAGACTACCTTCGCCCTAGATAAGCTCACGCCAGTCGGCCCGGAACGCGCCGGCCTTCCGTTCAAACCAATAGGCACTGGCCTGCATGCAAAAGGCCGTGGAGACGGGGTTCGCAAAAGGCATGGTCACGCCTTGCCGCGTGCCGAAGGCATAGCCGCCGAAGCGATGCACATCGTCCGATTGATCCTGCCAGTCCATGAGCCGATCATGCTCTTCACGCGCCGCCGCCCGGTCCAGTGGCAGCACTCCCGCCGCTTCGGCAAACAACCGCAACCGAAGCAACTGGGCGTAGGCATCGGCCCGGGCAAACTCCGGCGACAACTCCCGCAACAGGCGCGAGTAAAGCGGAATCGCCTCCCGCATCGCCTCGGCGCACGCCGGCCGATCCAGCACCGGCAGCAGCCCTTCGAGAAAATAACCCAGCGGGTGCAGGTGGTCCATCCGCTGTTCCGGTTCCACGTCCACCAACTCCCGCCAAACTGACAGCGAGAACTCCAATTGCCGCTCCCAGGGCTTCAGAAACGCCGGCGCCGGTAGCAACTCCGCCAGTTCCCGCCAGGCCAGCGCCGCCTTCAGTTGGAAGGCCCCCGGCCGCCGGCTCCACCATGGCTCCGCGGGCACTGGCCGCTTCGTCGGCAGGCTCAAAATCGCGTGGTAGCCCCGTTCCGCCGCAAAGTCTTCCATCATGCTGCGCCCGCACTCGTGCGCCAATTCCTTTGTCCAGTTTTCGCCCGTCACTCGCCACAGCCGCAGCAGGCCGCGCGCGACGATTCCCAAATCGAAGAAATAAGCCAGGGCCGCGTCTTCCTCAAACGGCATCGTCCGTAGTTTGCGATCCCACGTACCCAATAGATAACGCCCCGCTTGCTCCGCCGCGTCCAGACATTCGAGTTCCTTCGTGCGCTGGTGAAACTCCAGCAGGGCCGAGACGGCATAACCCGTAATCTCCGCCGACAGCGGCAAGTTGCGTCCGTCCTCTACCCGGTAGTAGCGGGCCACCCCGCCCGAAGCTTCCTGAATGCCCGAATGGAGAAACCATTTGCCCGCCTGTTCGAGTCGGGTGAGTAAGGAAAATTCTGAAAGTGGCATCTGCATCGGTAACAATCCTATACGATAGCAGGAGAACCGAATGCGTCTTTGTCTTAGTCTCGTCTTGTCTCTCGCCTTCGCAGAGGACGTTCCGCTAGGCATTGTCCGCGGGCTCTTCCTTACCTACGAGGGCACCGCCGCCGCCGGCGTGGTTACGGTGAAGCTGGCCAAGTCCGATCAACCGGCCTATAGTTGCCGCTCCGACGGCCGCACCTACATCGAGCGCGACCGCCAGCGCATCTGGTGGCGCGACGTCAACGCCGGTGATTCCCTCGAACTGGTAACCGACCGTACGCATCGCCTCGCTCAATGCTACGTTCGCATGGTGCACGTCATCGGTCCCCAACCTGCCAAGTACCCGACGGGTCACACGCAACGCGCCACCGAGAGCTTCGCCCCCCGCGGTAGCCTCTCCTACTCCGGCGTCGTGTCGAAAGTGGAGTCCGACCGCCTCTGGATCCGCACCCGCACCGAAGGCTTGAAGGACCTGCTCCTGCGCCCCGACACTCGCTACACCGCCAACGGCGACGCCGTTTCGCGCGACAAGCTCGTGCCCGGCCTGCGCGTCTTCTTAAGGGCCGGAATCAGTTGGGACGACGACCTCGAAATCTACCAGGTCACTTGGGGCGATATCTTGTCGCCGTCCCGCCCCTAGACCTTACTTCAGCGGCTTCACCCGGATATTCTTGTACATCACGGTCGATTTCGGGTCATGCCCTTGCAATGCGAAAGTGCCGCCCGTCAGCACCCGGCCCGGGCTGCCCTTGGGTCCAGTCCAGTCGTCGGGCTGGGTCCAATCCGATACCTTTTTGCTACCCACAAACACCTGCACGTGCTTGCCTTGCACGATGATGTGCTCGGTCATCCACTCGTTATCCTTAAAGGGCTCTTTGTTGTCCTGCACATTGTAGAGGCCACCGGTCTTCTTCCAGTCGCCGTGCGAGTTGTTCACCTGCACCTCGAAGCCCTTATCCGGAAAGCCCGTTTCCTGATACGCCGTATGGAAATAGACACCGCCATTCGAAATCGGCAAAGTCATCACGTCCACCTTCAGCTCGAAATTCTTGAGCTCAGCCGGCTTGCCCTTGATTTTGCCGGTGTAGTAGAGGTGGCAGCGTTTGCCATTGGCAACAATCGCCCCGTCCTTCACCTGAAACGTCTCTTCGTTCTCCTTGGACTTCGTCCAACCCTCCAAATCCTTGCCATTGAAAAGGTTGATGAACCCTTTCTCGGGCTTGTCCGCGGCAAACAAGCCGCTTAACGTGAGGCTCAACAGAAAGAAAAATCGCATTCCGTTACTGTACCAAGTCCGGTCCTTCGTTGGTAACGCCGTCTCGGAAGGATGAACGGCACCCATCGTGTCAACCACTTGTGAGGAAGCTCTTGGCGGCGTATGCTAAACTGATGACGTGGGTGTTTCGGGTCTCGCCCGGAACGAAGTCAGGATTTAGTTCCCAGGTAGACCCAATAGAATCAATAACTCCCGGGTTCGTTTCGTAATCTACCACTCAACTCTCGGACGATTACAGCAGCTCGATCGCCCGGTCCACTTCGGCGGTCTCCAGATAAAAGTGCGGCGAAACGCGGATCCAGCCTTGGCGCGGCGCGGCAGTGATCCGTTGCGCCTTCAGCTTGGCCACCGTCATCCGGCTATCGACGCCCTCTTTGCGAAAGCTAACGATCCCGGCCGCGGTTGGCGCCTGCCGCTCGATCATCAGCTCATAACCATTCGCCCGCGCTCCGTCGGCCAGCCGGTCGGCGAGCCGGGTAATCCGCGCGGCCATGCCACCGGGGTGTGCTGCCTCAACGTCGTTCAGAAAACGCATAGAGGCTTCGAGCCCAAAACACCCCACGGTGTTGAGGGTGCCGCACTCGTAACGGCCAGCGTCGGAGCGCAGGGACATGTCGCGCGAAGCGTAGTCGTTGTAGCCGGCGACGTTGGTCCAGCCGAATTCCACCGGCTCGATTGAGTCCTGCTGGTCCTGTTGAATGTAGAGTACGCCGCAGCCTTCTGGCCCCAGCAGCCACTTGTGGCCATCGGCGGCCAATGCATGAATCTTGGCCTTACGGACATCGATCGGGTAGACGCCCATGCCTTGAATGGCGTCGACAAAGTAGAAAACGCCATGCCGGGCGCAGATCTCGCCGATGGCGTCCAGGTCCACGCGATGGCCGCTCAGGTAGTTCACGTAGCTGATGGCGAGCAGCCGGGCGCCTTTGGCGGCGGCGTCAATCTGGTCGAGCGAGTCGTAGATCGACAGCCAGCGAATCGAGACGCCTTTGGCCTCCAAACGCTGCCAGGGAAAGTAGTTGGCCGGAAACTCCTCGCGAAAAGCGACCACGATGTCGCCCTCTCTCCAGTTGAGCCCCATCTGCACGGTGGCGATGCCCTCGGAGGTGTTCTTCACGACCGCGATCTCGCCCCTATCGGCGTTAATCATCCGGGCGGCCTGCGCGCGAAAGTCGTCGTAGCACTTCATCCAACGGTCGTAGTGAAAGCTGCCCCACGTTTCGGCGTCGTCGGCGTTCCAACGCATGGCGTCGGCAGCCGGTTTGCACAGCGGCGCCACGGCAGCGTGGTTCAGGTAGGTCAGGTTGGCGAGCGAAGGAAATTGGCGGCGGTAGTGCTGCCAGTCGTCCGAATGGGTGGTCAAATCGTGGGGAATCAAAGGTTTTCGTAACCGGAGCGCAGAACTATACGTAAATTCTAACAGCAGTCGCCGTCCTGAGGTGTAGGGTTTCGCACTATACTAATGGGGACGGTACCGTGTTGCATAAGGAGAAGCTTGTATGCTCCGCAGTTTTCTGAATTCGAAGGCCGTGGCCGTAACGTTGGCCACCAGCCTAGCCCTGTTCGCCGGCGACAAGACCACCGCGCCGGATACCACCAAAACCAAGACCCAAGCGACCACGCCAGACGGCAAAAAGAAGCCAGCCAAGAAAGATCCTGACCAGATCGGCAACCGCGACGTCGGCAAGGGCATGAACTTCTACTCTTTGGAGAAAGAGATCGCCCTCGGCAAGAGCCTTGCCACAGACATTGAACGCCAAGCCAAGATTGTCGATGATCCGATGATCGCCGAGTATGTAAGCCGCGTTGGGCAGAACCTCGTGCGCAATTCCGACGCCAAGGTCCCTTTCACCATCAAGGTGGTGGATAGCGAGGACGTCAACGCTTTCGCCCTCCCCGGCGGCTTTTTTTACGTCAACACCGGGTTGATCATGGCCGCTGAAAGCGAATCGGAACTCGCCGGCGTCATGGGCCACGAAATCGCCCATATCGCTGCCCGCCACGGCACCAAGCAAGCCACGCGCGGCACGCTGGCCAACTTGGCGACGATTCCCTTGATGTTCACCGGCTTCGGCTGGACCAGCATGGCGATCCGCCAAGGTGTCAGCATCCTAATCCCGCTCGCCTTCCTCCAGTTCAGCCAAGCCCAGGAGCGCGAGAGCGATATCCTGGGCCTGCAATACATGTACAAAGCCGGTTACGACCCCACCTCCTTCGTCGACTTCTTTGAAAAATTGCAAGCGCGCGAGAAGCGCAAGCCCGGCACGATGTCGAAGGTCTTCTCATCCCATCCGCCCACGGCCGAGCGCGTTACCGACGCCCAGAAGAACATCGGCGAAATGCTCACCGCCCGTCCAGACTACGTCGTAACCACGTCGGAGTTCAACGACGTGAAGGCCCGCCTGATGGCCTTGAATGGCCGTCGCAAGGCCACTCCCGAAGATCCCAACCGTCCTCGTTTGAAGCGCGCCCCCGGCGGCACGATTCCGACGGATGACGGCAAGGGCGGCACCAAGGCCCCCACCGACGAGGACGATCGCCCGACGCTCAAGAAGCGTCAGTAGTTTACCTTAGCTGAAGGGCGCTCGAGAAATCGGGCGCCCTTTCTGCGTCTAGACCGTAACGATGCCGCCCCATTTGCGAATCCGGTCATCGCTGGTGATCAACGGCAGGCCGAGACAGCGGGCCGTGGCGACGATCAACTCGTCGGCTGGGTCGCGATGGAAGTTCTCAAGCGACACGCTGGCGGCGATGATCCTGTTGGTCAGGGGTTCGACATGCAGGCCTGGAAGGTGTGAGATTTCATCCAGCCAAACATCCAAGGGTTGCAGGATCTCAAAGCGTTTTCCGCCAACGAGTTTGGCGACCTCCCACAGGGTGATTGTCGAAATCACGAACTCCCCGTCCTTCTCCAGGCGCTCCAGGTATCGCCTTTGGGGGACGGACATCCGTCGCGACTCGTTCTGCCGCCACCATAACAGGATGTGGGTATCGAGAACGGCTCGCTTCAAGGCTGGTTGACTTCCCAATCGGCGGAGATGTCGAAATCAAGCAGATCTCCGAGGATGATCTCCCTGCCCACACCGCTCCCACGCAACGGCCGCCGGACCTCAGGCTCCATCGGAATTACCCGCGCCACGGGTTTGCCGTGTTTGGTGACGACGAGGCTCGCATGCTGGTCTGCCACTTGGTCGAGGAGTTGGAGGCATTTGGCCTTAAACTCCGTAGCCGAGATCTCTATAGCGGTGCTCATATTGCGAATCTAGCATAGTGACTAGTCATTGTGGTCATTACGGTTTTGTGGGACACCGCCTCTATTTGGTGGGAGGCGCGACGCCGCGCATGGCGGATGCGAGGAATTGACCGGTGTAGGACTGGGGCAGGGCAGCGATCTCTTCCGGCGTGCCGACGCCGACGATGAGGCCGCCGCCGGAGCCGCCTTCGGGGCCTAAGTCGATGACCCAGTCCGCAGCGCGGATGACGTCCATGTTGTGTTCGATTAACAGCACGCTGCCATGCTGCTCGATGAGTTTCTGGAAAGCGGTAAGTAACTTGGCGATGTCGTCGAAGTGCAGGCCGGTGGTGGGTTCGTCGAAGATAAACAAAGTCCCCGCGCAACTGGCCAGGGCTAAGTGCGAGGCTAGCTTCACGCGTTGCGCTTCGCCGCCCGAAAGCGTCGTCGCCGATTGGCCCAGGCGTAAGTAGCCCAGGCCCACTTCGTCCAGCACGCGGAGTTTGTTATGTAACTTTGGCTGGTCAGCAAACAGCACCATCGCTTCGGTGACGCTTAAGCGCAATACCTCGTGAATACTCTTCTCACGGTATTGGATTTCGAGTAAGGCGGGCTTGTAGCGCGTGCCTTTGCAGTCGTCGCACACAAGTTCGACGTCGGCAAGGAACTGCATTTCCACCGTCACCGTGCCGTCGCCCTGACAGGTTTCGCAGCGGCCGCCTGGGATGTTGAAGGAGAAGTGGCCAGCCGAGTAACCGCGCTTCTTGGCTTCAGGACTAGCGGCGAAGAGTTCGCGGATCAAGTCAAAGGCTTTGACATAAGTGACCGGGTTCGACCGCGGAGTACGGCCAATGGGCGATTGGTCGACAAGGACGACATTCGAGAGCCGTTCGGCGTGCTCCACACTGCGGCAGGTTTGGCGATCGGCGTTTTCGAAGGCTTCGCTTTCCGCCGCCGGTGACTCGCCCTCGCTTTTGTAGCGGCGCGCCAAGGTGCGATGGATCACGTCGTGCACCAACGTCGACTTACCCGAGCCGGAGACGCCGGTGACGGCGACCAGCATGTCGAGCGGGATTTCGACATCGATGTTGCGCAGGTTATTGGCGCGGCAGCCCGTAAAGGTGATGGTTCGCTTCTTGTTTACTTTGCGCCGCGTACCAGCATGGGGCCGCGCAGTGCTTTCGGCGCGCAGATGCACGCCGGTGCGCGAAGGATGGTCGGGCCAGCGGACCAGCTCATCGTAAGTGCCTTCGTAAATTAACTGCCCACCGTGCTCGCCCGCGCCGGGGCCGAGGTCAATGATATGGTCGGCGGCGCGCATGACGTCCGAGTCGTGCTCGACGACCAGGATGGTATTGCCGAGGTCGCGCAGTTCGTGGAGGATACGGATGAGGCGGCCGGTGTCGCGCGAGTGAAGGCCAATGGAGGGTTCGTCGAGAACATAGCAGGCGCCGACGAGCTGCGAGCCCAGGCAGGTGGCGAGCTGAATGCGTTGGGCTTCTCCTCCGGAGAGCGTGGCCGATAGCCGGTCGAGCGTGAGGTACTCAAGGCCGACGTCGTTTAAGAAGCGCAGGCGCTGGCGAATCTCTACCAGGATCTTGTCGGCGATGGCGCGGGCCTCGTCGGGCAAGGTCATCTGGGCGAAGAAGGCGAGGGCTTCGGCGATGTTGAGCCGCACCACGTCGCCGATGGTGCGTTCGGAGAGTTGCACGTAAAGGGCCTCCGGTCGCAGGCGGCTGCCGTCGCATTCGGGGCAGCGGGCATAGCCGCGGTAACGGCTCGCAAAGACACGCACGTGGACTTTGTACTTCTTCTTTTCCACTTCTTCGAAGAACTCACGCACGCCTTGCTCGACCGCTTTGCGCTCTTCGCGGCTGAGCTCACCGTAGGGTTTGGCAAAGGGAAACTTGGCCTTCTGGCTGCGCTTGAACTCTTCGTAGTGCCACTCGTAGGAGGGCTTGGTCCAGGGGTCGACGGCGCCTTCGTCGAGGCTCTTGGTGCGGTCGGGCACGACGAGGTCCATGTCGTAGTCGATGGTGTTGCCGAAGCCCTGGCACTTGGGGCAGGCGCCGAAGGGGTTGTTGAAGCTGAAGAGGCGCGGCTCGGGAGTTTGGAACTCCTTGCCGCAGGTTTTGCAACTGAAGGCTTCGGAGAAACGTAGCTGGCGTTTTTCGGGCATGGCCTCTTCGAAGATCACTTCGGCGGCTTCGCGATAACAGATTTCAGTGGTATCGACCACGCGTTGGTGCAGGTCCTCAGTGATGGCGAAACGGTCGACCAGCGCGAACAGCGGCTCGGCGAAGTTAATATCGAGCAGGCTCTCGGGCGAAGAGAACTCGAAGATCTTGCCGTCCTGGAAGAGGCGGTTGAAGCCTTTGGCGCGGAGCTCGAAGAGCCGGTCGCGCAGGTCGCCGGTTTCGACGCGGGCTTTCCGGACGGTCTTGAGCAGGGTCTTGGGATGGGCGGTGTCGATCTTCTTGGCGGCCTTCTTCGGCGCTTCGAGCTTTTCGCCCTTCTCCGGTTCGGCGGCCGGTGGCACGACGATGGGGAACAGCGCGTACCAGCGCGAACCCAAGGGCTGACGCAGCATGGCCATAGCGATCTGGTCGACGGTGTCCTTCTCCACGGCTTTGTGGCAATTGGGGCACCAGGTCTTGCCGGCGCGGGCGTAGAGCAGTCGTAAGAAGTCGAAGATTTCGGTGGACGTGGCCACCGTCGACCGCGGGTTGCGGGTCGTGTTCTTCTGCTTGATGGCCACCGGCGGCGCGATGCCTTCAATCTCGTCGATGTCGGGCTTTTCCATGCGCTCAAGAAACTGGCGCGCATAAGCGGACATCGACTCTACGTAACGACGCTGCCCTTCGGCATAGATGGTATCGAAGACGAGCGAACTCTTTCCGGAGCCCGAGACTCCGGTGACCACTGTTAATTGATGATGAGGGATCCCGAGCGTTAGGTTTTTGAGATTATGAACGCGGGCGCCACGAATGAGAATCGAATCCTGGATACTCTCAGTATAACGTTCGATGAAATTCTCCCAAGCCCTTATTCGTTGGTATCAGCAAGCGAAGCGCGATTTGCCCTGGCGCCATACCGCGGACCCCTACCGAATCCTCGTTTCTGAAGTGATGTTGCAGCAGACGCGCGCGGCGACGGTGATCCCTTATTACGAGCGCTTTCTGGCCGCTTATCCCACGGCTGAAGCGTTGGCGGCGGCGCCCGAGAGCGAGTTGCTGGCCATGTGGAGCGGCTTGGGATATTACTCGCGGGCGCGTAATCTACAGAAGGCGGCTCGGGTGATTGATTCGGTTTTTCCGGCTGACTACGGGGGGATTCGCGCCTTGCCGGGCGTCGGCGACTACACGGCAGCGGCGCTGGCGAGCATTGCCTTTGGGCTACCGCATGCGGTTCTAGACGGCAACGTTGTGCGGACGATGGCGCGGGTGACGAATGACGCGGGCGATGTGCGGTCGCTGTTGGTGCGGAAGCGGTTGCAGGCGGCGGCCGATGAGCGGCTGGACCCGAAGCAACCTGGGCTGTTCAACCAGGCCATGATGGAGTTGGGGGCGACATTGTGTACGCCGCGCAAGCCGCAGTGTCTGCTGTGCCCGGTCTCTTCGTTGTGCGAGGGCCGGAAGGCGGGCCGGCAGGATCAGTTGCCGGTGAAGTTGGGAAAGGCTCTGCCGATCGACGAGGAGCGCACGTTGTTGCTGGTACGGCGGAAGGAGCATTTTTTGTTCTGGCTGCGTCCGGCCGAGAGCCAGCGTCTGGCGGGTTTCCACGAACTGCCGGAGCCGGAGCAGTTGCCCTTGGCGGTAAGCGGGAAGTTGCTCGGGGTGGTGAAGCATTCAATCGTCAATCATCGCTACACGATCGCGATCTTTGCGGCGACGCTGGCGAAGGCGCCGGCCGGGTTTGTGTGGCTGGATCCGGCGGAGGCTTTGACGCGGCCGGTCAGCACGATTGCGAAGAAGGCGCTGCGGCTATTGAAGTGACGGTTCGGGCTCGGATCCAGGGGGTTAAAACACTGTAGACCGGCGTAGCGGTGGGCCGACTTTGGCGTTTCCGAATGAGACGGCGGCTGACTAAATCAACGGCCGATTGGACGCTGCGTTTGGACAGACCGGTGGCGTCCGCGTGCGCTGCGAAACCCATTAAGTTCCTCGGGATTCCGGTGGCGGATCAGGACCGAGCCATGCCTTGCCGCTCACCTTGGTCATAAGGGCATGCCTGGCACCATCCGCCTAGGTGCCAGGCATGCATCGGCGGAAAGAGGGGTGAGGCTCGGGTCTTTGCCTTTTGGGCGAGCGGGAGCGAGGCGGCCGGACGGCCGCTACAGCGGGACGCAGGATGGATACGGGGAAATTGACGCGACCACGGGCAACCAGAGCAGGCCGGGTCGAACCCGGACCCTTAGGCCAGGCCTTATCCCGGCGGTCCGCCGACGCTCAGGCGGACTGCCGGTCGCACCCACCCCTCTGGCCGATTGTGCGCCGACCCTGTCGACCACCGCGCCATCGGAGCCGCATTAGCAGGCGCTTCTTCTGCCGCCACCCGCAGGAACTTTCGCCAATCCGCTACGATCGTCTCCGGCTTACCAAACAGATTCTCCCATTGCTCCAGATCCAGCATCTCCTCAACGTCCAGACCCGCCCCGTGAGCTCGCGCGCTGGACCATTCCCAGTCCGACGCCCCGCCCACCATCCCCGTGGAGACCGGGCTGTTTTCGATGTAGCGCAAGAATGCCATAAATCCAGCAGAATCAAGCGATTCTGAGTCAAAACGCGGGGTCCAATTTACTGGACCCGTCTTCCTATATGCCGAAAGGTGCGGCGGACATATCTTCGTGCCTAAAGCACAAATTAGCCGCCAAGGCTCCTCCCGGTATCGTTCATTCAGATACCGCGAGTATTGACTCTGCATATCCCGCATTACATTCGAGATCGACTCGGATGTTGAAGCCTCAAACATCCAATGCCCATGGCTATGCATCAGGCAATAGCCATGTACCCGAACTTCGTACCGGCGGGCGCACTTACGCATGAGGTCCTTCCATTTGCGGAAATCCTGGCGGTCCAGGCTGACCCACTGGCCTTGATTCCCACGTTGCGTTACCCCATAAACCTGCTGAGGACGAATGTCACGGTGACGGCGCATCGTGACCTCG
>Ga0105044_10004547_pt1 | contig 19044 bp, 17 predicted proteins | sample MAT01_FD_78092 | JGI IMG/M metagenome (GOLD analysis project Ga0105044, IMG submission 78092) | Freshwater microbial communities from Lake Fryxell liftoff mats and glacier meltwater in Antarctica - MAT-01 | ecosystem: Environmental > Aquatic > Freshwater > Ice > Liftoff microbial mat | place...
CCCGACTTCTTTTTCGACGACCAGACCGGCCACATCGAAAACGCATCCGGCCACGTGCCTTCGGGGCATGTGGCTTCTGGAGTATCGAACCCCTGAGGCCGAAGCTGGCGCAGCCTCTTCAGCAGTTCAGGGCGCACTCAATCACTGCTGGCCCCCAGCCGGGCGCCTCAGCGGTAGAACACCTCCACCGCGCCTTTGAGCTGCATCATCATCGGCTGGCCCTTGCGGTCCAGCGTGCGGCCTGCTGCCACACGCACCCAGCCCTGGCTGATGCAGTACTCCTCGACGTCTTTGCGCTCCTGACCCTTGAAACGCACGCCGATGTCGTGCGCCAGCACAGCGGCATCGTGGTGGGGGCTGCGAGGGTTGGTGCTCAAGTGGTCGGGCAAAAGGGGGCGGGTGTCGGAGTTGGTGTCGGAGTTGGTGTGGGTGTTGGTGTCGGTGTCGGTGTGGGTCATATCCAGGTTCAGGCGTTGAAATAAAGGGCTCCCAGCGTGGCGATCAGCAGCAATGCTGCACCGGCCAGCGCAGGCCAGACCCAGATCGGGCGAGAGCCCCGCCAGGCCGCAGGGCGCTGACCACCTGCTGTGGCCCCGGCAGCGATGGGCACAGCAGAATCCAGCAATTGTTGCAAAGCCGGCATGCCGGCCGGCCGATGCTCTGGCCGCACCGCCAGGCCGGCGTCGATGGCGGCCAGAAAAGCTTCGGAATAGCGGCCGCGCCCGGCCTGACGCGCGCTCGGCATTTCGTCACGCACCACGCGGCCGATCGCAGAGCGTGGCGGCTGCTGCGTCACGGCCGTGTACAACACGGCGCACAGCGCGTAGACATCCGTCCACGTGCCTTGTCGCATACCTTGCTCGCCGTCGTACTGCTCCACCGGCGAGTAACCGCTTTTGAGGATCGCGGTCAGCGTCTGTGTCTGGTCGCCGATCACACGCCGCGCAGCGCCAAAGTCCAGCAGCACCGGCTGTGGCGCTTGCTGCAGGTAGTTGCCGACCTTGCGGTCATAGATCATCAGGATGTTGTCGGGCTCGACATCCCGGTGCACGCAGCCCTTGTCGTGCAACACGCTCAGGGCCTGCATCAACGGGCGCAGCAAATCACGCAGCCAAGCCTCGCTGGGGGGTGTGCCCAGATCGCTGAGCCACTTGCGCAAGGTGATGCCATCGTAAAAGGGCATCGCCATGTAGGCGGTGCCGTTTTGGGCCCAGAACCTGAAGACCTGCAACAGCGCGGGGTGATCAAACGAGCCCAGCAACCGGGCCTCTTGCATGAAGCCTTGCAGACCCTTGTCATAGGCCTTGGCAAAGCGCGGCAGCCTGGGCACCACTTCTGCGTCCTGACCACGCATCGCCAGCATCGTCGGCAAGAACTCCTTGATCGCCACAAAGCGGTCCAGCCGCTCGTCGCGGGCCAGGTAGATCAGGTTGTAGGGGCTGCGGCTGATCAGCTTTTGCAGCACAAACTCTTGCAGCGCATGGCCGGGCGGCAGCACGCCGGCCTGCCCGGCCCTGGGCAGCAACACGGTGCGCTGTTCTGCAGATTCACGCGGGTCGATGGCCATGGCAGCCGCATGTTGACATCAAGGCGCCTTGAAGTCACCCCCCCAGGCCATCACCAGCCGCTCAGGCTGAATGTACTTGCGCCAGGCGGCGTTGACTTGCTCCAGCGTGGCCCTGGCCAACTTGGCGTCGGTCTCTTGCGACAGCGCGAAGCGGCGATCCAGATACAGCAGGCTGCGCAGCTGAGAGGCCACGCTCCTGTCTTGCGCGCGCCCCAGGCGACGGAAGTTGAGAAGGCTGTCTTGCGCCTGCTGCAACTCTGCAGCGCTGAAGCCCTCCTTGAGCGAACGCGCGAGTTCTTGGCGCCAGGCGGCTTCGACCTGGGGCTGGTTCTGCGGCGCAAAGATGGCGCTGGAGACCCAGGGAGAGTTGAGCTCGATCTGGCCCCACTGCACACTTGACCGCACGTCGTAGCTCAAGCCCTCTTTCTCGCGGATACGCTGCCACAGCCGGGATGAGCCGCCAGAGCCAAAGATGTGGTTGGCCAGCATCAGCGGCACGTAGTCCGGGTGCGTGTCGTTGAGCGCCAGCGGCAGCACCACGGACAGGTTGGCGTTTTGCTTGTCCGGGGTATTGAATACCAGGCGCGCAGGCGGCAAAACCACCAACGGCTGCGGCGCCCGGGTGTAGCCGGATGGCCCGCCGGCAACCTGCATCCAGCCGCCCAGGGATTGCTGCAGGGCGGCCCTGACGGCCACCACATCCATGTCGCCCACGGCAGCAAACTCGGCGTGCGCTGCGCTGACCAGACGGCGGTGCAGGCTGCGCACCTGCTCCGCTGTCACTGCCTTCACGGCAGCTTCGGTTTCGTCAAAGGTCTCGGCGTAACGCAGGTCGCCCTTGGGATAAGGGTTGCCGTGGCGCTCCAGCGCATTGTCGATCACCGCCCCGGGCTCCTTGCGCTGGTTCTCGATGGCAGACAGCCACTGGCGGCGCACTTCTTCCAGCGCATCGGTCGGGAATGTGGGGTTGCGCAGCACCTGGCCGATCAGCTCGATGGTGGCGGGCAGCTGGGTGCGGGTGGTGTTGAAACTGACGTTCAACTGCTGACCACTGGCACCAAAATTCACATCGGCACGCAGGCGGTCGAAGCCATCGCTGATCTGCTGCCGGCTCAGGCCTTCGGCCCCCTTGTCCAGCAGCGCGCCCATCATCGACATCACCGCGCCCTGCCCTTGCAGCGAAGCCAGGTCGCCCACATGCAGCGTCAACCGCGCCTGCACAGCCTGGCCACGCGTGCCCTTGGGCAGCAGGCCGACGCGCAGGCCAGGGCTGGCGCCGGCTTTGGCGTCACGCAGCACAAATCGCTGCGTGCGTGCATCGAGGTTGCCAGGGGTGGCTTCGAAGCTTTCCACAGCGGCAGCCACCGAGTCGCCCTTGAAGCCTTGCAGTTGGGCCGCTACATCCACTCTTTGCGGCAATGGCGCACGCTGCGGCTGTGCCGTGGGCAGGTACATCGCCACGGTGCGGTTGTCTGGCAGCAGCCGCTCGCTGGCCAATCGGTTGACATCGGCCAGCTTCACATCCCGGATCCGGTTGCGCTCAAGAAAGTACAAACGCCAGTCACCTTTGGCGATCGCCGAAGACAAGGCCACGCCCACGGTTTCGGGGTCGGTGAAGCCTTGCTCCCAGGCGTTGAGCCATTGGGTGCGGGCGCGCTCGAGTTCTGCCGCCGTGATCGGCTCCGCGCCCAGCCCGTCCAGCACCGCAGCCATGGCCGCACGCGCCGCTTGAGCGTCCTGCCCCGGGGCCAACGACGCGCCCAGAAACATCGGTCCAGGTTCTGCCTGACCCCATGTGAAACCAAACACGCTGGCCGCCAGCCCTTTTTCAACCAGCCGCTTGTGCAGCCTGCCGGCAGGCGTGTCGCCCAGCACCTGGGCCAGCAGCACGGCTGCGGCAAAGTCCGGGTGCGCCGCCGGGGGCATGTGATAGGCCATGTAGACCGTCGGTGAACCGCCCACCCGCCGCAGCGTGACCGCGCGCTCACCGTCCTGCACCGGGTCGAGCGTGTAGGTGGTCTGCAGCACCCGGCTGGGGCGCGGGATGGGCCCGAAGCTCTGCGCCACCCAAGCGCGAACCTGCGTCGGGTCGAAGCGACCGGCGATGATCAAAGTGGCGTTGTCGGGCTGGTAGAACAGGCGGTAGAAGGCCTGCAGCCGCGTGATGTCGACGTTCTCGACGTCGGTCCTGGCGCCGATGATGCTGTTGCCGTAGTTGTGCCAGTCGTACATTGCGGCCAGCGTGCGCTGCAACAGCACCCGGCCAGGGTTGTTTTCGCCCGCTTCCATCTCGTTGCGTACCACTGTCATCTCGGTGTCGAGGTCGGCCTTGGCGATGAAGCTGTTGACCATGATGTCGGCCTGCCAGCTCAAGTACCAGCGCAGGTTGTCGTCGTTGGCGGCAAAACTGGCGAAATAGTTGGTGCGGTCAAAACTGGTCGTGCCGTTGGCGCGCAGACCGCGTTGGGTGAACTCTGCAAAGGCGTTGCGTGTGGTCGGCGTGCCTTTGAAGACCAGATGCTCCAGCAAATGCGCCATACCGGTTTCGCCATAGCTCTCGTGCCGGCTGCCGACGCGGTAAGTCACGTTGACGGTGGTGGTGGGCTTGCTGTCGTCGGGCACCAGCAGCACCTGCAGACCGTTGGCCAGACGGTATTCGCTGATGCCCTCGACCTGGGTGACTGGGCTCATGCCGGGCGGTACGGCTGTCCGGACCTGGGTCTGGGTCTGGGCGTGAACAACCGGCAGCGCCAGGCAGCACAGCATGCACAAAGAAGCAAATCTGGAAAGCAGGGTCATGGCATGCACGAGGCAAAGTCAGCGAGTCTGCAGTGTAGGTCGCCGTCATATTCCGCAGCCGAACGCGGCTTTGAGCGGCTTGGGGCGGCTTTTGGCGGCTTTGGGCGGCTTTGGGATGCGCAGCGCTGGCGGGCGAAAGAGGATGCCGGCAAAAGCGCCGAGCTTCAGCTCACTGGGTCATGGGCAGTCTGAGCAGCTGGTAGTCGGTGCGCCGCCACCGCCAACCCAGCGAGCACCGCACCCATCTGCTCGATGCCGGAGGCATGGATCAGCGAGCGACCGGAACCCCCGATGACCAGCGACGACCACTAGGACGCCCGCAGTACGACCCCATACAGCATGCCTTCGTGCCAGCGCAGCCAGACATTGCTGCCGCCGACGGCGCCCAGCGCCTGCAAGCCGCTGCCGGCAGGTACTGCCGGTGCGCGCCACTGGGCCAGATCTACGCCTGCAGGCAAGCTCCAGACGGCTTCAACCAGGTCAGGCACCAGCGTCACTTGCAGTCCCGTGCTGGAAGCCAGACGTCGAAAACCGTCTTCGTCCAGCACACGCACCAGGTAGAAACCACGCGGCTTGTGGTTCGGATCGGGAGTCCAGGCTGCCCATTGCGCATCGTCTGCGATGGCCTGCCCGGCGCTGCCCAGCAGCTGCTGCAACTCCTGCCTGTTGCTCGTAAAGAAACCCATGTCGTACATCCCCTTTGCCAACCATCCGACCCCCACCAGCAGCGCCAGCAGCGCTGCCAGACCCCAAGCTCTGGCCTTCATCGCTCCGGTCGGGTCACACCGATGTCGGCGGCTGAAACCTTGTCGTATGCAGGCACCGGCGTACCGCCAGCCCACACCACACGCGCATCCCTTTCAGTCTGGCGGAAGTCAGCAGACTCGCTGCTGATGCTGAAGGCCTTGCCGGGCAAAAAGGCGTGGGCCACGCGGGTCTTGGCTTCGCCGGAAGCGCTGCGGCCGCCCCGGTCCAGGTCCTTGGGGTCGAAGTCCCAGTCGTCGGCGAATTCCATCCGACCTTCGGCCACCCAGCTGCCATCGGCTTGCACCTGGATCAGCCCATTGAGCTTTGTCGTGAACTGACCAAGGGTGCCGTTGGTCAGCGCGATGGCGCGCATCTCCAGCGTGAAGGGGTAATCGACGCGGGACTGGCGACTGGCAGCTTCACTTCTGAGCTTGCTCAGCCGATTGTTGAAGGGAGTGGATTCCAGCAGATTGATCGACGGGTTGCAGTCGATCATCTCCTTCAGGTTCAGCTTGATCTGTTTGCCGTTGCCGTAGACGAAGTGATGGATGAATTTCTTCGGCAGGTAATGGTCAAAAAATGAAGAGAAAAAATCGGCGGCCACTCGATCACGCAATTCACCAGGCAGGGTGGCGATGTAGTCCACCTTGGCCTGAATGTCGCCATGAAGAGCACGCAATTCCTGCATCACGACGCGGTAAGCCAACTCGCCAGCGCCCTGAATGACTGTGGTGCTGCGCTGGCGAATCTGCTGCCGCACCCAATGTTTGGCATGATCCAATGGATCGATCAGACCCGGCGGCATCGACACTGCGCGTGTCAGCGTACCCACATCGATGTAGGTTGACATGCCATTGCCAATGGCGCCGGGGAATCTGAAACCTGCCATGCCTCACCTCCTGTTTGGCGACCCACTCGACCCACTCGACCCGTTTCGCAGGCCGATTGTCGAGCAATCGGTGCTTGGGGCAGCGCTCGGGCTGTACGTTGGTGCAGTGCGCTTGTGCAGCAGGCTGCCTGGAGTTGCCCGGGTTGCCCGGGTTGCTCGCCACCACCCGCATCTTCGCCCTCAATCCATACTGCGGTAAGCGCGCAAACCCTGAAGATCCAGCACCCTGACCCCACCATATTCGACCCGGATGACTTCAGCGGCTTGCAACGCCGCCAAGGCCTGGTTGACGCGCTGGCGACTCAGGCCCACCAGATAACCCATTTCTTCCTGGGTGATGCGCAGTAACTCGCCCACACCCGGGTACAAAACCGGGTGAAACAGTGCCGCCAGGCTGCGCGCCACACGCTCGTCAGGGTCGGTCAGGCGATCGATCTCGCGAGCACCGATGAACTGGCCCAGACGCTCGTTGAGCTGGTTCATCACAAAGCGGTTGAAGGCGATGCTGCGGTCCAGCAGCCAGTGAAAACAACCCACGCTGATGCCGGCCACCACGCTGTTGCGCAGTGCCTGGATGTTGTAACGGTAGGGCTCGTTCTTCAGCACCGTGCCTTCGCCAAACCAGCCGCCTGCCGGCACACCGGTGAAGGTGATGGGCATCGTGTCGCCGCTGGCTGATCCGCTGTCGTTGCTCATCTTCAGCAAGCCGTCCAGCACACCAAACCAGTAGGTGGCCGGCCGGCCGATGCGGCACAGCAATTCACCCGACTCGACTTGCAGCACCCGCATGTCGTCCAGCACGCGGGTGCGCTCGAGCTCGCTCAGTTGCTGCAGCCAGGGAATCCTCTGCAACTCACCCGGCTCCACGGCTCTGGAGCGCGAAGCCCGGGCACGGCGTGCCAGGGCTGCTGGCGGAAAAACGAGGCTGGGCATTGAAGGGCTTTGCCCTCGGGCTGGACTGCCCAGACGCTGCCATGGTGAAGGGCCTGCAGCCGGGACTGGGGAATGACCTGTCAGGATGAACCCGTAAATTGTCGTCGCAACGACAGCACGGCGTCAAAGCACGCCTTAGAGTGTGGATCAATAGAACAAGGAGACAGCCTTTTGCAGACGACGTTCCCACGTCTGATGCTGGATCACGCCAAACAGCGGCCGCAGGCCGCAGCCTTGCGCGAGAAGGTCTACGGCATCTGGCAGACCACCTCTTGGCGCGAACTGGCGCTGCAGGTGCAGCACCTGGCTGCGGGCCTGGCTGAGGCTGGCCTGCAGCGGGGTGAGCACGTGGTGGTGGTGGGCGACAACCGGCCACGCCTGTACGCCGCGATGCTGGCGGCGCAGTCGCTGGGCGCCGTGCCAGTGCCGCTGTACCAGGACGCAGCAGCCACCGAGTACGAGTTTCCGATCAACAACGCCGAGGTGCGTTTTGCAATCGTCGAGGACCAGGAGCAGGTCGACAAGATGCTGGAACTGCGCGAGCGCTGCCCGCTGCTCTCTCGCATCTGGTTTGACCAAGAACGCGGACTGCGCAACTACGACGAACCTGGGCTGACCTCGTTGGACGCGTTGACCCAAAGCGGCAAGAACTTCATCAGCCAGCACGCTGGCTGGTTCGAGCAGCAAGTCGCCCAGGGCCGGCCCGATGAGGTGGCGGCGATGTTCTTCACCAGCGGCACCACCGGCAACCCCAAGGGCGTGGTGCACACGCACTTCAGCCTGCTCGACCGCGCAGCCGCCGGCAAGAAGTTCGACAAGCTCACGGCCGACGAAGAAGTGCTGGCTTACCTGCCGCTGGCCTGGATTGGCCAGAACATCTTCAGTTATGCGCAGTGGCTGACCTGCGGCTATGTCGTCAACTGCCCCGAGAACGGCTCAACCGTCACCATTGACCTGAAAGAAATCGGGCCGACCTATTACTTCGCACCACCGCGTGTCTTTGAAGACCTGCTGACTGCGGTGATGATCCGCATGGAAGACGCAGGCAGCCTCAAGCGCGGTTTGTTCAAGCACTTCATGGCGGTAGCCAAAGAGGTGGGCCCCAAGTTGTTGGACGGCCAGGTCGTGGGCTGGCTGGACAAGCTTCGCTACCGGCTGGGCGACCTGCTGATATACGGCCCGCTGCGCAACACGCTGGGTTTTTCGCGCGTGCGTGTGGCCTACACCGCCGGTGAAGCGATCGGCCCGGATCTGTTTACTTTTTACCGCAGCATCGGCATCAACCTGAAGCAGCTTTACGGCAGCACCGAGACCGCAGTGTTCGTGTGTTTGCAGCCCGACCACGAAGTCAGGGCCGACACGGTGGGCGTGCCGATCGACGGTGTCGAGCTGAAGGTCAGCGACAGCGGCGAGATCATGGTGCGCAGCCCGGGCCTGCTGCAGGGCTACTACAAGAACCCCGAAGCCACGGCCGAGGTGCTGACTGCTGATGGCTGGTACCACACCGGCGACGCCGGCTTTCTGGATGGCAGCGGCCACCTGAAGATCATCGACCGCGCCAAGGACGTCGGCAAACTGTTCGGCGGCGCCAACGACGGCGCCATGTTCGCGCCCAAGTATGTCGAGAACAAACTCAAGTTCTTCCCTTACATCAAGGAAGCCGTGGCTTTTGGCAACCGCCGCGACAAGGTCTGCGCTTTCATCAACATCGACTTCGAAGCCGTGGGCAACTGGGCCGAACGCCAGAACCTGTCCTACGCCGGCTACACCGACTTGGCAGCCAAGAAGGAGGTGCTCTCGCTGGTGCGCGATTGTGTGCAGCAGGTCAACGGAGACCTGGCCCACGACCCGATGCTGGCCGGCAGCCAGGTGCACCGCTTCATCGTGCTGCACAAGGAGCTGGACGCCGATGATGGTGAACTGACCCGCACGCGCAAGGTGCGGCGCGGCACCATCGGCGACAAATACCAGGTGCTGGTGGACGCGATGTACGCCGGCAAACATGAGCAGTTCATCGAGACGGCGGTGAAGTTCGAAGACGGCCGCAGCGGCAGCGTCAGCGCCACGCTGCCGGTGGCGGATGCAGAGACCTTTGCTGCTGTAGCCACCCTGAAGAAGGCCGCCTGATGGCTCAGAGAAAAATCGGCGATGTGATCCTGGAGGTCAAGAACATCAGCCTGCGATTTGGCGGCGTCAACGCGCTGACCGACATCAGCCTGGACGTGCGCGAACACGAGGTGCGCGCCATCATCGGCCCCAACGGTGCAGGCAAGAGCAGCATGCTGAACTGCATCAACGGTGTCTACATACCGCAGGAAGGGCAGATCACCTTCAAGGGCAAGAGCTTCAGCCACATGAACAGCCGCCAGGTGGCAGAGATGGGTGTCGCGCGCACCTTCCAGAACCTGGCGCTGTTCAAAGGCATGAGCGTGCTGGACAACATCATGAGCGGGCGCAATCTGCGCATGAAGACCAACATCTTTCAGCAGGCTTTTCGCAACCCCTGGTGGTCGGCAGCAGAACGCGAAGAAGGCGAGCATCGCGAGGTGGTCGAAAAAATCATCGACTTTCTCGAAATCCAGGCCTACCGCAAGACGCCCGTGGGCCGCCTGCCCTATGGATTGCAAAAGCGCGTGGACCTGGGCCGCGCGCTGGCGATGGAACCCAGCGTGTTGCTGCTGGACGAGCCGATGGCCGGCATGAACGTCGAAGAAAAGCAGGACATGAGCCGCTTCGTGCTGGATGTCAACGACGAGTTCGGCACCACCATCGTGCTGATCGAGCACGACATGGGGGTGGTGATGGACATCAGCGACCGCATCGTGGTGCTGGATTACGGCAAGAAGATCGGCGACGGCACACCGGCCGAGGTGCGCGCCAACCCCGAAGTCATTGCTGCTTACCTCGGAACCTCGGACTGACATGGGCTTCTTTCTTGAAACACTGATCGGCGGCCTGATGGCCGGCATGCTGTATTCGCTGATCGCCTTGGGCTTTGTGCTGATCTTCAAAGCCAGCGGCGTGTTCAACTTCGCGCAGGGCGCGATGGTGCTCTTCGCGGCGCTGGCGATGGCGCGCTTTTCCGAGTGGATACCGCAGGCATTGGGCTTCGACAACAAGGTGCTGGGCAATGTGCTGGCCTTTGCCGCGGCGTTGCTGCTGATGGTGGTGGTGGCCTGGATCATCGAGCGCTTCGTGCTGCGCAAGCTGGTCAACCAGGAGGCCATCACGCTGCTGATGGTCACCTTGGGCATCGCGTACTTTCTGGACGGCTTTGGTCAAACCCTGTTCGGCAGCGATATTTACAAGATCGACATCGGCCTGCCCAAAGAGCCGATGTTCTTGTTCGAGAGCGTGTTCCCAGGCGGCATGCTGGTCAGCAAAGAAGACCTCTACGCAGCAGCGATTGCGGCTGCGCTGGTGATCTCGCTGAGCCTGTTCTTTCAGTACACCAGCACTGGCCGAGCACTGCGCGCGGTGGCTGACGACCACCAGGCAGCGCAAAGCATCGGCATCTCGTTGTCGCGCATCTGGGTCATCGTCTGGAGCGTGGCCGGTTTCGTGGCGCTGGTGGCCGGCATGATCTGGGGCAGCAAACTGGGGGTGCAGTTCTCGCTCAGCCTGGTGGCGCTGAAGGCCCTGCCGGTGGTCATCCTGGGCGGGCTGACCAGCGTGCCCGGCGCCATCATCGGCGGGCTGATCATCGGCGTGGGCGAGAAGCTCTCCGAGGTCTATATCGGGCCGATGCTGGGTGGCGGCATCGAGATCTGGTTTGGTTATGTGCTGGTGCTGTTTGTGCTGCTGGTGCGCCCCCAGGGCCTCTTCGGCGAAAAGATCATCGACCGTGTGTAAGAGGACAAAATATTTGATGCGTTACGGAACAAAGAACCAAGCCGCATGCGCAGAGCCGGCTCCGCCGGTCCGCTGCATGAGCCCCCTTGGGGGGCAGCGACCAGCGGCAGCGTGGGGGCACAATTTCTCATGATTTACCGTGAGAACGGCCAGTTCAAGACAAGTTACAGCAGCGACCAGCAGGTCTTCGCCATCGCGCAAGACCGCTGGGGCATCCTGCTGCTGCTGGTGTTTGCAGTCGTCGGCGTGCCGTTGCTGGCTGACGAGTACATGTTTCGCGCCATCCTGATCCCGTTTCTGATCCTGTCGCTGGCAGCACTCGGTCTGAACATCCTGGTGGGTTATTGCGGCCAGGTGTCTTTGGGCACCGGCGCCTTCATGGCGGTGGGCGCTTATGCGGCCTACAACTTCATGGTGCGCATCGATGGCATGCCCTTGCTGGCGGCCATCCTGCTGGGCGGCTTGTGTGCCACCGTGGTGGGCGTGCTGTTTGGCATCCCCAGCCTGCGCATCAAGGGGCTGTATCTGGCGGTGGCCACCTTGGCAGCGCAGTTCTTTGTCGATTGGGCCTTTCTGCGCATCTCGTGGTTCACCAACAATTCCACCTCGGGCTCAGTCTCGGTCTGGGGGCTGGAAGTGCTGGGCTTCAGCATTGCAACACCCCAGGCCAAGTACCTGTTCTGCCTGGCTATCCTGGTGGTGTTTGCGATCCTGGCCAAGAATTTGGTGCGCAGCCACATCGGCCGCGAATGGATGGCCATCCGCGACATGGACGTGGCCGCTGCAGTGGTCGGCATCCGGCCGGTGTACGCCAAGCTCACGGCCTTTGCGGTCAGCAGTTTCATCGTCGGGGTCGCCGGCGCGCTTTGGGGCTTTGTGCACCTGGGGTCGTGGGAGCCGGCAGCGTTTTCGATCGACCGCAGCTTTCAGTTGCTGTTCATGATCATCATCGGCGGGCTGGGCTCGATCATGGGCAGCTTCTTTGGCGCCGCCTTCATCGTCATCCTGCCGATCTTCCTGAACCAGGCGCTGCCGGCTTTGGGCGGCCTGGTGGGCATCGACATCAGCACCGCGATGGTGGCCCACACCGAGCTGATGATTTTTGGTGGCCTGATCGTTTTCTTTCTCATCGTCGAACCCCATGGCCTGGCCAAGCTGTGGTCGATGGGCAAAGAAAAGATGCGGTTGTGGCCATTTCCGCATTGAACAACGTTAAACATCAATGAGTGATCGGCCGACGGGCCTGTGGCTGAAATGGCACTGACGAGTGCTTGTTCCTTTGACATTCGCTTCTTTGACCTTCGCTTCTTTGACACTTGATTGGAGACACAGATGAAATTCAAGACTTATGCAGGTGCCGTCACCTTGTGCGCCGCCGCCGCAGCAGCCCTGATCAGCAGCGCTGCGATGGCGCAGGAGAAGGTGCAGTTCTTCCCCAGTCTGACCGGCCGCACCGGCCCGGTGGCGCCCAACGCCACGCCTTTTGCCAACGGCTATGCCGACTACATGAAACTGGTCAACGCACGCGGTGGTATCAACGGCGTGAAAACGCTGGTCGAAGAATGCGAGACCGCCTATGCCACCGACCGCGGTGTCGAATGTTATGAGCGGCTCAAAGGTAAACACGGCGGCGCCACCGTCTTCCAACCGCTGTCGACCGGCATCACCTTTGCGTTGACCGGCAAGGTCCCTGCCGACAAGATTCCGATGATCACTTCCGGTTACGGCCGCAGCGACAGCGCAGATGGTGGCGTCTTCAAGTGGAATTTCCCGCTCATCGGCCACTACTGGGTGGCTGGCGACACGGTGCTGCAGCACATCGCCAAGACCCAGGGTGGCTGGGACAAGATGAAGGGCAAGAAGATCGCCGTCGTCTACCACGACAGCCCCTTCGGCAAAGAACTGCTGCCCATCATGACCGAGCGCAGCAAGATGCATGGCTTCGAGCTGCAGTTGCTGCCGGTGCCCGCGCCTGGCGTCGAGCAAAAGGCCATCTGGCTGCAAGTGCGCCAGCAGCGCCCCGACTTCGTGGTCATGCAGACCTGGGGCGTGATGACCGCCACCGCCATCAAGGAGGCAGTTGCCACGGGCTACCCACGCGAAAAGATGTTCGGCACCTGGTGGAGCGGCGCTGAACCCGATCTGCGTGACGTGGGCGCCGGCGCCAAAGGCTACAGCGCGGTGATGATGCAACACGGCGCAGAACCCAACAGCGCGGTGGTCAAGGAAATCCTGGCCAAGGTGCACGACAAAGGCCAGGGCACCGGGCCCAAGGACGAAGTGGGCCAGGTGCTTTACATGCGCGGCGTGGTCGGCGCGATGCTGTCGGTTGAAGGTGTGCGTGCTGCGCAAGAGCGTTTTGGCAAGGGCAAGCACATGACTGGCGAGCAAGCTCGCTGGGGCTACGAGAACCTGAACCTGACGCAGGCCAAGCTGGATGCGCTGGGCTTCGGTGGCGTGATGCGGCCGGTGTCCACCAGCTGCGCTGACCACATGGGTTCGGCCTGGGCGCGTGTGCACACCTGGGACGGCAGCAAATTCACCTGGGCCTCCGATTGGCTGCAGGCGGATGACCAGATCATCAAGCCGCTGGTGCGTGCATCGGCCGATGCCTATGCAACAGAAAAGCAGATCACTCGCCGTACGCCAGCGGACTGCCAGAGCTGAACTGAAAGCGCCTGTCTCTGCGACTGCCACTGCACCCTCATGTCCAACATCCTGCTCAGCGTCAACGGCATCGAGGTCATCTATAACCATGTGATCCTGGTGCTCAAAGGCGTCAGCTTGCAGGTGCCTGAAGGGGGTGTGGTGGCTTTGCTGGGCGGCAACGGCGCCGGCAAGACCACCACGCTGCGCGCCATCAGCAATTTGCTGGAAGGTGAGCGGGGCGAAGTCACCAAAGGCAGCATCGAGTTGCGTGGTGAACGCATCCAGAAGCTCAGCACTTCCGACATGGTGCAGCGCGGTGTGGTGCAGGTGATGGAGGGCCGGCACTGCTTTGCCCACTTGACGATCGAGGAAAACTTGCTGACGGGGGCCTACACCCGCAAGGACGGCAAAGCAGCCGTGGCGCAGACGCTGGAGAAGGTCTACAACTACTTTCCGCGCCTGAAAACACGCCGCAGCAGCCAGGCGGCGTACACCAGCGGCGGCGAGCAGCAGATGTGCGCCATTGGCCGCGCCTTGATGGCCAGCCCGAAGATGGTGCTGCTGGATGAACCCAGCATGGGTCTGGCACCGCAGTTGGTGGAAGAAGTGTTCGAGATCGTCAAAGACCTCAACAGCAAAGAGAACGTGACCTTTTTGCTGGCCGAGCAGAACACCAACATGGCGCTGCGCTATGCCGACTACGGCTACATCCTGGAAAACGGCCGCATCGTGATGAATGGTGAAGCCAAGTCGCTGCGCGAAAACGAAGACGTCAAAGAGTTCTATCTGGGCATGGGCGGTGGTGATGCCGATAACCCGCGCAAGAGCTTCAAGGACGTCAAGAGCTACAAGCGCCGCAAGCGCTGGTTGAGCTGAGGGCCTGACGGAGACAACACCGGATGGCCGATGACGACTGGGGCTTCGCGCCGCCTGCCTTTGATGCCACGCAAGCCATGGCGCAAATCCGCCGCAGCCTGCGTGACCTGCGGCTGACCGAAAGAGACAACGGCTTTGTGCTGGGCGGCAAGCCCGTGTTGCAAACGCTGCCGGCGGCGCCCGATGTCGGCAGCGAGACCTCGGTACTGCACTTCAAGTTGGCGCGCCAGTTGCGACTCAGCCCCGATTGGGACCGCATGGAGCTGCGGTCCCCAGCGGATCAGCGCAAGCTGCTGGACGAACTGAAACGCCGGCTGGCACGCTGGGAACATGAAGATTGACAACGCGCCTGCCGCAGATTACGCCCTGAGAGGGTGGAGATGACAGCAACAATGCACAGCCCTTGGGACCGCCTGGAAACACGCAGCGCTGATGAGCGCGAAACAGCGCTTCTGTCGGCCCTGCCCAGCGTCGTGCAAGCGGCCAAGGCCTTGCCTGGGTGGGCGGCCAGCCTGGCCGACATCGATCCCGCAGCGATCAACACGCGAGCAGCCCTGACAGCCCTGCCCGTCTTGCGTAAGAACGAGCTGCAAGCCTTGCAGCAAGCGGAAAGCGGTAACGACCCTTTCGCCGGCTTGAGCGCCCTCGGTTGGCGGCGTCTGGGCGCAGCGCGCAGGGCCAGACGCGTGTTCCAGTCACCCGGGCCGATCTACGAACCTGAAAGCGCAGCCACCGACTATTGGCGCGCTGCCAGGGCGCTGCACGCTGCAGGTTTCGCTGCCGGCGACCTGGTGCACAACAGCTTCAGCTACCACCTGACACCCGGCGCCTGGATCATGGAAAGCGGTGCCCAGGCACTGGGTTGCACGGTCTTCCCGGGTGGCGTGGGCAACAGCGAGTTGCAACTGCAGGCCATGCGCGATTTGCAGCCCGACGGCTATGTCGGCACCCCGAGCTTCTTGCGCATCCTGCTGGAGAAGGCAGAACAAATCCAATTGGCCTTGCCCGGCCTGAAAAAAGCGCTGCTCAGCGGCGAAGCATTCCCTGCCGCGCTGCGCGATTGGCTGGCGCAGCGCGGCGTGCAGGCCTACCAAGCCTATGCCACCGCTGATCTGGGCCTGGTCGCCTACGAGACCAGCGCGCGTGAAGGCCTGGTGCTGGATGAAGGTGTGATCTTGGAGATCGTGCGTCCGGGCACAGGCGACCCGGTGCCCGAGGGCGAAGTCGGTGAGCTGGTCGTCACGGTGCTCAACCTCGACTACCCTTTGCTGCGCTTTGGCACGGGCGATCTCAGCGCCGTGCTGCCGGGCCCCTGCCCCACGGGCCGCACCAACACCCGCATCAAGGGCTGGATGGGCCGTGCCGACCAGACCGCCAAAGTACGCGGCATGTTCGTGCATCCCAGCCAGATCGCAGAAGTGCTCAAGCGCCACCCCGAAGCGAGCCGGGCGCGTTTGGTCGTCGAAGGCGAAATGGCCAACGATCGCATGACCCTGCATGTGGAGAGCAGCTCCAGCACCCCCGGGTTGCAGGAAGCGCTGGCGCACTCGCTGCGCGAGCTGACCAAACTGCGTGGAGATGTGGTGCTGCACGCGCCCGGCGCCTTGGCCAACGACGGGCGGGTCATCGAAGACCTGCGCAAACTGGGCTGAGCCGTACCACTGACAGGGTCTAGGTAATTCCCACCTGGAAAACTGCTTGCGCTGCACTAGCATCGTGGCCGGAAACTCGATATCACAAGCGTCGACATCACAAGCATCGATATCAAAAGCAACCAGCGGTCTCATGGCTGTCCGGAATCTGTTTAAGAATTTGCCTGTCCAGCACTCATCTCAAGGAGACGATCGAATGAAAAAAGCCCTGTTGGCCACCGCACTTGCTCTTGCAGCAACGGCAACGATGGCCTTCCCTGACAAGCCCATCACCTTGGTGGTGCCTTTCGCTGCCGGTGGCCCCACCGACAAGGTTGCGCGCGACTTCGCCGAAGCGCTGCGCAAGCCGCTTGGCGGCGCCACCGTGGTGGTTGAAAACGTGGGTGGCGCCGGCGGCACGCTGGGTGCGACCAAAGTGGCCAAGGCTACGCCCGATGGCCACACGCTGCTGCTGTTTCACATCGGCATGTCCACCACACCGGCGATGTACCGCAAGCTGAGCTACAACCCGCTGCAGGACTTCGAGTTCCTGGGCATGATCAACGACGTGCCGATGACCTTGCTGGGCCGCAAGACATTGCCGGCCACCAACTACGCCGAGCTGGTCAAGTGGCTCAACGACAACAAAGGCAAGATCAACCTGGCCAACGCTGGCTTGGGATCAGCTTCGCACCTGTGCGGCTTGATGTTCCAGAGCAGCATCAAGGTGGACATGACCACCGTCCCCTACAAAGGCACGGCACCTGCGATGAATGACCTGTTGGGCGGCCAGGTCGATCTGATGTGCGACCAGACCACCAACACCACCGGTCAGATCGCGGCGGGTACCGTGCAGGCTTACGCCGTGTCGACGATGCAGCGCGTCAACACGCCCGTGTTGGCCAGGTTGCCGACGCTGGACGAGTCAGGCCTGAAGGGCTTCAACGTCAGCATCTGGCACGGTTTGTACGCGCCCAAAGGCACGCCGCAGCCGGTTCTGGACAAACTCAACGCGGCCTTGAAAGAAGCGCTGAAAGACGCTGACTTCATCAAGCGCCAGACCGATCTGGGCGCCGTGGTGGTTACCGACAACCGCACCAGCCCGGCCGAGCACAAGAAGTTTGTTGCGTCAGAGATCGACAAGTGGGGCGCCGTCATCAAGGCAGCCGGTCAGTACGCTGATTGAGTCGGCCGTTGCGGATCGATGGCTACAAAAAAAGGGCCCTCCCGAAGGGGCCTTTTTCTTGAGCTGCAGCGGCGTGGCTCGTTCAGGGTGGGTGACTCACATCCCGGCTGCTGCCTTGGCTCTGATCTTGGCGTTGATGTAAGCCCCGTGCGGTACGTGCAGCAGGTCTGCCACGCGCCACAGCACATGGTTTTCATGGCTGGCCAGATCGCCGTCAGCGTAGGCCACCTCCCACATCGATTCGATCACACGCACTTTCTGCGCATGGTCCAGATGATCGTTCAGGGCGGAAGTGAACTGGTGAAAGTCGGTGGCCTGGCGCTGGGTCTGCGCGGCCAGTTCCAGCAAGCGCGCGACCTCGTCTTCGGTCAAAGAGAACTTGCGGCGCAACACCTGCAACACCGCCTCACGTTCGGTTTTGCCGACATCGCCGCTGGCGCACATCACCTCGGTCAGCAGCACAGCCGTGGCGAGTTGCAGCCGGTGCTCTTCGGCGGCTGAGCCTTTGGCGCCGGCGCGCGGCAGCAAACCCTGCGCAGCCGGAGCAGCGCCAGAAGGCGCTGAAGGCGACGCCAGCAGGCTGTCCAGCAGGTCTTTCAAATTGCGAAGCATTCTGACCTCATCGGTTCCACAGGGGTTGATCTTTTCATGGGCTGGGCATCCATGCACGGGGCGCGGTTTCGAGCCATTCTGTCGCCGGCTCAAGCAATGCGCAGCGGCAAGGTCACCGGCCCGTCGTTGATCAGGTGGATCTGCATGTCAGCACCGAAGACACCCGCAGCGACCTTCGGGTGACTGGCCCGCGCCTGGCGCAGCAGTTGCTCGTACAAAGCGCGGGCCAGCGCAGGCGGCGCTGCAGCACTGAAGCCGGGGCGATTGCCCAAGCTCAGGTCCGCGGCCAGCGTGAATTGCGACACGATCAGCAGGCCCCCCTGGATGTCCTGCACGCTGCGGTTCATCTTGCCTTGTTCGTCGCTGAAGACGCGCAGCTTCAGCAGCTTGGCCAACAGCTTTTGCACCTGGACATCGGTATCCGCGGGTTCGGCGCACACCAGCACCAGCAACCCGGCATCGATTTCGCCCACGATCTGGCCGCCAACCTGCACGCTGGCCTGGCTGACCCTTTGCAGCAACGCGATCACAGCGGCTCTTCCTCAGTGGCTGTGGCCACTTCGGCATCGCTGGGCAGCAACTGGATGGTGGCGCGCAATCCAGGCACCGCATCCATCAGCGCTTGTTCGACATTGGTACGCAGCGCCGCAGCGCGGCCCAGCGACCAGGCGGGCGGCATGTGCATGTGCAGGCTGACGAAGCGACGCTGCCCGGCCCTGCGGGTCGCCACATGATCAAAGCGAATCGCGGGGTGCTCGAAGCCGTCCAGGACGCGCTGGATGCTGGCCTGCACCTCGGGCTCCAGTGCCGCGTCCATCAGGCCAGCGGCCGAGCGTTTGATCAAACCAGCGCCTTCACGCAGGATGTTCAGCGCCACGCCAATCGCCAGCGCCGGATCCAGCCACCACCAGCCGGTGGCTGTGGCCGCCAGCAGGCCGATGACCACGCCGCCGCTGGTCCAGACATCGGTGTACAGATGTCGGGCATCACCTTCCAGCGCCACCGAACGCACAGCCCGCGCCTTCTTCATCATGCTGAAGGCCAAAGCCCAGTTGAGCACAGAGCTGAGCACCGACAGCAGCAAGCCCAGGCCCAGGTCTTGCAACGGCTGCGGCGTGATCAGCCGCGACACTGCAGCCCAGATGATGGCCAGTGCTGCTGCAAAGATCAGCACACCTTCAAAACCACTGGAAAAGTACTCGGCCTTATGGTGGCCGTAAGGATGGTCTTCGTCAGGCGGGCGCGCCGCCACCGTGACCATCGCCAGCGCAAACATCGCGCCTGCCAGGTTGACCAGCGACTC
>Ga0105044_10004550_pt1 | contig 19035 bp, 19 predicted proteins | sample MAT01_FD_78092 | JGI IMG/M metagenome (GOLD analysis project Ga0105044, IMG submission 78092) | Freshwater microbial communities from Lake Fryxell liftoff mats and glacier meltwater in Antarctica - MAT-01 | ecosystem: Environmental > Aquatic > Freshwater > Ice > Liftoff microbial mat | place...
ATCCCCCGGATCGATCGCTTCACGCTCGAACCCTGCGCCGGTGTCAATGTGGTCTGAAGCTTGTGCGGCGTGTGGCTCCGGTGATGAACGCTGTCGCGATGCTTCCATTTGCAGACGGTCTGCTCGTTTGTCGGGAAAACGATTCACCGGATCGTTTGCTGGCCCTCCAACCTCCCGAACCGTTCCGCCAGGACCGACGCGGGCTCATAGCTGGCCTGGATCGCCGCCCGGACCTTCGGGGTCGTCGTCGCCTGCTTGTGAAGCTGAATCAGCATGGCCGCTCTCCGTTCGGAATGTCCCTCAGAACCGATCTTGTCATGAAAAACGCAGAGCGCCGAGGGTCTATGTGATGATCCGGGATGGAACATGCCGCCGGTTTCGCAGCGTCCCTGCCATTGGAGTTGCAGCGCCGGTTGATCTGTCGCCGGGCACCACGTCTGGAAATCGAATTCGAAGGTGATGGCGGCGGCCACGTTTTGCGGGTTATCGCGGCTGACGGCAAATCGGCCCCGGGCGGATCGCCGACGATGGCCATCCTGGACGAACGCGGCCATTGGGAACTAGACCGGGGCGACGAGTTGGAGGCGGCGCTGCTGTCCGGTCTGGGCAAGCGCGGCGGGCGGGCGCTGATCATTTCCACATCGGCCCGCGACGACACGCATCCGTTTTCGCGCTGGATTGATGATCCGGTCACCGGCAGTTTCGTGCAGGAACACCGGCCACCGATAGGCCTGCCCGCCGATGATGCGGACAGCCTGCTTTTGGCCAATCCGGGCGCGGCGTTCGGCATCGGCAATTCGGTGGATTGGTTGCAGGATCAGGCCCGGCGCTGCATCGCGCGCGGCGGATCGGCGCTGACATCGTTGCGGCTGCATAACCGCAACGAACGTGTCAGCGGCGAGTCGCGTGATCTGCTGATCACCCTGGACGAATGGCTGGGCTGCGAGGCCGATACCCTGCCGTCGCGCGATGGCAGCGTAGTGATCGGCATCGACCTTGGCGGATCGGCCAGCATGACGGCGGCGGCGATCTGCTGGCCAGCGACGGGCCGCCTGGAATGCCGGGGCACCTTCCCCGCCGCGCCGTCGCTGTTGGACCGGGGCCAGGCGGACGGCGTGTCGGGCCGCTATGTCGAGATGCTGGACCGGGGCGAATTGTCGGTGCTGGGCGATAGGACCGTGCCGGTTGCGGCATGGCTGACCGAGGTGCTGCGCCATGTGGCCGACTGCAACATTCTGGCAATCACGGCAGACCGCTACAAGCAAGCCGAGCTGGGCGAGGCGATGCAGCGGGCCGGTGTCCGCGCCCCTGTCGTGTGGCGCGGACAAGGCTTCCGGGATGGTGGGGAAGATTGCGAGAGGTTCCGCAGAGCGTGCTTTGACGGCCAGGTGATCGCATCCCCGTCGCTGTTGCTGCGCAGCGCCTTTGCCGATGCCGTGACGCTGCGCGACCCCGCGAACAACCTCAAACTGGCCAAGGCCAGATCGACGGGCCGGATCGACGCGGCGGCGGCAACCGTGCTGGCGGTGGCGCAAGGCGCGCGGATCACGGCGCAGCCAAAGCAACGGGCGAGGGCGCTATGGGTGTGAGGCGCGACCATCATCGGTTTTCCAGGCAAGTCACCCGCACCGCGCGCTGGCAGGTGCTGCGCATGGCCACGCTAGAACGCGATGGCTATCGTTGCCGGTCCTGCGGCTGCGGCGGCAGGCTGGAGGTGGATCATGTCCAGCCGGTGCGGACGCACCCGGCGCTGTCCTGTGAGCCCGGCAACCTACAGGCGCTGTGCCCGTCCTGTCATACCAGCAAGACCCGGATAGAATGCGGGCATCCCCCGCCGATCCAAGACCGCCAGGACTGGCGGCAAGCCGTTTCCATGCTCGAGCATGGCGACAAAACCAACCTTGAACAGGAGAAAAAACATGCTCGATTCAGTGAAAATCGCCCGACGACAGTCGGAAATCCGTCAAGCCCCAGCCGGAATCGTCGGCAAGGAAACCCCGTCCGCCGATGAAACCCGCCAGATGGAAACCCTGGACGGTGAATATCGCAGCAACGAAACCCGCTACCGGGCGGCGCTGATCTGTGAAGACAGCGAACGGCGCGAGGCCGGGGCCGATCTGGACACCCGCGACGGCAAAGCCTGGGCCGATCCGGTCGCGGGCTTTGAACTGCGGCAAGTTGCGCTGGCCCTGGACGAAGGGCGCGCCCTGGACGGGCGGACGGCAGAGGTGGTGGCCGAACTGCGCAGCAAGGGCGGTTATCGCGGCGTCCCGGTCCCGTGGCAGGCGCTGGAACAGCGTCTGGGGGAAACGATTGCATCGGGAACCCCCAACCCTGTGGCCACCATGCCGATCATTGACCGGCTGTTTCCCGACAGTGTTGCCGCTCGCATGGGCGCGCAGATGATCGCCATCGACTCCGGCGGGATGGAATGGCCGGTGGTCACGTCATCGGTGGCGGCGGTTTGGGCGGATGGTGAAACGGCCAATGTCGCGGGGCCGACCGTCTTTGCCACCACCGACCGGGCGTTGCAGCCCAACAACACGCTGGGCGTTCAGATGCGAATCACTCGCAAGGCGCTGAAACAGTCTGGCGCGGCGCTGGAAGATGCAGTGCGGCGCGACGTCAACAGCGCGATGGCGCAGGCGCTGGATTCTGCGATCTTCCGGGGGACCGGCGCGAATGGCCAGCCCTTGGGCGTGATCGCGGGCGCTGCGACCTATGGCATCGCGGCGACGGCGCTTGCTGACGTCCCCGACTGGGCGACGTTTCGGGCCGCAATCGCGGCTTTCATGGCTGCGAACGCTGCGGCGTCGCCCGGCCAGGTAAACCTGATGCTACGGCCAGAGGTTTGGTCCTACTTGGACGGCGCACTGATCCCCGGCACGGCGGTTTCCGAATGGGATCGTTTGCTGCCAGCGATCCCGGCGGCGAACGTCGCCTTGGCGACGCATGCCTTGGCCGCGCCGACCGGCAGTCCTCTTTCATCGTCGGCACTGCTGACCACGGCGGCGGGCGGTGTCGCGCCCATCTTTGTCGGTCTGTGGGGCGCGGTGGACCTGATCCGTGACCCGTTCAGCGATGCACAGTCCGGCGGGCTGCGCCTGACCGCGCTGGCCACGGCGGACGTGACGGTGGCGCGCCCGGCGCAATTGCGCGTGTTGACCGGCCTTTATCAGGAGTAACCGCGATGCTCTGGGGCGCACATCTGGGGGCCTTGGAACTGCGGGCTGAGGGCGGGGAAACCCGCCTTCGCGCCACCTTTCCCTACGGCCAGGAAACCGAACTGACGGCGGGGCGCAGCGAAGTCTTCGCGCCTCGCGCCTTTGCCGCCCGGCTGGCGGGGACAGGCGATATCCACCTGTTGATCGGACACGATTACGACCGGCCCCTGGCCAGCCGCGCGTCGGGTAGCCTGACCCTGCGCGACGGCGACGATGCGTTGCATCTGGTGGCGCGCGTGTCTGACGCGACCAATTGGGCGCGCGACTTTCTGGGCGCTCATGCCGCCGGGCTGATCCGGGGCCTGTCGCCCGGCTTCAAGGTGGCCCCCGGCGGCGATGCGGTAGAGGGGGCGCGGGGCGGGCCTGTTGCGCCGCGTGATGGCGGCAGAGCTGTTCGAGGTGTCGGTGGTCACGGTGCCCGCCTACCCCATGGCACAGGTCGAGGCGCGGTCATGGCAGGCGGGCGTGGCCCGCACATTGGCACGGTGGAGGGTCTGATGGGATTTTTGCAACGGATTTTCGGACGGCCGGCAGAGGCCCGTTCCAGCGGATCGGGCTACACCGTGCAGGTGATGGCGGCGCGCGACAGTTATCTGTCGGGCCGGGCGGGCATCGGCGAGTTGACCGGCACGGTGCAGACCTGCGTGACCCTGTGGGAAGCGGCCTTCGCCCTGGCAGACGTGGCGGGCACCCCCTTGCTGCGTCGCCAGACCATGGCATTGACCGCCCGTTGTCTGGCGTTACGCGGCGAGGCGCTGTTCCTGATCGGCCCTGACCGCCTCGTGCCCGCCAGCGAATGGGATATCGCCACTCGCGACGGCCAGCCGCGCGCCTATCGGCTGAACATCCCCGAGGCGGGCGGCGGGCGGCAGGTGACAGCACTGGCCCCCGAGGTGCTGCATCTGCGGATCGGCGTGACCCTCACGGCCCCTTGGGCGGGCAGCGCCCCGCTGCGCCGCGCACACCTGACCGACAGCCTGTTGCATGCCGTGGAGCCCGCCTTGGCTGAAACATTCGAGAACGCACCGCTGGGCAGTCAGATCGTTCCCCTCCCGGACGGTTCGGCAGAAGACATGGAAGGCATGCGCGTCGGATTCCGGGGCCGTCGCGGCGCAACCATGGTGCTGGAAGGCGTGGCGCAGGCCACGGCGGCGGGCATGAACCCGCAACTTGGCCAGCGCCGGGAAGACCTGTCGCCCGACCTGTCAAAATCGATGACGGCGGAAAGCCTGGACGCGGCCAGGGCGACAATCGCCGCGGCGTTCGGCGTGTTGCCTGCCCTGCTGAACCCGGCGGCTACGGGGCCAGCTATCCGTGAGGCGCAGCGCCACCTTGCCCTGTGGCAGCTTCAGCCGATTGTCGAACTGTTGCAGGCCGACGCCCGCGTCAAGCTGGGCGGGGCCGTGGTGATCGACGTGACCCGCCCGGCGCAGGCGTTCGACACCGGCGGGCGGGCGCGGGCGCTGCAAGCCATCGTGGCCAGGATGATCGAAGCCAAGGCGGCTGGGCTGACCGATGACCAGATGCAATCAGCGCGGCGGTTGGTGGACTGGAATGAATGACATTGGCAGGATGCGCCAAGCCCCGTCAGGGTAAAGCATCCCCGTCAGGCGGACCGTGGGCAAACCCCGTCAGCCGCGCGCGCTGCCCATTCCATGGTGGTGAGGGCGCGGCGCAGGGGGCCGGGGGAACGCGATACCCCGGCCCCCGTCCTTTTCGTCAGGGCCTGAGCAACCGCATTGCGGCAACCGGCTTCATCGCTCTCTTGTCCGTCATCAAAGAAAAAGCGGGCGAACTGGCGAATTTGTGGACTGATTGCCCAATCAAAGCGCAACCGAGTCGGACTGGAGACCCGCAATTTGGTGTTGACTTAACTGGCAGTTAGTTCTAATAAGTTTTCATGGCCCGTCCAAAGCATCATAACCCGCGCTTGTTCACGGGCGGCGAACTTGCCCACGCGACGGGACTGGCACCGCGCAACATACACTTTTTGCGGGACAAAGACCTGATCCCGCAAGACAGCAACGATCGGCCCGGCGGGCTGTATGGGGAAGACACCTTGGCAAATTTGGCGATGATCAGCGGTTGTGCACAGGCAGGGTATTCCCTGACCTTGGGCGCGCAACTGATCGGCGCCGTCCGAGCCGAAAACCCAAATCACCCGGCGTCTCGGTTCTGCCAACTGGACGAAATCGCGCCGCGCGATCACAACCGGACCTGGTTCCATCAGTTTGCGAACCTGCGCGACAGCCGACCGGAACTTGCCCTTGACGTCGCACAAGCGCAGGACAGTGCCCTTTATGTCGCGGATCGAACTTTTGTCCTGACCGGCCGGATCGGCGCACCACGTCTGCGCACCCTTGTGCCCGAGGGGGCCGACGCCGGTGGCCCGCAACCGCTGGGCCGGATGAAAGACCTGGTGCGGGGCGGCGATGCACAATTCGAGAGTTTCGCAGAGACGCAATTGACCTGGGACGAAGGATCGGACGGCCTGGTGTGGGAAAGCGCCGCGACTGGTGCCGCGACAGTGGCATTTCAGAAAGCCGTGCAAAACGCGCTGGCGCTGGTCCGCGTCAACCTGTCCCTCTCGATCCGCCGCGCCTTTGGCCGCGTCCATGACCTGCGCCACGCCAAGGGCGGGCCAATGTGGAAAGTGGGGGAATGATGGTTAAGCCTGATCTGGTCAAAGAAATGCTCTTCGGCCCCTTGCGCATGCACGGCTTGGTCGTCAGTCGAGAGGTTGATTTAATAACAATAACGTTATCAAGCACACCGTCTTTCAACCGGTGGACGGATGACAAACAGTCCGGCATTAACCGACATGATCACGCTCATATCCCAAGCCGACTTGGCGCAGTTTTGGGGCTACAAGTCGGTGACAAATGCGTTTCGGCACTCTTGCCGCACCTTGAGGATTGAACCCGTTCCGGGCCGTCGCGGCTGGTATGATCCAGCCCTTGTGCGGCGGAGGATGGACGAGGCGCAGGGGATGGCAACTGTTCCGACCGTGGCAACGACCGAACGCGAGATGACACCGCGCGAGCAACGGAGGGCGCGGCGTGAGACCCTGTAGGCTTCCCGATTACGTTCACCGGGTTTGCCGCAAGGGCAGGGGCACCACCCGTTTTCACTTCTACGCCTGGCGCGGTGGCCCCAGCTTTTAGGCTGGCCCCCACAAGGAACCGACAGACCCGGCCTTTTACGCGGCCTATGCGGCCGCCATCGCGGGACCAAAGCCCAGGGCGACACTGGTTCCCGCCATGGTGGACGCCTTCCTTGACAGCGCTTCCATGCCGCCAGCGCCGCGCACCAAACTCGACTATCAGAAGTATTTGCTGCACTTCGCCGGTGCATTCAAGGATGATGAGATGGTAATCTTTGAGGACCCCAGCTCTCGACAGGAAGTCAACACCTGGCGCAACGCCCGGAAGAATTTGTTCCGGCAGTTTGATTACGCCGCGACGGTCGCGACCGTATTCCAGAATTGGGCGGTGGACGAAGGGCCGATTGCCCAGCATCATTGCCACAAACTCCGCAAAGTCTATAAAGTGAACCGGGCGGATATTCTCTGGACCCCGCCCATTGCGATATGCTGGACGCCAGGGCCCCGGATTGGGTCCGCCGGATAAGGATTGCCGCCTGCGAAACCGGCCTGCGCCCCGGCGATCTGTGCCGCCTGTCCTGGCAGCATGTTGAGGATACACCCAAAGGGCGGCGGATCAGGCTGCGCACGTCGAAGCGAAAAGGGCTGGCCTTGATTCCAGTGACACCGGCAATGGCCGCCATTCTGGACGCCACGCCGCGCGACCGGCTGCTGATCCTGGTCAGTGATCGGGGCAAGCCCCTGACCCCGCACCGCGCGTCCGAAGGGCTGCGGCAGTGGCGCGACAAGGCCGGGCTGACCCCGGATGCACTGGGCTATGATTTGCGGTTGCAGGACTGCCGGGGGACAGCCGCAACACGCCTTCTCAATGCCGATCTGTCCTTGCGGGAAATCGCTATGCACATGGGCTGCTCGCTCCGCCATGCGGCGGCAGTGATCGAGACTTATGCCAAGGCATCACCCGACGAATCTGACCGTATACTGATCAAACTGACGCTGGCCAAAGGGGGCGCATCATGAACAATATTGTAAACGCTTTTTTTAAACGGCGCATCGGTCGAAGCTGGCGCGGACGTGCAAGCCACTGAAAAGACTTGGAGGCGGGTACCGGAATCGAACCGGTCTTCACGGATTTGCAATCCGCTGCGTAACCTCTCCGCCAACCCGCCGGTCATTGAAGGACGCAAGCTGACTACCCCAAGGGGACTGTCGGCGCAAGTCTGCCGGTGTCGATCTGCCGCCTGCGTCATGGAATATCAACGGCCGGTCCGGGTCCGTTCGACGTTGCCGATCAGGCGGCGGTATGGCATCACCTGCGTGGGGGCAATCCGAACGAAAGAGTCCAGACCGTGGCAGACTATCCGATGCGCCGCACGATAATGGTGGACACCCAGGTGCGCCCCAGCGACGTGACCCGGTTTCCGATCATCGACGCCATGCTGACCATCCCGCGCGAACGCTTTGTCCCGCAATCCCGCCGCGAGGCCGCCTATGTCGGTGCGCATCTGGATCTGGGCGGCGGCCGTGTCATCCTTGACCCGCGCATCTTTGCCAAACTGCTGGACGCGCTGGATATTCAGCCGTCAGAACTCGTGCTCGATCTTGCCTGCGGTCTGGGCTATTCGACCGCGGTGCTGGCCCGGCTGGCCGATTTCGTCTTTGCGCTTGAATCCGATCCGGCCATGGCGGCCGAGGCGCAGGTCACGCTGTCCGAGCTTGGCATCGACAATGCCGCCGTCGAAACCGGCGTGCTGGCGCAAGGCAGCGGCAAATGTGCGCCGTTCGATGTCATCATGCTGCAGGGTGCCGTCGAACAGGTGCCGCAGGCCGTGCTGGACCAGCTCAAGGACGGTGGCCGGATTGCCTGCATCTTTGCCGAAGGCGCGCTGGGCGTGGCACGGATCGGGCACAAGGCCGATGGCCGTGTCATCTGGCGCTTTGCCTTCAATGCCTCTGCGCCGGTCTTGGCCGGTTTCGCCGCTACCCCCGTTTTTGCCCTTTGAAGCCGATCCAGGCCTGCCCCGGCAGGGCCCGACAGGAGAATGAGATCATGACCCGTTCGACGCCCCGCCTTGGCCTTTGGGCTGCACGCGTGACCTTCGGCCTGCTGGCCCCGGCTTTGCTGGCACCCGCATTGCTGGCCGAAACCATCGCCGATGCGATGGCGGCGGCCTATGAAAACTCGGGCCTGCTGGAACAGAACCGCGCCTTGCTGCGGGTGGCTGACGAGGATGTGGCCCTGGCCGTCGCGTCTTTGCGCCCGGTGATCAACTGGCAACTGGCTGCGGTGAACCAGAATCCGCACAGCATCTTCAGCGATTCGCTGTCGCTGACCGCCTCGATCAGCGCCGAAATGACGCTGTGGGATGGTGGGCGCGATGCGCTGGCGGTCGAGGTGCAGAAGGAATTGGTGCTGGGTACGCGGGCAGGCCTGCTGGGCGTGGAACAGCAGGTGCTGCTGCGCGCGGTCCAGGCGTATATGGAGGTGAGCCGGACCGGCGAATTCGTATCCTTGCGTGAAAACAACGTCCGGCTGATCACCCAGGAATTGCGTGCGGCGCAGGACCGGTTCGATGTGGGCGAAGTCACCCGCACCGACGTGGCTCTGGCCGAGGCGCGGCTGGCGGCGGCGCGCAGCTTTCTGGCGTCCGAGCAGGGGCAGTTGGCGCGGGCATTGCAGGAATACGAAACCGCTGTCGGCCATTCTGCGCGCGGCATCGGTGCGGCACCGCCGGCTCCGATCCGCTATTCGCTGGCCGAGGCGACGCAGGTCGCCCTGCGCACCCATCCCAGTCTGATCGAGGCGCAACGCAGCGTCAGCGCGTCCGAGTTGAACATCGCGCGCGCCGAGCGGGCGATGTCGCCGACGCTGTCGCTGGGCGCCACATTGCAATTGGATGACGAGGGCACCCGGTCGGACCGGCTGTCGCTGACGCTGGGCGGGCCGATCTATCAGGGCGGGCGGCTGACCGCGCAGGTGCGCCAGTTCATCGCGCGGCGCGATGCGGCGCGGGCGCAGTTGCTGATCACCGCGCAGACGATCGCGCAGAACGTCGCCAATGCCTGGTCGTTCATCGAGGTCGCCCGCGCCAGCCGCGATGCGTCCGAACGCCAGGTGCGGGCGGCCAGTTCCGCCTTCGACACCATCCGCGAAGAGGCGAACCTGGGCCAGCGCACCACGCTGGACGTGCTGAACGCCGAACAGGAATTGCTGGATGCCCGCGCCAATCTGATCTCGGCCGAGGCGGATGAAACCACGGCCAGCTATACCCTGCTGTCGGCGATGGGCCTGCTGACGGCGCAGCAGTTGAACCTGCGGGTGCAGATCTATGACCCGGCTGCCTATTACAATCTGGTGCGCGATGCGCCGGCCATCATGTCCGAACAGGGGGCGGCGTTGGACCGGGTGTTGCAGGCAATCGGCGACTGATTCAAATCCGCACCATCGGTTGTGAGGCCGGATGTTTTCAGCTACACTCGCTGGTGAGGCGACGCAGGAAGTGCAATGTCCGACCCGGTAACGAATATCGAGATCGAGGATGTTCTGAGTTCGATCCGGCGACTGGTCGCTGAATCAGAGCGTCCGGTCGACCGGCTGGCCGAACGGTCGCGTGCGCTGTCGGGGCTTGCCGATCGCCTGATGCTGACGCCCGCATTGCGCATTGCCGAACCTCCAGTACCAGCCTCGCCTGTATCTGACCTGGCCGCCAAAATGGCCATGTCGGTCGCGCCGGCCCCGGATGTTCCCGCAGCCACCCGCGCCGCCGGGCTTGAATCCGCCCTGGCCCTGCACCTGCAGGATTGGGAGCCTGATGGCAGCGAGGCCGGGGCTGCCAGGCTGATCGCCCCGGCGGCGTTTCTGCCCGGCGGTGCCCCGCAGCCCGAACCCGAACCCGAGCCGGAGGCAGAGCCGTTTGCGGATGCCGTTCTGGACTGGTCCGCCCCGGCCCCCGACGATTCGCCGGTGATGCGCAGTGCGCTGTCGCCCGTCGCCATGCTAATACCACCCGCCAATGGCCCGGTTGCGGCGGTCGTCCAGCCGGTTGCGGCGCTCGTCCAGCCGGTTGTGGCAGTCGTCCAGCCGGTTGCCACGGTCGTCCAGCCGGTTGTGGCGGTCGTCCAGCCGGTTGCGGCGGTCGTCCAGCCGGTTGCCCAGCCGTCGGCCGCGGTTGTCCAGCCTGCGGCCCTGGCACAGCCGCAAACGGATGACGATAAGGGCGAGGCCGGCCTGGACGACGATCTGGCCCTGGCCGAGGCCGTGAACGCCGACCAGCCCGCCGGTGACGCCATCGCCGGTCTGCTGCGCGCCGGCGTGATCGACGAAGAGCTGCTGCGCAACCTGGTGTTCGACATCGTCCGGCAAGAGCTGCAGGGCACGCTGGGCGAACGGATCACCCGCAACGTGCGCAAGCTGGTCCGGCGCGAGATTTACCGCGTCCTGTCCAGCCAGGAGTTCGAATAGCCCGCGCGGGGCTGGTGCTGCTGTCGGCGGGGGCCAATGCCCCCGCGCCCCCGCGTCCCGCAATAATCGAGCTGCTGATCCCGCCATAGCCCATGCGCCCCTTGCCGTCAGATGTCGGCCGCCAGCGCCAAAAGCCCCGCCACGTCCAGATGCGCCTCGAGATGGATTGCCAGCGCGTCCAGCGCGTTCTCGACCCCGGCACCATAGTTGCCAAGGGGCAGATCGGCCCCGAGCGCGGCCAGAAACGCCTGCCGGAACCCGTCTGCGGCAAACAGGCCGTGCAGATAGCTGCCCCTGACCCGGCCATCCGCGCTGGCCGCACCCTCGCCCCGCCCGTCCACCTGCAGCCAGGCGCGGGCGCAGTCGGGGCCGCTGGTCCGGCCCAGATGGATCTCGTATCCCTGCACATCCGTGCCCGATGCCGGATGCAGCGCCGCCGTCAGTGCCAGCCGCTTTTCCTGGCCCATCACCGTGGTCACATTCAGCAGCCCCAGCCCCGGCACCTGACATGGCGGCCCTTCGATCCCGTCAGGATCGGCGATCACCTGCCCCAGCATCTGATAGCCGCCGCACAGGCCCAGCACCCGGCCGCCGCGCCGGTGATGCGCCAGAATGTCGATGTCCCAACCTTGGGCGCGCAGATGCGCCAGATCGGCGATGGTCGTCTTGGAGCCGGGCAGCAGGATCAGGTCGGCATCGCCGGGCAGGGCGCGGCCCGCCTCGACGATATCCACGCTGACCTGCGGCTCGGCGGCCAGCGGATCCAGGTCGTCGAAATTGGCGATGCGTGCCAGACGCGGTACCACGATCCGGATCGGTCCGCCGGGGCGGGACCGGATGTCCAGAATATCCTCGGCCGGCAACCGCCAGGCATCGGCGAACCACGGCAGGATGCCCAGGGGCCGCCAGCCGGTGCGGGCCGCGATCAGGGCCATGCCGTCGGCAAACAGCGTCGCATCGCCGCGAAACTTGTTCACCGCGAAACCGGCGATCATCGCCGCGTCGGCAGGGTCCAGCACGACATGCGTGCCGACCAGTTGCGCGATGACCCCGCCCCGGTCGATATCGCCGATCAGCACCACCGGCACCCCCGCCGCCCGGGCAAACCCCATGTTGGCAATGTCGCCGGGCCGCAGGTTCACCTCGGCCGGGCTGCCGGCACCTTCGACCACGATCAGATCGCGCCCCTGCGCCAGCCGGTGAAAGCTGTCCAGCACGGCAGGCAGCAACCCCGCCTTCAACGCGCCATAGGCCCGCGCCTTGACCGTGGCGACGCGCCTGCCCTGCACGATCACCTGCGCGCCGGTTTCTGACTCGGGTTTCAGCAGCACCGGGTTCATGTCGATCAGCGGGTCCAGCCCTGCCGCCCGCGCCTGCAACGCCTGGGCGCGGCCGATCTCTCCGCCGTCGGCGGTGACGGCGGCGTTGTTGGACATGTTCTGCGGCTTGAACGGGGCGACGTTCAGGCCACGGCGCAGCGCCGCACGGCACAGCCCCGCCACGATCAGCGATTTGCCGACATTGCTGCCCGCGCCCTGGATCATGATGGCTTTTGTCATCGGCCCCTCCGCGCTAAGCGTTTACGGGGCAGTCCGCCCTGACGGCAAGAGCATGAATACGCCTGCGCATCTGATCATCAGCCTGGCCGCCTTTGGCCGCCCGGGCCAGCCGCGGGTGACGGCCGCGGCGGTGGCCGGCGGGCTGATCCCGGATCTGTCGCTGTATCTGATGGCCGGGACGCATCTGTTCCTGATGGGCACCCCGCCCGAGGTGGTGTTCGGCCAGCTATACTTTTCCGACGCCTGGCAAAGCGTGTTCCGGATCGACAATTCCTTTGTCCTGTGGGGCATCGGACTGGCGCTGGGGCTGATGCTGAAATCGCCCGCCACCGTCGCGCTGACCGCTGCGGGCCTGCTGCATCTGGCCGGCGACTTTCCATTGCATAACGATGACGCGCGGGCGCAGTTCTGGCCGGTGACGAACTGGGTCTTTGCCAGCCCGGTCAGCTATTGGGACCGCAGTCATTACGGCAACATCGTCGGCCCGTTGGAAATCGCGCTGTGCCTGGGTCTGAGCGTCTGGCTGTTGACCCGGTTCCGCCGCTGGCCGATGCGGGCGTTCATCGTGCTGCTGGGCCTGGTCGAGGCACTGCCAGGTCTGATCTGGATCTTTGTCCTTCACTGACCTGACGCCGGGTCGGACATGGCAAAGGCGGCCCGCTGGTCGGACCGCCCTTGTCAATTTGCAACCTTTGGGTCAGCCAGTCAGGCGGCGCGGGCCGCCTCTTCCTCGGCGGCGTGGCGGCGTTCGCTTTCTTCGCGCGACAGCGCGACCGACGTGCGCACGCCCTTGCCGACGAAATCCATCAGCCCGGTGACAACCCGTTCGTTGGGGTCGATCCCGGCGCAGGTCAGAACCTCGCGCCCGTCGCGCGACCGCGCCCAGCGGGCGATCTGTTCGGGGCCGTTGCCGTATTTCTTGTCATCCGCAATGGCATCATCCAACGCAGCCAGCACCACGGCAGCAAACAGCTTGCGCGCCCGGTTGCCTTGCTCGTTGTTGTAGGCGGTGCCGTCGATGAAATCCTTCATCACACTTCCTTTGTCGTTTTGCTCTTGCTCATTCCAGTCGCTGGGGAATAGCCCGAAACCGAGGCGATTCGGGTAACTTCTTTCTGCATGGCTGCCATGCGTAATTTGCATGCCTTGTCAAATTAGCCCACAGCGACTTGGTTCGCTTGCCCAAACCATCCCCAAGATATAGAGCGCAGACGCCGCGTGGCAACCAGCCGACCCATGGCTTGCCACATTTCTGTCATCTCAAATGCGAGCGCACCCATGGCCAAGATCAACGGCAACGAAATCAAGCCCGGGTTCATCCTGGAACATGACGGCCATTTGTGGGCGGCGGTGAAGGTGGATCATGTCAAGCCGGGCAAGGGCGGCGCCTTTGCCCAGGTGGAACTGAAGAACCTGCGCACGGGGTCCAAGCTGAACCAGCGGTTCCGGTCGGTGGACAAGGTCGATCAGGTGGAACTGGAGCGCAAGGACCAGCAATTCCTGTATGAAACCGACGGCATGCTGACCTTTATGGATGCCGAGACATTCGACCAGATCGCGCTGCCCGCCGATCTGTTGGGCGACCGCCGTCCGTTCCTGCAGGACGGGATGACGGTCCGGGTCGAGTATTTCGGGGACGAGGCGCTGAACGTGCAATTGCCGGTCAAGGTGACCTGCCGCATCGCCAGCACCGACCCGGTGGTCAAGGGCCAGACAGCGGTCAACAGTTTCAAGCCGGCGATCCTGGACAATGGGCTGCGCATCATGGTGCCGCCCTTTATCGGCCAGGACGAAGATGTGATCGTCAACACCGAAACGATGGACTATTCGGAACGGGCCTGAGGCAGGAGGGATTGCGGTTGAACGACGATCTGAAGGCGGCGCTGATCGCCATCGTGCGCGATGCGGCGCGCGTCCACATCCTGCCCCGGTTCCGCGCCCTGACCCCCGACCAGATCAGCACCAAATCCGGCCCCGGCGATCTGGTGACCCTGGCCGATACCGAGGCGGAAACGGCAATGACCGCTGCCATCCGCGACCTGATGCCCGGTGCAGTCGTGGTGGGCGAAGAGGCGATTGCCGCCGACCCCGCCCTGCGCGACCAGATCGGCACGGCCGATACCTGCGTCATCATCGACCCGGTCGATGGCACCTGGAACTTTGCCAAGGGCCTGTCGCTGTTCGGGGTGATATTGGCGGTGACGCGGCGCGGCGTGCCGGTCTATGGCCTGCTGTACGATGTGCTGATGGATGACTGGGTCGAGGCCGACCTTGACGCCGCCCGATTTGTCAGCGCGCGCGGGGCCGCCCCGATCCGCACATCGGCCGAAACCCGGGTGGCGCGGATGGTCGGCTATGTGCCGGTCGGCCTGTTCCCCCGCGCCCAGCGCGCGGCGGTCCTGGCCGAATTGCCGCCGTTCAGCCGTGTCACATCGTTGCGCTGTGCCTGCCACGAATACCGGCTGCTGGCGCAGGGCCATGTCGAGTTCGCCTTGTCCGGCCCGGTGCATAACGCCTGGGACCATGCGGCCGGCGTGCTGGCGGTGCAGATGGCGGGCGGGGTGGCGCGGTTTCTGGACGGGCAGGACTATGACGCCGGCCGCGTTCGTGGCGTGCTGCTGGCCGCCAGTTCCGAAGCGGTCTGGCAGGATGTTGCCGGGCGGTTCAGCTTTCTGCGCTAGCGTCCCAGGTCACGGCAGCATCCCCCGCCTGCAGCGGCCCCGACGCTCGGTCGAACCGCAGCCAGGCCAGTGCCTGATCGCCCGCGCGGGTGTGCAGCACGCCGGCTTCCTTTTCCCCGGCCATGATCGGGGTGCCGGGGGCGGCGGGGCCGGTGATGCCCACCCGGGCCAGGCCCTTGCGCAATTCGGTCTTGTGCTTCATCCGGGCGGTGACTTCCTGCCCGACATAACAGCCTTTGCGGAAATCGACGCCATGCAGGCGTTCGAACCCGGCTTCGAGGATATAGGTCTCGGGCGTCAGTTCGATGCCGGTTTCGGGCACCAGATGGGCCACGCGCAGCGCGTCCCAGTCGGTGCCGTCATCGCCGGCGGCACCGTAGTGCCGCCAGCCCAGCGCGGGATGACGCGGATCGGCCAGGGCCCCGGCAGGCGCAGGTCCGGTGCCGCGCGCGACGGTGATATCGGTCGCGGCGATCTGCACATCCGCGCGCAGCCGGTACATCCCCAGCCGCTGTGTCAGGGCGGCGGCCAGCGGGCTGGCCACGTCGATCAGGATGCGGTCCGTCTGGCCGATCAGAAAGAAATCCGCCAGATACTTGCCCTGCGGCGTCAGCAGCGCGGCATAGACGATGCCCGCCGCCGCCCGGCGCAGGTCATTGCTGACCAACCCTTGCAGGAATACCTCGCGGTCCTTGCCAGTGACGGAAATGATGCTGCGGTCGGTCATGCGGATGTCTCCTTTGCATTCTCGGCACGAAACTGCAGGCGGTAAAGCTCGGCATACAGGCCGCCGCGCGCCAGCAACTGGTCATGGCTGCCCTGATCCACCACCCGGCCCCGGTCCAGCACCACGATCCTGTCGGCATTGCGCACGGTCGACAGCCGGTGCGCAATGACGATGGTGGTGCGCCCGGCGGACAGGCTGTCCAGCGCGGCCTGCACCACGGCCTCGGACCTTGTGTCCAGCGCACTTGTCGCCTCGTCCAGCAGCAGGATCGGCGTGTCGCGCAGCAGGGCGCGGGCGATGGCGACCCGCTGGCGCTGGCCACCCGACAGCGCCGACCCGCGCGGGCCGGCGGGAGTATCCAGCCCATGGGCCAGTTGCGGCAGGAAGTCGGCCACATGGGCGGCGGCCAGCACCCGGTCCAGCCGTTCGGGCGTCACGTCGCTGCGGCCCAGCAGGATGTTGTCGCGGATGGTTTCGTCAAACAGCGCTGCATCCTGCGTCACCACACTGAACAGCCCGCGCAGATCGGTCAGCGTCATGTCGGTCGTCGCCACCCCGCCGATCAGCGCGCGGCCCGCCTGCGGATCGACCAGCCGGGTGATCAGGTTGAACACCGTGCTTTTGCCTGCGCCCGACGCACCGACCAGCGCGGTTGTCCGCCCCGCCTCGGCCACGAAACTGACGCCTGCCAGCACCGGCTGGCCGTCATAGGCCAGTTGCACCTCCTCCAGCCGCACCTCGGGCGCGCCTTGCGGGGCAGGGCGGGGCTGCGCGGGCGCGGTCAGGGTGGGATGCGTGTCCAGCAAGGCGCGTATCCGCTCGACCGAGGCGGCGGCCGATTGCCACATGCCGCTGATATTGCCCAGCCGCCGCAAGGGTTCAAAGGTCAGCGACATCGCGGTAAAAAACGACATGAACTGACCGACCGTCTTGTCGCCCGCGATGATCTGGTGGCCGCCATAGTACAGCACGCCCAGAAAACCGATCCCGGTCATGATGTCGATCAGTGCGGGCAGCGCGGCCTGTCCCGCGACGGCCCGCGTTTCGGCCCGCACCTTTTGTGCGATCAAGCGGCGATAGCGGGCGGATTGATAGGCTTCCAGCCCGTTCAGCTTGATCGACAGGATACCGTGAAACACCTCGTCCAGCCGGGTCGCCATCCGGGCCGCGATGTCGCGGGCCGCACTGGCGCGGTCGCGGACGAACCGCTGCACCATGAATGACGGCAGGATCAGCAGCGGGATACCGACCAGCGCGATCAGCGTCCAGCGCCAGTCGACCGACAACGCCACCCCGAAGAGTGCCACGACGCTGATCAGGTCGCGCCCCAGCCCGGTGACGATGCCCGACCAGATCTGGTTCACCGCCACCACATCGCCCTGCACCCGCTCGATCAGGTGGCCCGGCGGGTGGCTTTGATAGAACGCCCCATCCAGCGTCATCAGATGCGCCAGCAGGTCGCCGCGCAGCCGGCCCGCCGTAAGCTCGGCAATCCGGGCGATCAGCACCCGCTGCAGGGTCGAGGTGACGGCGCGGGCAAAGAACACGCCCATCACCACCAGCCCCACCAGCCACAGCGCGCCGCTATCACCCGCGACAAACACGCGGTCGAACATCGGGGCCACCATCGCGGCAAACAGTGCCAGCGCGCCGCCCTCGATGGCCATCAGCACCATGGCGACCAGCAGGGCGCGCCAATGCACCCGCAGATAGCCGCGCCAAAGCCAGGCGAACAGGCCGCTGGGTCGGGGTGCTGGGTGGGCAAGGTCGCTGGGCATGGGCGCTGGCCTTGTCGCGCAAAGCGGCCCCCGGGGCAAGAACCGCCCGACCATCGCTTGACGCGGGCCCGCTTGCGGCTAGGGTCCGCCCGTCATTGATCAGGGAACCCCCAACAGATGCTGTCGCATGGTCTGGCCTATCTGGCGATCCCCGGCCCATCGGTGATGCCCGAACGCGTGTTGCGCGCGATGCACCGCGCGGCACCCAACATCTATCGCGGCGGGATGATCGATCTGACCGCCAGCCTGATCCCCGACCTGCGCGCCGTGGCCCGCACCACCGGCGAGGTTGCGATCTATATCGGCAACGGCCATGCGGCGTGGGAGGCGGCGCTGTCCAACGTGCTTGATCCCGGCGACCGGGTTCTGGTCATCGCCACCGGGCGTTTCGGCCATGGCTGGGCCGAAATGGCGCGCGGACTGGGCATAGAGGCGCAGGTACTGGATTTCGGCCCGCAGGCAACCTTTGACCCCGATCAGGTGGCGCAGGCGCTGGCCGCCGATGCCGCCCACACCCTGCGCGCGGTGCTGTGCGTGCATGTGGATACTGCATCCAGCGTCCGCAATGACATTGCCGCCCTGCGCGGCCTGCTGGATGCGGCGTGCCATCCGGCGCTGCTGATGGCCGATTGCATCGCCTCGCTGGGCTGCGACCGGTTCGAGATGGACGCCTGGGGTGTCGATGTAATGATCAGCGCCTGTCAAAAGGGGCTGATGACGCCGCCCGGTATCGCGCTGGTCTGGTTCAACGCCCGCGCGGCGGCGGCGCGGGCGCGCCTGGTGCGGGTCAGCCGCTATTGGGATTGGACCCCCCGCGCCAACCCGCAGGAATACTGGCAGTATTTCGATGGCACCGCGCCCACCCACCACCTGTTCGGCCTGCGCGAGGCGCTGGACATGATCGCCGAGGAAGGGCTGGAACCGATCTGGGCCCGCCATGCCGCGCTGGCCCGTGCCGTCTGGGCGGCGGTGGATGCCTGGGGGCAGGGCGGCGCGATGGCGCTGAACATCGCGGACCCCGGCCTGCGCTCCCACGCCGTGACGGCCGTGGTCGCGGGCGGCAGCGACGGCCAGCGCCTGCAGGACTGGTGCGAAACAAAAGCGGGTCTGACGCTGGGCATCGGCCTGGGGCGCGATCCTGCGGCCGCGTTCTTTCGCATCGGTCACATGGGCCATGTGAACGCGCAGATGATCCTTGGCGCGCTGGCCACGATCGAGGCCGGGCTGATCGCGCTGGCCATCCCGCATGGCCCGGGCGGCACAGCGGCGGCGGCGGCCAGTATCGCCGCTGCCACCGCAGGCTGACCGTATGCTGGCTCGAATTGACCGCAGACCGGTCCGGACTGACCGCAGACCGGCCCGGACTGAACGCAGGATGGCCCCGGACTGACCGCAGGCTGGCCCCGGACTGACCGCAGACCGGTCCGGACTGACCGCAGGGTGGCCGGGACTGACCGCAGGCTGGCCGCAAACCGACCGCAGGCTGGCCCCGGACTGACCG
>Ga0105044_10004552_pt1 | contig 19034 bp, 18 predicted proteins | sample MAT01_FD_78092 | JGI IMG/M metagenome (GOLD analysis project Ga0105044, IMG submission 78092) | Freshwater microbial communities from Lake Fryxell liftoff mats and glacier meltwater in Antarctica - MAT-01 | ecosystem: Environmental > Aquatic > Freshwater > Ice > Liftoff microbial mat | place...
GGTTTTAGTGATTTTTAGAATTGGCTCAAAAACCAAAGCTCTTTTGGAAACAGTAACTTTACCATTTGTAGAAAGGGTTCCACTATCGGCAAGCATTTTTTGACTTGGGTTTGCAGGGTTAGGAATAGTTCCTGGAGTTGAGCTTTGACCGCCAGTTTTTGCAGCGCCCCATTCCCAGACTATATCACTAAAAGCCACAGCTTTGGAGGAGTTTGTGGCTGCAGCTATGCTTTTAATTGGCGGGAGTCCTGGTACTTTTACAGGTGTGGTTTGGTTTGGAGGATTGACAGCGTTGCTTCCAGTTTGCCCTTCAAAACTTCTTCCCCAGCTCCAGACTTCATTGTTAGAATCTAAAGCAAGAACGTGCTCACTTCCGCTTGAAATTTCTTTAATTCCAGTAAGTCCTGGTACTTTGGTTGGAGTGCCGTCATAAGATGTGTTACCATTTCCTAATTGTCCGAAGTTATTATTTCCCCAGCTCCAGACTTCGCCAGCATTATCTAAAGCGTAGAAAGTTCCAGTGTATGTTCTGGCTACTTTTGTGATGTTAGATAAACCTGCTACATTATTTGCGACACCTAGGTAAATATCATAAACGAGGCCAGCTGAAGTAACTGCTATGACCCCAGCACCACCCACAAAGATATCTACTACATTACTAATTCCAGGAACAGTTGTAGGTGAAGAAGTGACTGTTTCTCCCCAGTTTAGAAGACTTCCTGTAGTTGTAATTGCAAAAGTAGTTTTTAGACCAGTTTTTACTGTTGCTACATTATTTAAACCGGTTACTATGGTAGGATTTGCAACATCAGTGTTTGTGCCGTTACCTAGTTGACCTTGGTCATTTTTACCCCAGCTGTAGACTTGGTTTCCCTGCAAGCCGACGTAGTAATTAGAATTAGGAATAAATGATATCCCTCCGACCTCTACTGTGTCTAGGATTTCAGTACCGTTAATTTTGGTAGGAACTCCAGAACCATCCCAAGACCAAAATGGACCAGGAGCTGCAGCTTCTACATTGACCGGCCTAAATCCAAGTAAGTTAAAAACTTGGCTTACTAGTATAGATACCAGGAATGCACCCGATAAAATACTTTTCAAATTTAAATTTTTTGTGAATTGAGCTATCTTTTTGGCTAAACCAAAAGAGAAGGTATTTTTTGTTTTCATAACTGTGTTTATATTTTTAGTTTTTATTGAACTTGATTACTGAACTGTTTTTGACCTAGTCAACTAGGCCCTAATATAAGACAACTTTTTAATATGTGCAAGTTTTACTATAAATGCCAGAAAAGCTGATTCTCGAAAGGAAAGATAGTCATTGAGCAATGACCGTGAAAAAAAGTTTATTCAATTTTAGCAATTTTTTTTATGCCAAAATCACTTTTAATTTTTACTCAATCTAGATTTTAGTTGGGCCGCTTTTCACTAGTTTGACAAAAGCTAAAGTAAATCACTCTTTAACATTATATATTATGTTTAAAAATGTTCCGGTTAGTCACACTTTAGAAATTGCGGGTACCAAAATCACCCTAGAAACTGGTTTGCTGGCTCAGCAAGCTACTAGTAGCGTCCTTGCTACAATGGGTGAAACAGTAGTTCTGGCAGCAGTAGTTGTAGGTAAAACCACTGAGTCTGATTATTTTCCACTTCAGGTAGTCTATGAAGAAAGGCTTTATGCCAGTGGTAAGATTAAAGGTTCCAGATTTATTAAAAGAGAAGGTAGGCCTTCAGAAAATGCTATTCTCACTGGAAGAATGGTTGATCGCTCTCTGAGATCTCTTTTTGACAAAAATACTCGCTCCGAAGTCCAGGTAGTAATCACAGTACTTAGTTTAGATGAAGTTAACCCGCCAGATACACTATCAGTTTTGGCCGCTTCTGCAGCTCTAAAAATTGCTACAAATAGTTTTCAGGGTCCTGTCAGTAGCGTAAGGGTAGGGCAATTGAAATTAGAACCGCTTAATATTCTAAGTTCCAAGATCAAAGCTAAAATAATTCCAGGTGTAGAAGTAGCTGATCTGCAGGAATTACTTGGGGATTTTTGCAATGTTGTTGAGCTGGGTGATGAAGCGGAAAAAGCAATCTTTAGAGAAATTTTTGATTTGCTAGTAGCTCAAAGTCCTGAAATGGCTAATTACCTAAAGTCCACTTATCAGAATTCGAACCGGGTAGGGAAGCAGGGTGTTTTAGAAAAATACACTTCAGATATCGAACTAGTGAGTTTTCCAAGCTACGAAATGAATACTAAGTCTGACCTCGATTTAGTAGTGTCTGGAGACGGTCTAAACATAATGATGGTGGAGGCAGGAGCTGATATTGTAAATGAGGAGGTTATAGGTAAAGCTCTTGATAAAGCTTCAATTGAACTAGCTAAACTAACCCAATTTCAGTCAGAATTCGTCGCAAAAGTCCAAAGTGAGTTAAAAACCGTGTCTAAGGAATTATTCGTGAAAACTGCTGAACCTAAATATCTAGAATACTGGCAAAAATTCAGCTCCGAACTTGAAGAAATTCTCTATAAATCTGGTAAAAAAGAAGACCGCAATAACTACTTAGAAGAGTTTAAGCAACTTCACTTTAGTCAGATTGGTCTACTTAAAGAATACTCTACGCTAGTCGGTACAGATTTAGTTAGCTTTATCAATGAAAAAAACCTTCCAGAGACTCAGATGCGCAGCTTGCAGCAAATTCAGAACTTGATTGACACAGGCTCAGAAATCCAGAAACTAGCTGGTAATCTAGAAATTGCCCTTGAAAAAATGGTTCAAAAACTAGTAAAACTAAACGTCCTAGAAAAGCAAAGGCGCTTGGACGGTCGCGGCCTCAATGAAACTAGAAAGATTATTGCTCAGCCTGGAGTCCTGGCTAGAACTCATGGTTCTAGTTTATTTTCAAGGGGAGAAACCCAAGTACTCAATGTTTTAACTCTAGGAACTACTCGAGACGCTCAGACACTGGATGATATGGAGGATTTTGAGGAGCAAACTAAAAGGTATATTCATCATTATAATTTTCCTCAGTATTCAGTGGGCGAAACTGGCAGATACAGCGGTCCAGGAAGGCGTGAAATTGGTCATGGAGCTTTAGCTGAAAAGGCATTACTGCCGGTACTTCCAAACATTGAGGATTTTCCCTACACTATGAGGCTTGTTAGTGAGTGTTTGGGTTCCAACGGTTCTACTAGTATGGCTTCCACTTGCGCTTCTTGCCTGAGCCTAATGGAGGGGGGAGTTCCTATCAAAGATCTAGTTGCTGGAGTTGCTATGGGATTAATGCTAGATTCAGAGAGTGGTAATTTCCAGGTAATTACTGATATCTTGGGTAGTGAAGATCATTACGGGGATATGGATTTCAAAGTTACTGGCACAAAAGATGGAATTACTGCTATTCAGCTAGACAATAAAATTGCAGGTCTGACTTCAGATATTCTTAAACAGGCTTTGGTTCAGTCAAAATCTGCTCGGCTTCACATTCTAGATATCATGAAAGAAGCTATCAGTAAGCCGAATGAAACTATTTCTAAATACGCTCCAAGTGTCCTAAGTCTAGTGATTCCAATAGAAAAAATAGGCGAAGTTATAGGACCAAGCGGGAAGATTATTAAAGGCCTCACTCAGAAGTATGAAGTGGAAATTGACATAGATGATTTTAGTGGAAGAACTTTCATTTATGGAAAAGACGCTCAGAAATCTGCTCAGGTACTGGACATAATTCAAAAATTAATAAAAGAATATCTCCCAGGAGACTCAGTAAGTTGCAGAGTGTTTCGTATAGAAAACTACGGCGCCTTTGTGAAAATAGATAATACTGAAAAAGAAGGAATGATTCATATCTCTCAACTTTCTAGCTCAAGAGTAGAAAACGTCACTGATGTAATCAAAATGGGTGATAACATCCAGGCCAAAGTCCTGGAAATAAATGAAAAAGGTCAAATCAGTTTAACTTTAAAATAATCAATTTATATGTCTGAAAAAAATCACAATCAATTAGCAAACACTGTACCAGAAAATTCCAGTACTCAAGAAGTAACACAGGATTCTCAAAATACAAAAAATATTCAGAAAAAACCTACCAGAACATGGTTAAAAGTAACTTTCATGTCCCTAGTAGCTGTTTTGATTCTAGGAGTGGTTGCAATCCTACCTTTCGGTAATCAGACTGTTGTTGCCAGATTTCTAGATAGTATTGGTCAAAGCCAAGCAGCTTTTGCTGTAGATATGCTGGCTAGTAAAAATGGTGATTTGCAAACTCAAGCCAAAATCTTGAGCGAATTTGCAAGTATTGATGTCTCTAAACCAGATACCTGCGGGAAATTATGGTCACTTTCTAATTTCAGTTTTTCGGATAATGCTAGGATTTCAGGTAAGCAAAGTGTTACTATTAATCCAGCTAATAACTACGAAAAAAACTTTAACCTGCAAGGATTTTCAGAGGGTAATATTAATCTCGCAGATAATAAGGTGGAGTTCATTGCAAACGGTCTAGTGAATTTTGATGGTGATAAGTGGAAAGAGGTATCAGAAAGATTGGGGGCAAATAAAGATCAAAAAACTTCTAGTTTTGGCCAGCTTCAAGGAAGAATGGATCTTTCAGGTGCACTTTCACTCGATAATTATTTTATCAACTTGGATAGATTCGGACTATTTTCTGATAAATTGCAAACCAACTTTATGCTAAAAGTAGCAAACAAAAACGATCTCACTGACAAACAAAAAGAAGGTATTAAAGATATTACAAGTACCATTGTAGAACTTTTAAAAACTAAACCTACAGATGTGTTTAGTGAAGATACTGGAAAGGCTATTTATACTTTTACTTGTCAGGGTTTTGAAAAAGTAAGTATTGAAGCACCTAAAAAAGTTGATTTTGGTTTTGATAAGTACCAAAGAAGCGATGAGGTTAGACCAATTGTATTTACATTAAAAAATAATTACGATGATATTTATACTGAAAAATCAGTTGATTTAATTTCAAAAATAATGGGTGACCAGAAGTTTAAATCATTCCTAAAAAGTAAGTACCCAGAAGCTAAAAAAATCTCTGAGGCTGGTAAAAAAATATTTCCCGAAGTAAAAGAGGAAGATTCTAATTTTGCTCCAGTAAGTAGTGATACTAAACTTGGCTTAAATACTTTAGAGACTTCAGAACCTGCAAAATTCATTCAACAACAGTTCGCACCTGGCGGAAATATACCTATCGCTCCAATTGAAGGCCCTGGTAATATTTTTGGTGGTAGTTTGCAAAATAATCAAACTAATTCAAACGAATTCACCAAAGAAGATTATGAGAAGTCAGTAGATGAGTTCTTCAGTAGTTTCAAAAAAGAAGATTATCAAAAGTCAGTAGCTGAAAGTAGACAATTTCAAAAAGAAAACTATCAGCTCTCTGGGAATACTTTTACATATTACATAAATATGCAGACTGATTCTATATATGGTTCGAAATTCCCTCAAAAAATTACTTTCACTGAAAAAGCTTTGAAGGAAGTTCCTGCAGAGTACAAGGAAATAATTAAAGACGGCTTTAATATTCAAGTAGATAATTATGATATAAAATTTAACGAGGCTGTGCCTACTATCAATGTCCCAGAAAAAACCAACTAGCTCAGAACTCATTAAACCAGAGATTAATCCCAGTGTTTATGGGGCAATAATCGTATTGGTTCTAATAATAATTGCAGGTATAATCATTTTTAATAACACTAAAAACAATCAATCAAAAAATATGGCCACTACATCTCAAAACATAGTAACAAAACCAAATGGTTTAATCCTCGACGATCTTAAAGTGGGAACTGGAAAAGAAGTAAAAACTGGTGACACTATAAAAGCCCACTACCTAGGTACTCTAGAAAATGGAACTAAATTCGATAGTTCTTATGATAGAGGAGAGCCTTTTGAAGTTCAAATCGGGGTTGGTCAAGTGATTCCAGGCTGGGACGAGGGAATAGTGGGAATTAAAGAAGGTGGAAAACGTAAACTAACCATCCCAAGTGCATTAGCTTATGGTGATAGGGGTGTTCCTCAGGCTGGAATTCTAGGCGGAGCTACTTTAGTCTTTGAGGTGGAAGTCCTGGAAATCATTGGAGCCTAATTAGTCATTTTGCACACGAAACAATGCTTAAATAAGTTTGGAAATGAATGGTACTATTTTGGTATACTCAGGTTTTCCTGAGTTTTTTTTGTAAGAAAGTTGATATTTTAAGTAAATTAATCTATTACTGGAAATTACTCTTGCCTATTCCACCTTTAAGGACTTATAATTCGCTTGATTTTTATTTAAACGGGAAATTGGAAATTGCTGTCATTCATAACTATTTGGATTTGGCTTGGGAAAATTTATAGCACATATTTGATCTCGTACCGTTTTGGTCTTTGATTATTAATAGATGATAGTTTATAACTATTTGAAGACAGTTAGTAGATCCAATAGCTTTGTAACTGCAATATTTTTCTATTTTTTCAGGGATCAGAAGATTGAATCTTACTATTAAAACACCCAAACCTCTAAACAAGAACTTTTATCATTGCCAGATTTTATTAAAAATACCCTAGGTTTACATATTTTGACAAAACCTTATACCTAATTAAGCTTCTGGTTGTTACATCAATCTTTTATAAGGTAATGCTATGAGAAAAAAAAAGATTTTATACTTATCAAACAGAATTAGGGCGGGATATTTTGGTACTGAAAAGTTTTTAAATAATCTAATCACTGCCATTCCCGAATATGAACATACATTCATAGGCCACGATGAGCCATTTAACAAAATGTTTAGCGAATTAGGTTATATTTCCATCAATTCATTTGGTGGTTTTGAGCCTGATGGATGGAAGAAAAGACTGTTTGCACCGATATCTTTCGTCTGTGGTTTATATCAGTTTCTAAGATATTTTAACTTTTTTAAAAGTGCTGACACTATAGTTTTGCCTGCAAGTATAATAGCTGAAAGCTGTTTTGTATTGCCGTATGTAAAAATTGCATTTCCAGATAAACCCATAATTTCACTTATTCACAAAAATAGCTGTGATGACTTTATTGTAAAAAATCGGGCTTATAGTTTATACAGGTGGGTAATGTCTGGCCCAAAGTCTTACCAGGTTTTTGTTGCAAAATCTCAACAAGAAGCTTGGGTTGAAAAAAAAGCTGCTCTTAAAAATTCAATTTACATCTTTAATGGAGTAAGAAAGGAATCATTTGAATGTTCAAAAAAATCTTTGGAAAATTCCAAAGTCCTTAATATTGGTTTTATTGGTAGAATTCACCTTGATAAAGGCTTGGATGTACTGGCTCAAGCTTTAGAAAAAATTCAATTGAATAAAGAGACCGAAATACATCTGCATATTGGCGGCGAAGGTGAAGATTTTGAGGTTATTAAGCCACTTTTTGATCAAATAAACAGAGGCAATATTATAATCAGCTGGGTAGGATTTGTAAAAGATACGGGGTCTTTTTTTTCTACTTTAGATTTGCTTATATACCCATCGCGTAAAGAAGGTTTTGCTTTAGTTCTGCTTGAGGCTTATGAGCGAGGATTGTCAGTTCTAACTTCCGATATACCTTCTTTTTTGGAAGCTAAAGAGTATTTTGGTAGTTTTGAAAAAGATTTAATTTTTGCAAATGAAAATTCTAGTAATTTAGCGTACAAGCTTGAGTATTTCTTGAATAATCGTGAAAAATACTCCACTAAAATATATAAAACAAAATTACATGAAGATCTTGTCAAAAACTTTAGTTTAGAGAAAATGGCACAGAATTACAAAAAAATTCTATAATTTAAACACAGAAATATTAACCCAAAACACAAAATTCAAACGAATTCATCTAAATCTGAGTAAATCCTTAGTCTGTTCGTAAATATTTGAAACTGTAATAGTTTAATCCTACCCAATAGACTAACCTTTTTAGATTTCTGGTCTTCAGTGAATTGATGTCTGAATTTAGCTTCAATTAGATCGATTAAGCTGAGAATAAAACTCCTAAAAATAGCAAGTTCTTTATTTGGTAAATGAATGAATTTACTTTCAAAAAGTTTAGTTAATTCAATATTAAAATCGATGATGTCATCTATTTGAGTTGTTTCTAAATATGTATTTAAGTATTCATCGGAATTTGTTCTACAAGAAATTTCTGTCAGACCACTTTTTACTAAAATCATTTCGTTTGTTTCACTTTTTAACCTAAAATATAATTCCATAAGTCTAGAAATTATATCTGTAATATTTTCATTGCTTTTTGGTTCGGTTTCTATATTTGGATGTGGTATTTCGACTAGTTTTTCCAAATTTATAATATTTAATTGCTCATTTAATAAATTGTCGTGTTTAATTAAAAGACTTAGAATTTTTTTAGCGTAATTAATCTCATCTGGGCTATAAATAGAGTATTTGTTTTTAGCAATGTCTAAAACTGTTTCTCGCATTATCCCCAAATCTTTTAGGCCTTTCTCAAACCCAAGTTTTTTAAAGTAATTAGATATTATACTTTTGGTTAGAATTATCTGATTTTCAAGTTTTTTAATATAGGGAATATTCTCTCTAGGGTTTGGGCTATCATATTTAGCTTCAGGATTCATACCACAGCTTTAGCAAATATTTTTACTTTAGGCAAAGGTCTAATGCGATAGATTACTATAAGGCTTTATAATTATTTCAAATCAACTTTATTTATATTCTAAATTTCAAAATACGCCTAAAACTACACTAATAAAAAACTTTAAATACCATCTTTCAAAAAAACTCTTGTGCAATTCCCAAAATTCCTTTAAGAAAAATGATTGAATACAATATAAATTTTAACTAAAATCTTATGACTTTACGAAAAGAACCAATTCAAAAACGGGCAATGGAAAAAGTGGAATTAATTTTGAAACATTCAGCTGATCTATTTTCAAAAAAAGGCTATGACACTACTACAACTAGAGATATTGCTCAAAATGCAGATTTGCCAGTAGGTACCATATATCAATTCTTTTTAGACAAAAAATCTATCCTTCTAAAACTAGCTGAGGATTATGGTCAGAAATTAGATGAGTTTTACAGTGAGTTATCTAAAATCGAAACCAAAAATTTAAATAGTGAAGAGTTCGTAGGCTCAATCTTGAATTCATTTATTGATTTTGATAAGGAAAACCCAGAGTATTTCCTAATTTTCAATTTTTCTTATTTTAACCAGGAATTAAGAGACTCAATCGAGGAATTAAACAAAAAAATAATTAGTTATGAGGGAGGATTGTTCAAAAAACACAACCCAAAATTTAATCCAGCTTTGTTTCAGTTTGAAATGGAATTTCTATTTAGCTCGATAACTATGCTTTTCCTAAAATTCAAAACTACCCAGGATAAAAATATGAAAGATAGTACGATGGGAGAAATGAAAAGACTTCTTGGGTTCTATTTAGAGATTTTTTATAAATAATATTGTTAATATTTAGTTTTTTTTGATAGAAACTACAATTTTGGCATTAAAAAAACTTTTAAACTCCTAATCATGTCCAAAAAAATATTGAGTTTAATTCTAGCAATTATTTTACTTTATTCGATATTTGTAATATCATTTCCGTTAGTTTACAGTGGATATTATTCAAAGACCACACCTCCTGAGAGAGTTGCTGGCGAAAAAATACCCGGAATTGAAAGCAAAACTGAAAAGCTAAAAATAGCTGTAATTGGTGATAGTACTGCAGTAGGGCAGGGGACTGATTCAGTAAAAAAAAGCTTTAGTTACCAATACTCTGAGAAATACTTGAGTAGCCAGTACGCTGAACTGGAGTACACTAATTTTGCGGTTAGTGGGGCTTTAGTTAAAGACGTACTTGAAACCCAGATTCCAGAGTTATCAAAGAATTACTTTGACTTAGTATTCGTATCAGTAGGGGCAAACAATGTCACTGGAATGACTAAAACTGAGGATTTCAAAAATGATGTACAGTTACTAGCTAGTAAAGTAGAATTATCTGGAAAAAAGGTAATTTGGCTCAGTATTCCAGACTTTATCACCTCACCAGTACTGCTACCCCCACTTAATAGCTATCTCAGCTCCACAGCAGAGAAATTCAATACTGAAACTAAAAGCATAGTTGAGCCTAAGAAATTTAAATTCGTAGATATTTACAATGGAACTCGTGCAGAATTTGCTAGCGAACCAAACAAGAACTTTTCGAGGGATAAGTACCACCCTTCCCAGGACGGTTACAAAATTTGGGCTAGAGTTATCGAAGCTTAGTTCCCGTAAGGAGTATTTTTTCGATTCTCTCAATTGCTTGTTGTGCTTTTAGAATAAGTATACTATCTGAACAGTCTCTAAATATTTTCGTAATTATCTTTATTGCTTCAGGATAAGAACCTTCAATTTCAGCTACCATAGCTCTGCCTAGATTTGATCTATGAATATAGTAATTTAGAGGCCTTTCTAAGTCATCAATTTTGCAAAAATATTCTTTTGCTTTTTTAACATCGCTCAAGCCTAAATAACATTCAGCAATCATCAGGTTGCAATAGTCGTCATATATTACATTTTTCCCATTTATTATAGTGTAATAATTAATAGCTTTCTCGTAATTAGAAGACATCTTGAAATTATCTGCCAAAAGTATTGATGATTTGATTTCATTAAGTTGGTGTTCAGGATCTTGCGTTTTTATTGCAGCTAAAGCCGCCATTAAATATTTTATGGAATATTGAAGGTAAACAAGTTTAATTGAGGTACCTTCTTTAGTGATTTTTGATTCATTATCTATTGCTAATCTAGTATAAATTTCAGCTATTCCATGCCTTATCCAGTAGGACTCAGGGTTCAATTCTAGTATTCTTTCTCCTATACGTATTGCCGATTCATAGTATGCCTGATGATCGCAGAGATTTTCAAATAGTAAATATTTTTGAAACTCTTGGGACATGTTGGGAGACTCTAATACTATACTTTTATTAATTTTTGGTAGAATTTCCACACTAATGATTTAACTTCAAAATAAAATTACATATAAGCTAATCACATTTTTCCCTGTTAGTAAAGCTTAGTTCAGCCCCACTTTATCAAGCCGGTTTTTAATTGCAATTCCCAGCGTATTTTCTGGCCAATTTTCTTTGATTAAAAAAGCTTTTGGAGAGTTTAGAGAATCTACTTTTTGGAGATTTTGATATAGATTTCGGGCAATGGTTTCTAGATTTTCTACTGAACCTAGGTTTATGATTTGAATATTATTATTAGTGTTTTCCTTAAGATTATTCTGTTTCAGGTATTCTCCAGTAGCTATAATAATATAATTACTACTTTCGGAAATTTCAGAAATTGAATTTATTTGCAGAAGTGAGGTTTTTGGAGAGTAGTGAGGATATTTGTTTCCAGGAATTGTCTGCGTGAACGTCTCGCTTTCTAGAATTTCAACTTTTAGATTGTGTTTCTGGAAAATATCACTGAGTTCACTTTTTCCTACAGCTCCAGGCCTAAGAATGTTTATTGAATTACTATTCAAGCAGTCCAGAATAGTAGACTCAACTCCAATTTCACTGTTTCCACCGTCAAGAACTCCACTAATTTTTTCTCCAAATTGCTCCAGAACCATTTCAGGGTTTGTACTGCTAGGCCTACCAGAAATATTTGCACTTGGACCAACTATTGGGGTGTTCAGTTTTTTGATTAGACCCAGAGTGAGTGGATGGTTTGGAACTCTGCAAATTACCGTTTCTAGGCCTCCAGTTGCAGCCCTTAGAGGGGAATTTGGTAACAATTTTAGCAGGAAGCTCGCTGGTCCAGGCGTTAACTCCTTCAAGAGAGTTTTAGTATACTCGTTTACAGGTTGGACGTATTCTAGGATTTGCTCCCAGGAGTAAAAATGACAAATTAAAGGATTGTCACTGGGCCGATTTTTCACCAAAAAAACTTTTCCCACAGCATGACCATCTGTTGCCAGAGCTCCTAATCCGTAGACTGTTTCAGTAGGAAAAGCTATCACATTTCCTTTTTTAATCTCAAAAACTGCTTGATCTAGATTCATTTTAGGCATTAATTTTTTTTAGGCTAGTTCTGGAAATATGTAAAGCTTCAAGTATTTATGTTGACAGGAATTTAATTGTACTAAAGTGTGTGTGGAATTTAAGCACCAATCAATTTTATGAATCAAAACCCTGAAGAACACTTTTCAAATCCTAGCAAACCTGAAAATAACCAGCAAAACTGGCAAGTAGAGGAAGATTTAGTATCAAATAATACTCATCACCAGGAAAATCTAGAACATCAGGGCAATTCAGAATCTGCACTTCATCGACAAAATCTCCAGTCTCGATATTCAAATATTGAGTCAAAAGCAGCCAATCAGGAATTGAGCGAAATCAAAATGCATCCTTTTGTGTATTTTTTTAGCAAGAATAAATTTCTGGTGATTGTATCTACTTTGGGATTAATTTCTTTGATAGGAATAGTTACAGCTCAGTTTGTTGCTGCTGAGGAAAATAGACCCTCCACTCTCCTTGGAATCACTAAAATAACCCCTAAAAAAGTAGAGGAAGTAAAATTTGCAGCTAGCTTTGAAGAGTGTAAAAACCTTGGAAACCCAATTATGGAGAGCTTCCCACCTAGATGTAGTAGCGGAGGCAAGACATTTACTCAGGAATTAACACCAGATGACAAAACTAAAGTCACTCCTCCAGCTCCCAAACCAGAAGAAAAACCAGTGGTCGTAAAAACTAAAACCTACGCAAGTGTAAATTATCCAAATTTGAAAATTACTTACCCAGAAAATTGGAAAATTGATCTAAAAAACGAAAGCTTTAAAGACGCTGACAATAAGTCCAAAGACGATACTGGCAAGACTTATGTGCTCGGAATAATTACTTTCACTAAAGACAACTATGAGGTGCAGTACAGAATCACCCCAGTTTCTTTTGGAGGTTACGGCCCAGTCACAGCTTGTCAGAAAAATATTTGGAACAAAACTATCAAAGATAAACTAGGAAGGGTTTTTCTCGAAGGAGATCCAGGAGTATTCAAATACACTTACGGTTATAAAAAAATTATTTCTCCAACCAGTCCAGATCTTGCAGGTTTGTTCAGTGACGATGAAGATCAACCGTTCAGAATTCCTGGAAAACCAACTGATTACGACTCTTGCTACACCGATGATCAGGCTATAGAAGCTGGGACAATAGTGAGCAATTACACTAAAGCAGGCAAAAAACTCAACGCTGCCGTGAGAATTGATTTTAGAATTAAAGGTGATAACCTGGGCGAGTCAATTTTCAAAGAAGTCGATGGGATGGTAATTAGTAGTAATTTGAAATAGCAAGTCTGTTTGTAACTAGAATTTTGGTTTTTATAGATTAAAGTTTAGAGCTTTGCTTTGACAATCATCTGAATATTTAGCAAGCTAGGTGGATAAAAAAAATTAATGCCTAAAAAAATTATTTTGACAGGAGACAGAACTACAGGGCCATTGCACATTGGTCACTATTTTGGTTCTCTTATAAATAGAAAAAGATATGAAAACGAGTACCAGACTTTTATTATGGCTGCTGATGTCCAGGCTCTGACAGATAATTATGACAATCCTGAAAAAGTCAGCAGTAACGTGCTTGAAACAGTCACAGACAATCTTGCTCTTGGCTTGAATCTAGAGGAAACTACTATTTTTATTCAGTCTCAAATACCCCAAATTGCAGAATTAACTGTATTTTTCTCTAATCTTGTTAGTCTAAACAGGCTTAGGCGAAACCCGACAGTAAAAACAGAAATCAGTCAGAAAAAAGATATGTTTGGAGAGGATGGTGAGAGTGTGAATTTTGGTTTTGTGGGTTATCCAGTGAGCCAGACTGCAGATATCACTATCGTTAAAGCTGATTTAGTCCCTGTAGGAATTGATCAATTACCAGTAATTGAGGTTTGCAGAGAAATCGTAGAAAAATTTAATAGAATCTACTCACCAGTTTTCCCGGTTCCAGAGGCTCAGCTTTCTGAAGCTCCCAAAATCCTAGGGTTAGATGGTAACTCTAAAATGAGTAAAAGTCTGAATAATGCTATTTATCTTAAAGATACCGAGGAAGAAACTACTGCTAAAATCAAAACTGCCAAGACTGATTCAGGTAGTACTCTAGTTTATGATCCTGAAAATAGGCCTGAAATTTCAAATTTGGTTTTACTTTATAGTCTGGTGAATTCAATTGATTTAGAACTTGCTCAAGCTGATTTAGTGAATATTAATTATGGTGCTTTCAAGCAAAAACTAGCTGCGGATCTGAATTCTTATTTCAGAGAATTTCGTGAGAGACGCCTGGAAATTAGTAATAATTCTCAGTTAATTGTAGAGACTTTGGCAGTTGGAAGAGCTAGAGTTTTAGTTGAGGCAGAAAAAACTATGAATTTGGTTCGAAGTGCTATGAAAATTGACTACAAGTTTTGACAAAAAGCTGATTTTATGGTAATTTTCGCAGTATAGATATGCAAGTTTACGCCCAAGACAGTTTGTTTCAACCTAGTCCCGCCCAGCCTCAGACTCAAGTCGTTACACAGACCACTACTAGCAGCACGGCTTTTGATCCGCTGGCATTTTTGGCTGATGGAAAAGGGATGGAGAGTTTTATAATCCAGTTGAATTACTTTACTTTGGCCTGGTGTATTTTTTATTCAGTGCTTTTTGTGGCAGATTTTTTCTTTTGCAGAATGTATCACGCTGACGGGGAATTACCAAAGGAAAAGCTAGGGGTGGAGAGTATTTTTAGAGCTTCTTATATTTGGCTGACTTATTTAGTTTGCTGGGTGTTTCTGGTTTTGTATTCTTTTTTCCCTAATATTTTTGGAGCAATCACGATTCTAGTTTATTTTTGGAAATTACTTTCTAGAGATTTGCCTGATATTTTTGATATTATCCACAATTACGTTAGTTTTTCGGGAGTTTTTACTACTTTTAGATCCGTAACAGGGCCATTTCGCAAGTTACTAAGGTTGAATTTCAAGAAGTAATTAATTAAAAACTATTTTCTTTTACCTTGTTTTGCTCTAAGGATACTTTCTTTTGCCTCGATTTCCATTTGGCGGGCTTGAATGTCAGCCAGACTATTAACTAATGACAAGTCTACATTTTCACCAAGTTGCCTAATCTGTCGAATTTTTAGATTATTATTTTCACCACTAAAACCTAGATATTCATTGGCTTCGCCGGCTTTTTTCTTTGCCAGTCCTTCGGCCCATCTTTTCGTGATTTTGTCACTGCTCCATTCACCCATTTTTAGATTTAAATCTGTGACTTCAGGGACCCTGGTGTAGACCATTTTCTTGGGTTTATTACTATAAAGAATATATTTAAGGACATATATTTCGCTATCTCGACCATTGAATTTCCCAAGGGCTAAATAGGCTGCAAGTCCAGCAATAGGTAAGCACGGTATAAAAGCGTAGTTTCCAATTCCAGGCAGTAATGACTGAGCTGTGGTAAATATCAGTGAGCATATCATAAAACCACCCAGAGCGTAACCAAACTGGCGCATATTTAATGGGCCAATAATTTTGTCACCTGAGTCTAGAAATTGCGGGATTTGATAGGAAGCCATTGAAATATTTTATGAAAGTGTTACTGAAAAATTGTTGATTGGGTGATTTGAAACTAGAAAATGGGATTTTTTTGTAAATGTAGTTAGGTCTCGGGCTGATTAATTATGCTCAAGAGTTTCCTAATAATTCTAATTTGATTCCAGGTTTTTGACAAATAGTGTCTACCTAGACTAAATACTGGCGTGACTTTTGTAAAAGCAAAAAAAAGATTTGGGCAAAACTTTATGGTAAATACAGCTACTCAGCTTAGAGTAGTTGCTAAAATGGAGTCAATAGTAAGGCAAAATGAGAATCTTTCAATAGTTGAAATTGGCCCTGGACAGGGTGATCTGACTCAGTATTTTTTGGGTTGGGGTAGGGAAGTTGTTGCACTGGAAATTGACCCAGAAGCTATTGAATACCTGAAAACGAGGTTTTTAAATCAAGGAAATTTTGGTTTATACGAAGTCGATGCGCTAGATTTATTTAGTAATCAAAAAGAATTAGAAAAGCTTTTACCACAGAGATTTGTACTCCTGGCTAGCTTACCTTACAACGTAGGCTCTCGAATCCTAATGGATATTCCGATTTATCTTGAAAATATTCCAGTGGCCTTGGTACTACAAAAAGAAGTAGTCCAAAAAATTTCTAAAAAACAGAATTTTACTTTATTTGGTTCTTGGCTAAGTCTATTTTGGGATTTCAAAAAAGAACTCGATCTTTTTCCCCAAGATTTTTCACCTCAGCCAAATGTAATTTCAAGCCTAGTTACAGGCAAAAACAAAGACCTTGAAGAATATTTATCTACCCCCGAAAAGCGAATTAAAGCTAGAAACGTCCTTAAAAAGCTCTTTTCTAATCCGAGTAAAACTTTGGCCAATAATCTATTGTATTTGGATTGGAGTAAAACTGAAATAGATAGTTTTTTTGAAAAACATGCCTTTTCCAAGAATTTACGACTTGGTTGGGAGAATTATGAAGATCTGCTAAAACTAGTTTTGTAAATTTTAGCATAATTATATCTTAATATGGTATAAAATATAAATCGAGTGTTTCTTGTTTCAAGATTAATTTTTACAACGTTGGAAAATTTCTATATTTACAATTTTTAGTTTTCAGTCTAAGCTCTCTTTATAAATGTCTTTTGAATCTCTTCCACCAATTCCAGAGTTTACACCACCAAGCGCTGGAGGGAACCTAGACGGCTTGAACCAGGTCCAGACTAGCAATATTGCACCATCTACAGAGCGTGATAGAATTGCCAGAAGTGTGGCCAGAGGTGCTAAAATCAAAGCAGCAGCAGCTAGTGTAATTCAAAATAGAAGTCAGCTCGTATCATATTTGAGACAAAATGGTCTGGATTTGTGGACTTCAGCTGTAGAATTCCAGAAAACTAGTGATTTTATCGTGAGTAGCTACGTGATTTACCCCAAGCATGGTAATTTCAAGGAACCGTTTGTAAATTTTTTGCAGCGTTATCCTAATTTATTACCAGCAGCTCAAGCCATTAGAGACAGTCTGAGACCTGTAAGTAGCCAGATGCAAGTAGTCACTCCAAGGAATTTTTAAATGCCTCAATTTAATCTTGATAAAGAAATTATTTAGATTCTGGAATACTATTTTCTAAAATCTGCTTTTCAATTCTTGTAATATCAAAAAATCCCGAGTTTAGAATATTTGTTTCAATAACTTTATCGAATCCGGAAATTACAGCAATTCCAATTATTATAAAAATTACCCCCAGAACTTTTTTAAATATTCCATTAGGGTTTGCAAGTAGGTTTAGTTTTTTTACAAACCCTCTTCCAAGAAGACTAATAGCCAGCATTACTATCCCTAAGCCAAATGAATATACTAGTATATAGCCAATACCTTTTATGAGATCAACGGGTAAAACTGTGGCCACAATCAAGGAATAGGTCGGACTACAACTGGCAAAAACAGGTCCTAAAGCTGCCCCAATTAACAAACTACCAAACCAATTTTCTTTACTACTTTCACTAGCTTTTTCTAATAGATTATCAGATTTTGAAGAGAATTTGAATTTAAGAGAAATGCTATCCCAGATTTCCGGAAACAAATAGATGAATCCGAAAACTAAAACCAAACTTCCAGAGATTGTAGACCAAAATACTGGTTCTACGCTTATCAGTAATGTGGAGGCTTTTAGTAAAATTGTGAAAAGGGTGATTGAAATTATCAGTCCTAAGATTATTAGATAAGGCCTTAGTTTATTTTTATTTCCCACTGAACTACCTATAATTACTGGAAGTAGTGGCAACACACAGGGTGCTAAAATTGTTAACACTCCAGCTAAAAAAGATAGAAAAAATAAAGTCATAAAAGAAGTCTAAAGATCTGGAATTTCAGTATTTACTTAATTATTTAGCAAAGTTAGAAATTTCTGATACTGTATCGAGGCCACTAGTTTTTTTGATTAAATTGCCGTCCTTATCAACTTTCACAAAAGTGTGCTGGGTAGTAACTCCGTATTTTTGTCGAAGAGCTATCTCTTTATCATAATCAGCAGATAAAATAGTTAAATTACTTGGAATACTGCTGAGATTTTCGTTGATATTTTTCACAGCAGATCTACAAGTAGGGCACCAGCTAGCGTTGAAAAACAGAACTACATTGTTTTTGTCAGCGGTTTTTACTAGGTCGCTGGAATAGTTGGTGTAAGTTCCAGCTTTAGAAGCAATAGAGTCATCTTTTTTCATTACGCCCTCGTTGGTCATGGCTGAATCTTCTTTTTTCATTACATCCTGCTTGGAAGTTGAATCAGTAGTATTTGTAGAAGAACTAGAATTGGTAGCTACGCTTGCATTTTCTTTGTTTCTGTTGTTTACACTCACACCAGCAACTATCGCCCCGGCAATTACTATAACTAAAACTCCTGCTAAAATTAAATTCTTGTTTGAACTAGTTGGTTTTTCCATATTTTGCATAAAATGTATATTATATTTAATATGTAAACTATAATTAAAAATAATTTTGTATTTGTCAACCTAAGGGGGGTATAGTTAACAAAAGCTTTATTATATAGTATTTTTTTAACATGATTTTTATAAATAAATGTAAATTGACAATTCTAAGGCTACCATAAATTCTTCAAAAATCTGGCAAATTTAATGCTTTCAAACTTCCTGGCATCCAGTATCATTATAATAATATGTTTCAAAAAGCAAAAAAATTTCTTAAAAAATACAGTTTAGACGTTGTATTAATCTCAGTCTATAACATCATTCTTATTTTTTCACTAGTCGCTGGTGTTCTAAATTCAATACCATTGTTTCTACTGGTATCGTCTTGGCTTCCTATATATTACGCCTGGGGATATCAAGATTTGTTGAAAAAAGATGGTTTTAGGATAAATGCAAGTTCTGTTACTGTTAGAGAATTTATAGAAACATTCTTCTTTTTCTCATTTGCCCTGCCATTTATAGGGCCAGTAATAGCCGTTATTCGAATTAATTATTTAAGAAGTAAGCTGGAAAAGAAAAATTATAAAA
>Ga0105044_10004553_pt1 | contig 19031 bp, 17 predicted proteins | sample MAT01_FD_78092 | JGI IMG/M metagenome (GOLD analysis project Ga0105044, IMG submission 78092) | Freshwater microbial communities from Lake Fryxell liftoff mats and glacier meltwater in Antarctica - MAT-01 | ecosystem: Environmental > Aquatic > Freshwater > Ice > Liftoff microbial mat | place...
CTATCCGGCCTTAATCGCACGCCGTCACTGGCCGGAACTGTTGGCGATGAAGGATGACTCCGCGTTTGAGAGATGGCTGGCCGCTCATGCCGCCGATGCGTTGCGCGTCCCCGTCGATACCGACAGCATTTTTCGTAGCGTAGACACTCCGCAAGATTACCGCGACGCCAAAGCGCGGGCGGGGATAAAATAGGGCATCGTTAGACGCCAAACGTCAGGGACACGGCACTGCCGTGTCCGTTTTACAGGGGTGTTACGCGCTAACAATCGCGTTGATTTCGGCGTATTCGGCGTCAGACATCATCCATTGGGTGGTGGCGACATTTTGTTGAATCTGTTCCACCGTCATCGCGCCCGCAATCACCGATGCTACGACGGGGTGATAGAGCGTCCATGCGAACGCCAAATCGAGCAAGGCGTAACCCTTGTCCTCGGCGTAGGCGAGTAATTTTTCGACTCGTTCGAGATTTTTCTCGTTCAGATAATCCCCGGATTGCAGGCCGTGTAGGCGGGCGCTGTCTGGAAAGGCTTGGCCGAGGCGATATTTGCCGGTTAAGAGGCCGCGTGCCAGCGGAAAATACGGCAGATAGGCGGTGTCGGTCTTGGCGCATTCGTCCAGAATCGGCAGTTCAGGCTCACGATAAAACAGGTTGTAGTGATTCTGCACGCTGACAAAACGAGCGCCGCCCTTGCGCGCCGCGTCCGCCTCTTGCAATTGTTCAACGTTGAAATTAGAGCAGCCGATTTCGCGCACTTTGCCCGCTTTGACCAATTCATCTAAGGCGGCCAACGTCTCCGCAATCGGGGTATCGGCATCCGGCGTGTGCAGTTGGTACAGGTCTATATAATCGGTGTCGAGGCGGCGCAGACTGTCTTCTACCGCGCTGCGGACGTAAGCGGCAGACGCGCCGCCCTGAAGGTCGCCCGCGTTCATGCCGAATTTGGTGGCGATGATGGCTTCTGACCGGCGGGATTTGAGCGCCTTGCCCATGTATTCTTCGCTCTTGGTGTTGCCGTAGATGTCGGCAGTATCAAAGAAATTAATCCCAGCATCCAACGCGCCGAGCAGGACGCGCTCCGAATCCGCATAGTCCGGTAGACGAATGCCAAAGTTGTTACAGCCCAAGCCGATGATGCTGACGTTGAGCGAGCCGATTTTGCGAGTTTGCATGGAAATTATCCTCTGATGAGTGTTTTTGAGAACTGAGTGTGTTGCTCAATCAAGACCGGTACGTCTACGCTGACCATCTGACCGTCTTGGACAATTGTCTTACCGTTGATGATCGAAAAGTCGACATCTTGCGAGGTCGCGAACAAGAGTCCGGCTGTGACATCATGCCATGCGCCGGTGAAAGCCAGCGTATCTGTCCGCCAGCCCACGAGGTCGGCGGCGTACCCTTCACGCAGTTGACCGATGTCGTCACGCCCCAGCACCGCCGCGCCGCCGCGTGTGGCGATTTCGAGGGCTTGGCGGGCGCTCATGGCGGCGGGGTTGGTCTCGGCCACGCGCTGCAAGAGCATGGCTTGGCGCGCCTCGTTGAGCAAGTGGCCGCTGTCGTTGGAGGCCGAACCGTCTACGCCGAGGCCGACGCGCACGCCCTTTGCCAACATCCGGCGGACGGGCGCGATGCCAGACGCGAGGCGCATGTTAGAGCAAGGGCAGTGCGCCACGCCGGTATGCGTATGGGCGAACAGGTCGATTTCGATGTTGTCAAGTTGGACGCAGTGCGCGTGCCAGACATCTTCACCCAACCAACCGACGCTCTCGGCATATTGACCGGGGCGCATCCCAAATTTTTCTTCGCTATACAGGATGTCGTTGATATTTTCTGCGAGGTGAGTGTGTAAGCGAACGCCCTTATAACTACGCGCTAAGGCCGCCGATTCGCGCATCAGGTCTTGGCTGACATTGAACGGCGCAGTCGGCGCGACGCCCATCCGCAACATCGAATAACGATTGTTATCGTGAAACGTCTCAATCGCCCGCTGGGTGTCGCGCAGAATCAGATTTTCATCTTGTACCAAGTCATCGGGCGGCAGGCCGCCTTTGGATTCGCCGACGCTCATTGAACCGCGAGTCGGGTGGAATCGGAATCCGATGTCGGTAGCGGCGCGGATTTCATCATCAATCAACGCGCCATTGAGGTACAGATACAGATGATCGCTGGACGTGGTGCAGCCCGACAAAATCAACTCAGTCATGGCGACTTTGGCCGAGGTGTAAATCATGTCTGGCGTCAGTCCCCGCCAAATCTGATAGAGCGTGGTCAGCCAGCCGAATAACTCGTGTTCTTGCGCGATGGCGCGGGTCAGGTTTTGGAACATGTGATGGTGCGTGTTGACCAACCCCGGCAGCACGACATGGTTGGGCAGCGAACGCACCTCATCGGCGGGCTGATTTCCGAGTTCGGCGGTTGTGCCGACGGCGACGATGACGTTATCACGGATGAACAACGCGCCGTCTTTGATTTCGCGGCGGGCGTCGTCCATCGTGACCAAATGGCCGATATTTTTTAAGAGAAGGGTCGGCATTAGGCTCGCTCTGTTTGCTCCGCGATACGATACGCGGCTTGGACGGTCTGAACCATGAGCAGGGTGATGGTCATCGGGCCGACGCCGCCGGGGACTTTGGTGATGGCGCTCACGACGGGCAAAGCGGATTCCAAATCGACATCTCCGACATATTTGTAGCCTTTTTCGCTGGCAGGGTCATCAATCTTGTTCGTCCCGACATCAATCACGACTGCGCCGGGCTTGAGCCAACTGCCGTGCAGATAATTGGGGCGTCCGATAGCTGCAATCACGATGTCAGCGTTTTTGAGGTAGCTTTGTAAGTCTTGGGTGCGACTGTGGCAAATCGTGACGGTAGCATTGGCCTCCATCAGCATCAGCGCGACGGGCATCCCGACGATATTGGAACGCCCCAGCACCACCGCATTTGCGCCGGAGATAGTCACGCCCAATTCGTTCAGGATAATCATCGCCCCGGCGGGCGTGCAAGGCTTATACAACGGCTCGCGGCCTTTCATCGCCAACAGGCCGATGTTGGTGGGGTGGGCGGCGTCAGCATCTTTTTCAAAGCTGATGAAACTGAGGATTTTTTCCTCGTCCAGATGTTTTGGTAGCGGCAATTGAACGAGTATGCCGTGGACTTTGGGGTCGTCATTCAGCGAACGCACCGCCGCCTCAACCTGTGCTTGGGTCGCGTCGGCGGGGAGGATGTGGGCATACGAGGTGATGCCGACCTTTTCGCAGGCGTTGCGCTTCATGCGGACGTACATCTGCGAGGCGGGATCATCTCCGACCAAGACCACGCCGAGTCCGGGTTTATAGCCGTATTTCGAAGTGAAATTACCCGCGTCGATTGCCAATTGTTTGCGGAGTTTCTCGGCAATCGGATTGCCGTCAACGATCTGTGCAGTCATGAGTTGTCCTTTGCTTGGTTTGCTAATATCAATTCTCGAACGGCGTCCATGACATTCTCGAACGCTTCTGATTTTGTGCGACCTTGTGAAAATGCACCACCAATCTCAAGCGCTGTTGCGACCCACCAGCCACTCTCATCCCATTCATAAACGATTGTATAATCTTGCTTCATGCTCTCAATCCTCCGATGCTGAAACTAATCCGTATTCGTCATGCGTTTGAGTTCGTAAAGTTTGGTGATGGCCTCAATCGGTGAGAGCGTGTCGATATTTAGGGCGCGTAAGGCTTCGACGGCGGGGCTTTCGGTGGGCGTATCAAAAAAACTGAACTGGTGTGGTTGCTTTTGCTTGAAATCCGCGCCGCGTTCCTCCAAATCGCGCAGAAGCTGTTGGGCGCGGTCAATCACCGGGCGGGGGAGGCCGGCCAACTGTGCGACATGCACGCCGTAACTGCGGTCTGCGCCGCCGGTCAACAATCGGTGATGGAAAACCAACGTCCCGCCCTCTTCCGAGGCCGCCACATTGAAATTTCGGCAGCGCGGCAAAATGTCTGGCAATTCGACCAACTCGTGATAGTGGGTGGCGAACAGCGTCCGACAGTTCAGGCGTGGGTTGTTGTGGATGTACTCGATGATGGCGCGGGCGATGGCGAGTCCGTCGTAGGTGGATGTGCCGCGCCCGACTTCATCCAAGATGAGCAGGCTGCGGCGCGTGCTGCCAGATAGTAAGCGCGCTGTCTCGACCATCTCGACCATAAACGTGGATTGTCCGGCGTGGATTTCGTCTTGTGCGCCGATACGGGCAAAAATCCGGTCTACCAGCCCAATGATGGCTTCATCCGCTGGGACGAAACTGCCGATTTGAGCCATCAGCGTGATGAGCGCAACTTGGCGGATGTAAGTCGATTTACCGGCCATATTCGGCCCGGTAATGATATGCACCCGCGACAAGGTATCGAAATGGGAATCATTGGGGATATAACGCCCGCCGTCGGAAAGCGATTGCTCCACGACAGGATGCCGACCAGACCGCAAAATCAGGCGGTCATCATCGGTCAGGACGGGACGGCAATACCCCTCGCGCATGGCGACATCGGCCAACGACAGAAAAACGTCCAGATGAGCGACGGCGCGGGCGGTCTTCAACAGCGGGTGGACGTGTTCAGCGATACGGGCGCACACGTCCTCGAAAATCTGGCGTTCGACTTTGAGGATTTGCTCCTCTGCGTTGAGGACGAGCGCCTCGTATTCTTTCATTTGCGGGGTGATATAGCGTTCGGCGTTGACGAGGGTTTGTTTGCGGATATAGTCGTCTGGGACTTTATCGGTCTGGGCATGAGTGACTTCGATATAGTAGCCAAAAACGCGGTTGAAGCCGACTTTGAGCGATGCAATGCCAGTGCGCTGGCGTTCAATCGGTTCAAGGTTAGCCATCCAGTCACGGGCGTCGCGGCTGGCGTTCAAGATGTCTGACACTTCTTGCGCGAACGTCGGGCGGATGATGCCCATCACATCCAGCTTGGCGGGCGGCTCATCAACGATTGCGTCGGCAATCAGGGTACTGACGGCTTCGCATGGGTCAAGCGTGCGCGAGAGTGACGATAGCGCGGGTTGAACGCCTAATGCCGCAATCAAATCTGGCACAGCCTCCAGTGATTGGCGCAAGCCGAGCAAATCACGCGGCCCGGCGCGGCGCATCAGCACGCGATTGGTCAGGCGTTCGATGTCTGAGACGCGCTTTAACGCGGCGCGCAGGTCTTGGCGTGTCGCCTCAGAGTCGGTCAAGGCTTGCACCGCGTCGAGGCGGGCGTTGAGGCGTTGCAAGTCCAATAGCGGCTGATTGACCCATGTGTGCAGCAAGCGCCCGCCCATCGGCGTGACGGTGCGGTCTAAGACACTGAGTAGGCTGCCTTTGGAGGTGCGGCTACGGGTGGTCTCGGTCAGTTCTAGGCTGCGGCGGGTGAAGCCGTCCAACACCATGAACCCGTCGGTGCTATACGGGCGCAGGCCGGTGATTTGTGCCATGCCGTCGCGCTGGGTATGGCGCAGATAGCTCAAAAGCGCCCCAGCGGCGGCGGCGGCGTTGGGCTTGTCATCCAAGCCGAAACTGGTCAGCGATTTGACGCCGAAATGGTTCAAGATGACTTGCTGGGCGCTACTGAACTCAAACTGCCAATCTTGCAGCGGGGTCAGGCTGATACCCGCCGGAAGTGTGACGCCGGATGCCCATGTTTGCGGCATCAAAACCTCACGCGGGGCGAGCCGGGCGAGTTCTTCCAGAACCATAACGCCCACCTCATCTCCGTTGAGTTGGGTGGCCGCAAATTCGCCGGTGGTGATGTCGGCATAAGCCAGCCCCGCCGATTTCCAATCCCGACTGGTCGGGTCGCCGAACGGGACGACTGCCATCAGGTAATTGGGGCGGTTTTCGCTCAACATGCCGGGTTCGATAATCGTCCCCGGCGTGATGACGCGGGTGACATCGCGGTCAACCGGGCCTTTGCCAGTGGGTTCGCTGAGTTGGTCACAGATGGCGACGTGGTAGCCTTTTTCGACCAGTTTGGCGATATAGCCCTCGGCGGCGTGATGTGGGACGCCCGCCATCGGGGTGCGCGGCCCGTCTTGGCTGAAGTTGCGCCCGGTTAAGGTCAAATCTAGCTCGCGGGCGGCGATTTCGGCGTCGGCGTCGAACATCTCATAAAAATCGCCCATGCGAAAAAACAAAATCGCGTTGGGGTGCTTGGCTTTGATGTCGAGGTACTGCTGGCGAACGGGCGTGACGCGGCTCATAGGCGGGGATCAGTTTTCAGTAGACAGCTAGACGTTAAAAATTGGAAATTACCACGGTTTGGCAGTGGATTGTTAAACTTGGGAACGTCCAACTTTAAGACTGATTGTACCATCCCGTCGCGGCCTATCCCAGCGGGGCGTGCTTTGGTACACTGAGTCGGACTTTAGATAAACCCTTCGGTTTAATTTGTACAAAGTGAACAAGTGGAGAATACCATGACGAATGCCCCTCGTGAACAGGGTTTTATCCTGCGCGATAAACATGATAATGCACGCCCATTGATGCAGCGTGACGCGAATTCGCTCTCACCCTCCTATACGCGCTCGTATGGGTTTGTGATGGATCACGGCAAAGGTTCGACGATGTGGGACGTTGACGGCCACGAATACTTGGATTTCGCGGCTGGGATTGCGGTGCTGTCTACCGGTCACGCCCACCCGAAAGTGATTGAAGCCATCACCAAACAGGCGCAGAAGTACGTTCACATCGGCGCGACGGATTTTTACTGCCCGATGCAAGTCGAGTTGGCTGAACGCTTGCAGCAAATCACCCCGATTAACGGCGCGGACAGCCCATCGGATAAACGGGTGTATTTTGGCAATAGCGGCACAGAAGCCATCGAAGCGGCGCTCAAACTGGCGCGCTACCGTGAAAACCGTAACTATATCATCGGCTTTTATGGGAGTTTTCACGGGCGTTCGTATGGGGCGTTGTCGGTGACGGCCAGCAAATATGTTCAGCGCGCCAATTACCCGTATATCCCCGGCGGCGTCGAGCATGTGCCGTACCCCGGCAAATGGGGCAGCGAACGCGCCAAAGATGACAGCTATGATTGGGGCGATGTCGCGCAGTATATCGAAGATTTTGTGTTGAAGCGTAAGCTACCGGCCAAAGAGGTCGCGGCGATTTTGGTTGAACCGATTCAAGGCGAAGGCGGCTATGTCGTCCCGCGTGATGACTTCTTCCCGAATCTGCGCTCGCTGTGCGATAGACACGGGATTTTGCTGATTGTGGATGAAATTCAGTCCGGCGTCGGGCGTACCGGCAATTGGTGGGCGGTTGAAAACACCGGCGTCAAGGCTGACATCGTGTGTACGGCCAAAGGCTTAGGGTCGGGCTTTCCCATTAGCGCCATCATCGCGCACAAGGATGTGATGGGTCAGTGGATTCCCGGCGCGCACGCCAGCACTTTTGGCGGCAACCCGGTGGCGTGCGCGGCGGCGCTGGCGACGCTGGATGTGATTGAAGAAGAAGGCTTGTTGGCACACGCCGCCGCGTTAGGCAACTATGGCATTGGCCGCCTGAGCGAGTTCATGAAGTCCCATCCGTCGATGGTGCGCGTGGACGGGCGCGGCCTGATGATCGGGATCGAATTCTTAACGGCTGATGGTAAGCCCGCCGCGAAGTTCCGCGATGAGGTGGTCGATCACGCCTTCTTGCACGGCCTCGTGACGCTGGCTTGCGGGGCAAGCACGCTCCGCATCTGCCCGCCGCTGGTCATCCGTCATGATGAATTTGAGCGCGGCCTCGACATCATCGAGCGCGTGATTTCCCATTGCGAAGAGATGTACTACGACGTGCAAGCGTAAATCAATCATGAACGACGCACCCACCCCACGGAATATCGCGGCTGAAGATTTGCTGCATCTCGTCGGCTTGGAAGACCCACGCCTCAGCCCGGATGGGCGGTGGGTGGCGTTTGTCCGCGTCCAAGCGGATAAAGCAAAAAATAGCTATCTGCGGAATGTTTGGCTGGCGCGTACTGACGGTAGCCGGACGCTCGCACTGACTCGCAGCGGCAAGGACAGCGCTCCGCGTTGGTCGCCAGATGGCAAAACATTGGCGTTTGTGTCCGGGCGGGCGGATAAGGCGCAGTTGTATGTGTTTGATACCCAGACGCCCGGCGACCCGCGCAAAATCACCGACGCGCCCAATGGCGTGAGCGCCCCGTCGTGGTCGCCAGACGGGGCGCGCTTGGCGTATCTGGCGGGCATGAGCGCCGCAGACCGCGCTCATGAAGCCGACCCGGAAAATGCCAAGAAGCCGTCAGAAGATGACGAGAAAAAGCGTGTAGACCCGCGTGTCATTCAGGGGATGCCGTACCGCGCCGGCACGAGTTATTTGACTGACAAGTTCAATCAGATTTACGTGTTGGATGTGCCGGGGGAGTCGTCTGAACCGGCCAAACCGCGCCGCCTAACCGATGTGGACGCCAACCATTCTGAACCCAGTTGGACGCCCGATGGATTGAGTCTGCTGACCGCCCATGTCGATGAGGTTGGGCGTGATGAACCCGGACGCCACGCCAGTATCTATCGGATTGACCTCACGACGGGCGAACAAACCCGCCTCACCGATGATTCGCACACCGATGACAGGGGCTTGTTCTCGGCGGATGGCCGCGCTATGGCGTGGTTGCGCTATCCGAGCCAACAGATGGCGCTCAAATATAGCCGTCTAGCCGTGCGCGATACGCAGACTGGCGAAACGGTAGACGTGAATCTCGCCATTGATGTGAATCCGGTCAGCTTGATTTGGGCGCGTAATACCTTGTATTTCAACGCGCAGATCCACGGGCGGACATGGATTTACGGTCTGCCGGGGCTGAACGAGTCGCCGCGCCCGGTGGTCGAATTTGACGGGCGCGCCGACAAGTTTGATGTGCTGGCCGACGGCACAATCGCTTATGTCGGGTTCAACGCGCAATCACTGGCCGAGGTCTATGTGCAAACGCCGGACGGCCAGACCCGGCAAGTGACGCAGGTCAACGCCAAATTGCGTGATGAGGCGATTTTCCCGACATGGCATCGTCTGACATGGGAGCGCGAGGGCGTCGAAATTGAAGGCTGGTACGCGCTGCCGCCCAATTTTGACCCCGCCCAGAACCCCCCTCTGATCCTCGATATGCACGGCGGCCCGCATATCATGTGGAGTCCGCACTACGAAAACGAGTGGCACAATTGGCAGACGGTTTTGGCGGCGGGTTATGCGGTGTTCATCGCCAATCCACGCGGCAGCACCGGCTATGGTGAAGCCTTTCAGACCGCCATCCATCAGGCATGGGGAGACCGCGCACAAGCGGACATCTTAGCTGGCTTGGATACGTTTTTGAACATGGGTCTGGTCGATACGGCGCGTATGGGCATCATGGGCGGCAGTTATGGCGGCTATTTGACCGTATGGATGATCGCCCGTGACCACCGTTTTAAGGCGGCCTTATCGGAGCGCGGCGTGTATAATCTGATCAGCTTCACGGGGACAACAGACATCCCGACCTTCATCCCCGATGAATTTGGACCGGAACTGTGGGATGACCCCGCGACGCTGTGGGCGCATTCACCTCTGGCCTATGCTCACCAAATCAAGACCCCGCTGTTGATTATTCACAGTGAGAATGATTTTCGGGTGGCCGTCAGCGAGGGCGAACAGCTTTTCGCGGCAGTGCGACGGGCTGGTAATGCGCCGGTAGAGTTTGTGCGCTACCCGCGTGAGGGGCATGAACTCAGCCGCGCCGGGGAGCCAGAACACCGGATTGACCGCCTAAATCGAATTGTGGCGTGGTTCGATCAGTGGTTGAAGTAGCCGAATCGTCATCGTTGAATTGAAACGCGGCGCTTGGCGGCTTACAATATATGTTCGAGATCGAACGTGATAATAAGGAGGGACAGGATATGCCCCGTAAACTATGGCCTATGATGCTGGTGATTTTGGCGCTGTTTTCGCTGGCAGGCGTGAGCGCCCAAGCCGGTGATGTGATATTGACCAATAACACTGGCACGACCAGCACGCGCTGGTTCATCAGCGGCGAGCCGTCACTGATTCTCAATGGGTTCGATTTGGCCGCTAAGGGCGTGACGTTGCCGGTTCAGGTTGAGAAAATCACCATCAGCGTCCGCCGCGCCATGCCGGGCAATCCGATTGAGGCGTTGGTGTATCAAGACTCGGACGGGGGTTCGCCGCAAAACGCCAGCTTGCTCAAGCGTCAGACGGTGGACATCACCGGACCCGGCGTTTACACAGTGACGTTTGACCAGCCTGTGACGGTGACTCAAAATTTTCTATGGGTGGGGTTCTATCTGCCGGTTGATTTTGAGTTTTATGCCGATACAGCTGGGACATCGGTCTTGACCTATTGGGGATGGAAGGCTGGGACGGTGTTTGATGTCAGCAATCTGACCACTGCCACCACCTTTGGCCCCGCCAACGCCACAGCCCCCGTCAATCTGGATATGAAGGGCAATGCCCGCATCACGGCGGAACTCATCACCGGCAAGGCGACGGGCGGGACAACGACGACCAACTCTGATGCGATTAAACAGGTTGTTGGCGACGCCACCACCAGCCTCGCCCCGATGAGCGTCTACCCGTCGGGTTGCGCGACGGTGTATTATGACAGCGGCGACCTGAGCATCACATATATGAGCGCCATCAACTTTCAATGCCGCCAAGTGGTGGGCTATTTGTCGCCGACTACGCCGACAGGCTATCAACGAACCGGTGTGTTGTTCGATATTTACGTGTTCGGCATGGAGTCGGGTCTGACGCAGTTCCCGTTCCCGGTGACGCACTGCCTAAAGCCCGGCAGCGACGCCAATCTGCAAAATGGGGTACTCGGCTTGGCACAGGGTGCGCCGCGCCAGTGGACGATCTTGCCCACGGTGCGCTATGGGGATTATATCTGCGCTGAGTTGAACTACGCCGGTTTCGTGTCGATATTCAGGCCAAAATAACCTAAGACGAGCATTAGGTAGGGGGTGCAGAATGCTGCGCCCCCTACACGATACACGGTTCAAAAACCTATTGAATTTCTTCTTTATTCACCCAAAGGCGTTGTTTTAGATGTCCTCTTCGATGACTACTGCGCCCACCCCCGATTTACGGATTATCCCGGTCAGCCGGATGAAACCGCATGAGGAACACGATAATCAACGTTCTTTGCCTTTAATTGAACGCTTGAAAGCCGCTGAATATTTTTTGAATCCGCCTATCGTGGCCGAAATGGACTCTGGAAATCCTGAGACCGATTATGTGATTCTGGACGGCGCAAATCGCCACTACTGCTTCACGCATCTTCAATGGCCGCATATTTTGGTACAAGTCGCGGATTATGCCAGTCGGTGGGTGCAGTTGGATGTCTGGCATCATGTCATCAGCAAATGGCAGATGGCGAGTTTCATGATGCAGCTTCGCGGGATTGAAGCCTTAGAGGTGATTGACGCGCCGGTGGATAATCCGTTGGCGCGATTGGCCGTCCCGGATGGGCGTATGTTCGCCTTCCACACCATCACGCGGGGCGTGCATGAGCGTAACGCGGTGCTGCGTGAGATCGTCCGATTGTACCAGCGCCAAGCGACGCTCAACCGCACCGCCCAATCGGATCCTGCCCATGTTTTCCCAGATTATCCAGAAGCTACCGGCCTGATGTTATTTCCGGCGTATCGCCCACACGATATTGTCGAGGCCGCCACCGAGCGAGCCTATCTGCCGCCCGGAATCAGTCGCCATATCATTCAGGGGCGGGCGATTCGGCTGAATTACCCGATGTCGCTGGTGATTGACCCGGCGGTTGGGTTGGAAGAAAAGAACGCCGCGCTGCGTCAGTGGATGCAACGCCGATTTGCGAACCGGCAAGTTCGGTATTATGCTGAGGCGACCTATCAGTTTGACGAGTAAGTGAGGGAAAACAATGACCTTATCGACCCGCGATGCGCTCAAGCAGACCGCTCTAATAACCGATGACGAGCGTTATGTGTTGGTCAAACTACCCGCTGCCGCGATTACGCTGGGCGCGGGCGTCTTGGCCGAGGTCGGCAGCCCGTTCAGCGCCATCATCGTCGATAAAGACGAAGTGACCTTGATTGTGCCGGATGAGGCGGTTGAAGAATTTGAGAAGCGTCTGAAAGGGGTGGCAGAAGTCAGTGCGTCGGGTTATCGACTCATCACGTTCGATATTGTGCTGCCGCCCGATCTCGTGGGCTTTATGGCGGCCATTAGCGCGGCCTGCGCCCGCGCCGGGGTGAGCATCATCCCATTGGGCGCGTTCAGTCGTGACCATATCCTTGTCGGTGAAGCGCAGTTCGATCTCGCGATGGACGCGCTCAAAACACTCATAGAACAGGCCTAATCCCAGATGGTTGATATCCCGTTATTTGATATGGGCGGCGTGCCACAGCCGCGTAGCCGCGTCAAAATCGAGTCGGTGGCCGTCACACCCTATCCTGACCGTTTCCGCGTGTTTGTCGAGGTCAAGGTCACGCCATTTTTAGAACGCCCCAATCTGCTGATGACCTTGCATGACGATGATGACAAGCTAGTGACGGAACTCAACATCATCGAGACGATGCACAATAAGATGGAATTCACCATGCACATTCGGGGCAAAAATGACCCGGCTGGCGCGTATGCCTTGACGGTGGAGTTGTTTTACGAGACGCGCAATCCACCCCCAGAGACCGAAGTGATCGGCTTCCTCATCCCGACCTACGACCCGGCGGAAGACTGGAAAGACGATTACGCCGATGTTGCCGGGGATGCGCCGGAGGCAGGCACGCCGGAATGAGGGTTTGGTTGACCCCCGACTCCGCGCAACACATCGTTGACCACGCCCAAGCGGAGTCACCGCGTGAGTGCTGCGGGGTTTTGGCGGGGCGCGGCGGCGATGTGCGCGAGGTGATTCCGGTGGAAAATATCAGCCCGACGCCGCAAACCGCCTTTGTCATGTCCCCGGCGGGATTGGCGCGGGCGTTGATCGGCTTGGGACGGCGAGATTTGGAATTGGTCGGGTTTTATCATTCTCATCCGCAGACCCCGCCCATCCCGTCTGGGCGTGACGTGGCCGAGTCGCATTATCCCGCCGCCGCCCAACTGATTATCAGCCTAAAAGATGGGTCGCCCGCGTTGGCGGCGTGGCGACTCACGCCGGGAGAGGTGGAGCGGCTTGACTTATTCATCCAATCGACGCGCCCGTCGGATACAGACAGCGAACCGTTGTCCTTGAGCGGATTCCAGCGCGTGATGGTGATTGTTGGGGGGCTGACCGCCGCCATCATCGTTATCATCACCGCGCTTTCCTTATTGCCGCCAGCCCCCCAATTACCATTACCCTAATGTAGGGACATGGCACGCCGTGTCCGCGTCAATCCAATGAAAGCGCCAAATTCAATGAATGTCTTGCATGTTTTATTTGCCGTGGTCTATGGCGTGATTGTCGGGGCAATCGCTAATGCGCTGGCGGATGAATTGCCCTATCGTCGTCGCCCAGCCCTGCCGTGTTACCCAGATGGCGAGCCGCGTACCGGCTTGTTGATGTCTGGCTTGCTCACCTATCTATTGGGCAAACGGACATCCTCACAGGGCAATCGCTTAGGATTGCGCCACCCGCTGACCGAACTTCTGGCGATTGCGCTAACGCTGTGGACGCTCAACGCGACGACGATTTACCAGATGTCGCTCATACAGGTGCTTTTTTGGCTGATGTATGCCGCCCTGTTCACACTGGTGATCGTGATTGATATGGAGCATCACCTGATTTTGTTTGTGGTGATTATCCCGTTTGTGGGGATCGCCGTCGCTGACGCGCTGTTGACAGGTCGCCAGCCAGATACGCTCATCGAAGCCCTCATCGGCGGGGCTGTCGGTTATGGCATATTTTTCATACTATTCAACGGCGGCGCGTTTTTCGCCTATCTATTAGGGCGAATACGCGGTGAGCCCATCAGCGAAGTGGCGTTCGGTTTTGGCGACGTGATGCTGGCCGGGGTAGTCGGGCTGATTTTGGGGTGGAAGGCGTTCTTGTTTGCGTTGGTCGCCACCATTTTGCTAGGGGCGGCGGGCGCGCTGGCGATTATCATCTACCAGCGCGTGTTTAAGGGGGGCTATACGGCTTTTGCCGCTATGCCCTATGGCCCGTATATTGTGGCTGGGGCTATGCTGGTGATGCTGTACCCGAATGAGACGATTGCATTTCTCGTACCGGCCGCGGTGGGCGCTCTATAATCCCGACGCCCATCACGCGGTCTCCGTCATAAATCACCGCGCCTTGCCCCGGCGTGATGTCGCGCAGCGGGCTATCAAAGTGGATATGGACGCGCCCATCGGCTAATGGCGTGATGGTGGCCGCTGAGGGGGTGGCTTTATAGCGGATTTTGACGTGAGCGCGGAGGATATTCTCTGGCGCGTTGCCGCCCGTCCACGTTACGCGGTGCGCGGTCAAATCCTGACTGCCCAACTGCTCACGCGGGCCGACGATCAGGACGTTGCGGGTCGGGTCGGAATCCAAGACGAATAATGGGACGCTACCGTAGACATTTAGGCCTTTGCGCTGTCCCATCGTGTAATTGGCGAGTCCGGTATGTTCACCGACTTGTGTGCCGTCTTGTAGGATAATTACGCCCGGCGTCAGGGCTTCCGGCGCGTGTTCACGCAAGAAGCGGCGATAATCTCCGTCGCCCAAAAAACATAAATCTTGGCTGTCGGCTTTACTGGCCGTCGGCAAACCGAAGCGGGCGGCGATTTCGCGCACCTGTGGCTTGGGATAACTGCCGATGGGGAACAGGGTATGTGCGAGATGTTCCTGCGTTAGCACGCTCAGGACATAGCTCTGGTCTTTGGCCTCATCCAATCCCTTACGGAGTTGGTATGTGCCGTCCGGGTCTTGCGTGATGCGGGCATAATGGCCTGTCGCCAAATAATCCGCGTCGATGGCGCGGGCGTTTTCGTAGAGCCACGTAAAGCGGATGTGCCGGTTACACTCGATACACGGATTCGGCGTCAGCGCCTTGCGGTGCATGTCGAGAAAATATTCGACGATATAAGCGCGAAACACGTCTTTGGTGTCCAATACATAAAACGGGATACCCAGCTTATCCGCGATTCGGCGGGCGTCGTCCAGTTGTTCGGGCGTGCAGCAACGGTTATGCGTGTTGCAAGATGAATCGACGGTTTCTTCCGCCCACAACTTCATCATCATCCCAATCACTTCATAACCTTGTTCGACCAGTAGCGCGGCGGCAACTGAACTGTCTACGCCGCCACTCATGGCGACCACGACGCGCTGGGTGTGATTAATATCGCTCATTAAAATCCTAGTGCCTCATACTGTGAACATTTTTGCCAGTGCGCGTAGCTTTTCAACCGATTCTTGAACGGCGCTCACGGCGTAGTCGATGTCTTCTTCGGTGGTGTGCAGCCCGACGGTCAAGCGCAAGCTACCGGTGGCGTCTTCTGGCGAATAGCCCATCGCCAACAAGACTCCAGACGGTTCTGGGTTGCCGGTCTTACAGGCCGAGCCGCCGCTGGCCGCCACGCCGCGCATGTCGAGGTGCATCATCAGTTTTGAACTGTCTACGCCGGGGATAATGAACGAGGCGTGCGAGGGCAGTCGGTGTTCGCGGTGGCCGGTTAAAATCGCGTCCGGCACACGACTCAGGACGCCATCAATCAACTGGTCTCGCATGGCGCGATAGTGGGCGATACGACTTTCGCGCTCTGCATGGGTGATTTCGAGCGCCTTTGCCATCCCCACGATGAACGTGGTATTGTGTGTCCCGGCACGCCGTCCGCGCTCATGTGAGCCGCCTGCTTGCGCCGATACGAGGTCGATGCCCTCCCGAACGTACAACGCGCCGACCCCTTTGGGGCCATAAAATTTGTGCGCGGACAGCGACAGCATATCGACGCCCAACGCCTGCACATCCAACGTCAATTGACCGGCGGCCTGCACCGCGTCGGTGTGAAACAGCGCGCCACGAGCGTGAGCTTGTTCGGCCAATTGTGGGATGGGCGCAATCGTCCCGACCTCGTTGTTGGCATAAATGACGCTGACCAGTGTGCTATCGTCACGTAGGGCGGCTGCTAGGTCTTCTGGGTCTACCCAAGCCTCAGACGAGACGGGTAAAAACGTCGATTTGAAGCCTTGTAGCCCGGTCATTTGTTTGATGGGGGCAGAGACGGCGCTGTGTTCGACAGGCGTGGTGATCAGGTGCGCGCCTCTGCCTTGTGCGCGACCCATCCAGCCCGCACCGCGCACGGCAAGATTGTCCGATTCGCTGCCGCCGCTGGTGAAAATCACCTCATTAGGCTTGCAGTTGAGGACTCTGGCGAGCGTCTCACGGGCGTTGTCGATAGCGATTTCGGCCTTGCGACCAAAACTATGTGAGGACGACGAATTGCCATAGACCTCGCTGAAATAGGGCATCATCGCCTCGACCACCCGTGGGTCACACGGGGTAGAGGCGGAATGGTCAAGATAGACAGTACGGCGCGGCGACATGACAATAAGTCCTTGATATATAAGGGGGTAATCACGATTGTAAACCCGAATCCCGCGCCATGTCAGGGCAATTTGTCCAATAGCGGAGGTGAGGGCTTTGCGGTAGAGTCAGCAGTGTTGAACTGTCAACTCAGATGAGGGACAAACCCATTATGGCAACGATTACAAAAATTCACGGACGCGAAGTCCTCGATTCACGCGGCAACCCGACGGTTGAGGTCGAAGTCACCCTGAGCGACGGCGCGTTTGGGCGCGCCATCGTCCCCAGCGGCGCATCGACGGGCGAACACGAAGCCTTAGAACTGCGCGATGGCGATAAGAAGCGTTATGACGGCAAGGGCGTCCTCAAGGCGGTTGAGGCCGTCAATAAGGTGATTGCCCCGGCATTGGCGGGCGCGAACCCGTTCAATCAGATTGCGATTGATTACGCCATGTTGGATTTGGACGGCACGCCGACCAAGAAGAAGCTAGGCGCGAATTCAATTTTGGGCGTTTCGATGGCGGTGGCGCGTGCGGCGGCGGATAGCCGCGAACTGCCGTTGTACGCCTATTTGGGCGGCGTCCATGCCCATGTTTTGCCCGTCCCGATGATGAACATCATGAACGGCGGCAAGCACGCGGTGGGCAGCACCGACTTCCAAGAATTCATGGTGATGCCGGTGGGCGCGAAATCGTTCCGCGAGGCGGTGCAGATGGGTGTTGAGATTTATCAGGCGCTCAAGAAGATTCTGCACAAGAAGGGCATGGCGACCACGGTTGGCGACGAGGGCGGTTTCGCCCCCAGCCTCGGCAGTAATCAGGCCGCGTTGGACGTGATTATGGAAGCCATTACCGCGTCTGGCTACAAGGCCGGCGAGGAAATTTTCATCGCGCTTGACCCAGCCACCTCGGAAATTTATAAGGATGGCAACTATCACCTCGACATTGAGGGCAAGGTGCTGTCCGGCGAGCAGATGGTCGATTTCTGGGTGGATTGGGCGGCCAATTACCCGATTATCTCGCTGGAAGACGGTTTGGCCGAGAACGACTGGGCGAACTGGTCGCTTTTGATGTCGAAAATTGGCGACAAGGTGCAAATCGTCGGTGACGACTTGCTGGTGACCAACGTCGAGAAGGTCAAGCGCGCCATCAAGGAAAAGGCCGCCAACTCGTTGTTGTTCAAGGTCAATCAGATCGGCTCATTGACCGAGGCGTTCGCGGCCGCGCAGTTGAGCCAGCGCCACGGGATGACGGTGGTTAGCAGTCACCGTAGCGGCGAGACCGAAGACAGCACGATTGCCGACCTCGCCGTAGCGATGAACGCGGGTCAGATTAAGACTGGCGCACCGGCACGGACGGATCGCGTGGCGAAATACAATCAACTGCTGCGGATTGAGGAAGAATTGGGCAGCGCGGCGAAATATGCCGGGCGCTCGGCCTTCCCGAATCTGGGCATGGCGTTGGATTGACGTAAGCGGTAAATTTCGGTTACAATTCGCACTGTAGCCCCCGTAGCTCAGCGGATAGAGCAGTCGCCTTCTAAATTTAATTTGGGCGCTGGTGGGGAAACCCGCCAGATGTAAGCTGTCAAAGTCGGTGAACGCTACAGAGAACGCTCTTTAACAATTGCATCAATACGAAGCAAACCATTGTCAAATTCCCAATGACAATTCGGGCAGAGGGCAGTCAAATTATCCAGCGAATTTACAATACTTAACGGTGTTGTCTCTGGGAATGAATTGATTGCTTGGATGTGACAAATTTCTACGTGCTTGTCATATCTGCAATTTGTGCAAATCCGAGGTAAGCCTGAATTTGCGTAAATCGTTCTTGCCCAATCGCGAATACGTGAATTGCGTTGATATGCCCGTTGTCCATATTCAGCCATCAATGTTGTTCCATCTAACGCTTGGGTCATTTTTTCTAAGCGCCGATTGTTCCAACATTTACGGCAATATGTTCTGCCACGGTAGATAGTTTCTCCGCAGTGTTTACAGGCATTCGTTTTCTTACGTTTAGCCTGTATCTGGTTGTTATAAACCACCGCGCACGAACGAGAGCAGAATTTGGGATTGGAAGTTTGTTTGTCGCAGTTGATGCAATTCATGAGCGTCTCCATGCCAATACCGAGCCAAGCGGATATGTTTAGTATAGGATATCTGAAGGTGTAGAGACTGGACGGCAACCACCTAATCCTGTGAAGACAGAGATGGTGAAGGTACAGTCCACGGAGAGGTGAAAGCCTCACAAACGTGAAGCGAAAGGCCGCAGGTTCGAGCCCTGCCGGGGGCAATAGTGTATAAACAGACAGGCCGTGAGAAATTGTTTCTCGCGGTCTTTATGTTTTGTTACGTCTAATGTGAAATGCACCCGAAGTGTTATAAGTTAAACCCTTGCAAAGCTTTCTGTGTCTTCTCTGCGTAAAGCAGTTCATCGCATTCATTCCACAATAGATTATCTATCGTTTCGCCTATATTGCGCCTGAATGAGTTGTTGAGTTCCACGAAGGCACGTATCATATACCCATAGGTGTGGACGCTAGAAAGCATAAAATAACATGACAGCAA
>Ga0105044_10004554_pt1 | contig 19031 bp, 19 predicted proteins | sample MAT01_FD_78092 | JGI IMG/M metagenome (GOLD analysis project Ga0105044, IMG submission 78092) | Freshwater microbial communities from Lake Fryxell liftoff mats and glacier meltwater in Antarctica - MAT-01 | ecosystem: Environmental > Aquatic > Freshwater > Ice > Liftoff microbial mat | place...
GGAACCCTGAAATCTATCTGCTCGAAAAACCATGAAACAGTCTGTGATTGTTAGCACCTACAACCAGCCGGCTTGGCTGGAGAAAGTACTGCACGGCTATTTGTATCAGACGTTTACGGCGTTTGAATTACTCATCGCCGACGACGGGTCGGACGAACGGACCCGGGAGGTGATCGAAAATTTCCGTCAACTGGCGGATTTCCCGGTGCGTCACATCTGGCACGCCGACGAGGGTTACCGCCGCCAGACGATTCTGAATCAGGTATTGCTTCAGGCGGAGCACGAATACATCATCATGACTGACGGCGACTGCATTCCACGGAAGGACTTTCTCGCGGTGCATGCAGAAGAAGCGCGGCCCGGTCGATTTCTATCGGGTGGCTACTGCAAGCTGCCCATGGACCTCAGCCTGCATCTTTCGTTAGATGATGTTCAAAGTGGCAGGGCTTTCGAAGTCGCCTATTTGCGCGAGCACCAGCTCAATGAATTTTCCCCGGCCTTTAAGATCGGCCTGCCGGTGGCTTTGGGCCAGCTGATGGATAAGATCACCCCGACCAAGGCCACTTGGAACAACTGCAACGCATCCGGCTGGACCGAGGATCTTATCGCGGTGAACGGCTTCAACGAGCAGATGCAATACGGCGGAGCGGACCGCGAGCTGGGGGAGCGACTCGCGAATTACGGCGTTACCGGAAGGCAAATCCGCCACCAGGCCATTGTCCTGCACCTCGATCACAAACGCGGCTACAAGACACCGGAAACGATGAAGAAAAACCGTGCGATCCGCGACGAGGTCATCACGACAGGCAGCGTCTGGTGCCCACATGGAATTCATAAACGCCCGAACCCTTGAGCTTCAAACCCGGAAAATCCCTGGAGGCGGCCGTCCGTAAGCTACGGCCCTATTTGATACCGGCTCACCGGCGCGCATTCGCCGAGCTTGTGGTGCGTGGCCTTGGCGAGAGGCAGGAGGGCGAGCGGATCGTGTGTTGTGATTTTTTCAATCCTGCGATCGATGCTGTTGGTGGTCGCTACTATTTCAGCCTGGTCCGGGATCTCATCGATGCCGGCTATTTTCCGGTGTTCACTGCGTCGCGTGCCACGCTTTCCACCTTCGGCACCAGCCGGATGAAGTCGCTGCTGCTCAAGGAGCGTCTGGGTGTGATCCGGTCGCTCGACGAGTTGAGGGAGCCGTATGACCTGATCACAGATCGTGACGATCCGGCACCGGCGAATGCCAGCCGTGTGGTGAAGGTGAGCTATGAGCATCGGCTTTGCCAATCGGATGATGAGCTGGCTTTCCCGGTCTTTGTGCACCCGCAAATCACGATAAAGACCAAGCTCCCCATTTCCTATGATGTCTGGGCAAAGCGCCCGGTCCGGATCTTTTTCGGAGGAAACACCGAGGAGGGTAAATATGACAAACCCATCATTCGCGACGTCTATCAGATGCTTTCCCGGCGGGAAATGCTGGACGAGGCCTGCGCCGCGATGACCCCGGAAATGATCTATCGCCCGAAGCACGCGGCGGCTTGGCTCGACTCTTCTGAAACCCATTCGTTCGTGCTTTGCGAAACCCAGCATTGCAAGATCCCACAGGAACGGTGGTTAGAAGCTCTATCCAAAGCCGACTTCTTCCTCGCCTGTCCCGGAGTTGGAATGCCGCTCTGCCACAATCTCATCGAAGCTCTTGCTGCAGGTTGTATTCCAATCCTGCAATACGCCGACTACTTACCACCGCCCTTGGAAGACGGTGTGAACTGCCTTGCTTTCCGAGACGCCAGTGGTTTGCGGAGAATTATGGTTGAGACATGCGCAATCCACTCGGACATGATCGTGAAGCTACGTTCAAACGTTCGCGCTTATTATAGTGAATTCCTAGCTCCCGGCTGTTTCGCCCGCAAGCTGTTAAACGGGTTGTCTCTGGAAACCGTGCTGATGATGAATTCCTACCGCGTTCCCCGCTAAAATTTTGCTTTGCTGTTTCAAACTGCGGCCGATATGACACCAATACGAGAATTTATAAACGAATGACGGTTCAGGAATATCTACTGCATACGGATACCCGGGATTTTACCTCTCGGCGGAGATGGCAGATGCTTGCCAACCGCTTCACTGCGAGTTTCAGCACGCCATTTTCCAAGATCATTTGGCCGAAATCACTCAAACACCTCCGCCGATTCGATCACGATTATTCTTATACTCGTCATCAGGAAGGGGGCCTCTCTGCAATGCGGTTCAAGGGTGTGGAAGTGATTCAATCCGTGCCGATCAATGCACTGGTTCCGCCGATCACCCGCTCGGTGACACTGGTCACCACCGGCCCTTCGGCGCTCGAATACGATTGGGAATCCCTACGCAATTCCAGCCGTATGATAGTGGCTGTGACCGGTGGCACGAAGTTTCTTCAAGAACGCGGGATCACTCCAGACTTATTGATTGTGACTGATCCGGATTTCTGTAAAGTAAACGGTTTTCATGTCCGTGACGCGGCGCGAATTCCGCTGGTCATCGAGTATCGGTCAGCCGCCGTTGTACACCACCATTTCCCGGATGGTCTTGATGACCGGCCAGTTCTCCTCATCGAGCGGGTGAACAAGTGGTATGGCATTCCAGAGTTACCCCAGAAAGTCCTCAGTTCCATGAATCGGGACTCTGGTTCGCCATTCCTCATTTCGGAAACCTCAGACAAGCTTGGTCGAATCGGGTGGTCAAACCAGTTAGAACTTGGGTTCTATCCCTCGTCCACCGTCGCCTTTGTGGCCCTGCAGGTGCTGGTGGCGCTGGGTGCCAAGGATATCGACATCGTTGGCATGGATTTAGGCGGAACTCAAAGCGTCTATGCGAACGCGCTACCCAGCAACCTGTTACAGACCTACCCGACCGTCATCCTGCCCTCATTTCTTGCAATGAAGGCCGCTCTTGCTGGCCGCACGATTTGTATCAATAATCTTTCTCCTGCGTGCCCGCTGCCACCTGAAATCTTTGAAACTAACAATAATTAACCATGTTTTTCAGAAAAAAAAAGACCGACTTGGGTTATATATCACCTCTACCTAACATCCTGCTTTGCCGTGCCATCAAGCTGCATCAGAAGGACGAGATGTTTAAAAATACCGGTGTTTGGGCCCGGACCACGCTCTTCGCCACGATCAGCCTTACCGTAAGGCGGCATCCAACTTATTTTGCGGATCTCCCGAAGATTTCTTTTCAGTTCTCCGAGAAAAAGGCGCCGCAGCCCGGTTATTTTAGCATATTCTGCGAACAGGGCTGGCTTCCGCGCGATGACTATCAGATTTCATCCGCCGGAGTGAACCAGCATCACCATGTCATGCAGCTATTGAATCATGATAAGATGTCCGTGAAATGTGGTCTCTCCGATGAGGAGTTCGCCAACCGGTTGGAAAAGCTGCGGACAACCTTTTACAATCTACAAGCGCCCGCAGATCTGTGTGATCGACCGTTCTTTCTCTTCGCCTTGCAAGTTACCAGCGATCTCAATCTAAAACGCTCGGGTCTTGAGCTCGCGTCCTTCGCGGGTCAGAGCAACTCCTCCTCAATCATCAAGCGGAAGTTGAGTGAAATGATGTACGAGGCGAACCCGGATGCCCGTATTCTCTTCCTCCAGCATCCGGCCGGCGATCCGAACGATCCTTTGATCGATTGGTGCGGAAACCACGCTTTTGTTGCAAATACCCGCAAGCTCAGGGCGCTCGATCTGGCGAGTGCCCCTAACTGCCAAGGGGTGATCACGATCAATTCAAACACAATCAACGAAGCCATGCTATTCTCGCTGCCCGTGTTCCAGCTGGGTAACTTTCTAAGTGGCAAATTTCCCAATATGTTTTTCCCTTACAGTCTGGGTGAATTCCTTGCCGATCCGCGCCGCTGCCAAGCGATCTCCCAGCCAAAAAACTATCTTGGCACTATCCTTGAAAATCAATGGAGTGTGGAGGAGCTCAAGAACCCATCTGTTCTCCGCTCATTGATTCTGAACGAATTCTCCCGTGATTTAATATAAAAGTGTTAGGACATCAACCACAGCGTGTTATCGTTTTCAGGAAGCGGATGCTTCCCTACTCGGAGACATTCGTCGCGGCACAGGGGAATCATCTACCACGCTGGCAGGCGGTGTATGCGGGGGCGACCGAAGATCGGAGTGGAATTGAGCTGCTCGACAGGGCTCCTACCTGCATTCTCAATCAGGTGTTGCCTAGATGGAGGGCACCTCTCGCCGCGTGGGCGTTTAAGCGCTTTGGCACTATCCCCATCGCATGGTTAAGCAGGCTGCGCGACTACCAGCCCTCTCTCGTTCACGTCCACTTCGGGCCGGACGCCTTGTTCATGGGTCTCCCTCTTTCCAAGGCGCTTGGCGTCCCTTTGGTCGTAACTTTTCACGGGTTTGACATCACCATCAACGCACCGGAAAGTCGCTACCAGCGTGAGCGCCCAAAACTCTTTCATCAGGCTAAACGGGTCATTGCCGTCTCTGATTTCATAGCGGCCAAGCTAATCGAACAAGGTTGCCCAGAGGGAAAAATCGTTCGCCACTACATCGGAATCGACTTGAAGAAATTCACTCCACTCGAAGGCCCGAACGAACGCAAAGACATCGTTTTCGTGGGTCGTCTCACCGAGAAAAAAGGTTGCCGCTATCTAATCGAGGCAATCATCCGACTCGGGGGCCAAGGGGAACGCCACCACCTGCACATCATCGGCGATGGGGCGCTGCGTGAAAGCCTCCAGCAGCTCGCCCAACCGATTGCGGACCAGGTCACTTTCCATGGCAGGCAAAGCCCGGATTTCGTCCGCGCAAGAGTCGGCGCCGCTGCGGTGTTCTGCGCCCCAAGTGTCAGCAGCCGAAGCGGGGATTCCGAGGGACTGGGGATGATGAATCTGGAGGCGATGGCCATGGGAACACCTGTGGTGAGTACGTTCCACACGGCGATTCCAGAAGCGGTAATCCATGAAAAGACCGGAATTCTTGTTCCCGAGGCCGATTCCGTGGCGCTGGCCATTGCTCTGAACCGTTGTTTACAGGATCCAAGGTTGGCTCGGACGTTGGGAGAAAACGGGATCGCTCATGTTCGCCAAACGTTCGACTTGCGAAAGCAGTGCGAAAGCTTGGAGGCAATTTATGATCTCGCCGCCCGCTGACCACTGGATTTCCAGATCCCTTGATCGAAAAACCGGCTCTGTCATGACGGTTAGGCCTTTTGGCAGACTTCCAGAAATTCATGTGGGATTCCCTCCACCACCTTCGCATAATTCGCCGAAGCCAGTGCGATCCGCGGGGCAAATGTGAAAGTGCGGAATCCTCGCTCGCCGAGATAGAGCCCGATGGCGGAGGTGCCGACTAGTATCTTGGCGGCGGCGTTGAATTTCATGCGCTCCCCGATAAATGAGGCAGGTAGCTCGACCAGATCATTGATTTGCTCCAGTCCTCGTATTGCCTTGGTTATCCGCTGCTTGCGCGCTGGGTCCGTCTCCGCCGGATGGAACTTGATCGCAGCTGACGTTCCGGTATCAGCGATGACACGCAGACTGTCACACACGGCTGTGACATAGGCTTCTTCTGTGCAGTTTCCGAGCAAGTATTGGGAATCGAGAAAGATGATGAGCAGCGCTGGTAATGGAATCGCCAGCGAAACACTCAGAGGTTGAAGTTGCACCCGCCCCGGGAAATTTTTAAACCCACCCTTCGATATTGCATACACGCCGCCATAATTCGGCGCGGATGTGTCGAAGAAGTCCCGGTAGCGGTTGATGCGCCCTTTGTAAAACATCCGGCTCCGTATGTTCCATATCAACTTCTGAAGCGGTCGCTTTTTAGGCCGTCCGAAGGTCCCACCGGTCAATGCGGTGAACCCCTCCTCGATATAGAAGAACCTCCGGCATAACGGATGCTCGGAAAGCAGTTGTGAAATTGGGTCTTTGCTGTGATGAATGAAACAGTCAAAAGCTCGGCGATCTGTAAGGGCACTGATTTCGTCGAGAAATCCCTGAATCCGCTTTGAAGCACCAAAGAGGCTCAGATGTTTCAGCCGTTTCCCCCACTCGTCCCCATTCAGGACCACCGGAAGCGCGGAAGTCGCCCCGCGGCGGGAGATCACGGCGAACTCAGCGTAGATTCCAAGCTCTGCAACGAGTTCCGCAGCGATCGCAGTGGTGTGGGAACCCACGATGGCCAATGCTATTTCAGACTTGGAGGCGGAGGATTTCATAAGCGGTGAGTGTATGCGACAAATGAACAATGTCGAATCTAGGGCGTTTTGGGATTTGAAAAAATTCCGAATGTCCATAGAGTCGGTGCCTATGAACAAACTTCCGGTGAGCGTCGTCAGCCCGGTGCGGAACTGCGTGGCCGCCATGCCGGCCCACGCCGCGCACCTGAAGTCTCTCTCAGCCGTAGTCGAGGAGATCATCGTTGTCGATAGCGACTCTACTGACGGGACGCTGGATTATCTGAAACGGGAACTGATTGGCCTGGAAGTCATTTTCCTGAATCATCCCCCGGGACTTTACCAATCTTGGAATCATGGAATTGCGACGGCCACGCGGAAGTATTGCACGGTAGCCACCGTGGGCGATTTGTTGTCTGTGGAATCCCTCAAACGCCTTGTAGAAACCATTGGGAAATTCGATGCCGACGTCGTGATTTCGGCTCCAGAAATGCTCGGAGCAAGCGGCGGTGCCTCTACCCGGCGCTGGCCAATTCACCAAGTCATCGAAAGCAGCGCCATGGCAGAACCCAGACCCATCGCGGCGGCAGAATGGCTGGCGATGACGCTGGGATTCTTCCCTTCCACTCTATTATCCAGCAGTGCGGGAAACCTCTACTTGACGAAGTTTCTCCAAGAGAATCCCTTCTCAGCGGCATACGGTCACGCGGGGGACTGCGTCTGGGCATTGGAAAATGGACGCAAGGCACGCTGGGTAATCGATCCATTGGTGAAGTCCTATTTCTGGGTCCATCCCATCTCCGCGAACCGGCATCGTCGGAAAGAAGAACAGGTACGCGGCGTGAGCCAGAAGGCAGAGAGCTGCTTCCGGGAATCCGAGGCTTTCCTTCTCTCCGCAGGGATTCCCGATGAGTTTGTAAAAATCCTCAGGGATGCCCCGCGCCAGCAACTCGAAAAAGCGATGATTCAAATCCGCTATGACGCTCTCGGGAAATTCCTCTTCCGAAGATTCCTGCCGGAAGGCATCCGCCTGAAAAAGAGCCGCAAGAATGTCGAGCGGGAAATCGCCCACCGCCACGCCCGAACCCGGCTATTCGCAAGCACCCTTGGAACCCACGTTCTCACCCCGCCATGCTGACCCTATTTTCGTTGATCCGAAATTACAAACTCCGCAAGAGGCCACCCAAGATTGTGGGTCTTATGCCAGCACGCAATGAAGGCGCAAAGATCCAATTCGCTCTTAGGGCGCTCGCCCAGCATACGGATGCCATTGTCTATCTGGATGATTTTTCGAGCGATGACACCCTTGCCCAAGTGGAGAGATGCCAGGTGGAATGCCAGGTTGAGCGGATCCTCACCAAAGAGCGTTGGTTGCGTGACGAACCCGCTGACCGCAACCGCCTGCTCCAGGCAGGGCGGGAAATTGGCGGCAGCCATTTCATCGTGATCGATGCCGACGAAGCGCTAACCTCCAATTTCCTCGTAAACGGCCTCCTGAAGAAACAGATTCTCACCCTCGCCCCCGGCGACCAACTTGCGCTCAGGTGGATTCACCTCTGGCGGAGCGTGGACACCTTCCGCACGGATGGTGACAAAGGTGATAGCCGTTTCAAATATTGTATTTTTTGTGATGATCGACGGGCCGTCTATTCATCCGACTTCATCCACACCTCACGGATCCCCCGTGTGAAAGGGAGCAAACGCCGGCTCGAGGGTGCCTACGGTCTCATGCATTTCCAGTTCGTTGATTGGGACAATCTGGTCTTAAAACAAAAATGGTATCGCTGGTTAGAGCGTATCTATCAGCCAGAGAAGGCAACTGAGGATATTCTCACCCGATATGGCAAGAGTGAGGATGAAAGTGGATTGGTCACACAGCCTTGCCCTCCCGACTGGTTTGTGACCTATCCTTTCTTTGATCCCACCGTTTTCCATCAACCGGACAACTGGCGAATCCAACAGATGAATGAGTGGAAGGCCGAAAAGGGTGTGGAATATTTCAGCGGCGTTTCATGATGGTTCCCAGCGGTAGAATTTCGACGAGACCAATCTATCAAAGTGAAATCTTCAAGTCAGCTCCTAACTGATTTCAAGCTATCATAGATCTGCCGTGCTTTGTAGAGGTCTGCTGGAGTATCTACCGCTACGCCGGATTCCTCGACTCGAACCATCAGTATGGGCTGATCATGTTCGATAAACCGATACATTTCGACAGACTCTGATTCCTCAACAGGTCCTTGTTTCGTTGTGGCGAAAAATTCGAGCGCGTCCTTGTGGAACGCATAGAGGCCCAGTTGCCGATAGTGAGATGCATTTTTTCTGAATGCGAGTGGAATCCGCAAGCGGGAATAGGCGAGGGCGAGATTAGAAGCCGAGAAGATCACTTTGACGACCCCTTGATCATTGGCGTCTTCCTCCGAATCAATGACACTGTATCCGTTGGTTGCCGCTAGGTGCTGGATCGGACTCTGTAAGAGGGCAATCGTGACCGCATTGATCGACTCGGGCAGAATGAATGGCTCGTCGCCCTGCACGTTTACGATCACATCCGCATCTAGTTTGCGAGCGCATTCCGCCACGCGGTCAGTGCCTGTCAAGTGGAGGTCGGAAGTCATGATCCACTTCATTCCCAGATTGTCACAGACCGCGCCGATTTTTTCGTTATCAGTTGCTATGTAGGTATCGTCGATCAATGATGCTTTGATGACTTGCTGGTAAACATGCCACATCATGGGCTTGTCGTCGATGGTCGCGAGGGGTTTACCTTCAAATCGGGAAGATTGGTACCGGCATGGAATGATAGCTGCAATTTTCATAGGATGAATGTAGGGAGGTCCGTAATGGATGCAAGCACAGGTGTCAAGGAGGGCGGATTACCGTAGCCCCAACCCGCATGAACATAGTCAATGCCTGCCCGGCATCCGGCCTGCCAATCCGTATCCATGTCACCCATAAACAAGGAATCTGCCGGGTCTTCACCCGCCTCCGCCATCGCCATCAACAAATGGTCCGGTGCCGGCTTTCCTCGGAACTTGTCGCTCGGACTCTGTACTGAGACGAACTTGATATTGAGTTGTGCAAGAACGGCTTTGGTACGCGGCAGATCCTTCGATGTGACCACGCCCATTTTGACTCCCATGTCGCGGAGTTGGATGAGCGTTTCCCTTACTCCTGGGAAAAAGGTTGCTTGTGCGAGAAAATCAAAAGATGCCGTCATGTAAATCTTTTCGATCTGTTGGACCTCAGATGTCACTCCGAGGAGGGCCATGATGTCCTTGAACGGGCGGCCGATTAACGCGAAGTAATCCTCGAAAGGTCGATTGACGGCGGTTTTTTCTAACACCACGGTCCATGCTTGTCGCATATTTTCCCGAGAGTGAAGCAACACCCCGTCCAGATCAAATAAAACGAGGCGCTTCATGAGTTTTCGAGAGTGGAATGCAAGTGGTGCATAAGTGTAAGAAACAGATTTTACGCTCTCCAGTTTTCGTCGATCCAGGGAGTTTTCTGGACGTAGCGGGAGAGCTGTTTTCGCCACTTTTGGCCGCTGATCAACCGCTGCCAGACCCAGTGCAAATGTTGTCTTGGGGTGTGCGTCATGGAATTTTCTGTCCAGCGGCCAAGAGCTGCGTCGGCAGGACCGGGCAGACCAGGGAAAGTGATGATTCTGGCGTTTTTGGGAATGATTGGCGAGCGCAGATAACGCAGTGGCCACGCACCCATGCAATGAACACGGAAATGCCGGGTCCAGCCCTCTGGCCAGAACTTGATGCCGCCGCGGATGTTGTGGGTGACGTAGTTCTGCTCGTATTGAAATTTCCGCGAAACGGCGGTGGAGTCGGCCTGGAGGTTTTCCAGCATGTAGGAATGCCCGCCGATGGGAAAACGGAAGACGGAGGTTTGGCCGCTTTTCTTGAAAATATTTAGCCAGTTTCGTGCGGTAATCACGTCGTTGGGATCGCCGTATTGAAAATAACAGTCGATGTTGCCAACGATCACGGAATCCAGATCGATGAAAAGGGCGATTCCCTTCAAGCCGCATAGGTCCCGGCTCCAGAGAGCAACTTTAGGCCATTTTCCAGGAACGTCCGAGGGGATCTCGCAGCCGAGTGGTGGCAGCTGCTGGCAGTTGACCTCAGGGCGTATACCGGTGGCGTCGTCAGTGAAACAGGTGAGCTGGAACTCGCCGCTGAGATTCCGCGCAACCATGGCGTAAAGGATGTTAACGTCCTTGGAACCGTAGGCGGTGCCCCATTTCATGCATAAGATATGTTTCAAAACGACTGGATCTTCGTGTTCGAGCTGAGAGAAGATAAAAACGATTGGTGCGGGATGTAAAGAGTAACCCTTTTATTCATCTTTCGGGTTTGTGCTCAACTGCGACTGGCACCTGGCCATCCAGTCCGCCCACAGGCGGTTCACGATTGCCTCAGGTTGGTGTGCAGATCTGACAACTTTTGCGTACTCTTGACTGCGAGTCGGTTGGAAAAACCGATAAAGCCATTTTTTACGGTGTGCCTGCACCAACGAACGCTCTTTTACAGAGCGCTCCGATGGCGGTGTTTCTGAAATCCACTCATAAGCTTGATCAAACAGCAAGTTTGCTGGATGTCTGTATGCAGTCGAAATGTTGGTAAGCCATGGCTTTTGGCCACCGACAAAATGAAAGTTCGCTGCGGGATTGACTGTGTCTAGATTCACACAGTTCCGGAGGCTTAATACCTGGTTATTGATATTAGAAATTTCGTGCCATTGATCGTAAAATGCGCAATTGAGCAGTGACTGATCGGCGTATTCAAACTGTTCAGCAAGTGGCAAAAGCGTTTCGATTTTGAGCTGATTTTCGGGCATTCTCCAACGCGCGCTGTTGATGCCGATGATTCCAGCATTGAAATAGGGTAGCCCGTGCTTGAATGTGGGTAATCTTTGGCGGACAAATGAATCGCGATTGATTGTTCCCAGTGGGTCGCGGGCAGCAACGATCATCTGGTGTTCTAAATTCGTCCAAAAATCCTCAATGCCTCTCAAGCATAATACATCGCTGTCGATATAGACCAGTTTAGAGACTTTTAAAAAACACGGGATGGACAAGCGGCTGTAAGTAAGTTGGGAACCGCGCCTCATCGGCATGTCGGAATTCGCAAGTTCTGCGGCCAAGATCCTGGCGAGGGAAACCTGAATACCTCGAATGGATCCGATTCTCAAGAGACAGGATTCCAGTAGTGCCCAATCCTTCCCGGTTAAACCACCGTCAACGACCGAGATATGATAGTGAAATCGCCCGCTGGCACTCGCCACTGCGCTGCCCAGTGCCGTGATCAGGCCTGGGGCAAATTTAGAGTCAGCGGCGGAGACCAATTGAATCGTTTCAGTCATTCAGATTTGAGTCCAGCAGAGAAACAACAGACATGAATTTGGGTTCATCGTGGACAGTCGCGTCATTTGGCTTTCACCCATTCCACGTAGCGGATTAGTCCTTGCTTAAGAGGAGTGAGGGGCACGTATCCGAGAAGGCGTTGCGCCTTGCTCACGTCCGCGAACGTGACCGGCACGTCGCCGGGTTGTTCGGGCAGATGGTTGATGATGGCACTTTTCCCGAGAATCTCCTCGATGCCCGAAATGAGCTGGGAGAGGGTGTTTGCCGCCGAACCACCGAGGTTGATGATTTCAAAATCCGTGGCGGTATAGCGTCCAGCAGCCATTACGCCATTGATGATGTCTTCGACATAGGTGTAATCACGAGCGGTGTGACCATCGCCGTATTGATCGATGGGTTCACCCGCCATGATTTTCTGTGTGAACTTGGAAATGGCTAAATCGGGGCGCTGGCGCGGGCCATAAACCGTGAAGAAGCGCAGGCAAAGGCAGCGGATGCCGTAAAGATGGGAGTAATTTGAGCAAAGTTGCTCGCTTGCAAGTTTAGTCGCAGCGTATGGAGAAATCGTTCGCTGAATCAGGTCGTCCTCGGCAAAGGGAACTTTTTGGTTCACGCCATACACCGAGGATGACGAGGCGAAGACGAAGTGTTTCACGCCGGTCTTGCGGCAACCTTCAAGGAGATTGAGTGTGCCGTCGATGTTTGTGCTGACATAGAGCCGCGGGTCGGCGATGGATGGACGGACACCGGCACGGGCAGCGAAATGATAGACCTTGTCGAACCTGGTCCCGGCGAACAACGACTTTATGAGGGGCTGGTCGCGGATGTCGCCTTGCACGACGGTAATCCGGTCACGGAAGTTGCCGATGTTAGCTTCTTTGATCGTGGGATCGTAATAGTTGTTGAAATCATCAATGATCGTTATTTCCGCACCCTCCGACAGCAAGGCCTCGCAAAGGTGGGAGGCAATGAACCCGGCACCGCCGGTAACCAGAATTTTATCACTCATGGGAGCCTATTTTACACCTTGGTAAAGCTGTGGATTCAGTGCCGGATCGTTATACATTTTAAACTGATAGTAAACAGCGAAGGTCCGGGTTTTGGCGGTCACCTCAGCGATGAACTCGCCGAGGCTTTGGGTAAGGTCAGTGCGTTGGCGGATGATTCGTGCGAGTTTTTCTCCACAAGTCGCACGGTGAGCCTCACTGGCATCGCTGCGCACGGCTTCTTCGCGCATGTGAAATTCTTTAAGCGCCATGATGGATAGCCGATCAATGATCATCCCGGGGGTCTCCGAGTTTTTCGGGCAGCCAGTCTCGGCAGGCTGGAGTATGGCGACGAGGGCCTTGTCCATTTCCTCGATGAAGTTGTTCCGCTCTTGGTTGTAGCGATCAATCGCCCGTTTCGCCTGATGGATGAGTTCGGACCCGAGATCGTCGCGGCGCGCGATGTCTTCTTCATGCCAGAGCTGGAAGTTCCGCAGGTGGTTTTCCTGAACGAGTCTGAGAAAATCCCCGCCGGCAGCGCAAGGCTCCTCTTCATGCCAACTTGCCGTCAGGGCAGTTTGCAGAGTGGCGATTGCGTCGGGATCGAAGTGCATCGGTAGAATCAGAGAGCTTTACGGTTGCAGGGGCGTGTCGGGCAAGCAAGCCTGAGCCATGTCGCCGCCGTCCCGCAACTCTATTCCACGCAGCTTGCTGGTAATCAAGCCCTCGTCGCTTGGGGACATCGTTCATGGCTTGCAAGTCATTCAAAATGTGGCGCGGCGCTTTCCTGAGTGCCGTATTACCTGGGTGGCACGAGATCGATTCGCCCCCTTGGTGGAAGCCGCGCCCTTTATCCATGAGGTGATTTATTTTCGCAGGAAACTGGGTTTGCGCGGAATTATCGAGACGATGAAAACGCTGCGGGCCAGAAATTTTGATACCGTCTGGGACATGCAGGGTTTGCTGCGCTCCGGGTTGATGACCTTGGCGGCTAGATCCACCAAAAAATGGGGCAGGAACGATGCCCGTGAGGGAGCGGCGGCGTTTTTTCGCAAAGTGAACTTGCCCGACAGCGATGGCCCGCACCATGCGATTCCGATTCTCCAGGAATTTGCCCGGACGCTTGGAATATCAGACGAAATCGTGGTGCCGCTTGAGCTGTGTCCAGGAGCCACTTTTCCATGGAAACGATTTTTTGAGGGTGATCCATCGCGCCGCTTCGTAATCTTTACCGATAGCCGTGGCGCGGAAAAAGAGTGGCCGAAGTTCAGTCAGCTCACTCGCTTGATCCTGGATCGCATCCCGGACAGTCGCGTCGCATGGTGCGCCGGAAAGCCGGATGCTCCGGATTTCCCGGTGGACGACGAACGATTCCTCAATCTAACTGGATGCCCTTTTGATGAAATGATCGAGCTCGCCCGCCAGCCATCCATTTTCATCGGCAACGACAGCGGGCCGATGCATCTTTCAGCCGCAGTTGGCAATCGGGTGCTGGCCATTTTCGGCCCCACCTCGCCGGAGCGCTTCGGGCCATGGCCACCGGAATCTCCACGCACGGCTTCCATCGTGGCCCCAGAGGGTTTGTTGATCAATCTCACCCCGGAAGCGGTGCTTGCCAGAGTTGAGGAATTGATCTCTCCGTAGAATTCAGCCTGCTCGCGCTTACCGGTCCAGCCAATCAAGCGGCTTGGTTGGAGAACTTGCATCCCAGGAATTTCGCTTCGGGTGATCAACAGACCTTGTGAAATTCCGACCATGCCGCAGTCGAAGATGAACTCAGGAATCCGGGCAAAAAAAAGGCCGTCGGGGCACCCACCCCGACGGCCAAGTTGAACAACTTCTACACCCGCGATGAATCGCGACCCGTATGAGGCTGACAACTGCTGTTCACCCTTACATGAAAACACGAACTTACGCACGGTCTTCAAACAGTTGAGACATCCAAACAAGGGTGCTGTTCAAAATGATTTAAAATAATTTGAACTCAGTCTGGGGCCGATTCAAACTGTTAGCGAATATCTGGGGGATGGAGATCGGCTAGCTGGTCTGATGTATTGTTTGGGTTGATCCTTCGCGGATCTGCGAAGCCCGCTTGGGGGAGCGTGCTCAGTTTGCCCTTAGATAGTCAAGGAAGTCGTTGGGCGGCAGGTAGCCGTGGACCCCTTGCGCGGACGGTCGTCGATCTCCTCCTGAACCTCCTGGAGCCGTTCCAGAGTGATGGTGCTGAAGTCATGTCCTTTGGGGAAATATTGTCGGACCAGCCCGTTGTCGTTCTCTACTCCGCCTTTCTCCCAGGAATGGTAAGGTTTGCGGAAGTAGCTTTCGCACCCCAGCAACTCGTTGATCAAGCCGTGTCGCGCGAACTCAAGCCCGTTGTCATAGGTGATGGTGCGGACCTCCATTCCCCGCAGAAGATTCATGATGCCCTTGAGCGTTCCATCGCTGCTCTTGGCGGGCATCAGGTAAAGCAGTCCCAAGCGACTCTCGCGCTCGTAGAGCGACACCAGAAAGCCGCTTCCGTCGCCGCTCTGGATGAGATCCGCCTCCCAATCATCGAACCGCTCTCTGGTATCGACGACCGGGGGTCTCAGGTCGTTGTGATACCCGATTAGGGATCTTCTCACCGCGACCCATCTTGCTGCGCCGCCGATAGCGCCGTTTGCGGTTGATCCGGAGGATGGACGCCAACCCGACCATCACCTTCGGTCGAGACCTTTTGCCTGCCTTCCTCTCCTTGGCCATCCCGTCGGCTTGGAGAGGTCGGTAGCCACGTTGGCCCCGGTTGCGGCGCAATTCCTTGCTGATGGTTCCTTGGCAACGGCCAATCGCCTGAGCGATGGAATTCTGGGTCTTTCCGGCTTGTGCCATGGCGGCTATCACTTTACGTTCTTGACCGCAGAGGCGGGTGCATTTGTCATTCATAGTCAGTTTGTTGTAAAACCAGACTAGACGGATCCCCGCCTCTGCCCACCTATTTACAAATCGTTCAGGAGCAGCTTCCCGGCGGTTGGACTCCCTGGTGCTGGCAGGGAATGGGGCTTTATCAGACTGCCAAAACGGTAGATGCCGCGCCCAGCGACCTCACCGCATCCCGCGACAACTACCTGCGCTGGCTCGAAGGCCGCAAGCTCGCCGCAGAAACCGTCAACCACCGCCACCCCTGCGCGATCCACCTCCGCGAAGGCGGAGCCGACATCCGTTTCATCCAGAAACTCCTCGGCCACGCCGGCCTCGAAACCACCGCCATCTACACCGACATGAACGTCGAGTCCCTGCGCCAGGTCTTTTCGGGGTGCCACCCCGCCGAAAAACGCTGGTGCGAGCGCGGAGCATGATTTACTCTCCATCCATGGCAACATCCGAAAAAGTCAGTGAGCTGGCCGAGAACTACCGGCAACTTTCCGACGAAGAACGTCACGCCTTCGCCGAACTCGTGGCACCCGTCAATGCCAGCGAAATCAGCCCGGAATGGCTCGTTGAAATTCGCTCCCGTGCGGATGACATCGACACCGGAAAAGTGAAGCTCATCGACGGGGAAGAAGTCCTCAGGGAACTACGTGCCATCTAATGGAAATGTTGGACTTTCGTTTTCATCCCGAAGCGAGGGAAGAGCTTCTTGAGGCTGGTCGATACATCAAAGGTGATGATCCGGAGCAAGGCGAACTCTTCAAGCTTGCCTTTGGCCTGTGACTCGACTGGGCATGTAGTCAGCCGCTCATCTTCCGTTGTTTTGAAGAAGACTTCCGCAAGGTGAAAGTTGGGAAGTTCCGCTACTCGCTGGCCTTTCGCGTGCGCGGCAATGAAATCCAGATCCTCGCCATCGCCCACATGAGCCGCAAACCCGGATACTGGAAGAATCGTGCCAAAAGCTGGCCGCAATAGCTTCTTTCCTTAGCCGCCCGCAGTTGCTATGAACTGCCGTGATGGTTCGCCCTAGGCAGACCTTGCTCGCCCCGCTCCTGGCGGTCATGGCGTTGCTGCTTGGACTGACGGGAAGCGCATCCGCCGCGTTCAACCACGCGGCCACAGAACCGCACGATGGAAATTTTTTGGCGACACAATTGTTATAGCGTGGGCGGCTGAATCCTTGGCTGAAATCCCGAAAAGCACTTCGAAGCCGATAGTTCCCAAGATTGACTTTGCCGTTGAGTGCTCAGTGCTACTTTATCCGATGGAGAAGGGTCGATACCGTTGGTGTCGTTCCGAAATCAGCCTTCCTGGTGGCTTTATTGTCAGACTTGCGCTCAATCCACAAAAGTAAACTCCACAATCCAAACCAATAGCGTTGGACATGCCAACCTATTTACAATTCGAAGCAGGAACGGCTTTTCGGCAGTTGAACTTCCTTTGACTCACGTAAAATTAAGACTCTCAAATTTGGCTTGGTGTATCCTCCAATTTCAATTTGCTGGTTTCCTCACTTCGTCATTCAACGGGAAGAGCTCGCCTACCTCTCCGCCTCACACCCCAAAGCCACGTTGCCCTCGTTCCACTCACGCCAAGCAACCTGCATCCGCCTCCTCCGGCTCTTGATATTAGCCCGGTGCCGGCCGATTGCATCGGTTGTGGCGTTTGGGTATCTCTTGAAACTCAGTTGCGGTGCGGTGCGCCGAAGGAAAGTTTCTTTTTGCCGGATGGGGCCTGAGACTCGTTGACAGGCCTTGCTTTTGGCGGTTTTCCGGACTTGTCGGCGACGGGGGTGATGGCCTCGACGGGCGGGAGGACACCAGGGCCGTCTGCGAAAGTGCGGGCGGCACTCGAGACCAAATGTCGTGAATCCATGTCGGCCTGCACGTTGTTGAGCGAGCGCTCGTTGGAGACGATGGATGGCTGGATGAAGACCATGAGTTCGCTGCGCCGCAGATCCTTCGAGTTGGTTGAGAAGAGTCTTCCGAGCAAGGGGATGTCACTGAGAATGGGGATCCCGCTTTTTGTCTGGTCATCACTTTTGACAATCAGGCCGCCGAGAACGATGGTTTGTCCGTTAGGGACGGTGGCGGTTGTCAGGATTTCCCGGGTGGTGATGCGGGGGACGGTGAGGTCTCCGCCATTGGTTCCTGCGCCCTCAATGATTTGCGTTCCGGCTTGTTCATCATTGAGGAGGGCGATTTGCATGGTGATTTCATTGTCCGAGTTCACCAGGGGGATGACCTCCAGTTTGAGGACCACGTCTTGGTATTCGATACTGGTTCCGGTGTTGAAATTACCGCCACTGGTACCGCCTTGAGTTGGAATGGCGATGCGTTCACCACTGGAAATGGTGCCTTTCTGGTTGTTCGAGGTGAAAATGCTCGGCCGTGAGAGCACGGTGAAATCCGTCTTGGACTGGAGTGCTCTCAAGTAAATACCGAGATCTCCGATCGTGCCGATGGCGCGCAGTCCGCTGCCGGTGACTGAGGATCTGTCGAACTGCGGGAACCCCCCTAACACGGTTGCGATTGGTGGGACGATGGGGCCGATGCCGCCGCCGCCGCCAACCGCGGCGTCGGTTCCGTTGAGTAGATAATCCACGCCGAACTCCTTGGAGGTGATGAGCGTCATCTGCCCGATCACTGTGGAAATCATGACTTGGTCTGGCTTCACATCGATTTGGTCGAGCAGGCGTTCGATGATTTCCAAACCGGAAGGTGGACCTTGGACGACGATGGAGTTGGTAATGTTGTCGGCGACGAGGAGGGTGCGTCCGACGAGCACGGACTCGGGTGCGGAACTGACACTGGGGTCGCCTAGGCCAGTGCCACCGCCGCCGCCGCCGGAGGAGCCGCCAAAGCCGCTGCTGCCACCCGAAGATCCGCCGAAGTTGGCTCCTGAAGAACCGCTGCTGCGGTTGCTACCGCTGGAGGATTGGCGGTTGTTGGACTGGGTGCGGTTCGCTGCGGCACCACCAGGTGCGCCGCCTGCGGCAGCTGCGCCGCCGCCACTGCCGCCGCCGCCTTCGGTGTTGCCACTGAAGGCACGGCTGAGGGCGTCGCTGGCGATGGGCAGGAAATCGGAAACGGTGAGGAAACGGAGCTTGCGGCGGAGGAAGTTTTTCTCGCTGGTCTCCACGTCGAACTCGCGGACGAGGCCTTCCACAAAGATGAGATCGACAGGGCGGCCCATGGCGAAGATGCGGTTGGTGCGGGGATCGGGGATGATTTGGATGGGCGGACTTTCGCCGCCGCCGCCACTGCTGGCGCCCGCTGCGACGGGTTGGCCGGGAATTCCGGCGGCGGGGTTGATTTGGGGTTGAGCCCCATCGGCGCGCTGGATGCCGGCGGTGCTTTGGGCGGATTGCTGGGCGGTGAGGAGAGTGGTGAGGGTCTCGGCGATTTCGGTGACGTCGGCGTATTGGACTTTGATGAAACGGGTGCCTTGGACGGAGCCGGGTTTGTCGATTTCCGATTTGAGGTCGATGAGCTTGCGGATGAGCGAGGTGTTTTCCGTGATGATGACTGCGGAGGCGTTCGGCACGGGAGCGATGGAGCCGAATGCGCCGAGCTGGCC
>Ga0105044_10004558_pt1 | contig 19024 bp, 13 predicted proteins | sample MAT01_FD_78092 | JGI IMG/M metagenome (GOLD analysis project Ga0105044, IMG submission 78092) | Freshwater microbial communities from Lake Fryxell liftoff mats and glacier meltwater in Antarctica - MAT-01 | ecosystem: Environmental > Aquatic > Freshwater > Ice > Liftoff microbial mat | place...
ACAAGCGCCGGAAGTTATCGATCTCCAACACCTTGCCCCCGCAAAACACCTGTAGCTTCTCCTTCGCTACCGACCGGTGCCCATTCGTAAAATAATGCACCGTCCCCACTGACCCGTCTACAAACTCCAACGTCACCGTGCCGCCTTCCCCCTGCAACGAAGACCGCACCCGCCCCACCGGCACCCCCGCCAAATGCCGTAGTAAGTCGATAAAATGGCACCCCTCGCCTACCATCCTGTCCCGCACTCCCGGCAAATCACCCGCATTCACCATCATCACCATCGACTTCACGCCTGTAAGCCCACGTAAATGCCGCTGTAAGTCGATGGTTAAAGGAGAAAACCGCCGGTTAAATCCTACACACAACCTTTGCCCGTCGCCCAGGGCCAACCAAATTCGCTCCAAATCCTCCAACCGCGTCGCCAACGGTTTCTCCACAAACACATGTTTGCCCGCCGCTAACGCCTCCAGCACTAACTCCGCATGCGACTCATGCGGCGTCGCAATAAATACCGTATCGATATCCGCATTCGTCAACACCGCGTCTATATCCGAAGACGCCCGCAAAAACCCGAACTTCCGCCCCGCCGCCGCCGCACTCACTCCCTCCCGGGAAACAATCGTGTGCAACGAAGCCCCCGCCTTCCCCAAAGCCGGCAACAAAGTCTTCAAAGCATAATTACCCGCCCCAATAAACCCCACCGCGGTCCCCACTGTGGGACGGGCTCCCCGGCCCGTCCTCCCCAACTCCACCGTCGCCTCCCCCGAAGCGTCCGCCCCATACTCGAGCAAGATCCCCAACGAAGGCCCGCCCCCCGTCAGCACCCCGTAAGCCTCCTCCGCCCGCTCCACCGCAAAGCGATGCGAAATCAAAGGCCGCACGTCCAGCGCCCCCGACCCCATCAAACCCAACACCGCCTCAAAATTCCGCTGCGCCGTCCACCGCACATGCGCGTAAGGATAGTCCCGCCCCTGCTCCTCATACTGCGCGTCATAACGCCCCGGACCATACGAGCACGACACTTCGAGCCTAACTTCGCTCTTATAGAAGTCCGCCCGGTCCAGTTCCAAGCCCGCCACGCCCACCAACACCACCCGCCCCCGCTGCCGCGACATCTGCGCCGCCTGCCGCACCGGCGAGGTGCTCGACGTCGCCGTACACACCAGCACCCCATCCACCCCTCGCCCGCCCGTCGCCGCCCGCGCCGCCATCACCGGGTCGACGCCGGCCCGCAAATCGATTGTCTCCGCCCCCAAGCCCGCCGCCAGTGCCAACCGGTCCCGCGATAAGTCCGTCGCCAACACCCGGCACCCGTTCGCCCGCAACAGCTGCACCGCCAACAACCCAATCGGACCCAGCCCGCACACACAAAAAACCTCGCCCAACTGCGGCGCCGCTCGCCGCACGCCTTCGAGCGCAATCGCCCCCAGCACCGTAAACGCCGCCGTCTCGTCGCTCACCTGATCCGGCACCCGCGCGCACAAGTTCCGCGCCACCGTCACAAACTCCGCATGCACCCCGTTTGACACCACCCGGTCCCCCGGCCGGAACTCGCTCACCCCGCTCTCACTCACCACCCCCACATTGGCGTACCCCAACGGAATCTCCCGGTCGAGTTTCGCCTGCACCGCCTCCAAGGTCGCCATCACCCCATCGGTGTGCATCTTCTCGAACACCTGCCGCAGCCGTTCGGGCTCCCGCCGCGCCTTCCCCCACCAACTCGCCTGCCCAAACTCAACCAGCATCCGCTCCGTACCCGCCGAAATCAGACTCGCCCTCGTCCGCGACAACACATACCCCGCCCGCACCCCCGGCCGCGGTACCTCCACCACCCTCACCAAGCCCGTCTTCAAATTCTCGAGTAACTGTTTCAAACCCAACTCCTTCTCATTCCCAAAACCAACCAAACCCACTCCCCCAACCCCACCCCGTGCCTAGGACAGCCAGGCCAAATTTACCCATCCCTAAAACCCGTTCACAACCATTCGAAATCAACCTAACCAACACAAAGTGAATCACTTACGAAAAACCACTCACCCCCGAATTACCACCCCGGCCGGTAAAATAGACTTATGAGCACCGCAGCCCAACAAACCGCCAGCCGGCAAAACTCCCAATACTCCACCGGACCCCGCACGGACACCGGTAAAGCCGCCTCCAGCCTCAACGCCAACCGGCACAACCTCACCGGCCGTCTGCTGCTGCGCGACGACGAAAAAGCGGTCTTCGCCGAATTCGAACTAAGCCACCGCGCCCAAATCAAACCCACCGGTGCCCTTGAACTCACCCTCTTCGACCAGTTCCTCTCGGCCGGCTGGAACCTGCGCCGCCTCGAGAGCCTAGAAGCCCAGGCCCTCCAAGACTTCGCCAATCAAACCCACCAACTCGACCGCCTCATCCGCTACCGAGGCCATCACGAACGCGCCTTCCACCGCGCCCTCCGCGAACTCAAAGCTCTCCAAACCGCCCGCGAGATCCTCGACCGGCTGGCCCAACCGCAAAAAACCACCTTTGCCCCTCTCACCGATTTCGCCCAACTCAAGCGCGTCGGCTTCGTTTTGTCAAAAATCCAAAAAGCCTCTTCCGCCGCCCTCGACTGGCTCAAATCCACCCTCAAAGTGGACCCTACCCCCTCCACCTAACTCACCTCACTCACCACCAAACGCAGTTTCCCCGTCGCCGTCCGCTCAATGCGTTCCACATACTCCAAATCCACCCGCATCGCCGCCCCCACCCGATAGCGCGTCTCCTCCAGCAGTTGCCGCTCATCGTCCTCGGCGAAGCCCTCGCCCCGCACCACGCGCAGCGTCATCTCGCCGCGCGCCCGCTGCACAATCTGCGCCTCGCGCACCCGCGTCGCGTCCTTGAAAATATGGTCGAGCCGGCCCAATCGCGTTCCATCGCCCAGCCAGAGGTAATCCTCCGATCGTCCGTCAATCGACTCGACCACCCGGCCCGGCCGCCCGCACTCACAACGCAGCGGACCCAGTCTTACCCGGTCCCCCACGTCGTAGCGCACCAGCGGCGTCGCCAAATTCGTAAAGTTCGTCCCGATCACCCGGTAAACATCCCGTTCCTCGGCCGGCAGAAATTCGACATAGGAAAAGTCCTCATCCACATGCAAAAATCCCCGTTCACACTCCGAGATATTGGCCGCGCCTTCGGCCATCCCGTAATGCTGCCGCGGCCGCACGCCAAACGCCCGCTCGAGCAATCGCGCCTGATGCGGCAGCAGATTCTCGGCCCCCGTCGTTACCCATTGCACCCGGTAACCCAGGTCCTCGCCTCGCGCCACCAGGTAATCGGCCACCAAGGCCAACAGAGACGGGTACCCATGCAGCCAAGGCGGTTGCCGCCGCCGCAACTCGGCCACATAATGGGGCAAAGTCTCCTCCCGCAAATGCTGCCCGGAAAACAGGATCTGCCGCCCCGGCCCGTTGTCGCGCCAGTAGGGCGCCCGCTCCGTCGCCAACGGAACCACCATGCGGCCCCCAAAGTACCCGCACCACGTATCGACCGCGATCCCGTGCCAACGCCGGTACCGCCACCAGATCGCCCACTGCTCCTGATGCGCCCGCCGCGTCACCGGAAAGCGCAATCCCGCCCCCGTCGTCCCGCTCGTATGCGCCCATTGCGGCTCCTGCCGCTCCATCCCGCGCGCCATAAAATCGTCCGTCCGCTCCTGCACCGTTCGCTTGTCGAGTACCGGCCAGGGCTCATCCATCCGCTGCCCGGCGTAATAACGCGTCGACTGGCGCGCATGCTCCAAAAACGTCCCCAACCGCCAGCTCTGGTAATCCTCCATCTGCTCGCGCGTCCAATGCGTGCGCGCCTCAACGCCTTCGAACAGCGCCCCAAAGTCGCCGCCGTAGCGATGCCGCGCAATGCGCCACCCTTCCACATGGCAAGCCACCTGCTGCAAAGCCACCGGCAGATTCTCGAACACCGTCGCCAAACGGCTCATGCCGCCACTCCCTTTCTCACTTGCCGCTCGATCATCCCTCGCCAACCGAAATGAGGCGCAAAGTGAAACGTCTCTTCCACCTCCGGCAACCGCCTCGCATCCCAAGCCGGCACATTGCTCCGCAACCGGACCTCGCGCCAGTCCGAGCCCACGCTCACCGCGTAACCGCGCGTCCGGAAGGCCTCACGCACCAGCGGGATTCGCTCGGCGTCAAAGCCCATCAAAGTCGCCCCGGCCGCGTCTACGCTGGCCGCATCAGTCCCGAACAACAGCAAGCCCGCCAAAACCGGATCCGGATTCATCGGGCCCGCGCCTTCGCCCGCCACCAAGCCATCGGCCAGCACCAAATACCGCCGCCGCTCTTCGGCAAACCCCCCATCGGTACGGCCGTAAATGACCAGCTTGTTCAGGTCCAGACACATCCGCCAACACGTATCGTTCCCATGCCAGTTGCCGCTCCGTACCACTTCCTCGGTCTCTCCGAACAGCGCCGCTCCGGCCGCTCGCGCCCGCCCGTGCAACAAAGGCCCCCAAGCCGGCACCGCGCGGTTGAACCTCCGCAAACCCCGCGCCGCCGCCCGCTCAAGCCGCATCTTCCAGTCGCCCGCCGGCCGCTCGTCGCCCGCCTCGCGCCAACCGTATTCGGTGTGGTGCGGCAGCCAATTCTTATCGCCGTTCACCCCCACCAGGTTCTTCAAACCCGCCGTAATCCCGGTCTTCTTGTGCGTCTTCAGCTTCGGAATGCTGATGACGACATCGGCCTCCACGGCCGACCGGGCCAGCAGATACTCATGCCGCCCGCCCGTGTGGTGCCGGTTCACTTCCCCCGCGTCGTAATCGGCCCCGTAATACCGGCCCGCCCCGGCGTGGCCCGCCAGTTCGCTTCCCTCGCCCAGGTCAAAGGCCACGTAGCCCGACGGATCGCCCGTCAACTTGCGCCGCTCGGCAATTACTCCGTCGCGCTGCACCCATTCTTCTTTCCGCAAATCTACTACCCGCAGGTTCAGCCCCTGCGAGCGCAACCGGGCCTCCATTGCCCGCAAACCCAACACCGCATCGATCGCCGCGAAGCTCGAATCCGTCTGCGGCGCATCGGCCACCACCAACCGGCCCCGGCCTTCCATCGCCCACCACACCTCGCGCGCCATCGCCTCCACCACCGCCGTCCCGGTCATCACCGTCCGCCAGCCGTCGGCATGCCGCGGATGCTCCGCCTTCACCCAGTTCGGCTTCAGCAGCACCGTCTCGCCCGGCCGCACCCATTCGTTCAATCGCACCCGCGCCAGCCGGATGCACTCGGTCACGGCCCGCTGCACACCCTGCGAGTTTTCGTAACCCAAGCCAGGTGTTCTCAAAGCGCTTACCTCACACGAGCTGTGCATAAAATTCCTCCGCCTGCCACATGCTGTCCGCGTAATCGGCTCGCTCGGCGATCAGCCGCGGGTTCTGCTCGGCCGCCCGTGCTTGTAGTGGCCCGTCTTCGATGGCCCGCAACATCGCCGTGGCCAAACTCACGGCGCTCCCCGCGTCGCACAACAAGCCGTTCTCACCCGGCGAAATCCACTCGCGCAAACTCGGCAGATCGCCGCACACCGGCAAACAACCCGAAGCCATGGCCTCAAGCAACGTATTCGGCGTCCCGTCATGCTCGGTCGGCGACACCGTCACCGCCGCCCGCTGGTATAAGGCCGCCATCTCGGCGCGCGACAGCGGCCCGGTTAAGGTGGTTACATCCCCCAACTCGAGCCGCCGCACCGCGTCTTCAATCGGCCGCCAACCCTCCATCGCCACGCCCACAAAGCGCGCCTCCGGATGCCGGTCGGCCACCATCCGGCACGCCTCGAAAAACGTGTCATTCCGGACATACCGTCGAAAGCCGCGGGGGTTCACGAATAGCGCCCGCTCCTTCGCCGCGCCCGGCCGGAACACCGCCCGGTCGACGCCCCCCGCCCCCGGCAGCACCGCGCGCGGTATCTCCGGCGTCAAGCCGTAGCCCGCCGCCCGGTCGATATCGGCCTGCGCATCGGCCAGAAAGCCATCGCACCCGGCAATCGCGCGCGCCGCCGCCCGGCCATGCAACCGAAACCGGTCGGCATACAAGGTAAAGTCGTTGCCCCAGGCGGAAATCACATGCGGGTGAAAGTCGAGCGAGCCGCCAATGTAGCCCTCAATCGGCAGCCGCAGCGAATGCAGCACCACGGGCCGAATCTGCTCGAGCAGCCGCCGCGCCCGCCGGCTCAACAGCCATGCCTTCAAAGGCTGTGCGAAGCCGTCGTAGAGATCGGCCGACCAGCCCGTGGCCCGCAAGCTCTTGGGCGAGGCCGGCGAGGCTTCGATCAACGAATGTACCCGCGCGCCCGGTATGCAGTCCCAAGCCACCGGAAACGTCGACAGCACGTGCACCTCGTGCTCCCGGCCCGCAAAGTACCCGATCCACGCCCGGGCAATCGGGCTCCGGGCATCGGCCAGAAAACAGATCCGCATGGGGCTAAACCTCCGCCTCCACCAGCCGCCGCAATTGGTCCCGCACCACGGCCGGCGAAAAGTGCCGGTGGACATGCTCCCGGGCCGCCGCGCCGGTCGCCTCGCGCCGCTCCCGGTCGGCGATCAGATCGCGCACCGCCGCTGCCATGCCGGCCGGCTTGACGGCCACCGCCGCCCAGTCGCTATCGACGCCCAGCGCGTCCAGAATCTCGGGCACCGCCACCACGGCCAGACCCGCGCCCATCGCCTGCTGCACCTTGGTCTGCAGGCCAGCGGCCGCCCGTTGCGGGTAGACGTAAATGTCGCCCGTCGCCAGAAACGCTTCGTAGTCGTCCACCCAGGCGACATACTGGCCACCCGCCCGGGTGGTCGCTTGCCGCAAAGCTTCGGTCGCCCCGCGGCCCCACACGACCACTTCGGCCGGTCCGGGCTGCCAACCGGCCAGGAACCGGAGGGTGTCGGCCTCCACCGCCGGCATCCAGAAGGCGCCGCCTACCAGCACGCGCACCCGCGCCTGGGGCCGGCGCGCGCGCATTGCGGGCGCCGCCACGGGCAAGACCTGGATGTTGGCTTGGGGCGCTAAACCGCGCAACGCCGCCGCGTCCACTTCGCCCACCGGAGCGACGGCCGCAAAGCGCGCATACGTCCGCGCCTCCCAGCGCGCAAACCTCCGCGCCAGCCACCCGGCCTTGAGCCTGCCCCACCAGCGCGGGTCGGTCTGCGCCAGACGCCCGTAGTAGAGCGAGTAGCAGTCAACCGGCAGGAGCAACGAAGGCACTTCCATCGCCCCCAACTGAATAGTCGGGTACAGGTAGTAAATCACCCGCTCGGGCTTCGCGGCCAAGGCCTCGGCCACGGCGCGCTCGGCCTCTGGTCCCCGGTAATGCGCCACGCCCACCGGTTCGCCGCGCCCCAGCGCGCGCAGCCGCTCCCCGGCTAGTTCCCTGCCACGCCGAAGCCGCACCACGGCGCGGAGCCGAAAGCCCCACTCGGCCGCAATCCGCCGCCAGTGGCGGTCCTCGTCATCGGAAGCCGAGAAGCCCACCACATCGACGGCATGCTCGGCCGCCAGCGCCCGCAGCACAAACGCTAAATGGGTCTTTAAGCCCACATCGGCGGGCTCGGGACAATGCGGCGCTACCACGAGCACTCTCATATCGTTCTCCGGCGCGCCGGCAGAATCCACTCAAACAGCGGCGTGAGGATCGCCAAGGACCCGGCCGTCACCGCCAGTTTGAGCCAACTCAAGTCGAACGTGCCTTCGTTAAACAGAAACAGAAAGACCCCGAAAATCGCGAGCGGCGCCACCGGGCCCAAGCGCCAGGCCCGCGCCGCCATACATTCAAAGACCCACTGGCAGAACAACGCAAACAACGCCGGCATCGACACGGCGAGCGTCGCCCCGCCCAGCACAAAGCCCGCTCCCATCAGGCCCGGGGCGCTCAGATGGCCCTGCACGCCGGCGCCAAAGCCCGCCACCGACTCGGTGTACCAGCGCGTAAACCCGCTCTCGCGCAAAGTGACGATCTTCCCCAGGTCGATCTGCTCGACGTCGAAGCGTTCGCCGCCGTAATGCAGGCTCGTGAGGAAAGATGTGTAGCCAATGAAGCGCGAGGCCAGCAACAGCGCCGAACTCACCCGGTCGGACTCGTCGGCGTTCGAAAACGCCATCACAATGCTGTCGGCGGTCGAGTAACCCAGGTTGCTGCGCAGGACGCGGATCGAAGTCATCACCGGGTACAGGACCAGGCCAAAGGCCATCGTCGCCACGGCGAAGCCGATCGCCCGCTTCCGCGATACCCCCAGCCAGGCATAGAGCAGGATCACCTGCAGCATCTGCAGGACGACATAGCCGCGGCTCGACATCATCGCCGTTTCGACCAACGCCAGCAGCAGATAGGCCGCAAAGCTCGCGCGGCTCAGGAAGCTCAGCCCGTTGCGCAGGCTGCGCGCGTGGATCGCTAACAGCAGCAAGGGTACGAAGGTGACCAGTAGGTGATAGACGCCGCCGCCCAGCCGGTAGTCCATCGCCGCGTCGCTGTTGGTGAGCGAGCCGATATTGAAGAGTAGTTGCAGCGGCAGCGCCACGCCGATGGCGACCAGCGCCACCAGCAGCAGAATTAGCAAGGGCCGGCGCTCTTGATGGGCGCGCGCCGAATTGAGCGCCCCGGCGTCGACCACCAGGCCGAGCGAGGCCACGGCCGCGGGCGTGCTGCGCCGGGCCCGGCCGCGCAGGTTGAGCCAGCCGCAGAGCGCGCCGCACATCAAGACGAAGCCCAGCGTGATCAGCCGCAAGGCGCGCAGTTGAATCTCCTCCGAGGTGACGATGGGCTTGATGGTGAGCAGGCGCAAAAGCCCCTCGTAGTCGGGCGATTGGTACATGTAGGCGACCAGAAAGAATTGCAGTTGGTAGTTGAGGAGATAGAGCACGACCAGGCTCCAAGCCGCCAGCAGCAAGCCGCGGCGGTCCTGCCGGGCGCCAAAGGCGAAGCCGCCCAAGGCCAGCGCCGTCGCGGCAAGCGACAGGACGATGGCCAAGAGCGCTCCGGCTTCAACCAGCCAGGACAGAGCGACGAGCACCAAGGCGAAGAGGCAAAACAGGAGTGGCATGTTGGTTTAAGAGCTCCAGTAGGTGGCGCGCGTGGTGCGGCCAGGTGTGACGGGCCAGCACGCGCTCGCGAGCCATTTGGCCCAGGGCGACGCGTTCGTGGCGGAGGCGGTAGAAGTACTCGATGGTGTCGGCGAGCGGCTCGCTGGCGCCGGCCGGAACGACGCCGCTGAAGGCTTCTCCCGCCACCGCTTCGGCCGCTCCGGTGCGGTCGCTCACAATCACCGGCAGTTCGCAGGCCATCGCCTGCAAGACGACGAGGCCAAAGCCGTCGGCGAGCGACGGCAATACGAAGAGGTCGCACTGGGAAAGTAGGCCGGGCAATTCGTCTTGCGGCACACCGCCCAGGAGGCGAACGTGGGGGGCGGTATCGACCGGTAGTTGACCGGCGCCGATCAGCCAGAGTTCGGCGTAGGGCAAGGCTAGCCGGCGCCAAGCCTCGATCAGCACATCGATGCCTTTGTTGCGGGTGAGCGACGAAACAGCGACGACCCGATAGGGCCGGGCCGCGCCATGATCCGGCAAGCGGTGGAAGCGTTCGGCATCGACGCCGGGCGGGCAAACGAGAATCTTCTCCGCGGCCACGCCGCCCGCCACGAGGCTGCGGCGAGCGAGTTCGCTGAGCACGAGCACACCGCGGGCCCGGGTGAACTCTTCCTGTTCGCGCTCGATGAGCCAGGCGTGCCGGTGATTGCCGGGATGTTGACCGGGGCGGCCGACAAAGTAGCTGGCCACTTGCCCCTCGTGAAGACTGCCGTGATCGACGATGACCGGATGGCCCTGGGCGATCGCCTCGCGGGCAAAGGCCGAGTTGACCTTGACGATGCCCACGCCCGGGGGAGGCAAGGCGTGAGCGAGCAGGCGGCCGGCGAGGGAGAAAAGGCGTGGCGAGGGAGGCAGTAGACGAGTAGCGGCGAGCCAGGGAACCGGGTGTAGCCGGTCGGGAGGCAGACCGGCGGCGAGTAGCCTGCCCCGGGTGTAATCGGTGACCAAGGCGTCGAGGGCGCCCAGGCCGGCGAGCGCGCGGGCTTGTTCAAAGAAGTGATAACGGCCGATGGAGGCAAGAATCATGCGAGGTTTTCCAAAAGGAGCGGTGAGCGGAAGCGCAGGGCACAGGCGAATCCGAGGGCGAGTAAGGCTTGTGTCGCCACCATCAGCCAAGCCATACCGGCGGCGCGCGGTTCGATCAGGAGCATCAGCACCAGCACGAGGGCGGCGACAGAGAGCACGACCGCCAAAAAGTGGCGGTCGCCACGCGCGGCCAACAACCACGTGGGTCCGAGCGCTTGGCTCAAAGCGGAGAGCGGCCCCAAGGCGGCCAGGATCTGAAGGACATCGATCGCCGGGCGGAAGCGTTCGCCGAGTAAGCGCGGTACGAGATAGGGCGCGCCCACGAAGAGCGCCGTACCCAGCAGGACGCCGGCCAGCAGCAGGGCGCCAAGACCGCGAAAAGCCAGTTGCCGCTGCGAGCCGCCGCTGAGGGCGCTTAAACGCGGGAACAGAGTCAAGGTGAGCGGATCGAGGAAGCTGAGCGCGGCCTTGGCCACCCGCTCGGCCGCCGCGTAGTAGCCGACGACTTCGGGGGCGGCCACGCAACCCAACAAGAAGACCATCGCCGCGGCGTGGACATTGAGACCGGCGCGGTAGACAAAGAGGAGGAAGCTGGCGCGTAGTGTCTCCCCGACCTCGGCGAGACGGGGAGGGGTGAGACCGGTTTCGCGCAAGACCACCAGGGCCGCGGCGCTCAGAAGCACCAACGACGGGATCGCTTGGACCAGTAAGGTGAGGCTAAGATCGCGAGGGTGATTGACGAAGGTGAGCAGCCCGGCCAAGCCGCAGAGCCGGGCTGCCAGGGTGGCGCCGGCGAGGAGCGGCAGACGGTCCAAGCCCTGGAAGAGCCATTGCAGGCTGATGCCTTGGGGGATGACCCAGAGGAGCGTGGCGGCGATCAGCCAGGGGTCCTCGCGAAAGAGCGCAAATTGCGGCAGGATAAGAGCGGCGAGCAGGCTGCCGGCCAGATAGAGGCCAGCTTGGGCAGCGAGCACCCGGCCGGCGATGCGGGCGACTGAGGCCCGATCCGGGGCGGCGGCGATTTCGCGGGTCGCCGATAAGTTGAACCCGTATTCGAGCACAGTGGTGAGATAGAGGCCGAAGCTTTGGGCGATCGCCAAACGGCCCCAGCCCGCGGGACCGAGAACGCTCGCCAGATAGGGAATCGAGACGAGCGGAATGAGCTGGTTGGCCAACTGGATGACCGAGAGAAAAGCCGCCGAGCGCAACCAGGGCGAGCGATGAGTAAGTAGGGGCAAGGTGACAACTTAATTGGCGTTCGCATCGGTAGGATGCGGATTCTGCTGGTAGTACTTACTGTAGTGGCCGTAGTAATAGTAACTGTCGCTCATCTCTTTGTGGACGCCGTTGAGGACAATGCCGACGATATTGGCGCGCAGGCGCTTGAGCGAAGTGACGACGCCGCGGACACTCTTGCGATCCGTCTCTCCGGCGCGGACGACGATCACGACGCCGTCGACGCTGGCCGCCATTTGCAGGGGTTCCGAGAATCCGAGGAGCGGCGGGGCGTCCAGAATGACTAAGTCGTAGGCGCGGCCGGCCTCTTCGAGGACTTCGGAGAGACCCCGGCCGACTAAGTCCGAGGCGCGGCGCGAAGGCGGGCCGGCGGGCAGGATATCGAGCATGGGCGTGGAATCGAGATTCACCACCGCGCTGCGCCAGCCGATTTCACCCAGGAGCACATTCGTGAGGCCGAGGTTGGCGGTTAAGTTAAAGCGGCGATGAATGCTCGGGCGGCGCATGTCGCCGTCGATTAACAGGGTGCGTTGGCCTTGCTCGGCGTGGGCGATGGCTAAGTGGGCCGCCGTGGTCGACTTCCCTTCCCCGGGCGAAGCGCTGGTGACCAGCAAAGAGCGGTAGCGGCGGTCGAGGTCGCTGAGTAAGATCGAGGTGCGCAGAGTGCGGATCGACTCGCCGAAACCCGTCGTATCTTCCTCGCGTCCCTTGACGGCGACGAGGGCCTTGCCATTGGCCGAGGCATTTGCCGAACCAGAAGCCAGGCCTAGACGGCCGCGCCAGTTTTTGACAACCGGCAAGCTGCCGATCACTTCGGTGCCTAAAGTGCGGTTGACGGTTTCGGGATCGCGTACGGTGGTATCGAGCGCATCGCTGGCCACAGCAAAGCCGATCGCGACGATGGTGGAGAGCAGAAAGGCCACTATTAAGTTGAGGCGGATATCGGGAAACATCGCCTTCTGCGGTGGCCGGGCGGCGTCGGCGACACGGATGTTTGAGTTCTGGAAGCCGGCGTTGATGCCCGCCTCTTTAATCTTGCGCACCAACTCCTCGTAAAGGCGCTTGTCGGCGTCCGCCTCGCGCTTGAGGGACTGGTACTGAAAGGAGCGTGAATTAATCCGATCGAATTCGGTTTTGGAGCCGGCCACTTCGTGCAGCAACATCTGTTCGCGGCGAGCCGACTCCCGGTATTCGATTTCGACGCGGCCCGAAATATTGCGGCGGCCGCTATCCAATTGCCGTTCGAGCTCCGCCAGTTGGGCGGAGGCGCGTTTAAATTCAGGATGGGCGGGGCCATAATGGGCCCTGATCTCGGCGAACTTCTCGCGTAACTCGCCCATCCGTTCGGTGAGGCGCTTCAAGGCCTCGCCTTGCGTCGAAACCTGGGCGGCTTCGAGCGTATCGTTCTTAATCGACTGGAACGCCGCTTCCTTCTTGACCCGGTCGGACTGGGCGTTGGTGTATTCCGTATTCAGTTGTAAGAGGCGGGCGGAGAGGATATTGGTCTTCTCTTCCGGGTTGATCATATTCAGTTCGCGCTCGAAGCGATTGAGGGCGAGCGAACTGCGCTCCATCTTGGCGCGTAACTCGTCGAGTTGCTGCTCCATGAAGTCGGTCAGGTTAGCACTGGCCCGCATGCGGATGTTGTAAGTGTGGGTTAGGTAGGATTGCGCGATGGCGTTAGCGACCTGGGCGGCCAGGTTGGCATCCGGAGAACGGTAGCTGACAAGCAATAAGTAAGTATTGGGGGGGCGGACAATTTTGAGGCGCTTCAGTTGAACGGGTGCTTCGGGCCGCACGTCGGTTTGGCCTTCGTGGACGAGTAAGTTGTACTTGGCCGCGACGGGCCGGAGCACCGAGTCCGATTGCACGAGGCGAATTTGGGTGGCGAGGAATTGATCGACATCATTCAACATCGAACGGGTGGATTCGGTGCCGATGACGCCTTGCGGGGTCTGGCGGTCGATGTCGATGGTGACGGTGGACTCGTAGATGGGCGTAAGTTGTTTACTGATGAACCAGGTGGCCGCCGTAATGGCGGCGACAAAGGCCAGCATGCGCCAGCGATGGCGGCGCAGAATCCAGAGATAGTGTGACATCGGGGCGCTCGCGTTTTCGGGCTCCGGCTCGCCGGGCGCCGTAAGGTTGGGCGGGAGGGCGGGAATGCGGGGCTCGCCGATGACGGACAGCCTTTCGGCGGGGACGTACCGGACTTGGGGCTCGCTGGGGATGAGTTCTTGTTGCATGTAGGTGTGTTTGTAAGTGGGTTCGGACCCCACCGCTTACGCGGCGGGCTAGGGGCAAAGTGTTTGTAAGTGGGTTCGGACCCAACCGCTCACGCGGTGGGCTAGGGGCAAAGGTTAGAAGGATTAGTTCATCAGAAACTGAAGCGGCAAATCCGGCAGGGGTTAACGGGCGGCGGCACCCCAGATGAGTAGGCCGGAGGCGGTGGTGGAGCCGAAACTGATGATGCGTTCGAGGGTGGTCATACTGATGCGCTTGCGCGTATTGTCGGGGATGTAGAGAATGTCGTTGGCTTCGAGGGCAATGTCGGCCGTCTTGCGGTCGAGGAGGCGTTTGAGCTCGATGGGAATTTCGTTCTTGCCGGACCCGCTCGCTTCGCGGCGATAGATGAAGGCTTGTTTCGAGGCAAAGGGTAAGAGTCCTTCGCTCATGGCGAGGGCCTTCAGGACCGTAAGTCCGCTATTGTCCTGGACGGCGAAGGTCCCCGGTTTGCGGACATTGCCGACGACAAAGACCTTGCCGGCTTCGGGGACGCGAACCTCTTCGCCGCCGGTGAGCGTCAGGTTCAGTTCTGGGTCGGCCAAGTCGATCAAACCGCGGATGGAGATGCGCTTAATTAATTCACCCTGTCCATTATCCTTACGAGTGACGAGTAAGTCCGGGCCGGAAGTCGCGCTCAAACCTTCGGCGCGGCTTAAGGCGTCGAGTAACTTCAAGGGGCCGTTAGCTTGAAACGTGAGGGGCTTGCGGACCGCGCCCATCACCGAGATGGGGCGCGAGAAATATTCGACGATGGTTACCGTAACGGCGGGATCCACCAATAGACCCGTGCTGGTGAAGGCGGCGGCGATCTTCTTTTCCACTTCGGCGGGCATGAGACCATTGACCGGAACGCGGGCCTTCACCATCGGCACCTGGATATCGCCTTCGGCCGAGATACGAATCAGGCGGCTGAGTTCGGGCGAGTTGTAGACCGAGAGGGCGAGTAAGTCACTGGGGCCGAGGGGTTGGGCGGGCAAGTTACCCGTGACGGGTTCGGGACGGCTTTGGGCCAAGCCTAGAGACACGTAGAGACAGCAAGCGGCCAGCTTTGTGAGGGTCATGTTGTTTGAGGGGGTTTTGGTTAAGGCTCACGCACGGCGAGTCCCAGGAGGGTCACCGGAGGCGTAGGGCGGAAGGGGATTCCGCCAACTATGCTGTGATCGACTTTCGCGGGGTAAAACTGTAGGCGATTTTGCCGCCATGACATCGGGAACTTCGAGGGTGTATAAAGGTTAGACATCCATATTTTCGTTTGATTACCGCCTGGAGGGCGACAGCACGGGAAGAAGAAGTTTATGCGGAAAACTACTAAGGCTGCCCCTACGGCGGATCAAGTCGCGGAAATGGCCACGCGAGGCGAGGATGTTTCGGCCTACTTCACGAATCGGTTTACGGTGGTCCGCCCGGTCCGCCGGGTGAATATCGATCTGACGCAGGGGATGCTGCGAGAACTCGATGCCAAAGCGGCTCGTCTGAATGTCAGCTGGCAGTCGGTGATCAAAACGCTTTTGGATCAAGGTTTGGCCAAAGAGAGAGCTTCGAAGAAGGGTGGCTAGGACTATCGCCGGGCCGGTGGTATTCCTTTCAAGTGACCGGCTAGTTAGACCAAGGTGCCCCACCGCTGGCGCGGTAGGCTAGGCAGGGCGGCCATTATCTACTGGACTAGCGAGGAGACTTCGATCATGAAGGGCATCACCGATTGGCGGGCGCGGCGGCGTAAGAGCCATTTTTCGAAGCCGGGGACTTCGGCGCGGGCAATCTCCTGCACCAAGGCCGATTCAGCTTCCTGGCGTCGGCTGGCGTCGGTCATTCGCTCGAAGCGTTCTTGCTTGGCTAACTCGTCGAGTTTCTGGCCGAGTAAGACCTGGCGGCGGACGTCGGCCATCTCTCCGAGTAACTGGCGGGCGTAGGATTGACGGAACTCTTCGTATTCAAGCAGTAAGATGCGCTCTTCTTCGTCACCCTTCAGACGGCGGAGGTTGTCTTCGCGGCGGCGAAAGTGGGTCTTGAATTGGGCTTCGGCGTGTTCGTCGACGAACTTGGCGCGGGTGGCCGCGTCTTTGACGATTTTGACGAGCAGGCCACCCGAGTTGCGAAGGGTCTGGTTCGACTGCTTTTTCCGCTCGACCACATGGAGGGCGATCTCGCACCAGTCGAGCTGATCGCGACCGGCGAAGCCTTCGGGCTCCGCGGTGAGAGACTCAAAGGCGCGGCGAATGAGGGACAGAGCCACTGGCTGGACGACGCCTTCGTTGATCATGGCGGCGACGAGGCGGGCGCCGCGTTCGAGGGAGTAGAAGTGATCGGTGGAGGTGGCGGCGTCGAGGAAGGGGTCCATGACGTTGGGCGTAAAGCCGACCTCTTCGAGGAGCTTACGGCAGGCGGCGCGGTTGAGTTCGGGGTCCTCGCCGGGGCCGGACATCATGAGGGCCTTACGCTCAGGCACATAGCTTAAGTGGCGACGAAGAGCGATGCGCCAATCGGGGGCGGAGGCCACGTGCCACTCACCGAGGACGCCGATGCGCTTAACCTGTTCGAAGGCCGGCTCCAAGGTCTGCATGAGGCGCGAGAGGTATTGGGGCGGCTGGGGCATGCCCAAGTGCTCAGTAGCAAGCTTGCGGGCGTCGATGAAGATGGTGTCGGTCTTCTCGAAGGCGATCGAGAGAAAGCGGTAGAGGTGCTTGGCGGTGATACCGTCGAGCTGCATGTAGCGGCTGGCGTCGATGAGACGGAAGAAGCCAGAGCCCATGGACTGGATGAGCTTGTCGGTCCAAGTTACCGAGCCGGTGCAGCGGTTGGCGACCTTGTCGACGGCGAAGCTGGTTTCCTGGAAGACGTTCACCCACTTGACGGTCTCTTGCTTTTCGTTTTCGGCGACGGCGCGGAAGCGGAGGGCAATCAGGCGACCCATGGCGAGTTTGAGGCGGTCGTAGAACTTGCCGTTGACTTGCGTGTTGAGCATTTTGGCGAGTTCGCGGCCGTTGAAGGTGACGGTTTTCTCGAAGTTGTTGCGGAAGGTGAGGACGCCCAAAGCGACGAAGATGTCGAGGTCTTTTTCAGACGGCAGGCCGAGGTCGTTGTCGCCCTGGACTTGCCAGAGGACGCGGACTTCGGAGCCATCGGGCAGAGTTTTGGTGCCGCGGACGTCGAGCTTGTCGATGTGGCGGCCGTTGTAGCGGCGCTCAAGGACGGCAAACGGGATGGAGGAAAGATTTTCCTCTTCGACCGAAAGATTTACCAGCGAGGTTGGTTGCGTTTTGATGCTGCCCGATGCCATACCTTCGAAGTTATACAACGCCCGGTACGGTGAGGGCTACGGGTTTACGATCAAGCTCATGGAAATCGGGATTCTTTATTGGGAAGCTCATACCAGACCCCAAAAACGGCCCGCCAGGGGCGTCCAATGGATTCCAAGTCAGAGAAACCAAATACCAAGAGAACCAATTAAGGGGGCTTTGGTGTGAGGTTGAGCGTAAAAATGAGTTAAGTGATTGAAAATAATGAATATCACCGCAGGTGGGGGGATGAGGCTGAGCGTAAAGGGTGGGCTTTGCACTTGTTTTCAATCACTTAGGTATCCGCAAAGGGGGGTAGTGGGTTCCCCTTGTTTATGCTGAGGCTCATCCCGCTTAGTGGGAGGCTCATGGCGAGGGCGCGGATTACGTGGGAGGCTCACGGGAATGGGGGTATATTTACGATGAAGCTCAGGCGGAGGGGGGATTTTTACGGTGGGTCCCATGGGGGTGTTGTGAGGTTGAGCGTAAGGGATATAGGCTCACGCCGGGCGATTTTGGGCCGATAAGCGGCAGAAGGAGCTTTGCGTGAGTCTCACACCACTCGTGTTTTCGGGCGTCAGCAAGTATTCGTCCGACTTTCAGACCATTTTGGAACGTACCGTGAAGATTGCGTCGTTACCGATCACGTCGCTGCAGAACCAGCAGAAGGATCTGGTGCAGCGCCGGGTTGTCGCGGGGGGTTTGCAGGGCGCGGTGGCTTCGTTTGGGGCGAGCTTGAAGTCGCTGGCGCAGATTGGCGACCGGCGGGCGGTGACGGGCAAGTCGACGGATGCGGCAAAGGTGGCGGTACGGTCGGTGACGGCGACGACGGGGGGTGTTTATCAACTGACGAACGTCACGTCGATTGCGACGGCGGCAGCGGAGACGTCGGTCGCGAGTTATCCGAATTCCACGGCGGCGGCCGTTTCTTCGACGGGAACGGTGGAATTGAACGTGGGATCGAACACGTTTACGATCAACCTCACGACGGCGCAGAATAACCTGGGCGGGTTACGGGATAAGATCAACGCCTTGGGTTCGGGAGTAACGGCCTCGATTTTGACGACCGACGGGGCGAATTATTTGTCGCTTTCGGCGAACACGACCGGGGCGACCACGTTGAGCTTGAAAGATGATCCCACGGGCGCAGCGACGAACCTGATTACTTCGGCCAGCCAGGGCACAAACGCGGAATTTACTTTGAATGGAGTGCCCATTTCGCAGAAGACGAATCTGGTGAATAGCATCGTGCCGGGGTTGTCATTCGAAGTGTTAGCGACGACGGCGACCAATGAGAAGATTTCGCTGACCTTGGCTTCTGACCGGACGCAGTTATCGACGGCGCTCTCGAGCTTGGCCGATGCTTATAATACGCTGGTGGGGCAGGTGGACGGGCAGATTGGCGAGGCGGCAGGGCTACTTTCCGGCAGTTCGCTGGTGCGGGAGATTCAATCGGTGCTGCGCGAGGTGACCGGTTTTTCGGGCTCGGGCGATATCAAGAGTTTGTCTGCTTTGGGGCTGGTTTTTGACTCGACCAGTAAGTTGACTTTCGACTCGGGGGCGTTCGCTAACTTGAGCGATAGCCAAGTGCGGGCGGGGCTCGACTTTGTGGCGAATTCGGAGACGGGGTTAGGGAGTTTGGCGAAGAAAGTAACCGGGATTTCCGATCCCGTGACGGGGTTAATTCAGGCCGAGCTCAACCAATATACGGCTACGGGGCTCGACATCGGTAAGCGGTTGAGTAGCTTGAATGAACGCGTCAGCTTGTTGCAATCGGGTTTAGCGCAGCGGTTGCAATCGGCCGATTCGTTGCTGGCGTTGCTTGAGTCGCAGCAGACGGTGCTGACTTCGTCGATTACTAGTTTGAGTTACACGCTGTACGGGAAGAGTAGCTCATGAACGAGTTATGGGTGGCGTTGGAGCGGGTGGAGCGGGAGATTCTGGCGACTGCGGTGGACGATGGCGCGGGCTTAGCTTCGCTGATGGATGAGCGGGGGTCCTTGGTGCACGCGATCTGCCGGGCGGCGGAGAAAGGCACTTGCGGGCCGGTGGAAGTAGAAGATGCGCGAGACCGGCTGCTCAGGCACTTTGCGGCTGG